>Ga0100392_1001994_pt1 | contig 18992 bp, 11 predicted proteins | sample CryGeymeta201516_FD_81548 | JGI IMG/M metagenome (GOLD analysis project Ga0100392, IMG submission 81548) | Groundwater microbial communities from Crystal Geyser aquifers in Utah, USA - Crystal Geyser metaG 2015-16 | ecosystem: Environmental > Aquatic > Deep subsurface > Groundwater | place: USA... | reverse complement strand
CGTGGAAGTTTTAGCCAACTAGTGTTTACTAATAGCTGCATAATATACAGTAATTACTGGATAATGCATAGCTACATTAAAGCTCATACGACGTTTATCAGATAATGTCCTTTTCAGACGTAGACCTACTGTACTTTGCTATTTACTTTTCTAGCTAGTAGTAGACTCTCTAGCTAATAGCAGTAGACTACCCGGGTGCATGTCACCCAATTTAAATAGCAGATCCTATCCTCCTCCATGGAGGGTGTGGTCCGGTTGCTTGTGATCAAGAACTCTGTCACGGTGACCCTATTTGGGGTGCCAATGGTTGCCTTCGGGTAACCTAGGCGCCCTGCGGGCGCCAAAGTTGTGATCCCCGTAATTAGACACTCCAATTTTTTTTTAGCTAATAGCAGTAGACTAGCTAGTACTGGTAGTTTACTCTAGTAGGAGTAGCATAGTAGTAAGAATAGTACCTGGTAGACTACTAGTAACAATTTGAAAAAAAATAGGAATCAATTAGACACCCGGGCTGATTGTTTCCTTCGACCCATTCATTTTTCTGCCACCTGAAAATTCCTGATAATGAACTGAAGGACATGATGTTACAATGTTGTTGTCATCTTCCCGGCAACGATTATTTTTTCCTCAATTAAAAACCGTGCCAAGATCATCTCCAGCTGAAACACCTTATAATATCAAATGATCTCGACAAGATGTCCCTATGGTTTTGCAATAATCTGCTTGCTAGTAGGAGTATGCATAACACTCTCTGATGCCTTCGGTCCATCGACACTTCGCGCTGGCAGAAGATCTTCTGACCTCTTCAGCGGGAACAGTAGCACTGATAGGGCCAAGGAAAACAACAAAAAGAAGAATACAAGAATGCTAGAGTTTATGGTTGAGCCTGTATCTAATAGTGTGGGTGACAAGCCCAATCCTGCAGACGTTCCCATCGACGAGGATCCCTCGGCAGATCTTGTGCGCTGCATTGCCAAGGCCGCCGATGGTCGTAAGGCGGAAAATATTGTAGCGTTACGAGTGAGTCCCGTCAGTACCTTGACCAGCTTTCTCGTTATTCTTTCGGGTAATTCGCGTCCCCAGAATCAGGCCATTGCGGCGGCCATCAAAGACGACGTGGAAAAAGAATTCGACCTTCGTCCCATGGGCAACGGTGTACCCGAAGGATCTGCGGAGAGCGGCTGGATGCTTTTGGATTACGGCGAAGTCATGTGTCATATCATGACTCCCAAAAGCAGATTATACTATAATGTAGAGGGCCAATGGAGAGATAAGGGTGGAATCGAAATAGACTTGAACGATGTTCTTGTTCCAAACACAGTAGAAGGGACTGGTGCGACAACAGGAACCATGGAAATTGTTGACGAAGAAGAAGATCCATTCTGGTCGTAGACACTTAAAAATGTGGGATGTTGGTTTTCAACTGAGCATTATCCAATTCAAACCAGTTACAGGAACGACGCATCGCATCATGACAAATTGAAGTCTAAGGGGTGTTTTTAAGCGAAATCCTAATAATTGTTGAGTTTTGTTTTAGTACTCGGGGTAGTACCTTTGTCTTCTACTTGTTGTCGCGGTGATAACTCCGTTTTATTCATAGTTCTCATGGGCCCTTTAGTTGTTGTCGTCGTCGTCGTCGTCTGCCAACAGAGATGACGTTTCAATTCTGGAGGTTCAGGTATCGGCGGTGACATACTCGAGATATTCCAGTGGACCTTGTCAAGGAACGGGCCTCTGCTGTCTACTTTTTCCTTTTCTTCTTGGTCGCAATTTGCTTCCCTATCGCGTGGTCGGCAACAGGCAAAGAAATCAAGGAGTGTAATCATGCTTTAGAATGTATGTACAAGAAAGTTAAAAGAAGAGTGGTGTGGTCTGTTTATGAAAAAGAGGTGTGGTCTAGTCATGGAAATGATTTGATTTTCTAAAAAGATACTGTCGATTATTATGAATAAGGTGTGTTGTTTTGCAATAGCAGGGGGAGGGTCGACAAATTAGATCTAGCGTGTTCGAAATACAGGATGCGAATTCTCAACACGCTCGTACATTTCGTCCTTGTATCTCCATCGTGAATGCAGAGCAACCGACACGGAAAAAACTTCCATTGTAGCTCTTTCACAGTTTTGCTTGCGCATCCTTTCACAGCTCTCTCCTTCATTGTTGAGTTTTCATCATTATCAAAACCATACAATTTCTCTGCAATATCACCGCTCTTTTATGGCACGCCATACCACGGATGTTGTATACTCTCTCACCAGTCTGTCTATCGTCGACCCCGACCCCTTCCTCTACCACGCCCACGACCTGCATCTCGTGCCGACAATGACTTAGGAGCGGCCGTTTTCTTTGGAGTGTCATCGACCAAAAGAGCATCCAAATTCAGGGATTCCGGTAAAAGCCACGATCTCATTGTAGATCCACGAACCGATAGTGTTGCGTAGGATACTGGATTCTTCCCCCGCCTGTTGGTTTGATTTCGAAATTTGTATATATATATATCATTTTTTATATAAGTTTAAAAAAGTGTAAGATAGCGTGTAAAAAATAAACGAAGGCCTGAGACGAACTCACAAATTGTTGAAGGCAACGGCGAGGTATCATGAAACGCTCTCTCTCTCTCTCGCACACACAAAGCATTCACTTTCACGCTGCTGCCCCGTTCTATCAGGATAGAATGAAAGCTTGTGGATCCAACAAAAAACAAATTATACACCATAATATCCTCTTTCTGGATGACGAGCGCCGAATCTTTTGCTATCAAACTACTGCTACTAATACTACTACTACTTACACTGTCATTTTACACTTTTTCAAGTGTGCATTCATGGTAGCATCCACGCCAACCACAGTCCCTTGTATCACCGTCCCATTCTTTAGCTCGATGGTGACCTGCTCTCGGTTCAGCTTTTGTAAGAATTTCACTAACTTCATCGTCGTCTCTGTATAATCGATAGAATGCGTGTGTGTCTGTGTTCAAGAAGGAAAAGAGCTTTGAAAATGTACTGAGTATCTGTTTTAGGTGCAACCTTTTAGCTTGGATGTATCTGCAGCAGTGGTTGTCTAGTGCTCGAGTAGTAGACTAGCTAGCGCCTGTGTCGGCATGGCCATTCATCTCTTTTTTGTCTCTCTATGGCAGTCTGCTTGTTCTCCGTTCAGGACACATCTCTATCCCTAAATGGAGTCCGCTGAACTCGGGACCTGGTAGTACAGTACGGAGTTGTTAAGTAGACTACATATATAAATCAGTACTACTACCTGGTAGGTACTACAGTAGCTAGTAGTACTCCTAGTACTCCTACTAAATAAAAAGAGTACAGATTTTGCTTCTTTTTCTGATGCTTCTCGTATCTTTTTCGCTCGAAATTCCTTGACAGCAGAACATCAAACATAGCAAGCTCCCTATTTATTTCCTCCATTTCGAGCCTTTTCCCTCATCTATTGCGTAGTCGACACAACATAAATCTATCGTCAATCGTCCTACACCATCCTCCCGACTCTTTACAGGAGAGAGACAAAAAGAAAGAAAACTAACGTTCGTTCCTTCATTCATATTATTATAATGACGAACCGATTCATTCAACCACCACTTCAGGGTATGCCCATGCACGAAGGCAATCGCTTCTTGACGGATCCTCATAATGACAGCAATGACCCCGCTACGACGCAACGCCTACCAATGAGAAAGAAACTAGAAGTAAGTTGCATTCACGTAAAAAAACCTGTGCTGAATCGCTGAATCAAAAACTTAAATGGAAGACATATATCATATATATGTATCGATTTCGTGATCAGAAGGAATGGTAGTCAACATCTTTGGCTGTGTCGTTGTGGGTTCGTGTTTATTTCTGAAAGGAACCTTTCTTCATCGATCCCATCTAAAAGTAAAAATCCACTTTCCTATTATCTCTTGGGCGGAACTCTTTTGCTTTGCGATTAAATTTTCTCTTCTTCATAAAATCATCATCTCACTCACTCATTTTATATTATGTCGTGATTTGCCTGTGAAATAAAACCGATCGGCTTTGTTACTGTAAAACATAATAATAATTGAATTGATTAGCTCAAACCGCGTTCTGCCGGCGCTGCTCGAACTGATCGGGATCGTCGACGAAGTACATCGGCCAAAGGTGATCCGTTTGCCAACCCATTTGGAGCAGCAAGACCTCGCGAGGAAGTTCTCAAAGAACGGGGGTGCGATGTCAAGGCCCTGGACTCTATCATTGAAAAAAAGGCGCAGACGGCAACCTTCTCATTGGTACGTTTGTACGCCTAGTTACCACTATTAGCAGATGCAGAACAGTCATTGCAGGCATTAAAATCAGCGTTGATACTGTCAACTGTATTCAAACCCTTGTTAACGCGATGTTGCTGTACTCTTTTTTGTTGTTGTTTTTGATTTCGCAGGACCAAGAGAAAAAGCTAAGTGTCATTCGAGTCCAACTCAGCGAAGCGGAAGCCAAGTTCCGAGAAGCCAACGAGAAAGAACTACCAGAGGAATCCTTCCGTGTCGAAGTCGAGACCAAACGTAGGGAACTCAACGAAATGATAGACCAATTTACTATAGTAAATTCTACTGCTGCAAAAAGTAAGGCATCTCGCCACTCGAGCATTTCTACCAAGGAGAGACATGGCTATCACAACGTCGTTGGTTCGGAGGACATATTTGATCGTTGGTAAAATACTGAGCCAAGTACTCGTGGGCTTTTTATTTTTGTCATAGCCGACGGTTATGTGATGTCCAATACGTCCTTGGTCTTTGCGAGCGAAGTTTTGCCTGACAGTGCAACACGGAACTGCAGTGGGAGAGGGTGTTTTTGACGTTATCCACACAAGACGATTGCAAAGCGAGACGCGTTGGCGTCTGCTCTTGTTGGCCGCCGTGGTGTTGTTGTACAATCTTTCTGATGAAGAAGGCGCTTATGAGAAGAAGGAGACCAAATGCCGCCATTTTTTATGTCATTCACGTAAAAATTTATTCCTCTCAAGCCTTTGAAAAAGTGTTGCCTTCTGTCATGTTTTGACTATCTGGGTAAATACATTTATGATTTATGATATTTCATTGCTTTCCCTATAAAAGCTGGTAGTAGCACCATCAAAATTTTCGATGGGACTTGTAGAAACGCAGGCACATGCAGAAACACCAAAAGTAGCTCAAGTTAGCGCAAGTAGGTACGTAGAATCGGAATTCGAAAGGTTGAAATAGAATAGCTTCTGATTTCTCTTCCCAAACCCTTTATTTTCCGTGAAAGCGAAGACACCTTGAAGAATCCAACGATGATCAACCACGACGGCATTCGTAGAAGCGCTAGCATTCTGTGTATTCTAGTAGTATTCTAGTAGTAGTCTACTACTAGTAGTCTACCACCGAGGTAGCTAATAGATGTATCGTGAAAAAGTAGTGAAGCCTTCAACAGTGCTTTTCCCGGAAGAGAGCAAATGTGCGTTACATAAACAATATTCTCATTTTTATTGTTTTTTTTCGCTTGACTGAACCAACGTCAAGGAGAGATAGATGATAGATAATAATATGATGGTGAAGCCACAACATCAACACTAAATCGCAGGAAACACGTTACACAGTCTTCCGTGTAAGATCTGCAAACCGCAGTGAAAAAGAGAGCGTTAGCAGTCCACTTTAGTAGTAAGAAGCAAAACCATGGCAGAAAAAGATGAAGAGCAGAGCGAAGAGCCGGTATGGCTTTCTCCTGACTATGATCACCTGCATAAGCCAGTTGATGAAACCGAACCGTTGTTTGGCAGCGGCAAGATCCCATTGGAAGGTGAAGGCAATGACGACAAACAGGATGGTGACGTTGAATCTCAATCTCACTATGGATCGACAGAATCCTGGCAAGCCAAACCCAGCAGCACTGTGAGTCCAGTACCATCTTCAAAATCAGGAGGAGGGCTATCCAAAGGCAGCAACGCGAAAAAGGGACCAAAGAAGAAGAAGGAGAAGAAGAAAAAGCCACCACCACCACCACCAAAGAGCATTTTTGATGAGCCCAAAGACGACGAAAACGACGGCAGTGCCTTTTCGGATGACGACAATGACACTGACTTGACGCTGGAGACCAAGCCCCACATGCCCCAGCGAAATTGGTGCCTCGATTTTTTTCGTCTCGTTTCGGCCGTGACTACCGTATCTTCGCTGGCGTTATTGGCCACCCAACTGATCCCACTCTTCTTGGCGCCCAATAGCCAAGGATATTTTGATGTGGCATTAAAGGTGTACTGTACCCTTTTTTGTTTCCTCTTTATCTTTGTCGAATGCGATGTCCCCATTCCGGTCATTCGCGAATCGGATCTGCTGCAAACCTACGTATCACGCGGTTTCTTGTACAGTTTTCTCGGACTCATTTGCTTGCAGGAGGCATATTCGGAACGCGTGAAGGAAATGGTAAAAGTCGCAGCGGATGAATTCCACGTGGCTTGGGCTTCCCTGTTTATGCAAATTTCGAGTTGGCTGATTTTTTCCTGTGGACTCCTTTACATGCTCATGGGATTGTGTTGTTTGAAGAAATTGAGGGACAGAATTCGCAAGAAGGATCGAATCCGGTGGCAGAAGTACCGCAAGGAGCTGAAGCGATGGAAACGTGAGAATGGTATTTAGGATGAACACAATTTGGAAATATATATAGATAATTATCCATCTTAATATAGAAACGTACGAGGAAATGTCTTGTAATATACTAGTCATGATTAACTGATATACGTACGTATGCAATTATCTCCTTTAAGAATCACCTAAAAATGCAAAACAGACTGTTCTTCGTCAGCTTAATGGCAGAGCTGGTTCGCTGACGTTCCTAAATATGTATTGAATATTTGATATGCAAACATAAAAGAGTCTTTCCGGAAGCTAGATGACGCCGCTACCCCAGCGCTCCCGGCTGCGAGGTTCCATGTTGATAGATCCCTCTTCCTCATCCGGAATAGCTTCGACGTCGAGGACATCATCGTCAGGAGTATTTCTACTCATTGTCGCCGGACGACGACCGTTCGGCGGACGGTCCTCATCGGCAAACAAGTCTTCCACAGGAAACTGCACCTGAATCTCACGGTAGTCACCAGTTTCATCCACAAAGTCGAGCATCATTTCTTGAATGCCTTGATCGGTGGCGTACAGTCTCAGCGTCCCTTCTCGCATCGAACCTCGCACACCCACCTGCAATTCTTTTCGTCGTCTGCTCTGTCCATTTATAGATGACATTGACGACGACGACGACGAATAGACCGAACCTGTTTCAATGTTGCTCCCCAGAGCTGTTGAACAAGCTACGTCGTCATTTAGGTACCGTTCGGCTCGTTCCAATAGCGCTTGATTCGTATGTTGTCCTTTCCACGAGCGTTCCATCATCATCATAGATCGACGCATATCGTCCATGATTGTGAAAGGATTGCTCAGCAAACTTCTTCCCGAACGAAACAACGGAAATGTCAAATCATTAAATAATGTAGTACCAAATATGCTACGGGTCATATCCTGCAACATATCATCCATCATCGTGTAACGATTCAGTCCTCTCGACATCATGTAGGACGGACGTTCACTATAATATCGTTTGGCCATTTCGTAATTTCTTCGCTGATCACTCATTTCATGGGCCTCCGACTCTATATCCTGGTAATCGTTGCTGTTGTAATTATTATTATTATCATAGCGAGTCAGTTCGGACGTTGATGGATTGTCACGAGGTAATGGTTCGTCATATTGTTCCCGACCTTCCACAGCCGTTTGATCTTGGTTTCTAGAAGCAAAAGCATTCTCGCCATTTGGATAGTTCCTATGATTGTATCCATTTGGATAATTTCTGTCATCATTGCTGTACTCTTGCGGTGCCCAATCACTGTTGTAATAATTATCGTAGTAAGCACCATTCCCGGGTTGACCTTCCGAGTAAAAACCGTCTCGTTCGTAATAGTAACCATCATCGACGTTTCTGCGCCAGCCTCCCCGGTTAGCATATGGCTCTGCGACGGGTGGACTATTGTCATAGTAGTCATTGTCAAAGTACGGACCCCTGTTCTTGGTGTCGACTGATGAGTAAAGTCGATAACGAGAATCCGGTCTTGATTTCGCTGACGATGCTGTGAAGGCGACGGCGCATTCCAATACGACACCTGCCATTAGAGACGAGGCAAGAACTTGCTTCCTCTTGATCCTCATCTCGCAAAAGTTGAAATGTAAGCGAACTGGTCTGTTCTCGTCGTACGAAGTACGAAGTTCTAACTAGTAAAACAAAAAGAAGCCAAATTATTAGTATTTTCAGTACAACATGTTGTTGTTCAACATAAATTTATTTGCGCTTGAAGAAAAGCTCCACATCATACCTTTCTTCAATCGTGTGATGACGTCACTCCCGCATGTTTGAAATGAACTCTACTAGTCTACTATTCTAGCTAGTAGGTAGCACAGTACGTCGTAGGGTCCCCTACTGCTAGTAGAGTAGCAAGCCGGGTACGAAATCTGAAGTTTCCAGAACTGCTGTTAAGTTTTGATTGCAGCGATCGCGCGATGCCCGTTTTAGAATTCAAATGCATGCAGCAGCCACGAAGCAACAAATGGAGCTTCTTTGACACTAGCAGCACCGCCAGTGTCTTGGAATGGCAGGTCGTCACCAATTTGGCAGAATTGGTTCCAAGGATGTCTTTGTATTGTAAATAACGTGCTGGCTCAATTCTGTTTCGAGTAGTACTACACAGTATGTCTTGCAACTATTGATGACAAACAGCCACTGGGATTAGTTTTTACAGCCCTATACTAGTGGCATTTCTACAGTATCATGCAAAGGATTTCATAATTGTTGCTGCTGTATTACATGCTCCATGAAAAGCAAAGCGCTTGCTCGATACGGAAAGTAGTTCCTATTCAAGCAAGGTAAAATTCAGAAGTCTTTGCAGCTCCTACGTATTTGCAGGGAAGAATGTGGTGACTAGTACAAAATAATATCTTCTGTTTTCCAGTCTTGTTGCCCGTTGGCAACGCCACAATCTTTTCAGGTACTTATTAATAAGCTTAGTCCCGATGGTGACTGACTGCATTTACAGCCAATGACAAAACAAAGCCAAACAAAAACCTCTTCAGCCGACAGCACCTTATTTTCCAATATAGTTGAGTACCTATTATTATACAAAATAAAATAAGATCATAACATAGTAATAAATTAAGAGAAAACCCTCCTCCTTTGTCTTTCTAAACACCAACACAGCAATAGCACAGACGTTGGCAGCACAGCAAAACATGTCATCTACTACTACCACTGATTTTGAAAAACTAACGGCAGCATTCGGTGATCTCGGCCATATATTTAGCAGTTACGAGAATATCTTGGATGCTTTTGGATTGCTTCATATGCCATCGGCCCAACGCTACGGCATTGCCTTTGGTTTCGTGACGTTTTTCGTTACGGTTACTACTGTTTTTCTGTTGCTGACGTTTGGGGGGTCCTTTGAACGCATCGCACAACAGGCCAAGGGCGAAGTGACGATTCCTCATTCCCATACGGCACGACAAGAGCGGGCACTGCTACTGGAGCACTTGTTGGATGCACGAGAGCGCATGATGAAAAATTACGCCGATGTTTACAAAACGTTGGTAGCTGAGAGTGGACTGACCCATCTGACACGAGTTCTACTCAACGATCATGCCAAAACGACAGCAGGTCCTGCAGGAGTGAAAGAATATCCCGAAGGATACCAGAATAACTATGAAGCGGCCTACCGACAGTGCCAAGATGCTCCAGGAGGTACGAGATACAATGAAGAAAATCATGTTTTGCTCGAATTGTTTCTTTAAAGTATCTCACCCATCACTTAATCTTTATATTTTTTGGCATTCATGTTGTGCAGGCCCCGCTATTTCTGGACGACCAGAATCTAGGTTTGAAGCGTACGCTCGAGCCTTTGCCGGGTGTGGCAACTATACGCAACGTAGCTACCGACGAAGCTATGCTCGTGTTTACGAAGCTGTGTCTTGTCAGAATCATGATACCGATGACAAGTATAGTAAATTATTTCAAGAACGGCCTCAAGATATCATTGGTAAATCGGTACGACTGGAAGCCTTGGACGTCGAACGGCATCTCAATGCCCTGTATCAGGCCACTTCGGGAGAAGCTGATTCAGAATCGCACGCGTACGATCCGCAAGAAGTCTGGGGCTTTCAAGAAGAAGGACCCTTTGCCACGAAAGAGGAGATGGCAAAATCTTTTGTTTTTGAAAGGAAAGTAAACGAAGCCGCTTTCGCCATTATCAACAATGTCACCGATAGAATGGTGGGATGTATCATTCTCAAAAACGACAATCCACGCAATCTTTCCGTTCAAATGGAAGTGCCCATTACCAGACCCTCCATGAATGAATCACCCGAAAAAATGGAAGCCTGCTTTTTGTTGCAAGATCGACTCTTTGCACTAGGATATCGTCGTATTCAGATGAGCGTAGATGCCCAAGATTCTCTCTCCCGAAAAATGGCGATCCGGCTCGCCTTTACGTTGGAAGGGACCCTGTACAAAGACATGATTCTCAAAGATGCCAGTCGCGACAGTGCCATTTACGGAATCTTGAACAGCGATTGGGATCGTGGTGCACGCACGGCATTGTACGGGAAATTGTACGGCAAGGGTGCAGCCAAGACGGATCTCAATCGTCGAAAGAAAGAGGAAGAAACAGACGAACAGAATCGAGTGCTTGCGGAACAAAAGGCTGGAGAATCAAAGGATAAGAAAGCTTGAATGCTAAAATATAAAAAGTAGGCGCAAATAATATAGTAAGTCGTCTGCTTACGTTTAAAAACTCTAGTTCAGCACTCGAGTAGATAGTATTACAAATTGACATGCTGATTCACAAAGAGGGTTACTGTCAGCGTAGCAATCGAGGAGAGCATCATTGTCCTAGCTCTCCCACAAAAATCATTTTGTCACTTGATCCACTATTATAATACATCGACAGAAACAGAGAGGAGGATGTGAGTAAATACTACTGACCTTCAGTACAAAGTCAAAACATAGGCACTCCAAACATGCTTGTGTCACTGTATACTGGTAACGTACCTTGCAATCACATTTTCTTGTGGATGAAAGATGACTGTATTGACGCATCCTTTGTGCCCTGGTAACAAGTATAATTCTTCGGCAGAATATTCATCAAAAACGCGTACCATCCGATCAGCACTGCCGCAACTGATCATGCTTCCATCGGGCGACCAAGCCGCTCGAATCAATCCCTTTTCGGCATTGTGCGTGGCACCCACAAACTGTTTACACTGTCGCTGAGGTTCAGCACAAAAGGGTCGCACATCCCACGTCCGGATGGTATGGTCCATACTGTTGGATAATAAATGTGTCGATTTGGGATGCAGACTGAGACAGGTAATCGTGTCGGTATGTCCCCGGAGTCCCATAGTTTTCTTGTTGCTTTGATTGCGTATGTCCCAAGCGGTAATGGTATTATCAATGCCTCCCGTGTACACTATTTGGTTTTCGCCATCTAACGCAATGGCCGTCACCTGAAAATCGTGTTCCAATGTAGCGCTTTCTCGTTTGCTCCGTACATCCCATAGTTTGGCGGTCGAATCATCGCTGGCCGACACAAACAAATGAGGATTGGCCATGGTACTACCACTGCTACTACTACTACTAGTACCAGTCGTGCGGCTGCCTACCGTACTTGCAGCTGTATCGAGAGCATTAACAATCATGCTGTGACTTTTGAAGGATCGAATTTTGTCGCCTGTTGCAGTGTCCCAGTACCCCAGCGTCTTGTCGGCAGATCCTGTAATCAAGTGCGTCTCGTTCAACCACTTCAGGTCCAATATAGCATTCTTGTGACCTTCTAAAACATTGAAATTGTTGTAATCGGAATGACTCCACAAAAGAACGTTCATATCAAATCCGGCACTAGCTAATGTGTCACCAGACGGCGAATATTCCAAACAGTACACGCTGCCCTTGTGGCCGCTTAATTGCATAGTAGGAGAAGGCAAGGAGGAAGTTCGATTTGTCTCCTCCTCTGGGCCCCTGTATGCGACAACGGCCGATGCATTTCCTTCATTGTCGCGAAGGCGTTTGAAAGGCGGTTCTTCTTCTTCTTGTTGTTGTTGTTGGAATTCTTCGACGCTGCTCATGGTCATCGTGTAGAGTGATGAAATAAAAAATAGTGTTGCGTTGGATGTTGCAGTACTCCTACTGAAGTAGATAGTGGACTGGTAGTAGTAGTGTAGCTAGGAGAAGTATTCGAAAAGGTGATTTTTTATGTGATTTTTGTCAACGTCTTCGATGTGTGTGGATACGATTTGATACTGCCCGGGTAGAATCTATTCGTCTGATATCACAGTCTGTGTGGATCTTGGCTACAGGAATGCTGTCCTCGGGTACTCTCTACTACCACCCTGGTAGGAGCTGGCTAGTAGTCTAGTAGTAGTATTCAGAACAGTGGAGGTACCACCTGGTAAGAGCTACAGGACTCCGATCAGTACGAGTACATTAATTTTTTCCTTGGTAGTTATTCAAAGGAATATTCCTACCGTATACTTTCATTCGACTTTGGTATCACAGCTGTATTATAAATTTTTCTTTAAATCTTAGCTACAGCAGTTTGTTCTACTGATTTTCTTTCTCTCCTGTTTGTTTCTCAGAGCGTCAACTATTTGTGTCAGAAACCAAAAATTGAGCTTCGTTTTCCTTTCTTCCTGTTGTACTGTAGGAGTCAGAGTAGGAATGTGTGGGCAGGTATCACCAATCTTGAATCATCGTAGCAGCAGATTATACTTCGATGCCCCAAGACGGCAGGCAGGAATTATTCATGATGAAGTCGATCCCCCGATGATCTGGAGGGACTATAACTATCCTCCAACTTGGCGATTCGTTGCGGTCCATGTAAAATCCGGTTGCATTGTTTGAATGTTCTTGATGCGCTCCCTTCGTCTTGCCGCTGCATCTTGTCTCCTTTGTGGCGAAGAAATATCTACAGCATGGATTTCCAGTACCTCGTCGTTCGACCCGGCATGACTGTGCCGTGCCGATGGAGCAGTAAAAGGTGTGCTTGGTGGTCTCGGAAAAACAGTTGACGCGCACGTAGTGGGCTCGTCATCATCTGCTTCACGTCGTAGAGTCCGACTTGGTTGGTTCGTCACAGAACTCTTCTGTGACGGCTGCCAGGGCCGCTGCGGTTGTGAATGTGCATGCTGATGAGCTTGCTCCACACCAAGCTCCTGGTATCGATACTGCAACAAAAACAATCGCTCTTGTGCCTTGGGAAGAAACTTTTCTACAACAGTTTTCCTCGCCACGCATTCAGCCTCGAGCTGCTCGAGGGCAATTTTGTTGGCATACTTGGTATTCATATCTAGCTCAGAAAGGATATCTTCAATCTCATGTTCTAAATCGAGAAGTTTTGAGGCTAGCTGCTTCACGACCAGCTCAGTGTCCGCCATCTCGCTGCCAATTTGGTCCATGGATCCTGTTTCCAACAAAGCCGTCAAGTCAGCATCGTTCACTTGCCGCGCAACAGAAGCAAGACAGGTGTTGCTGTTACTCTTCAACAAATCCACAAGATCTCGGAAAGCATCGTTTGGGTTCGGTCTCTCGGTGTGCCCTGATTCAGAATTACTTTGTTCGCCACTGTAAAAGTCATTAATGATGGTTTCCGGTCCGTCGTATTCCCGGTGCAATGCAGGGCTCTTGGTGGAAATACCTGTGCCGGACCCAATCGAAACACCGGAAGTTGCCGTCACGTGAGAATCTGGAGTGGTCCCGGAAGTAACGGTTCCGCCACTAAAGGTTCCAGCGTAGGGGATTCCATTCATAGTTGTCTTGGTTGAATCCTTTCTCCCTGGGGTTCCATCTGGTGAGGTTCCCGGACCAGTTGTAATAGTAGCACTGCTGGAATCAGATCCAATGCTCTCAGCTGAATGAAAATCCTTGGCGCCTTGCACTTTGGGTTTTTTGCTAAAAAACTGATCATTTGTTTCGATGGGACCTAAATCCGCGCCCATCGACTCGGCAGCCACATGGATCGTACCCATCTTTACCTCCATGGGCTCGGCTTGATCAAGGATGGTATCTCCGTTGATCTGAACAGGACTTGCGCTGACGCCTGTTCCAGCATGAAATGACGATCCATCACTAAACGAAAACGTGGCCTTGTTGACACCACCTGCAGAGACTGATTGACTTGTAAAATCTGCACTAGCAGGATTCGATACATCCGTAGCACCGTTGGCAATCGATGCCATGGAGATCTCGGTCTTTGGTTCTGCACTTTCACTAGTTGCCACTACCGCGTCAGCCGATGACTTGGAAACACCTCCAGTACCCCCATTGAAGGCCGCGTTGAGAAACGCATCATGAGTTGCCTGGGCCTTTCTTTGTGCTTCCTGTACGGCAGTTTTTCCGATATTGATAGTTCCACCATTAAAGGCCCCTGCTTCAAAGAGAGATCCTTGGTTGGCAACAGCACCGCCACTAAAGCCAGAATTACTGTGCAGCGATGTAGCGCCTCCCTCCAGAGGAGTATCTTCTGTAGTCGATTCGGTGGCTGCCTCCGCCTCCGCTGCTGTTGTTGCTGCTGCAACGCCACTTTCGGTATCAATGGATGCACCACGCTCCGCCGCAATCTTGCTCGAGACTTTATCGACATCCGATTCACTGCTTTCACCGGTATAGGCTCCGCTGAGAAAATCTTCAAACACAGTTTCAGGTCCCGAAGCCGTTACCTTCGGATCTAAAGTGTCCGACCCGCTTGTTGAAGACGTAGACGAAGTATTCTCTGGTTCGCCCGAATAGAAATCGGTAAAGATGGTTTCTTCGCCTGCTGCACTTCCTTCACCGTACGCTTCGGTGCTCACTTGCTGCGTAAAGTCGTTAAACTGCGTACGGGAAGGAGAACTCAAATCGCGGTGAGGGTACTCCTTGGGCTTGTACTCGTACTTTGCGGTTTGCTCCTCGCCCGAAAAGAAATCGTGAAAGATCGTCTCATTTACTTCTTGATCTAGCGAATCTGGATCATACGGATTGTTGTGCCCGTACGAATGTCGGGGATCGAGTCCTCTAGAACCGACCCATTGTCCTCCAAAGGGTGATGCGTTCGGCCCGTAGTCGTTGTACTCGGTAAAAAAGCTCGCATCATTGCTACTACCGCTACCGCTACTACCAACATCTTCCGATATTGTGGTCTTGGTATTTTTCCAGTATTCACCAAACGGATTTTTGGGATAGGCCTTGGTGGGGTTGTAGTGGTATTTAGGATCTTTCCAATTATTATTATGATTCTTAGTCCCAGCCCAGAATTCATCATCACCAGGATACGGAGCCGAACTGACCGACGAATAAAAGTTGCTATTGGGCGATGTTTGCGCCGTCCAATTATCAGGATAAACCGATTTGCGTCGTCGAGTAGACGGTCGTCTCATATTTTTATGTCCACCACTATTTTCGTTACCGGGACGGGAAGGACCACCGGCATGATGATGATGATGATGAGGAGGAGGATGTTGTCGAAAGGTACTGCTCATGGGACTTCCAAAGCCAACACCACCATTCCGTAACGGAGGAATGATGCGTCCGGTGGTGTGAATTTGATTCAACAGTTCTCCGTAGGCCAAATTAATTTTGGCAAATTGTTCGGCTGCCCACTTTTTGTCGTACGCGCTGCTGTCCTTGTTGGTGATAGCATCGGGATGATACTTGATGGCAAGCTGGCGGAATGCCTTCTTGATGACCTTCTTATCGATAGGTGTTCCATCGTAGGGATCCAGTCCGAGCACAGCAAAGGCATCGGAAGAATTGATATCGTGGGCAGCGACCCGCAGTCTCGTGTGTGATTTTCTGCCATGTTGGTGGTGTTGAAAGTGCGGTCGCTGTTGTTGTAATAATAATAGTATTGGTGCTGATGTGTGGCGCTCTTGGTGTGCACTACTACTGGTGGAACAAGAGCTAGGATTAACCAGTAAGGTCTGTTGGGGCATAACAAAGGCATCGCACAGGATTGGTAGAGATGTGTGTCGAGTGCAAGTCCCCGCCAACGCCAACAGGAGAAGTAGTAGTAGTAGTCTCGAAACGGAAGTTGATGCTAATGATGAAGCTGGTGGTGATGGTGTCCGACGGCGAATCATTCTGCGTTTTGGATTTCTTGATATGTAACACCGTAGCGGGATATCGATTTTGAAATCAACTCGACCTTATCTAGTACTGTATACTTTTAGATTGTCGATAAAAGTAGCAATCGTTTGGGTAATTAACTCTTACGTGTACTGTACATCCGATACTCTGGCGAATCTTCCGATCACAAAGATACCGTGATGTCCTGAAATCGAAAGCAGCGATGAGGCAAAGAAGAAAATACAAAACGCCTAACAAATTGATTATCTATCTGCTTGGTTTCGGTTCTTCTTGCCAAGTGCAAGATGATGATTTTTGTTTTTCTGTTATTTAATGCTGTTTTTTAGTAGGTCTAGTTTCTGATTAATTTTGTTGTTGTTGGAATCCACCATACAGTAGGTACATACATCCATTCTTCAAAGAAACGAGCCACGAAGCTTTGAACCGTTTTTGATGGCAGGTACATCGTGGAGACTGTGTGCATTCGATGTATCGTACAAAATTGATTTTGTACTGGATCCGGGAAAAAACGGAAGCAATCTCATTGGTTGAAGTACACCAAAGTATGACGAATGTCTGGTGCCAAAGGTACGCACTTTTTTCCCCATCTGTTGAAAATCTCTTGCGGAATGTATGTACCGTATGTATGTATGTATGTATGTTGTGCGGCCAGGATCGACAAAGATAGTACCAGGTAGAGACCATGTCAAGGCGCTGAAATTAAATAATAATAAAATTTTTGGTCAACGTGTCTGGAATGTTATGAAAATATGATTATTATTATTATTATTGTTGTTGTTGCTTTTTAGCTTTCGTTCTAAAAAGGGGGGCTATACCATAGTTCATGATCGGTCTCATGACAAGAATTTTAAATGGTGTTTGAGAAAGAATACCGCTTTTTCTAGTAAAAACAAACAAACATGTGAACTTAGTGAAGCTTAGCGCTTTTCGATATCATCACGTGTGGTGGGAATTTTATTATTTTTTTACGTGTTAAGCCTGCCTGCGCTTCGTTTGATGAGCGATTACTTTTTTATAAATTAATCATATTCCGCGTTGCTCTCGATCTCATCATGGTATCGCTTTTAGTTTGTTTTGATCGTCGATTCAAGATTCAAACATTTACCATCGCAGCTCTCGCCATAGCAATCCTTCTGACCGCACGTACGTAGCAGGGACAAAACATGCGAATAATATATATTTTCAAAAATATACGTTGCGAAATTTTGGTTGTTGTTGCTTGTAGAGTATATTACTAGTTAGACGTAGTCGCTCAAGTAATCACCGGCGAGGAGTGCGGCATGCAGTTGACGGCCTTGTATTTCTTGAATAACAAAACTCGTTCACACTTTTCGAATCAGCAAGCTTTGAAAAAAAATAGTATTGACAAGTCTGCTTCTACTTGAGGTCTCTTTTTTATCTGCGTTGTTGCGCCTCCTGTATAAGTAAGAAACGAATAGAAATACACTAGTAAGGATGTTAGATAGACGAGTGTTGAGAGAATAGTTAGCTTACATAGTTAGAAGCAAATTGTCTTCTGCAATATTGTTCCTCACTGGTGGTAAGCAGCTGAAGCCTCGCGTTGTTCCTTCTGAAAAGCCAAGATATTTTCAAGCTAGAAAAGCTTTTGCGGACGTGGACAGAGGTGTCGAACAACACTGGTTCGCTGGATCGACCTGCCCCAGAGTCCCAGACGTTCATAGCCTAGCCTTCGACACAACTACTTGCGGCTCTGCGACTACAGAAGGTATTGCTGCACGTACACATAACATTTCGACACAATCTTAACGGAGTGGAGTTTCAATTTTCGATGCAGATGCCGTATTCAATATTTTTGAATTCTCTTCGACTAGAGTGCATCAAATCAGATCAGCATTCAAAGAAGCTACAATATCGTGAATTACAAGCAAAGGGAAACAAAGAATCGATTTTTATGGACACCAACAGGAGCATGGGACTACCTGTGTGTAGAAACAGACAACCGGCCGACTTGTATAGACTATATTGATTGACATCCAAACAGAAGCATGATTCGGCAGGCTTAGCAACACACTATAGACCCTGCGTCCTGGCCAAAAAGAGCTCCACCCCCCATTTTAGGAGTTCTATCGTCATCGAGAGAAGAGCAGGAAAGATAAGCGTTAGCAAGGAGATCTCGAAACAAGGATCCAAGGGAAAGGCGAGCACTACGAAAAAAATCTAGGTAGCCAGGACAGACGCACCATGAGATCTTTGAACTCCTCGAAACTAATCTCTCCATCGCCATTCGTGTCGACTTCGTCCATCATGGCATCAAGCTCCGCATCAGAAAGGGCTTGTCCAAGCTTCTTCATAAGCCGTTTTAGTTCTTTCTTGTCGATTGATCCACTATTATCTGTATCAAACACTCGAAACGCATCTCTTAACTCTTTCTCAGGATCCTTTTCCCCGGTGCGAGACTTCATCAAGATCATGAATTCTTCAAAGTCAATTTCATTATCTCCATTGTCGTCTACCGTACTGATCATTTCAACCAATTCTGCTTCGGAAGGGTTCTGTCCCAACTTCCTCATTACCTGCTGAAGTTCGTGAAGTTCAATGGTACCTGCAAATGGTTAAGGAATAAAATGCAGAGTGAGGTCAACGATAAAATTGACCATTCCTGGGCAACAAAAAGCACGGGGATCCATGGGGCATATGGAGGCGGGGGCAAAACCAAGAATCTATTCGAATCCAAGGCGCAAGCCTATACATGGCGAAGGCAGCAAACTGATCCAGAAGCACCCCCCCCCCCCCCCTTAAAAGGAAGTACATTTAACACACAGCATCTCCAAATCCAACCCAAAAAACTATTCACAAAAAACAAAATAGTTGACAAAACAAAGTGCACACCAACAAAAGGAACACAGACTTCCT
>Ga0100392_1001989_pt1 | contig 19027 bp, 17 predicted proteins | sample CryGeymeta201516_FD_81548 | JGI IMG/M metagenome (GOLD analysis project Ga0100392, IMG submission 81548) | Groundwater microbial communities from Crystal Geyser aquifers in Utah, USA - Crystal Geyser metaG 2015-16 | ecosystem: Environmental > Aquatic > Deep subsurface > Groundwater | place: USA... | reverse complement strand
GAAGGACGGCTCTTTGGCAGGCCCTAAAGTGTTGGAGCATTGTATTGACTGCTCGGTCATGCTTGATGGCGACAGTGACAATCGCTACCGCACCTTACGCGGAAATAAAAACCGTTTTGGGCCAGTAAACGAGCTTGGTGTTTTTGCCATGACTGGACAAGGTATGAAAGAGGTTAAGAATCCTTCTGCCATTTTCCTGACGCGTGGTAAGGAAGATCAGTCTGGCAGTATTGTTATGGTGCTTTGGGAAGGCACCCGCCCCCTATTGGTAGAGATACAGGGTTTGGTTGACTATTCCCCCCTAAACAATCCGCGTCGCGTCACGTTGGGGATGGAGCAAAACCGAATTTCAATGTTGCTGGCGGTAATGCATCGTCATGCGGGTATCCAAATGGCAGATCAAGACGTTTTTGTGAATGTAGTTGGCGGCGTTAAAGTAAATGAAACCAGCGCAGATTTAGCTACCTTACTGGCGCTAGTGTCTAGTTTTCGTGATAAAGCGCTACCAAATGACTTAGTTGTATTTGGTGAAGTAGGGCTTGCTGGTGAAATTAGACCTGTTCCCAGTGGACAGGAGCGTTTGCGAGAAGCGGCCAAGCATGGGTTTAAACGAGCAATAGTGCCGGCAGCGAATTGTCCAAAAGAGCCCATCGTTGGTATGGAAGTTATTGCCGTCAGCAAGTTAGCTGAGGCGCTGGAAGCTATTTAGTCAATCAAATAACGATTATCCTTCAACGTTCTGGTTTTATTATAATCATTGCTGGCAACAGTGCTAAAACAAACAACCCCGCTAAAACAAACAACCCCGCAAACGCGGGGTTGTTTTATCAGAAGGTGTTATTCTGCGGGAAGTTAAGTTTAAGTACTTGATAGGTATCTTCTTTAAGCTTGGTTAGCCCCAGTTTGTCATAGCTTTCTACCATAACTTCCAAAGCTTGCTCTACCAGTACAGAGTCTCGATAAAACTCTACAATATACTTACCGCGGTTGGCTGCAGCCAGGTAGGCTCCTCGGCGCATATAATAGTCCGCAATAAGCAGTTCATGCTGAGCAAGAGTATCTTTTATACTTAGCATGCGTTTTTTAGCTTCAGCCGCATATTTGCTTTGCGGGAAGCTTGAAATCATAATTTTAAAATCGTCAAACGCTTGGCGTGTGCTGGCTAAATCGCGGTCAGCACGATTAATACCCATAGCGTCATGTAACGCATTTTCATCAGCTTGTAAGTTACTCAATCCCCGCATGTAATACACATAATCCAATTCAGGATGATTCGGGTTCAAACGAATAAAACGGTCAATACTGGCAAGGGCTTTTTGCACGTCACCCGCTTTGTAATAGGCGTAAATCAAATCTAATTGTATTTGGCGGGCTAAAGGGCCAAATGGATAGCGATTTTCAACCGCAGAGAGCATTTCGATTGCTCTGTTATATAACCCTTTATCTAGCACTTCCTTTGCTTGTTGATACATGGTTTGTGCTGTTTGTGTGCTATTAGGCACGTCTTTTGGCTTGCCAGCGCAAGCTGTTAACGTTAACGCCAGCATTGAAATCAGTAAAAAATTCGCTTTCATTTAAAAATCCGTTACTACTTGAGCTAAATGGCTGTCTAGTCTGACGTAAAATCGCTAAAATACATCTTATTGCGATTCTACCCCAGACCTGCCGGGGTTGCACACAGGATAACTGCTTCCGTTATGACAAAACAGCTAAAACTTTCAGAAATTGTACCAGACCATCTTTTTGGTAAACGCTTAGATCAGGTTCTGGCAGAAATGTTCCCCGATTATTCGCGATCTCGCATAAAAGAGTGGATTTTAGCCGACGCAGTGAAAATTAGTGGCGAAGTACACAATAAACCGCGGGAAAAAATGCTTGGCGGTGAACAGATTGATATTTTGGCTGAATTGCCTGAAGACGAGCGTTTTGAAGCTGAAGCAATTGACCTGAATATTGTCTACGAAGATGAACATATCCTGGTTATCAATAAACCTGCCGGTTTAGTGGTTCACCCTGGCGCGGGCAACTCAGATGGCACTTTGCTAAATGCGTTGTTGCACCATTGCCCGGGTATTGGCGAAGTGCCGCGTGCCGGTATAATTCACCGCTTAGACAAAGATACAACCGGCTTAATGGTAGTGGCGAAAACTATTCCTGCCCAGACCCATTTGGTTGAAGCAATGCAAGCACGTGAAATTACCCGCGAGTATGAGGCCGTATGTCATGGTGCCATGACCGGTGGTGGCACAATTGATGAACCTATTGGCCGACACCCAACCAAACGCACGCACATGGCGGTAAGCCAGTCGGGTAAACCGGCCACTACACATTTTCGGGTGATGGAAAAATACCGGGCCCATACCCGGCTGCGGTTACGCCTGGAAACTGGCCGCACGCACCAAATTCGTGTACATATGACCTTTGTTAACCATCCATTGGTTGGCGATCCGGTATATGCAGGTCGGCCCCGTCCGCCGCGCAAAGCAGATGAACATTTACTTACGGTATTGCGCAATTTTAAGCGCCAGGCATTACATGCCGCTATGTTACGTTTAGCTCATCCTATTACATGCGAAATATTAGAGTGGCATGCGCCAATTCCTGATGACATGGTGCAGTTAAATGCTGCGTTGCGAGCCGACACTGAAGAGCATGGCTTAGACTACGTATAAAGTGATGACTAACCGCGCCGCGTTACTCATTCCTGACTGGCCTGCACCACAACATGTGCGTGCAGTGTGCAGCACCCGTGATGGTGGTTGCTCCACTGGTGTGTATAGCAGCCTCAATTTGGGTGAGCACGTTGCCGATATAGCCAGTGATGTTGCGCAAAACCGCTTGCGGTATCAGCAACTTGCATGCATGCCGTCTGCTCCAGTTTGGTTAAATCAGGTGCATGGTACTGATGTGATAAGGCTATCACATAACAGTGTGTCGGGGCTGAGCGCAGATGCCAGTGTTACCTCGGTAAAAGGCATAGTGAGTACCGTAATGACAGCAGACTGTTTACCACTTTTGCTATGTGATGTTGATGGTACTCAGGTGGCTGCTGTGCATGCTGGTTGGCGGGGTTTATGCCATGGCGTGATTGAAAAAACCGTAGCACATTTTAGTCAGCCGGTTAACGTGCTAGCCTATTTGGGGCCAGCTATCGGTGCTACTGCTTTTGAAGTGGGGGGTGAGGTTAGAGCCGCTTTTACTGCACATTCCGCCCAAGCTGAACTGGCGTTTATAGCAAAAGCAAACCGAAAGTGGCTGGCAGATATCTATTTGTTGGCAAGGCAACGTTTAGTGCAATGTGGAGTGACACAGATTTTTGGTGGTCACTACTGTACATATGAGCAATCAGAACTATTTTTTTCCTATCGTCGTGACGGACAAACAGGCCGGATGGCTAGTGCAATCTGGCTAGACTGATCTAAGTCAATTTTTTGACGTTTTTATGCTTGAATTTCCAGCAATAGCACCCAATCTTATGACATAACAGTGTTGTGCTTGTAGGAGCCATAAATGCGACTAGATAAATTTACCAGTAAGTTTCAAGAGGCTATTGCCGATGCGCAGTCACTGGCGCTTGGCCGGGATCAGCAGTTTATTGAACCGGTACATCTGATGTTTGCGTTGCTAAACCAGGAGGGCGGCACTGTTCGAGAGCTGTTAAATCGTCTTGCTATTAATTTTAACGAGCTACGTTCAAAGGTTAGCCAAGTCATTGATCGTTTACCTCGGGTTGAGGGCGATGCCGCAAACCTACAGTTATCTTCTGCTACTGCGCAGTTACTGCAGCAATGCGACAAATTGGCGCAAAAACGCAAAGATCAGTTTATCTCCAGTGAGTTGTTTGTGCAGGCAGCCACTGAAGATAAGTCTGATTTGGGTAAAATTCTGCGTTTAATTGGCGTGACTAAAGAAAATGTAACGGCAGCAATAGAACATATGCGTGCAGGTCAAAAAGTTGATGACGTTAACGCTGAAGATTCCAGACAAGCACTCACCAAATATACGGTAGATTTAACAGCGCGCGCAGAGGCGGGTAAGTTAGATCCGGTGATTGGTCGGGATGAAGAGATCCGCCGCTGTATACAGGTTTTACAACGTCGAACTAAGAACAACCCTGTGCTAATTGGTGAGCCCGGTGTCGGAAAAACGGCCATTGTCGAAGGGCTGGCGCTACGTATTATTAATAAAGAAGTGCCTGAGGGATTAAAAAACAAGCGGGTGTTGTCGCTGGATATGGGCTCGTTGTTAGCTGGCGCCAAGTACCGTGGTGAATTTGAGGAGCGGTTAAAAGCTGTGCTTAATGAACTGGCCAAAGAAGAAGGGCAGGTCATTCTGTTTATTGATGAAATTCATACCATGGTGGGCGCAGGTAAAGCTGAAGGCGCCATGGATGCGGGCAATATGTTAAAGCCTGCGCTGGCGCGTGGTGAACTACATTGTCTTGGTGCCACAACGCTGGACGAATACCGAAAATATATTGAAAAAGACGCTGCACTTGAGCGACGTTTTCAAAAAGTGTTGGTGGAAGAGCCCAGTGTTGAAGACACCATTGCCATACTGCGCGGTTTAAAAGAGCGTTATGAGTTACACCATGCAGTAGAAATCACCGATCCGGCAATTGTTGCGGCGGCCACCTTGTCGCATCGTTATGTGTCTGATAGGCAGCTACCTGATAAAGCTATTGATTTAATTGACGAAGCTGCTTCCAGTATTCGTATGCAAATGGACTCTAAACCGGAAGAACTAGATCGGTTAGAGCGGCGCATTATTCAGTTAAAACTCGAAGATAATGCTTTGGCTAAAGAGACCGACGACGCAACGAAAAAGCGCCGTGACATGATCCAGGAACAAATTCGCGAACTTGATAGTAAATACAATGAGTTGGACGAAGTTTGGGAGTCAGAGAAGGCTGCATTGCAAGGCACACAAAACATTAAAACCGAGCTGGAGCAGGCGCGTTTGGACTTAGAGGTGGCACGCCGTGCCAGCGACTTGCAGCGTATGTCTGAGCTACAATATGGTCGTATTCCTGAATTGGAGAAAAAACTCGACTTAGCGTCTCAAGCTGAAATGCATGACAACACCTTACTGCGTAACAAAGTGACCGAGCAGGAAATTGCTGATGTGTTGTCCAAAGCTACCGGCATTCCTGTGAGTAAAATGCTTGAAGGTGAACGTGACAAGTTACTACGAATGGAACTAGCACTGCACGAAAAAGTTATCGGCCAGGATGAGGCGGTTGCTGCTGTTGCTAATGCCATTCGGCGCTCCCGCGCCGGCCTTTCAGATCCTAATAAACCGATAGGCTCGTTTTTATTTTTAGGCCCTACCGGGGTGGGTAAAACGGAGCTTACTAAATCACTGGCGCAGTTTCTATTTGATAGCCCTGATGCCATGGTTCGCATTGATATGTCAGAGTTTATGGAAAAGCATGCCGTATCTCGCTTAGTGGGGGCGCCACCGGGATATGTTGGTTACGAAGAAGGTGGCTATTTAACTGAAGCAGTGCGGCGTAAACCCTATTCCGTGGTGCTGTTGGATGAAGTGGAAAAAGCCCATCCGGATGTGTTTAATATCTTGCTACAAGTGTTGGACGATGGCCGGTTGACAGATGGTCAAGGCCGTACTGTCGATTTTAAAAACAGCGTTATTATTATGACGTCCAACCTGGGATCCGATCTTATTCAAGAGCATTATCGTGAGTACAGTTATGAGCAAATGAAAACGATGCTGATGGAGGTACTTACCAAGCAGTTTCGCCCGGAGTTTATCAATCGGCTGGACGAAACGGTAGTATTCCATCCCTTGGATAACACGCAAATACGCAGCATTGCTAAGATCCAACTTGCGCGATTAGAGCAGCGGCTGGTAGAACGGCAATATAAATTTAATATTACAGAATTGGCATTGGATAAATTAGCCGACGTTGGCTTTGATCCACTTTATGGCGCAAGGCCATTAAAACGGGCTATCCAGCAATATTTGGAAAACCCTTTGGCGCAGGCGTTGCTACAAGGTGATGTTATGCCGGGTAGCACGATTGTTTTAGACCACAATGGTACTGAGTTTTTGGTAAGTAGCCATGTTTAAACCATGAAAGTGTGTTTGCCTCTGCCTTATAAGTGACCGTCCAGACGGTCACTTTTGCCATTAGGCTATCCATGTTAAGGTATGTCACTTATAATCATTCGTAATTCCATAACGCAGAAGTTGCTATATGACTGAGTCAAAGACTAATGACACCGCCCCACGTAAGGGCATTTTTCTGTTACCCAATTTGCTAACTACGGGGGGCTTGTTTTCCGGGTTTTATGCCATAGTGGCGTCGATGAACGGGCACTTTGAGGCCGCCGCTGTGGCTATTTTTGTTGCAATGATTTTTGATGGCTTAGATGGTCGTGTGGCTCGTTTAACCAACACGCAAAGTGAGTTTGGTGCTCAGTACGATAGTATGTCTGACATGCTATCTTTTGGCATGGCCCCTGCGCTTGTCGCCTATAATTGGGGCTTGGCAGAATATGGCAAGTTTGGTTGGCTGGCTGCTTTTGTCTATGTGGCTTGCGCTGCACTGCGTTTGGCACGTTTTAATGCAAATTTAGGTGTTACAGACGGTCGCTTCTTTCAAGGTTTAGCTAGTCCCGCTGCAGCGGCCATTGTTGCAGGTATGGTGTGGACCGGCAGTACCTATGAAATTAATGGTGGTAATATTGGGTATTTGGTCGGGTTACTCACTATCATAACGGGTTTACTGATGGTCAGTAATTTCCGCTATAACTCGTTTAAAGATTTGAACTGGCGCGACCGTGTGTCATTTCTGACGATTCTGTTAGTGGTACTGGTATTTGTGGTTATTGCCGCGCGTCCTGCAGAAATGTTGTTTGGTATATTCTTTATTTACGCCTGTTCAGGGCCAATTACTACAATCCGCAGCGTGCGTAAGTTAAAACTCGAACATGTCGTAGGGGATTCAGATGATGCCGATTTTGACGAGTCAGAAAAAACACCTACAGAGAATGCTGCAGCTGAGCCTGTAAAGCCAGAGGATAATAAATCCTAAAAATGGTCGTTGGTTACAAAAAACTCCGCTTTGGCGGAGTTTTTTGTAACCACACTTTTCAATAATGCGGCCGGTTTCATTGCGTGTGGTTAACCTGTTCGTTTGTCAGTTGGCGCTATAACCACTTTAGTGCTCGGTAGGTGACAAAATCATTATTTGCAGTAAGCATTCAGGCAAGTTAACGTATTGAGACATTAAATGCTTAACTTGTATTGTGATACTGTTGAAATTAATTGGCTAAATTCAACCTTAGTCTTGAGTTTTGTTTTCGCGCCCCAATTTCAACACAGACATTTACCTTATTAAGGAATTACCTTGGGCTCAACTTTACAACAACGCCTGGCTGTGCTTAATTCAGCGCAACATAAGCAAGCAATAGTTGGCATTAAGCACGGTATTGAACGCGAGACGTTGCGGGTAAAAGCCGATGGTAAACTTGCACTGACACCCCATGCTAAGCAATTAGGTGCGGCTTTAACGCACCCCTGGATAACAACTGACTTTTCCGAGTCCCTTCTTGAGTTTATTACACCTGCCAGTGACAAAATTGACACTACCTTAGCCCAACTGGCCGATATTCATCGTTTTGCAATTAATAATATTGATGACGAGCAATTTTGGGCAGGCAGTATGCCGTGTTTTATTAAAGAGCAAACGCAAATACCCTTTGCTCAGTACGGTAGCTCTAATGTTGGGCAGATGAAAACCTTGTATCGTAAAGGGTTACATAACCGCTATGGCAGCATGATGCAGGCGATAAGTGGCGTGCACTTTAATTTTTCATTTCCCAAAGTATTTTGGCAGCATTATCAGCAACAGTTGGAGCAGTCTGGTGAATTACAGAACTTTATTTCATCACAGTATTTATCGTTGATCCGCAATTATAAGCGCTATGTTTGGCTAATTGTTTATTTGTTTGGTGCCTCGCCGGCAATGTGTAAATCATTTTTAGAGGGGCGATCAAGCCGCTATAACTTTGCAGAGTTGGGTAAGGGGACAGTGTACTTACCTTATGCAACCTCTTTACGTATGAGTGATTTAGGCTATACCAACAGTGCACAATCCAGCCTTAATATTACTTACAATAATTTAGAGGAATATATTGCGGGTTTGCATTCCGCTATTAGTATGCCATCGGAAGAATACCGCAATATTGGTGTTAAGGTAGACGGTGAATATCAGCAACTAAACGCTAATGTCTTGCAGATTGAGAATGAATTTTACTCCACTATCAGGCCTAAACGGACTACTGAATCTGGCGAGCGGCCAACCTGTGCGCTAGCAAAGCGTGGTGTTGAATATATTGAAGTACGGGCTTTGGATGTAAATCCTTTTAGCCCCATTGGCATTAGTGCCGAGCAAATGTACTTTTTAGATGTGTTTTTACTGTACTGTTTGTTGCAGGACAGTCCGGAATTATCTGCTGCAGAGCAAGCGATAACTGAGCAGAATTTAAAAAAAGTGGTTACGGACGGCCGGCGCAATAATTTAGAGATTATGCAAAACGGCCAACCCAGATTAATGCTTGATTGGGCAGAAGAGTTGTTTGCCGATATGATGCCAGTAGCGCACTATCTTGATAGTGCGCACAACGCTAATGACTATTCTGCGGCATTAAAACAGTTTTATTTATGTTTATTAGACCCCGCTCATACATTGTCGGGCCAGGTGTTAAACCAATTGCTGGCGAAACAGCAAGATAACGGTCATTTTATGTTGCAACTGTCTGCACAATATAAACAGCAGTTATCGCAAGAGAGCTACCAGTTTTATAGTGAGCAGCAGTTTATTGAGGCAGCGACACAATCTTTAGCGCAACAATACCAAATTGAGCAGCAAGATGACGTGAGTTTCGAGCAATATATTTCTCAATACTTTGCTGAAGTGCCTGAATGCGACAATAAAAAATCGGCTACCGAGTAGGTAGCCGTAATTGGTATCCAGGGAGAATAAAACTTGGTTGCGTCCATTCACCTTGTTAGAATCAGGTGTATGAAAAAAGTTCAATTAGCATTCAAAACTACGTTAGTAGTGGTTATCTCATCGACCTTGTTGGCTGGTTGCGCTACACCACCGCCGAAAAATACCTCCAACCTGTGTGACATCTTTTTAGAACACCGCGACTGGTATAATGCAGCATCCGATATGCGTGATAAGTGGGGCGTGCCTATCCATGTTCCTATGAGCATGATGTACCAGGAAAGCAGCTTTAAACATAATGCCCAGCCACCAATGCGCTGGTTTTTGGGTTTCATTCCTTATGGTCGTGCAAGCTCAGCTTATGGCTATTCACAGGCTAAAACCGTTACCTGGGATGAATATGTTAAAGAGGCAAACCGGTTTTGGGCCAGTCGCGATAACTTTGATGATGCCATTGATTTTATGGGCTGGTATATCAGCAAGAGCCAGCGTATAAATGGTGTGTCGAAATGGGATGCTTACGCCCAATATCTTAATTATCACGAAGGATGGGGTGGTTATAAACGCGGTACCTATCGAAACAAGGCCTGGTTAGTTCAAGTGGCCAAAAAGGTTGATAGTCGGGCAAAAGACTATGCTTCGCAATTAAAAACATGTGAAGAAGATTTGCAAAGAGGCTGGTTGTGGCGCATGTTTTTTAGCTAAATTAGCGCATAAAAAAACCGGCATCGCCGGTTTTTTACCATCGATTTAATCTTTCTTCAGATGCGCCAATAACCGTACGCTTTTAATCATATTATCTTGTACATCTATTACTTCCATTGGATAGCCAGATAACCGAATACTAAGGTTGCCCTGAGGTATTTCTTCAAGATATTCCAGGATTAAGCCATTAAGTGTTTTGGGACCATCGGTGGGTAGTTCAAGATGCATTTCACGGTTTAAATCGCGTAAGTTAATACTGCCGTCTATCAGATAAGAGCCATCAGGCTGCGGTTTAATATCTTCGTTGCTGTCTTCTGCGATATCCGTGGTAAATTCACCCACCACTTCCTCCAAAATGTCTGCCAGTGTCACCAGCCCCTGTATATCGCCGTATTCGTCGACAACCAAACCTATACGCTCTTTAGTGCGCTGAAATTTCATCAGTTGGGTATTAAGCGGTGTTCCTTCCGGAATGAAGTAAATTTCGCTAACCGCGCGCATTAACGTCGATTTAGTTAACTGTTCTTTCAACAGTAAACGCATAAGTTCCCGAGGGTGCACAAAGCCGATGGCGTCATCAACGCTGTCACGGTAAAGCAAAATACGGCTGTACTGCACGTTAGCCAGTTGGCGTTCTATGTCTTTCCAATCGTCATTTATATCAATACCGACAATTTCATTGCGCGGCACCATAATATCTTCAACGGTGGCGTTTTCTAAATCCAATACGCCTACCAACATACTTTGGTGCTGCTCAGGGATTAACGCCCCTGCCTCATGCACAACTGTACGTAATTCTTCAGCACTTAAGCTATTGCCTTGATGTTTTTCCGGGCTAATTCCCATTACCGCGAGGATGCCATTAGTAATGAAGTTCACCATCCATACCAATGGGTAGAATATTTTTAGCAGTGGTTTTAACAATGCTGAGCTTGGAAACGCCACGCGTTCGGGGTGCAATGCTGCGATAGTTTTAGGTGTAACTTCAGCAAATACTAGCACGACCATTGTCAGCGCGACCGTCGCGATGGCAATACCAACGTCGCCATATAAGCGCATGCCAATAATAGTTGCTATAGCCGAGGCGGCGATATTAACCAGATTATTGCCAATAAGAATAAGGCCAATTAAGCGATCAGGCCGTTTTAGCAGGTCGCTGACCCGAATAGCGCCCTTATGATTCTCGTTTGTTAAATGCTTTAAACGATAAGGGTTAACAGACATCATGCCTGTTTCTGATCCTGAGAAATAGGCAGAGATGAATAGAAGTACGCCTAAAATAATAAACAGCGTACTCGTCGATATGTCGTCCAAGAGTAAATTACCTGTATTGCCAAACACCTGTACTTGATATTACGAAGTGTCTGTTGAGTCAAGGGTTAAAGTGTATTAAGCAGCACTTCGCGGACAAAACGGCTGCCAAAATAGCCTAGTGTTAACAAGGTGGCACCGCTGATGGTTAAAATATTGGCTGTTTTACCGCGCCAACCTTTACGGGCATGCCCCCAGCACAGTACAGAAAATACTATGAAGCCGAGTAAGCTAAACACATTTTTATGCAAATTTTCTCGTGCCAGCCAGTTATCCATAAACAGTGCCGCTACCAATAGCGCCAAACCCAGCAATACGGTGCCGGCCAACAACAGACGAAACTGCAAAACTTCAGCTTGAACAAGCGGCGGCATATGGCGTGTCATTGCTGCAAAATCTTTTTGTTTTAATTTATTGTTGATATAGCTCACTTGAAACGAATACAGCATCGCCATAATCAGAATGGCGTAAGCAATGAACGCCAGTAATATATGTACCAGCAAGCCAATATTCTGCTCAAAATGCTGTAACTGGATACTGTGTGGTAACGTTAGTACTGCTAGCTGCACCAGCGCAGCAAAGCCATACACCACCGGTAATAGTAAAATTGTTGGCGTGCGAAGTGCTGTTAACGTTACAGCCATAGTAATAAGCCAACACACCAGGGAGCTGACATTTAGCAGGCTAAAATTTTGACCCTGATCGGTAAATAACATGCCAGCCAGTACCAGCATATGCAGAACCAAACCGGCTACTGCAGCGCTAAAGGTGGTTTTGAAGTGTGGTCCCTGCGGATGAAATATGCGCAACAACACTGAACCGGTGGCAACCAGATATGCAATTAAAGCCAGTGCAGTTAGCAACGCCGTGGACATCTGTGGTATTTCCTTTCATTTCGATGACTTGATATTGTATTGCAACTTTCACCATATGCCCAGCGCTGTAGTCAACAGTTTCTTAACGGCTGCTTATGGCGGCAGTCTTTGATATAATCGATTACATTATCGCAGCTGAGTGCAAAATCATGTTTGAAAACCTTTCTGATCGTTTAAGTGCCACGTTAAAAAACATTACCGGCCGCGGGCGATTAACTGAAGACAATATTAAAGATACCCTGCGCGAAGTGCGTATGGCATTACTAGAAGCCGATGTGGCACTGCCAGTAGTGCGGGATTTTGTTGCCACCGTTAAAGAGCGTTCTGTCGGGCTTGAAGTCAGTAAAAGCTTAACACCAGGGCAGGAGTTTCTAAAAATTGTCCGTAAAGCCTTAGAAGAGGCCATGGGCGACGCAAATGAAGAACTGGCATTAAATACACAGCCACCTGCTGTAGTTATGATGGCAGGCTTACAAGGTGCCGGTAAGACGACCTCTGTAGGAAAACTGGCCAAGTTTTTAACTGAACGGAAAAAGAAAAAAGTATTAGTGGTGTCAGCGGACGTTTACCGCCCTGCGGCAATTAAACAGTTGGAAACGCTAGCTAAAGATATTGGTGTTGAGTTTTTCCCCAGCGATATTTCGCAAAAGCCAGTTGATATTGTTAACGCGGCTATTGCTCATGCGCGCACGCGCATTTTTGATGTGCTGTTGGTTGATACCGCCGGTCGTCTTCACGTTGACAGTGAGATGATGGACGAAATTAAAGCTTTGCATAGCGCAGTAAAACCCATTGAGACGCTGTTTGTTGTTGACGCAATGACCGGCCAGGATGCAGCCAACACAGCTAAAGCCTTTAATGATGCTCTGCCACTGACGGGCGTTATTTTAACCAAGGCCGATGGTGACGCGCGCGGTGGTGCGGCGTTGTCAATCCGGCATATTACGGGTAAGCCAATCAAATTTATTGGTACCGGTGAAAAAACGGATGCATTAGAGCCGTTTCATCCCGACCGTATAGCTTCCCGTATTTTAGGTATGGGCGATGTGCTGAGCCTGATTGAAGAGCTTGAGCAGAAAGTCGATAAAGACAAAGCCGCCAAAATGGCGCAAAAAATGATGAAGGGTAAAGGCTTTTCACTAGAAGACTTTCGTGAACAGCTGGTGCAAATGCGTGGTATGGGCGGCATGATGTCTATGATGGACAAGCTGCCGGGCATGAAAAACTTACCTGCCGGTGCCATGAACCAAATGGGCGATAAGCAGTTTGTGAAAATGGAAGCCATTATCAATTCAATGACGCCAAAAGAGCGAGAATTTCCAGACTTACTAAAAGGCTCGCGTAAAAAACGTATCGCCGCAGGTTCTGGCACACAGGTGCAGGATATTAATCAGCTGCTGAAACAATTTACCCAGATGCAAAAGATGATGAAGCAGATGTCAGGTAAAGGCGGCTTAATGAAGATGATGCGTGGCATGGGCGGAAAGCTTCCTCCCGGTATGCTACCACCGCGTTAAATGTTGCATAATAAATAAGCCCTGCATCTGCAGGGCTTATTACAAGGACGTTTATTTTGAATAAGCCTTCGTTGAAAATCTTGTTAGTGCTTTTAGTATCTGTGATTTACTTAATAGCAGGCGGTATCGTCGTCGGTTGGCTTGGCTTAGTGCCACTTATTATTGCTATCTGTGTTCCTCATTTATTTAAAACAACATTAATCCTATACATTACTTTGACTGCATCTAACTTGTTTTTAATGTTTTATGTAGGCTCTGCCAGCGATTTTCTTGATAGTTTGCTAGCCTTAATAGGGTTGCCGCATGGCAGCCATGAACTTGCTTTACTATATGCATTCAGAAGCTGGGGGCTGGGTTTGGCTGGATTTATGACATTTGTCGGTTATGACAATTATACGAAGAAAAATGTTGTTAGACATTTAGATGGGGCCGCCAAGCAATGAATGTCACCTCGTACGAGTTGGACTAAAGCCGGTTTTTTTGTCAGCAATATCTCACAGCAACTGGCGACTTTTACTCTGGTTCGCTTAGCGCGATAAGCGTATGTTAACTACATGTAAGACCACGGAGGGTTTTGTATGCAGGCAACACTGAGCCAGCTTTTACACATTCACCAAATGATTGACCCAATCGACGATATAATTTCACTGTGTCAGCGCAGCTGCGAGCTGCTAGCACAGGTGCTGCACCTGCCAGATCAGGTGTTATATCTTAATAACACCAACAATCAGTTACAACAAGTTGCAGCGGCCGGAGCCAAGTTTGCCCCTGGCACGGGCGTGTTGTCACCACTTTGCCTGGCGCATGGCGAGGGGGTTGTCGGTCAGGCAGCTTTGCACGCGCGCAGTTTGTGCATTACTGATACCAGACTTATACCCAACTATGTTTGTGACGACGCCAGCCGCTCAGCTGAGCTTAGTGTGCCCATTGTGTACCAGGGCGAAATAATAGGCGTACTTGATGCTGAACATGCCCAAGCGGGTTTTTTCGGACAGGCTCAGCAGCAATTCACCGAAGCATTCGCTGCCATTCTTGGGCCACGGCTTGCTAACTTAATTGTCCGCCCACGTATGACAAGCCGCCAGCCGTTTTTTAGCGCTGGCTCGCGTGGTGAGCAACAACACTCAATAGTAGCTGAAAACTGGCTTACGCAGGCGGAGTTCAATAGTACTTTACTGCAGGCATTAAAGCATTTCTACACCCATAGGCGTTGGCAGAGGTTGCCCTTACAACGCCTGGCTTTACTGCAGCAAACTAAGGCAAATACTGCTTTAGCGCAGGGCGCATTGAAGCATCAGCTGGTTGAAGCGATAGCAGTTATGCGTCAACACACTGCAACGGCGTTGTGGGGAAATATCTTACATGCGCGTTACATAGACAAGCAGGACCAATTATCGTTAGCGGACCAGCAGTATATGGCATTTAGTACGCTGCGCCGCCATCAGCAGCTGGCCCAGCAACATTTGCTGCAGCAGTTATGGCAGATGGAACTGTTGTTGCGTTAATTTAAATGAGCACTTTGTTAGCAGTTTGTTTGGTCTGGCTTGGTTAAACTGAGCTTGAGTAGACAAACCGCAACAAGGAGGCTCAGATGAAACTGCTTTTAATCGCTACAACATTAACTACCATTGGACTGACTTTGCCGTTACAAGCTGCCCAATACGATTTACCCTTTAAAGGGCAACATTTTGCCGACACAGAAAAAGTGTTTACCCGTGAACATGCTGTAACTACGTCGCAGGAGTATGGCTATGACTTTGGAGGTCGCCGCTACGACTTTGACAATTCACGCTGGACATCGGTAACCACTACACTCGATGCCTACAACGCCAGCCCTACCAACAATAAATACATGATTTACAACAAACCGGTGCACGCAATGCGCGCGGGTAAAGTGGTGGGATGTTGGCGCAATGCACCGGAAAACCCAAGGCCAAAATTGTCAGGGGATTCAGAACTTACTCGCCCATGGCTGCATGCTAATTTTAAGTCCGGTTTAATACCCGGTGGTGGCAACATGTTGTGGGTTGAGCATGACGATGGCACTCGTATGTTATATGCACACATGATACCCGGAAGTATAAGCTCGCGGCTTTGCCCTCACAGTGACAATCTGTTCCCTGCTCCTAAGGGCAGCAATAGTGAGTTTATCTATGTCGGCGTAGAGCCTGCGCAACAGGCTATGATCAGCAAGGGCCAATATCTTGGCCGGGTCGGTAATAGTGGCAGTTCTACCGGGCCACATCTGCATGTACATTTGCAAAATAGCAGTGGTGTTGGCCAACCAATAGTATTTAACCGCGGTATTGCCACAGTGCCTGATAATACTAAACCTTATGGCGATAGCTGGAAGAGTTTCGCAGGCAGTACTATTCCGCAGGGGAGCCAGCTGATTTGGGCTCCCAGAACGGTAACCACACGTTATGCGCGGCACGCAGTTAAAAGTGAGGCCTATCAGGGGGTGTTTCAGCATCTGGCAGATTCTGGCTTTAAACCAAGCTGGCTGGATGGTTACAATGTCAGTGGCAGTGTGTTTTACAATATGGTGTGGCAACCGTCTAATCTGGCATGGCGTGCCTATCATGGCCGCAGTTCAGCGTCTTATCAAACCGTGTTTAATCAGGCTATAGCAGATGGATATGTGCCTGTTCATGTTGACTCACACAGCAGCGGTATTGGGTCGCGTTACAGTGTAATCTTTGAAAAGAAAGCTCTGGCAACGTTAGCGCGGCACGACCTTAGCTATGCGCAACATGTTGCTGTGATGGAACAGGCTAAAGATTTAGGCATGCGCCCGGTAAGTGTGTCCGTTATTTCCAGTGGCGGCGAGCGTCGATACACTACGTTGTATCACAAAGCACCGGTAGGCAGCTGGACTTTAAGCTCACAACTATCGTCAGCGGCATATCAGAGCAAAGTGTTAAATGAAAAAGCCTCAGGACGCCGGCCTATATATGTGACGTCTTGCCGGCATCAGGGCAATATCAACTACAGTGCGGTATTTGCACAGTTCCCATTAAAAACCTGGGAGGCGCGTCATGGCCAAAGCTCGGCCACTTATCAAAACAACTTTAATAGTTTTAACGCGCAAGGGTTTAATGTTGAAACTGTTGCAGGTACCGATGGTTTGAACTTACAACGCTTTGTCGCAACCTGGACCAAGTAACCTAAGTTGAGTGGCAGCGCTGGTTTTGGCTTGCGCTGTCTGTTATTTCAGACGACTGATTATTGATGAGAACATATGATACCAACTAGTACACAACATGTTATTGCACAAAGTGATTTTTACCTTGAGCCTGAGCTCTTTTATGTTGCGCAGGTAAGTAAGGTGAACACGCCAGGCCTTCACCGATTGGTGTGCCAGGATGAAAAAGAAACAACAGTGATAACCACCGAAGCGGGTCTGGCTGATCTTGATGTGATTGCCCGTAATAAAGAGCAGTGGAACCTATTCGTAATTAACTGTGCCAACCCGTTCTACTGTGTCGGCTTCTTAACCGCCATTTCTACCGCCATGACTAATGCAGGCCTGGATATTTTGCTCACATCTACTTTTAGCCGTGATTTAGTATTTGTGCCGCAACAACATAGTGCCCAGGCAACAGAGTTGCTGCTACAGTTGGGGTTTCGCCAGCAACAAACCATTCCGGCATAGTTGCAGCACCTAAGCCAAAACAGGGCTAAAGCCGCGAAATACCTTGCAATTGTGCTCTAAATCAGTAAAATGCTGCAGCCCTTCAGTCTGACTGGAGGTGTTGTTATTTTTTATAAAACCTGAACGATAAAATTAGAGGGCCTTATGGTAACTATTCGTTTACAACGTGGTGGCGCAAAAAAGCGTCCATTTTACCAAGTTGTGGTAGCGGACAGCCGTTTTGCTCGTGATGGCCGCTTTATTGAGCGCGTGGGTTTCTTTAACCCAATCGCTGGCGGTACTGAAGAGAAACTGCGTCTGGACCTGGATCGCGTTAATCACTGGGTAGCACAAGGTGCTTCACTGAGTGATCGCGTTGCAAATCTGGTAAAAACTGCTGAGAAAGCATCTGCTTAATTAGCAAAAGGTCGTGTGGAGTAGTCAGCTTGAGTGAGAAAGATTTAGTCGTTCTTGGCAAATTTGGTGCAGTTTATGGCATCAATGGCTGGCTGAAAGTTAATGCTTACACCGACTTCCCGGAAGGGATTTTTGATTACACACCCTGGCAAGTTAACTATCAGGGTAACTGGCAACCAATGCAGGTTTCCAGCTGGAAGCGCCATGGTAATGGCCTGATAGCGAAACTGGACGGCGTCAATGATCGTGATCTGGCACAGCGTTATGTTAATGCTGATATTGCCGTAGCAAGCCACGCACTGCCTTCGTTAGAAGACGGTGATTATTACTGGAAAGACCTGATGGGCCTGGCAGTAATAAACGTAGCAGGTTACCACTTAGGTGAAGTGACCGACATGATGGAAACTGGCTCTAACGACGTTCTCGTGGTTAAGGCTAATCGTACCGATGCATTTGGTCAGAAAGAAAGGTTGTTGCCGTTTTTAGTTGATACTGTAATTAAAAGCGTCGATTTAACCGAGCGTCGCATTATCGTAGACTGGGACCCGGCGTTTTAATGCCTGAGAACAATAAGTTGTGGATTGGCGTAGTATCGTTATTTCCGCAGATGTTTGAAGCAATAACGCAATATGGGGTAACCGGCCGGGCTGTAAAGCAAGGTATTATACAGTTGCAATGCTGGAATCCGCGGGATTACGCCACGGACAAGCATCGCACCGTTGATGACCGGCCTTATGGTGGTGGCCCAGGTATGCTGATGATGGTGCAGCCGCTAAGTGACGCAATACGCGCTGCTAAGCAAGCTGCAGGTGAGGGTGTACACACGGTGTATTTGTCGCCGCAAGGCCGCAAGCTAGACCAGCAAGGTGTCACTGAACTGGCGCAACGTTCTAAGCTATTGTTAGTAGCTGGCCGTTATGAAGGCATTGATGAGCGCGTAATAGAAAGCGAAATTGACGAAGAATGGTCAATTGGTGATTACGTGTTAAGTGGCGGTGAATTGCCGGCGATGACACTGATAGATTCAGTTTCTCGTTTAGTACCTGGTGTACTTGGGCATGACCAATCAGCAGAGCAGGATTCATTTGCATCCGGTTTGCTGGATTGTCCGCACTATACAAGGCCTGAAGTGTTATCAGACAAACAGGTGCCATCAGTATTACTGAGTGGTAACCATGAAAATATACGACGCTGGCGTTTAAAGCAGTCTCTTGGGAGAACCTGGCTTAGACGACCGGATATGTTAAATTTCCTGGCTCTGACTGAGGAGCAACGACGGTTACTGGCTGAGTTCCAACGTGAACATCAGCAAGAGTGCCGGACGGGGCAGCAAGAAGACAGTTAATCCAGGTAAAGTGAGATTGTTATGAGCAAAGTTAGCCAAAACATTATCAAAATGCTTGAAGATGAGCAGTTAAAGCAAGACGTTCCAGCGTTCGCGCCGGGCGATACTGTTGTCGTTCAAGTAAAAGTAACTGAAGGTGATAAAACGCGTCTGCAAGCTTTTGAAGGCGTAGTTATCGCAAAACGTAACCGTGGTCTGCACTCTGCATTCACAGTACGTAAAATCTCTAATGGCGAAGGTGTTGAG
>Ga0100392_1001983_pt1 | contig 19054 bp, 18 predicted proteins | sample CryGeymeta201516_FD_81548 | JGI IMG/M metagenome (GOLD analysis project Ga0100392, IMG submission 81548) | Groundwater microbial communities from Crystal Geyser aquifers in Utah, USA - Crystal Geyser metaG 2015-16 | ecosystem: Environmental > Aquatic > Deep subsurface > Groundwater | place: USA... | reverse complement strand
TCCTCTTCTGGCACCAGATATACGTTCGCAAGTGTTCGTCAAAGCTTGCAAAAGCCCCAGAAAAGTAAAAAAAGAGCTCCGTTGGCTGTGGTTCTTTCCGCATGTTCGCCGCCAGTCACAATCTTCCGGTGCCTTTAGCTCATGCGGTTGTCGGAACGGGACGAAATCAGCATTGCCGTGGTAGCGCCCCATACCCGTCCTGACATACAAATCCTAACCGCGATAATATATCCAACCAGCCCATAGCCATCCGCCAATGAGCAAGGTGCCCCCGATCGGCGTAATAGCACCTAGCCATCGCGGTGCCCCAAGGGCCATCGCATATAATGTCAGCGCGAAAAGGACCGAGCCGATAAGAAGCAAAATGGCCGGGCCTCTGGCAATGCCCATGATCGCCAGGGCGGCGATGGCATGGGTCAATTGATAGAGCCCGCCCGTTCTCAACCAGTCCGCTTCCTGTTGTCCTGGTGCAGCATGGGCCCCGAAAGCACCCGCAGCCACTGCCACTGCTGCCGAAACAGCTGCAAAAAAACCAATCAGCACATCTGATCCTTCTCGTTAGCGAACAATATAGCCCCGACTTGACCCGGAAGCTGCAAATTTGTTTTGGCGTGACCCGGCTGAACAAAGGTGCCCGCGATGATCGTTTGAACGCCCCTAAATAGCAGCGCTAAACCATATAGCCGGGATATTGTCACGGGAACACCCTTGGATCCGATCAACGCTCAGGACGCGAAAATATTTGACGGTTCCGCCGCGGCTGGACGATCGGCCATATTTGCCGCACAAGGAGGCGAATAGCAGCCAAGCCCGAATATCGGCGAACATGACAAGGCGAAAATATGTTGACCAGGACATGCAACACGATGCGACACGCGAAACTATCGATCTTCCTTGATCCGTCGAGATTGCATAAATTCATTGGCGCGGCGCTGAGGGTGCTGGTTGCAATAACCTTGCTGTCGACGCCCGCCATGTCGGTCGCCGCGGGGAAGGGCGCAGAGCGGACCGCTTACCCGGCGGTGCTGCCGCTTCGCGATCGTGCGGCTCTTGTGGACGTTTGGCTGCAAGAGCGCCTCGACACCATCGTCCCCATGATCATGCGAGAACAAGGCGTTGACATGTGGGTCCTCGTCGCGCGCGAGAATTTCGAGGAGCCGGTGGTCGCCTCGATGCTCAATGCCGAGAGCTTCTCGGCCCGGCGTCGCACCATATTGGTGTTCTACGATCCCGGCGTTGGCAAGCCGGTCGAGCGGCTGACCATCAGTCGCTATGGCCTGGGTGACATGTTCAAGGCCGCCTGGACGCCGGAAGCGCAGCCCGACCAGTGGCGCCGGCTCGCTGAAATCATCGCTGAACGCAATCCGCGCAAGATTGCGATCAATTCATCGAAGCTGACCGCCTATGCCGATGGCATGACGCTGAGCGCCTATGACGAGATGATGGACGCAATGCCCGCTGCGTTCAAATCGCGGGTCATCCGTGATGAAGTGCTGGCGGTTCGTTGGCTGGAAACGCGAACGCCCTCGGAAATGGTGCGCTACCCGGAGATCGTTGCGCTGGCGCACGCGATCATCGGCGAAGGGCTCTCGGACAAGGTCATCAACCCCGGCGTGACGACCACCGATGACGTGGTCTGGTGGTTTAGGGAAAGAATTGCGGAACTGGGGCTGGAAACCTGGTTCCAGCCTTCCGTGGCCATCAGCCGTCGCGGCGCAACGGAGTCGCTGGAGGGTGATACGGTGATTGAGCAAGGCGATATGCTCTGGACCGACTTCGGCATTACATATCTCCGCCTGAATACCGACACGCAGCAGAACGCCTATGTTCTGCGCGATGGTGAGACGCAGGCACCGAAAGGCTTGCGCGATGGGCTGGCGGCCAGCAACCGGGTTCAAGATGCGCTAACCTCATCTTTCAAGGCGGGCGACAGCGGCAACGCCATTCTCCTGCGTGCGCGTGACAAGGCTATCGCTCAGGGGCTGGACCCCAGCATCTATTCGCACCCGATTGGTTACCACGGCCACGGGGCAGGGACCGCGATAGGCTTCTGGGACGACCAGAACCCCGGTCCGCGCGGAGAATATATCGTGCGCCCGAACACGGCGTGGTCAATCGAACTCAGCGCCACCGTGCCGGTTCCCGAATGGGGCCAGCAAAAGATAGACTTCAAGACAGAAGAGGATGCGTTTTTCGATGGCACAAACGTGCAATATATCGACGGTCGTCAAAAGGAGTTTTATCTGATTGGACGAGCGAGCGGGAGAAGCGAACAGCAGTAAAGCCAGCCTACTGACCGGTCCGTTGTTTCAGCAAACGCATGGCCTCTTCCTCGCTGACGACATCGGCATATTTGGCGTTCATGTCGAACAGATTGGCTTCGTGGGGTGCTTCGTGCCGGTCACCGCAGGCATCGGCGACAACCGCGGTGCGAAAGCCGTGCGACATCGCGTCGACGCAGCTGGCACGGACGCAGCCGCTGGTGGTCAGGCCGGTCAGCAGCACGCTGTCCACGCCCATGGCGGTGAGGGTGGAGGCGAGGGAGGTTCCGAAAAAGGCGCTGGGATATTGCTTGGTAATCACCAACTCGTCTGCTTTTGGCTCCAGTCCCTTGGCAAAGGCGGCCATTGGATTGCCCGCGATGAAATAGCGCAGCGGCGCGGCCTTTTCGAAAAAGCGGCCACCATCGATGGCGCTGGGATGATAGGATACATTGGTCAAAATGACGGGAATTTTTGCCGCATGGGCTGCGGCGCGGAGCCGCAGGGCGGAGGCCAGCGCATCGTCGACGTCGGCGTAGAGATCGCATTTCGGATCGAAATAGCCCTGGCAGAAGTCGATCATAATCAGCGCCGGCCGCTGGCCAAAGCCGACCTTGTTATCATAGGCCCGGCGATAATTTTCGAGCAGATCGTCTTCGCTCATCGCGCTGTCTTCCTTCCATCCAGCCGGGGCCGGTTTTGTTGCCGCCAGCAAATCTCAGGCAGGATGGCGGGCAGGACATCGTTTCGCAAGAGATTGCTGGAAAAATCTGTGCTGCGCCGCATGATGGTGCGGTCAGCCGGTTTTCGTGGCGGTGATAAGGCAATAGCGCAAAATCGAGCGGCGATAGGCCCATTCAAGAAACCGGCCAGTAACCCGATATTTGACCTGTCCGGACCATCCCAGACTTTTGCCTGTGTCAGCAATGGAATGTCCCCAACGCAGTTTTCGGGCGAACCGCGCGAAGCCGGGCATGACATGCTCGCTGATATCGATGATCCGAATGTCACTAAAGCCGCTGTCCTGCAACTGGCGCAGATACTGGTCTCGATGGACGATATTGGCTTCGGCGATATGCGAGCGACGCAGCATCCAGCAGAGCAGCCGATGGACAAAGGAACCCGTGTCGTGCTGGTCGGCCAGCATGAAGTCAGTCAGCGCCAACCGGCCGGACGGTGCGAGATGCTGCTGCGCCAGCCCGAGAAACTCCAGACGGCTAGGAAAATGATAGGCGCAGTCCAGTGCGAGAACATGGCTGGGTCGGTCGCCTTGCAGCGCCAGCCGCCAGAGTTCGGAATCGTTTATATCGCCTTGCATGACCGCGGCGGCGGCGTCCTTGAAACCGGCGTCTGTCAGCTTGGCTTGGGCATAGCTGGTCTGACTGTGAGACAGGTTGGCACCCCGAATCCCAGCCACCCGAAAATGCTTCAGCCAGAAGAGCAGCTGGTCGCCGCAGCCAAAACCGGCGTCGAAGACCAGCGACTGGTCATCGAGTCCAGCCTGCTCGCCAAGCAGCTGTGCGAGCGCGCGGCACGCATCGGAATAGTCGTTTGCGGTGTGCCAGTATCCCAGATTGCCCCAAGAATGGTCGTCCCGATTGAGCGCCAGTTCGGCCAGATCATGGAATTCCGCCATCGCTCAGGTCGCGGCAGCCGCGCTGTCTTTCCACGGAATGGCTGCGCCCAATTGCGTGGCCACAGCCACCGAAGACTCAACCGCAGCTTCCAGCAACGGAATTTTCTCCGCCATATAGGAACCGCATAGCCATAGATTGTTGCCGGGCTGTGTCTGGCTTTCCCGCAACGCGGCGGCCGCCTTGCGGCTATCCCGCGTCACCGTTGGCCGGGTGAAGTCGACCCGTGCCAGTTCGCGGTTGGGCGCGATTCGGCGCATCGGGTTCCAGGTCTGGAAGACCGCTTCCTGACCGGACAAACGCGCAATCGCCTTGGTCAGGTCAACGGACACTTCGGCCCGTGTGCTGTTACGCGGCACATGATAGCTGACCGGGGACAGGCCTTTGGCCGGTGCAGGCAGGATTTGCTGATCGGTGTGGACGCTCATGGTCGACCGTTCGAACGGAATGCGGTTCAGCAAGGCCCGACGCTCGTCAAATCCGGCTATCATCGCGGCGGCCTGCTGCGCCTGGGCGGCGACCACCACCTGGTTGAACCACTCGTCCGAGCCCGCCCGTGTGGTTACCCTGAGCTGCTGGCCGTCCGGTGCAATGGTGTCGATCGGACTGTTCGTCCGCAGATCGACATCAATCAGCATGCGCGGGACAATATCATCGACACCCTTGGCAGCGCTCATGATCCCGATCTCATGGATACCACAGGTCAGATAGTCCAGCATGATGTCGGCGGGATAGTCGCGCACCGCCTGATAGTCGCAGGTGCAGGTCACCGACAGCATCGGCAGCAGGACGGTCTCGCCGAATTCCCGTCCCACGCCGGATTGCTCCAGATATTCACCGAAGGACAGGTCCGCCAGATCGGTCCGGTCGATATCGCGCTTGGCCCGGGCGAAAAATCGCCGGCTCTGTAGGCCTATGGTCCAGGCTGCGGGACTCAGCCAGCTGCGCCCTTTCAGATAGGAGACTTGCGACTCTCCCCAACGGATATTGCCATAATGCAGGACGACACGGCCCGCGTCGTCGGCAAAGATCCCGCTATGATCGCTGGTCACCATCTCGACGCCGATATGCTTGTAGAGCGCGAACAGATTTTCGTAATAGCCCCGGCAGAAAATGCGCAGTGGAATATCGATCCGGCGGGCGATGCCATTGCTGACATAATCCACGCTATGCGCACCCATCCCGGCGCGCGCCTGACTTTCAAAGACGGTAACCCGATATTTGTCCTTCAGCAAATAGGCGGCAGACAGGCCGGCGATACCCGTGCCGATGACGGCGAGACTGGGTTTGTGCCGGTTGTTCGCCGCTGCTTCCATCAGGCGTAATAGGCCACGCTTTGCATCGCGGTCGCCATCAATTCGCGTCGGCTGTTCCATATGCTCATATATTGGCTGCTCGCGCCATGATCGGCGTGGTGGGTGTGGGAATCGATCAGCCACCAGCCATCTTCCGTTATGAGCTCTTCTGCGATGACATTGATTTGCCAGTTCATTGAGCTGACCATGGCATTCTGGTCGAGCAAGCCCATCACCGAAGGCGGCAGACTGTCGCACATGCAGAGGATTTCCGCGACCGGGTCGAGGCCGGTACGCTGTTTCAGCCGCATCCAGCGGGTCAGACGGTTTGTCTTGGTGCTGGTGTCGATCCGCTTGCCGACATATTCCATATTCGAGGTAAAAAATTGCGGCGGGCCGCTGTGCAGATCTGCATTGTCGGGCAAAGGCGGAAAGTCTGGCGCCATAATGTCCGATGTCTTCACCTCGGTGGCCCGAGGCGCGGCAAAAATGAAATTGCAATGAAGCCCGAGACCCTTGTCACCAAAAATCTCCGACTGCACAAAAGCGGTGCTCTTGCCGCGACGCAGCATCGCGGTTTTTGCCGTCAATGTTCCGAACAGTGGCCCGGTGAAAGCGACTTGCGCCGATCGCAGCGGCGGCAGGTCCTCTTCGATATGGCTGGCGGCGTGATAGGCGAGTGCACCGGACAGGCCACCGAAAGCGGTACGCCCCTGGGTCCAGCTTTGCGGTAGAGTGACGGGATGGTCCGGTCCGCCGGGTCCGCATTGATCGAGCAGTTGAGAAAGGGCAACGGGCTGAGTTTGTGTATCTGTCATGGCTTCCGCTTATCGGGCTAGTCGGCTGAAATCTACTGGTAAGTTCGCTGACCACATTTACAAAAGCAAGGATCTGCTTTATAGCTTTGTTGGTTTTTCAATCTCTTAATGGGAGATATTGCAATGAGCTATACCAACACCCTGACCCGCGCCGATCTTGCTGATACAATGAACCGGCAGGTGGGCCTTTCTCGTGCGGATAGCGCAGTCATGGTGGAATCGATTCTGGATCATATGATCGACGCGCTGGTCGACGGCGAAAATGTCAAGATTTCGGGATTTGGTACGTTCGTATTGCGCGACAAGGGGGAACGCACCGGCCGCAACCCCAAGACCGGGATTGAAGTGCCAATTGCGCCGCGCCGGGTGCTGACTTTCCGCGCCAGCCAAACGATGCGTGACAGGATTATCGCCGCAGGTTAATGGACCCGGCGAACCGGGAGAGTAGAGTATGACCAAGGAACAAGGGGCTTTCCGGACCATCGGAGAGCTGTCGAAAGAGCTTAGCATCAAACCCCATATTTTGCGCTATTGGGAAGACCAGTTCGCGATCCTGAACCCGCTTAAGCGCGCGGGAGCGCGGCGCCATTATCGCCCGGAAGATGTCGAGATCGTCAAGACGATCAACCGCCTGCTCAACGAAGAAGGCTATACCATCAAGGGCGCGCGCAAATTTTTGGCCTCGCGGCATGGTCCGTCGGAGATGGTCGAAGATGTTCCGCAATCCGTCTCCGAGGCATTGCCTTTGGTGGAAAATAATCTTGAGGATAACAGTCTGATTCTGGCCGAACTTAAATCGATCCGCAATCAGCTGTCAAATGCACTCAATGAGGCTTAGCCAGTTGGCAGTGAGCATTAGATACGGTTCGCTCTGACGGCTCATTTTTCATCACTATCGATATTGCGTTGTTCAAACCAGTCTCGCAAAAACGCCGCCTGACAGCCGGTAAAGCCGTTGGTGCCCACGGCCGAGCAACTGTTGGGTCGCCCTAGCCGAGCTTCCTCCTCATGGTTCTGGAATTGCGCTGACCATGACATGGCATATTGCGCTTCCTCTTCTTTTTCTTTTTCCCGAATCGCTTTCGGTATCCGGTATCTTTCCGATTCGGGCTGGTGCGCGCAGACGACGATTTCACCCTCGGTGGATTTGGGACATTCATCTCCGCCATAAGTGAGCAAAACCGACCATCGCTCGGTTTGGTCCGCTGGTGCGTTCGGTTCTGCAGATTGTGCCGGCGACATAATCAGCAGCGACCCCGTTGCCAAAAACGCGACGAATGACCGGGCTGACAAGTTGACGATAGCAATGATCCTTGATCCAGTTTCCGAGACAGGTGCAGAAGCTCATCCTATGCCGCCGAATATTTCCCTTGCCTGAACCCGCGACCGGGTAGGCAGGAATCGTCTATCGCGGATTGATCAATGGAATGTGGCGGCAACAGGGTAGTTCAACCGCGGGTCAGAAACTACCCACGGTTGCTCTAGTCGTAATCCGGCCCCAGCTCCGGATCCAGATCCCGTGGCCGGGTGAAGCGGTCGAGCGTGCCGCACTTTTCGGTAACGTTGGCCCAGCTCTCGATTGCGAGCGTTATCTCGGCCAGCGCGGCCGTCGGATATTTGGTTTCGACTTCGGCGCGGGCCGGGGAAGTGCCGTCATCGGGAACGAGATCAAAGATCAGATCCTCCAGTCCGGGATTATGACCAACCATCAGAATATGGTCTGCATCGGCATTGGCCCCCCGCAATACATCCAGCAGGGTCGCCGAAGAGGCGAGATAGATTTTGCGATCCCAGGTTGGTTCCATCGCCAAACCCCTGGCTTCCTCGACATGCTCCAGGGTCTCAATGACCCGAACGGCGGGGGAGGCGAGAATTTGATCGAAGGTGAGTCCCTTGTCCCGGATGAAACGGCCCATCACTGCAGCCGCACGCTTGCCTTTTCTGTTGAGAGGACGATCAAAGTCGCGGTCGACCGGATCATCCCAGCTGGATTTGGCATGGCGCAAAAGGGTTAGTTTTTTCATTATCGGTTGCCATGCATCAAACTTGTTTCAGTTGGAAGACCGGATTGCGTCATTTCTGATTTGGCCTTGCGGATCTCTGCCAGCGCCTGTTCCAGCGGCATGCGTTCGACCGGTGTGCCTTCCGGAAAGGCGGTCAGCAGCCGCGAAGGGAAGGCCGATGAGAGGATGACAAAATGGCCATGGTCATCGGCGCGGCGAATGATCCGGCCAAAGGCCTGGGCCAGCCGGGCGCGAATGATCCGGTCGTCATAGGCGCTGCCGCCACCCGCCAGCCGCCGCGCGCGGTGGAGGATATTGGGGCGCGGCCAGGGCACCGATTCCATGATCACCAGCCGCAGGCTCTGGCCGGGGACATCGACGCCGTCGCGCAGTGCGTCGGTGCCGAGCAGGCTGGCCTTGGGGTCGTCCCGGAAGATATCGACCAGCGTTCCGGTGTCGATCGGATCGACATGCTGGGCATAGATCGGCAGTCCGCCCTGCGCCATCCGGTCGGCGATCCGCGCATAGACCGTGCGCAGCCGGCGGATCGCGGTGAACAGGCCGAGCGTGCCGCCGCCGGACGCTTCGATCAGTTGCGCATAGGCGCCCGCAAGCCCTGCCATATCGCCGCGTTTCACATCGGTGACGATGATCACCTTCGCCTGGTTGGCATAATCAAACGGGCTGGCCACTTCGAACTCCTGAGGAGCATGTTCGAGATGGATAGCCCCGCTGCGCGCCCGAGCGGTATCCCAGCCGCCGCCGCCTTTCAGCGTCGCTGAGGTAATCATCACACCATGCGCCGGTTTGGTGACGACTTCGGTGACCGGAATGGTCGGGTCGAGCCAGTGGCGGCAAATGCCGATATCATATTCGCGGCCCTCGAACCGGTCGATCATCAGCCAGTCGACAAAATCGGGATCGGCAGGGCCGCCGATGCGCGACAATAGCGACAGCCAGCCTGATAAAGTATCGCACCGCCAGCCCAGGCTCGCCAGCGCGCCTTCCATCCGGGCGCGGGCCTGCGCGTCCATCCAGTCCGGGCCCTCCTCGATCAGATGTTCGATCCGCTGACCCAGGCGAACCAGCGGTTTGAGCAGCGCATCCATCGCCTCCGCGGCGGTCGCGACTGCATCGATCATCGGACCCTCGACGTCGGAGAGCTCGGTTTCCAGCCCATAGCCGGCATCGGCGCTCTGGCTTTCGTCGCGGGCGAAGACCATGGCGCGAACCTCGTGCAGCAGGGCTTCGATTGGGCCAAAGGGTTCGCTCTCGCCCAGACGTTGAAGCCAGCCATCGCCGGGCATCGCTTCGGCGGCATGGCGGGCACTTTCGATCGCGCGGCCGCCTTCTTCATCATAGGAAGCGAGATCGGCGAGCCGCGCGGCGAGACCGCGACGGCGGCCGCGGTTTTTCGTCTCCGGTCCGATCACCCAGCGGCGGATCTCGATCGCTTCCTGACCGGATAGCCGGGCGGCAAACATCGAATCGGCGGCGTCGAACAGATGATGGCCTTCGTCAAAGATCAGCCGGGTCGGGCGGTTTTGTTGTTCGCGTCCCCGCGCAGCATTGACCATCACCAGTGCATGGTTGGCGATCACGATATCGGCTTGCTGGCTGGCTCGAGCGGCTTTCTCGATGAAGCATTTCCGGTAATGCGGACAGCCGGCATAGACGCATTCGCCGCGCCGGTCGGTCAGCGCGGTTGCCCCATTGCGGCGGAACAGGGTGGTCAGCCAGCCGGGCAGATCGCCACCGATCATGTCGCCGTCCTTGCTATAGGCGGCCCAGCGCGCGACCAGATGGGCAAGGATGGCCGCTCGACCCGTAAAGCCACCCTGAAGCGCGTCTTCCAGATTGAGCAGGCAGAGATAATTTTCCCGCCCCTTGCGCACGACGACCTTCTTGCGGAATGTTTCTTCGTCGGGATAGATCCGCCGGGTCTCGCGGTCGAGCTGGCGTTGCAACGCCTTGGTAAAGGTCGAAATCCACACCGTGCCGCCAGCCTGCCCGGACCAGAGCGAGGCTGGCGCAAGATAGCCAAGCGTCTTGCCGATGCCGGTCCCCGCTTCCGCTAGCAGCATATTGGGTGCGCCCTTGATCTTGCGCGGATTGAAGATCCCGGTGACAGCGGTGGCATAGTCTTTTTGACCCTTGCGATCCTCTGAGCCTTTGCCGGTCAGCTGATTGAGCGTGGATAGCGTCTGCTGTTGATCCATGATGATGGACTTGGGCGCCGGACGCGGCGGCTCTTCTTCCCATTCCTCCAGTTTGGAGAACAGCCAGCGTTCGGCCTCGACCGGCTTCTCCAGCTTCCGCCCTACTTCCGCCGCCCAGGGCCATCGCAGCCGATACAGCGCCTGCGCGCTGCTCCAGGCGCCTTCCCGTTCCTTCCAGAACGGCGCTTCCAATCCGTCCAGCAAAAGGCTGGCTGCCTGCCGATAGAGACTGGCACTATCGGCTTCCTGTTGCGGCGGTGTGAGGCCAAGCGTCTTGGCCAGGCCAGCCGGGGTCGGGACAATGAACTGCGCCGGATGGATGAAGGCGAATAGCTCCAGCAGATCGAGACCGGACAGGTCCGGATAGCCGAGCCGCTGTCCCAAAAGCGGCGCGTTGAGCAGGATATGCGGTGTTTCCGCAACCCGGCCGATCGCTTCGCCCTTGCCAATCGCGCGGGTTTCGCCATCGCTGTTGCAAATCCAGATGCCGCTGTGGCTGGCGTGAAGCGCAGGATAGGGGAGCGGCGACGTCATTTATCCGGCTATCACCGGTACACCAGCGATCCATGGATGGATGAACATCAGGATGGCATATAAAATGGCGGTAATGACGAGGCTCAACAGTTCGCGGCCAGCGGTTGCGACCTTTGCCGGTTTCACCCAGGCACCTTCGTTGCGCGACACCGTGATGATCGAGATCAGCGCCCAGAGACCAAGGCCGCCGAACAGCACCAGAGATTTGTTGTCGCCATTGGCCAGCAAATGCCCGACGGCCCAAACAAGCACACCGGTCAGCATTGGATGCCGGATCCACTGCCGGATCCGCGATGCGCCCTGGGCTGCCCCGATCAGCAGAATCGCAAAGAACATCAACGTCATATTGGCATGGCGGCCCCAAGTCGGCGGGTCATAGACAAATTCCGCCGGGGTCGAGCGCCAGCCGAAGATCATTAGAGCCAGCGAACCGAGCAGCAGCAGCGCGACCAGACCTTTGTGTGGTCCTTCGCCAATGGCACCCTGAATCGAGGCGCGCACGCCCGGCGTGACGGATTTCATCAGATGCATGATGCTCCACAACAGCACCCCGGCAATCAACATTCCCATATCCAATCTCCTGCTTTCGTCCCGTTCTAACTTGCTATACAGGCTAAGGCCACTATTTGCGCAGCATCCAGAGAAAAACAGGACAATTTTGTGACCGACTATCGTGAAGCAGCAGAGAATTCCAAAGCGTGGCCGTTCGAGGAAGCCCGCAAGCTGCTCAAACGCTATCGCGGCGAGCGCGGTGCTCCGGCGCCCAAGCCGGGTGGCGAGCCGATGCTGTTTGAAACGGGCTACGGTCCATCGGGCCTGCCGCATATCGGCACGTTCAACGAAGTGTTGCGGACGACCATGGTACGTCACGCCTATGAAACGCTGACCGGCAATCCGACAAGGCTGATCGCGTTCAGCGATGATATGGACGGTTTTCGCAAGGTGCCGACCAATGTGCCCAATCAGGCGATGCTGGCAGAGCATCTGCACAAGCCGTTGACGCAGGTACCGGACCCGTTCGAAAAGTTCGAAAGCTTTGCCGCGCATAACAATGCGATGCTGCGCGAGTTTCTCGATCAATTCGGCTTTGATTATGAATTCATCTCGTCGACCGAGCAATATCAGTCCGGCGCCTTTGACGAAACGCTGAAGCTGGTGCTGGCCCGGAACCAGCAGATCCTGGACATCATGCTGCCGACATTGGGCAAGGAGCGGCAGGCGACCTACTCGCCGATCCTGCCGATCAGCCCCAAAACCGGCCATGTGCTGCAGGTGCCGGTTGAGATTGTCGATGCCGAAGCCGGGATTGTCCGGTTCGAGGATGATGGCGAGATGATCGAGCATAATGCCCTGACTGGCGGCGCCAAGCTGCAGTGGAAGGTCGACTGGGCGATGCGCTGGACTGCACTCGGCGTCGACTATGAAATGTACGGCAAGGACCTGACCGATAGCGGCGTGCAGTCGGGCAAGATTGCCAAGGTGCTGGGCGCGCGCAAGCCGGAAGGGCTGATCTACGAAATGTTTCTCGACGAAAAGGGCAAGAAGATATCCAAGTCCAAGGGCAATGGCCTCAGCCTCGACGAATGGCTGCGCTATGGCTCCGAAACCAGTCTTGCTTTCTACATCTTCCGCGAGCCGAAGTCGGCGAAGCAGCTGCACATGGGCGTCATTCCCAAGGCGGTCGACGAATATTTCCAGTCTCGCGCCCTCTGGCATGAGCAGACACCGGAAAAGCGGCTCGGCAATGCGGTGCACCATGTCCATAATGGCGATGTTCCAAAGGACACGATTCCGGTCACCTTTGGTCTGCTGCTCAATCTGGTTGGTGTGATGGGCGATGCCGATCGCGAGCAGATCTGGGGCTATTTGCGCCAATATGCGCCGGATGCCACGCCGGAGCGCTATCCCGATCTCGATGAACTGATCGGCAATGCAATGGCCTATCACAAGGACTTTATCGCCCCGACACTCAGCCGGCGCAAGCCAGAAGGCATTGAAGTGGCGGCGCTGGAGCGGCTCGATCAGGAGCTGGCCGGGCTCGGAGAGGATGCCGCCGCCGAGGATATCCAGACGATCATCTATACGATCGGCAAGGAAGGCGGCTTCGACAATCTGCGCGACTGGTTCAAGGCGCTTTACGAGACACTGCTTGGCTCCTCGCAGGGACCGAGAATGGGCAGTTTCGTTGCGCTTTATGGTGTGCAGAACAGCCGTGCCCTGATCGCCGAGGCGCTGGCTTCCGCATGATCGATATCTTCACGACCGGCGGCACGATCGACAAGGTCTATTTTGATGCCCTGTCCGAATATCAGATTGGTGCGACGGCCGTGCCTGACATCCTGTCAGAGAATAACGTTTTTGTCGCGCACCGGATGACCCAGCTGATGCGCAAGGACAGTCTCGAGCTGACCGATGCCGACCGGGCCGTGATCCATGATGCGGTGGCGGCGTGCGATGCCGACAAGATATTGGTGACCCACGGCACCGACACGATGGTGCAGACCGCGCGGGTCCTGTCCGACATTGCCGGCAAGACGATCGTGCTGACCGGTGCGATGCAGCCGGCGACGCTGCGCAACAGCGATGCCGAGTTCAATATCGGCTTTGCCCTGGCGGCGACCCAGACGCTGCCGCCCGGCGTCTATATTGCGATGAACGGCGAGGTGTTCAATCCGGCGAAGGTCCACAAGGACCGCTCGGCCCACCGGTTCATTCATGAATAGCATCGGTTCGAGAATGTAAATTTGGTCACTGGGAGGGCGAGATGATGAAGCGGACGGTCGAGCAGCTGAGCGAGCAACTGCTGCACAAGCCGGTGGGGGCGCTATCGCCAGAGGAGCGCGGCGTGCTCGAGGCAATCGTCTCCCGCCAGATCGTTTCGGATGATGCCGGAGAACTGGCGGACGAGCGGGCCAGCTTCGGCGAGCGCCTGTCGGATCAGGTGGCCGCGGTTGGTGGATCCTGGGGGTTCATCATCGCGTTTGCCATCGTATTGTTTGGTTGGATGCTGCTCAATTCAGAAGTCCTGACCCGGTTTGATGCCGCCTTTGATCCCTATCCCTTCATTTTTCTCAACCTGCTGCTGTCGACGCTGGCGGCGATCCAGGCACCGATTAGCATGATGAGCCAGAACCGGGCTTCCAACAAGGACCGGATTGCCGCAGCCCATGACTATGAGGTCAATCTGCGGGCGGAAATTGATATCATCCGGCTGCACGAGAAGCTGGACCTGCTGATGCTCGAGAAGGTCACCAAGCTGGAAGCGGACCTCGGAGAGATCAAGGCGGCGCTGCGGACTGCCTAGGCGGCGACCGGAGTGGTGACCGTCCGCAAGACCTCGGCATAGCTGTTCGCGATCGTCATCCGCGGGCCATAACCCTTGGCGATCAGCAGCTCATGCGCCTTGGGCAGATTATAGCAGGGCACGCCCATGAACAGATGATGTTCGCTGTGATAATTCACCCAGTATGGCGCCAGCGTCATCCGCATCAGCATATTTGCCCTGGTCGTGCGGGCATGGCTGAAGGGATCGTCACCGCCGGTGGTGGTGCAGGCATGTTCGGCGATATTGCGGATTCGCAGGATCAGCTGGAAGGTGGTCGCCAGCGCTGCCAGCCAGATCAGGAACGGTACGATGCCCAACGTCGCCAGGCTGACCAGCAGCACCACCAGCTGGACCAGCAGAAAGCGCCCGACGGTGCGCGTCGTCCGTTTCGCGCCCTCGAGATCGACCACCGGAGCCGCGACTCCGGCCGCGCCATTGCGGTTGAGCGGCGTGCCGGCCGACGTGTCGCGCTTGGCCGCTGGGGCAGTCTCCTGCGCACCGGACAGCATCGCCTGAAGGCCTTTCCAGGCCACCGCGAACTGGTTGCCGCGCTGCTTGAGAAAGGTCTGTCCGGTCAGGTCGCGGATGACCTTGCGCTGCATGCTGGCCTTGCTGGTTGGAAAGGCGGCGGACAGGCCGAGATCGGGGTCCTCGCTCTGCTGGGTGAAGCGGTGATGGGTCAGATGATAGGCGCGGTAGCTGTGCAGGTCGCTGCCGGTCGCCGCTCCGGTCAGCCACTGGCCGGCGAAATTGTTGATCTTGCGCTTGGGGTGGAGCAGGCCATGGGCGGCTTCGTGCATCAGGATCGACAGGCCGAGCTGGCGGCCGCCAACCAGCACCAGCGCGACCGGGGTCGCGGCCAGTCCGGCCAGCCAGTGCCATTGCCAGAGCAATGCGGTGCCGCCGGTGACCAGCGCCACCATCAGCCAGCCGTGCAGGGTCAGCCACAGCCCGTGCCAGCGCGACACGCGAGTCAGCGCCGCCCATTCATCGCGGGCGAAAATCTCGTTCGGTTTGGCAGCTTTTACAGCAGGCATGATGCGATCCTTTTCTCCTCCAATATAGCTGTTTTCCGCGGCTTTTACAAATGTTGGCGATGCCGTAGCGTTAAGCGGGAGTCGCTGCGATTCGTTCATCCGGGGCCTGTCGAAGGACGCGTGCGCGTCGCAAGACAGGCTTTTCCTGGTGGAAATCCTCCCCGGCACGGGGAGGGGGACCACGCGCAGCGTGGTGGAGGGGGTGCTCGTCTGAACGCAGCGCCTCGACCAGAGCCCCCTCCGTCAGCCGTTCCGGCTGCCACCTCCCCGCAAGCGGGGAGGATTTGTTGCCCCTTCACGCCAGTGCCTCGGCCAACCTCTCCATGAAATCGGCGCCACGCTCAAATTGCTCGACCGCCAGATATTCATTCGGCTGGTGCGCCTGTTCGATCGATCCGGGGCCGCAGATCACGGTCGCGAACCCGGCCTGCTGAAATTGCCCGGCCTCGGCGGCGTAGGAAACCACCCCGGCCGGACCATTGTCGCCGGTCAGCCGGCGGACAAAGGCTTCCGCTTCCTGGGAGTCAGCGGGTGCCATCGGCGGCGCGTTCGACATCTGCGTGATGGTGACGCCGGCTTTGGGAAACGCCTGCTTCATCTCGGCGTCGAGCGCGACAATTTTTGCCTTGAACGGAGCCAATATGGCTTCCGGGTCGACACCCGGTGGGCAGCGCAGGTCAAAGACAAAATGGGCACGCCGCGCGAGAATATTCGCCGCCGTGCCGCCTTCCATTTTGCCGATGGTCAGCGTGGCATGGGGCGGGATGAAGGGAGAAGCGGCATCGGCATTCTCCCACAGTCCGCGAGCCAGCTCGGCGAGATCGTGCATCAGCTCCACTGCCACCATATTGGCGGACAGGCCGAGATGGGTCAGGCTCGAATGGGCTTCGTGGCCCAGCACCTCGACTTCGTGAACCGTGATCCCCTTGTGCCCGGTGATCACCTTCATCATCGTCGGCTCGCCGATAATCGCCAGCGCCGGTTTCGGCAGCTTCGCCGCCATTTCCGCGATCATTGCCGGCGCGCCGAGGCAGCCGATTTCCTCGTCATAGCTGAACGCCAGATGCACCGGCTTCGCGCCGCTTTTGAACAGGGGCACCGCGGCCAGCGCCAGCGCGAGAAAACCCTTCATGTCGCAGGTCCCGCGTCCGTGCAGCAGGCCGTTGTCTTCGGTTACCGTCCACGGGTTGGTCTGCCAGTCCTGCCCGTCGACCGGCACAACATCGCTATGGCCGGACAGGATGACCCCGCCTGCGACATTGGGTCCGACGGTGGCATAGAGATTGGCCTTCGATGCATCCGCATTGACGACGCGGGTGGATGCGACGCCGTGCTCGCCAAGATAATCCTCGACCCAGGCGATCAGCGCGAGATTGCTGTTCCGCGAAGTGGTGTCGAAAGCGATCAGCGCGGCGAGAATATCGCGGGCAGTGGGGAGGAGAGTATCGGTCATCGGGATATATTCTTGACAAACTTTACAGTGTTAAGAGAAAGAAAGCGGACTGGCCCCAAATTGGCGTAAATTGGCGGGTTTGTAGCGAGGGTTTTGCTTTGGTCATGGTGAATGATTATCACAGTCGGCGCTATGTAGGACAGAGGTTTTTGCAAAAAGCCCCTCCCTTTCAAGGGAGGGGGTGGGGTGGGATTTGGCGCAGCCAATTCGCTTCGCGAGCGATGCCTTCGCATCGCAACCACCCCAATCCCTCCTTTGAAAAGGAGGGGCTTTAGATTCGCCCACTTTTTATGCTTGAGGCATTGCGCCAACAACCCCCTTCTCCCGTGAGGGAGAAGGATACGGGGCCTTATCGCTCTGGCGATCAGGCAAAGTTGAATGAGGGCGTTCTATCGGTGATGGCGCGCGCCAAACCAAGCGCAGTACGCCCTCATCCAGCTACGACTAGCTGGACAAGCCACCAAGTCTTCGCATCCTTCTCCCGCACGGGAGAAGGGGGCAATATTAGTCCTAGCTTCAAACCACCAAAGCCATTAGCATTTCCCGATGACCAACGTCCTGCATTATGGTGATAATCTGCATGTCCTGCGCGAGCATATCGCCGACGAAAGCGTTGATCTGATCTATCTCGACCCGCCATTCAATTCCAACGCCAATTATAATATCCTGTTCAAATCGCCCGAGGGACAGGACAGCGATGCGCAGATCGAGGCGTTCGAGGATACCTGGCACTGGACCGACGAGGCCGAAGCTGCCTTTGACGATGTGATGAAGTCGGGCAATACCAAGGCATTTGACCTGCTCAACGCGATGCGCAGCTTTTTGGGCGAGAATGACATGATGGCCTATCTGGCGATGATGGCGGTGCGGCTGATCGAACTGCACCGGGTGCTGAAACCGACCGGCAGCCTGTATCTGCACTGCGATCCGACGGCGAGCCATTATCTGAAATTGCTGCTGGATGGGGTTTTTGGGGCTGCGAACTACAAGGCTGAAATAATATGGGGTCGAACAAACGCTCGCGGCACTTCAGGCAAGTGGCCAAGAATTCACGATATTATTTTACAATACCAGAAATCAGATAAAGCAAAGTTCATGGCGCAGAAAGCACCATCACTTAAAGCGAAGGCGCCGCACACACTGATAAGACGCGACGATGGACAAAAGTACAATACGTTTGAACTGACCGGAGCCGGAGTTACAAAAGACGGAGAAAGCGGCGAACCTTGGCGCGGGTTTGATCCTACGCCGCTAGGTCGTCATTGGGGATACAATCAGAAACAACTCGAAAAATGGGCTGACGATGATTTGATCCATTTCCCAAAAGGTGGTGGTTTCCCAAGAAAGTTCGATGACAAACCTTTTGCATTAGAGTCTCGAATGGTGACAGTGGGCGACGTATGGGTAGATATTGATCGCCTCAATCAAAAATCTGCTGAACGTCTCGGTTATCCAACTCAAAAACCTGTTGCCCTGCTCGAACGCATCATCGCCGCTTCCTCCAACGAAGGCGACGTCGTTCTCGACCCGTTTTGCGGTTGCGGGACGGCGGTGCATGCCGCCGAAAAACTGCGACGCAAATGGATCGGAATGGATGTCACTCATCTCGCAATCAGCTTAATTGAAAAGCGGATGAAAGAGGCATTTGCCGGAATTGAGTTCGAGATCAGGGGGCGGCCCAACACGCTTGCTGCGGCGCAGAAGCTTGCGCATGACAATAAGAATGAGTTTGAAAAATGGGCGGTAACCGCGCTTGACGGCATACCCTACAAGACTGGCCAAGGCGCGGATGGCGGAGTGGATGGCCTGATTTATTTCAACGGCCATGACGGAGTTACGCAGAAAGTTATCGCGGAAAAGGCGATCATCTCGGTCAAAGGCGGCGCGACCAAAGGTGTCGGGATGGTTTCCGAACTAGTCGAAACCATAGGCCGCCAAAAGGCCGCGATTGGGATATTGCTGATGGCCGCACTACCTACCCGTGAAATGGAAAAGCGCGCTGCTGCTGCCGGATTTTATGATCTTGGTGAATATGGTCGTTATCCCAAAATCCAGATCATTACGCTGGCGGAATTGTTTCAAGGCAAACAACCGCGATTGCCGAATATCGATCGATCCAGTTTCAAAAAAGCGAAACAGGAAGACAAGCAGCAGGGAAAGTTGTTGTGAGCGAAAATCGCGAGCACCGACTCCATCGTTTCGCTGTGCTCAAAGCCAAAATTTTTACAGCGAGGGCGATCGTCTCCGACGAAACGTTGCCTGAAGACCTTCGCGAAAAGGCGAAGAGAGTCGCTGAAAACGGTGAGAAAATATGGAAAAAGATCAACTAGCAAGCAGAATTTAGCTTTGTATTTTAGAGTCTGACTCGAAACTATCGCGAGTAAATTCATAGCCTTGCGATGCGTCTGACGAGAAGTTGGACAGAGGCTGCGAAGAGCCATGCGGTTGCTGAAGTAATGGTTGTCTCGAAGTCCT
>Ga0100392_1001982_pt1 | contig 19055 bp, 9 predicted proteins | sample CryGeymeta201516_FD_81548 | JGI IMG/M metagenome (GOLD analysis project Ga0100392, IMG submission 81548) | Groundwater microbial communities from Crystal Geyser aquifers in Utah, USA - Crystal Geyser metaG 2015-16 | ecosystem: Environmental > Aquatic > Deep subsurface > Groundwater | place: USA... | reverse complement strand
TACTACTACTACTACTACCACTACTACTACTACTACTACTACTTAGTGTAAGCAGTCCGCTGGTGCCGTTAGGGTGTTTTCTTAAGGGGCTTTCCAAGAGCTTGTTCTGTATTTAATTCATTGGTTCCCTTTTCGTCCTGCCATGGTACAGCCAGACTTGGCAATAAAAAAAAACCCAAAACCAGAAAACGAATGGCAAAGAGTAGTCTAGTCTAGTGACCCATTTAAAAAGTTTTTTCGTTGGTTCTCATCATGACAGTTATTCAAAAAATAAAAAATAACAACAGTCCTACAGTACGGAACTTGACGACGATTATTGTAGTACATTCGAGACCATGACATCTTGGCCCTGGATGAAGGGTGTCTTACAAGCTATCGCCAATCCTCCGATAGATCCTATTTGCGAAGAAGACGAACGGCCTGCCGTACGAGATCTGATTATTCAATACCGGAAGGAGATTGACGAAATTGTCATTACGTTAGCTTCGAACGAAAACACGCAACATCTGTACGACAAGAGCAAACACGATGATTTGTGGTTTTTGAGATTCGTTCTAAGTCACAAGGGACACATCCAACAGGCGCTTCAAGCCGCCGAACATACGCTCCGATTTCGAGCCGAACACCAGCTGGATGGTAAAGACATACGCAAATTTCCACCGGGTCCACTCGCTCAGGACGAATCGTTTCTAAAATATTTTGACTGCATCAAAGACGAAGCGTTTAATTTTGACATTCCACATCCGCAGCGGGGTGTCGTGGTTTTCTTGAGCAGTGCCGGATTTGATTTTGCCAAATTACGACAATTGACCTTCGAGGAACGCCTCCGAGCCTTTGCCTACATTAACGAATGGACGCACCAGTGGCTGGATTACATTACGCGAACGACCGGACGTTTGACCAGATCGGCACGATTGGTGGACGTTCAGGGAGTGGGCATCACACAAGTCGATTACGAAACGCTGCGGTTGGAAGCCAAAGCTATTGCAACCATGCAAGATTTTTACCCCCAATTGCTCGAAAGCTTTTACATTTGCAATCCACCCATTTGGGCGAGGATTCCTTGGAAAGTTTTGCGACCTCTGCTACCGTCCCGGGTAGTACACAAAATTGATTTTTTGTCTCCGGGAAAATCGAAACACGAACGCAAACGACTGCGAGCATTCCTGCAAGAAGAACACTTGCCGAAAGTTTACGGAGGATGCCGGGGACACCACGAGAATCAACATTTTTTGCTGACTGGAGAGTGAAATTGAACCAGGGCATTTGCACGCTTCAAGCACGAGGAGGACGTGCGCCGGGCATGCAATGTTTTGATCGGTTCTTACGGCAGCGAAAGTTTGCAGCTTAAGTTTCTTTTGGGAAACTGTCAGTCTATGATAGTATGGACTGTAGATTAAAATATCACGATATCACGGTAGCTTTGAAAAATTATTATTATTTGCTGAAATCTCGGATATCATTTTTTTAAACGTCAAATCGATCCACCTTGCTGGCTGTGCCTGACATACAATACTTTTTTAATCGAGCTGCTTCAAAAAAATTTACCTACTCAAATCAGGAGGGCGAAACGATGCCTCGCCAAGCTTGGCAAAGAAATTGTATTGATCGCCAATCTCCTCAAGAATATCTACTGCCTTTTGTTCAATGTCCCCCTTGAGGTTCAGCCCAGCTGTCTTTTCAGGTTCAAGACTCAACAACATCCCTTCGGCACTGCAACAAAAAACAGTACCAGGTTCAATGAGAGGGTGTAGAATATAATCCGATTCACCAGGGACTGTCACAGTTCCTCCGATGGGAATCTTCTTGAGATTGGGCATCTGCAGTGCCTCGTGAGACACTGATGACGGCACCGACAGGTCGGCTAGCAAGATCTCTCGGTTGGGATGCAGATGCTCAGGAAATACGATGGGCTTTCCGGATGCTGTGGCAATGACAATAATGTTGCATTCGCTCATGTCCGCCATTCCCGTTGATATTTTAACGTCAAGTTCTTGCTTGATGGAAAGTAGCTCTTCTTTCATTCTATTCAATTTTTCCGGGGTTCGAGAGATCAGAGTCAACTTAGTGACGGGTAGCTTGCGGATAATTTGCTGGGCGATGCTTTTACCAATGTTACCCGTGGCGCCCACAATAGCGACTCTTGTTTCGGGGCAGTGCAGGTCAATATTTTGCTCAGCACAAGAATCTTGTAATCGACGCATACCTACAGCGACAGTAAAGGAATTTCCGGTCGACACACGCATTCCTTCTGGCGCACGTAAGGTCATGCCATTCCCTGACACAATACTCGTAAATCCACCCAATACGCCAACGGTACAACCGTACGATTTTCCTAGTTCCAAGGCCTGTTCTAAACTTCTTGTAACATCAGCTCTTTCTTCGTCGGAAGTTTGGAGGGCCATCTGGACGGCATCGAAAGGCACCATTACGTTCAAGAACCAAACCTTATTGTTCAGGATATTCCGAGCATTTCCTACGGATGGTTTATAATCCACCACTTGGGCCATTTGTCTCATGAGTTCTACTCGTGCGACAGGGTTCAGGGCTCGCCAGTCTGAGTGCATCCACTCTAATTCAATGTCAGGCGAAGTGTTGTGGCTAATGAACACTACCCGCTGGGCATCTGGATGAGGCTCCTCGATTTTGCAAGAGTAGGGCGGGAGCTTCATGGGAGGAGTTAACAATTTCTCCCGACGCACCAAGGCTTCGTCCAAGACGTAGCCAAAAAGATGCAGCACATCGTCTTTCAGAATGGCTTCACACATTTCTGTTACACCATTCACTAACAAATCAATAGCCTCGTCGTCAATGTAGACACTGGGCTCAAGGCGAAGCACATTGGGCGCTGACAGGGTAGGATTCAATCTCAAATTTTGCCTATTGAGCAGGTAAGAAGCGGCGCACCAGCCCAATCGATCACCGGTATGAAACATGCGGAAGGCAAAGGCTTCCTTTGTAATTTCCGGATTGATTTCAACTCCCAACATAAGTCCTTGGCCTGTAACAGCTTTGATAATGGTGGGGAATTTCGTTTGAAGTTCTATACATCGTTTCTTGAGGACTTCACCGCGTTCTTTAGCTCGCTGAGGAATGTTGTCGCGCTTGATAATCTTCAGCACCTCTTGTGCTATCGTACAAGAAAAGTTGTCTCCTGCAAAGGTCGATGAATAAAGATTATCAAAACGAGGAATATATCTATCCTTTACCACCAAAAGGGCGGCAATTTTTGCAACGCCTCCTCCCAAGGCTTTGGCAAAGATGTAATAGTCGCCGTGCAGTCCTTCAGAGGCCAGAAATTGTCCTGAGCGACCAAGACCACACTGAACTTCGTCATAGATGATCGGAAAGTCGTGACCCTTGAGCTTTTCCAACAATTTGCGATTAGGCAAGCAAACGCCGCCTTCTCCCAAGATTGGTTCAGCAATGGCGGCTACAATCCGGCTAAAAGTGAAAGTGGTCTTTTCAGGCTTTCCGGTCTCCTTGTTCCATTGTAAAGCAGGCACCGACACCATTTCCTTTTGAAATATCTCATTAAGGTCCACGTCCCCTGCAGAGCTATTGGTTGGTAGAATTATGGGTTGAATTCCCATCATGGTCTTGAAGGGGGCTCTTACTGATGGATTGCCAATAAGACTTCTTGCTCCTAAAGTCTTACCATGGTAGGCACCTTTCAATGTAACTACTTTGGTCTGTTCAACATTCAGGGCATGATGCACTGCGTCTTCAATCTCTTTTAACTGATCGGGCACGTGGGCACCGAACTGAAGTCGCTGTTGTGTCAAGAATGCCTGAACCTTTTGCTCCCGCTCCAAACAGGCATGTGCCAAGGCCATTTCCACGGCCTCGGAACCAGTATTGGCAAACCGTGCCATGTATTCCTTTCCACCTGTGTGTTCTCCCACCATCTGTGACAGTTGATAGGCCAAGGCATGCTCGCCTTGCATACGAGTGGATCCTTGATCACAAATGGCAATGGCAGGACTCTGATGAAACTTTAGAACGGCTTCTTTGATACCAGGATGGTTGTGACCCAATAGATTGGTACCATAGCCACCGACAAAATCAATTACCTCTTGAGGCTGACCGAACCTGTCGGTACACCACAACCGATCACCGGTCGCGGCATAGTACTCTCGATCCAGCTGCGACATGCGAGACATTTCCGTATTGTAAGGCAAGGTGAATACCGGTGGTTTTTCCGACTTCATCAATTGGGCCATCAGAGAGGCGGCACCAGGAGGCAACTTAACCAGCACACTGGATGCCGCCCCTGAATTCACCACCTTCTTGACTAACTTGGTCTTCATGAGCCAAGCTCCAGCTTTGGACTGCAAAAACATACCGAAAAATTTCATGACCATCTTCAAGGCAAAGTTCATGATAGACTTTGCAAAAGGTAGAGACATCAATAATGAAGCCGAGGCCTTTTTCTTCGCAGAAGAAATAGAAGTAGCAGTAGCATTAGTAACTACCTCGTTAGGCGTTGAGATCGCCACTTCTGGTTCATTGTCGTTGAGCTTTGTGGCCCGTGTTTCTTCTCCTGTCGTAGAGGTCGAGTCGGAAGCATTATCATCGCAATTCCAGTGCTTGTCAACAGGTCCTGCTTGTTCGGCAGCCGTGATAATCATCTTGATTGTAATAAGAATATGTCTAGAGATATATACGAGTTATGCGTAGTGCTACTGTAGTAAGCTCTCTGTTCCTTTGCAAATGCGAAGCAATAAATTACTTTAAGGTAGTCTACCTAGTACCAGGGGTACGGTATTGGAATAATTATTTTTATGTGTTGGATTGGATAAATCTCGACCATCAGATTCTGTTTAAAATTTAGCATACCTACTCTAGTAGTAGAGTAGGTACCAAAACTTCTTGGGTTCTTGCAAAGAGCTGGAAAAAACAACCTAGTAGTTGTGGAGTAATACCAGTGTAGAGAGTATTGACTAGTAATACACTACTACGGTACGGTAGTCTACTCGTACGGAACAGAGGTGCCATCCAACAACACAGTGTTATTAGAGAAGCCAACGGACGTATGCCTGCGACAATTATCAGAAGTAGTACCCTAATAAAAATTCAAATTGTCAAAGCGAGGCGAGGAAGCTATTTTTAACCTATGGTACAGTACAATACCTGGACTGGACCGGACCAGTCCTCCAAAAGCAAAGTACTGTAGTATTACAACTACTGTACTTGGTTCCTTCGAGACCGTGTACCTGGTACTACTTTGTAGTACCAGGTACCAGGTACCAGGTACAGTACCAGGGTACTAGATACTGTAGTACAGTAGGTGATAGGCATAAAAGGCTGTTTGGACTTAGTTGGCTACCAGTTACTACAGCACTAGCTACCAGGTAGTACTCCGGAGTAGTACTCTACTAGTACTGGCTGTAGTAGCTAGTAGACTGGCTGGTCTATCGAAATTTGAAATTTTGATTGCTTATGATGGACCGAAAAAGCAGCTGCTCTCCTGATGATGATGATGACAGCTCTAGCGAAATTGTTGTTGTCAGGCAGATAACTCTACTCCTACTCCTACTACTAGCTAGAGTAGCACTCTCTAGTAGTAGTAGTAGTAGTAGTAGTAGTAGTGAACGTAGCTACTAGTTGGAGTACAACTAGCTACTCGAGTACTTGTTGTTTAGCTACTACTACTAGGCAGCAGTAGAGGAGGAGTACTATTAGACTAACGGTAGTATGAGATTCAGAGGAAATCTCATTTTTTGTTGGACAAATTTCCCAGGAAGGTCCGCCAATTAGAGCTCATATCCCATATTAGAGTTAAATTACTATTTTACAGTTCCTAAATGAATCCCGTGTTGAAATATAGTCCCGCCTTTGAGTCATGTTGAAATTTGTTGAAATTTGTTGAAATGTGTTGATACGTGTTGAAATATGTTGACACGTTTATTTCAACATATTTCAACATGACTCAAACTCTTTGTCAGTATTTAAAGCTTTATGGACCTCTTGGTTTAAAATTCTATTAGGGTTAAAAGTAGGGGTTTGGCGGACCTTCCAGCAGAATAGCTACCGGTATGTTTCGACGAAGGCTCGCAATCATTCATGCGAAAACTTGACCGCAATTGAAAACCTCCTTGCCAAATATCAAAAAATATCTTGTCGTATTAATGTATGGTTCATCATGCCGGTTTTTTACTTATTTTTCCACTGGTAAGCTAAACTACTACAGTACACTACACTACCACCACGCACACCACTCAGCATGTGATCCATGGCGGGACCAAAAATAATTCAAGATCGCCAGCTTCTTGTATCAGGATTCAATCCGTTTGCGCATGCTTTCTCTCATCCTCCTCGTTTTATGTCTGTTCATCTATTTTACTGGCGACATGTTTTGCATACGGACTGATAACATTCATTTGTGTTCTTATCTGCGTGCATATGTATCACAAAAGACGAACCTCATTTTTTGGAGTGATGAAGTTCGAGTACTACTAATCTGAATAAACAATAAACCAGGCCCCTAAACCAGGTCCGTAATGATTAAGACCATCACCATGGCAAGAAGATATCTAGGAATGTTAATCTTCTCGGGTTTCTTCTCGACTGTCATATCAGCAGCTCGTACACGGTTGACATGGGTCAACGGCATTGGATACTCACTCGATCACATGAAAAGTGGTCAAGTAGAAATCTCCAAAATTTTTGGTGGAAAGAAAGTTGAATTTTGTCATAACGTAAGTTTTTCTGTTTTCTGTGCGTGGTTGTTGGTTGTTGATTTTTTAAAGTTAAGTGCAGTGAATACATGTATTTTGCGTGTCGCCCCGTATTGCTCTAACTTGTTTCTTTTAAACAGCCAACCGCAAAGAAACACGAAGACGATTTTTATGGATATTTGGGAGATCTCTCGCAGGCGGGGACGCAAAAGCTAGGTCGAATCACTGAGGAGGTTGATGCTTTAGTTGCGTAAGTACAACAAATAACAAATCTGCAGGACAAGAAATGTTCTGCTTTTCGCAGTGCATTCTCACAGTAGTACTTCATTGAATAATATCTGTATAGTCACTTGAAGGATGCCGTGGCTACTGTGGGCAAAAAAGGCAAGGTTGTGCATATTGCTCACTCGCAAGGTGCGTTGGTGACATCTTTGGCAGCACGGCAATTGTCACCAATGGAAATGTCACAGATTGAGGTGATAGCTTTTGGAGGAGCTGCAGCCTTGCAAAAGACTCCTTTGACGCCTTTCAGCCGATGTGTCAATTACTATTCCGCCAATGATCCGCTTCTCTTGTTGGTTCCATCCGCCGTGCAAGCTTTACGATCTGGTTTTGTTATCAACGAAGAATTTTGTTTTCTAACGCCACGAGAAGGAGACCCAATACTTGATCACGCCCTATTGGGACAAACGTACGCTGCTGCATTGATATGGGAGGGGCAAAGGTTTCAGCGCATGTACATGGGTCTTTGTGAACGTGCATATCTTATATCCTTACTTTCTGCCACAACAATTTTGCAGTCTGCTCCACTGAAAACTAAGGAATTGTTCAAGGTTTTACTTCGGCCATTTGTTTTGCTGTGGTTGCTATTGCAGCAAATATTTCTGCAACCAGTATGGAATGCATTTCGAGTCAAGGTTTTACCGCCTCTCTTGTTGGTCTTTGTTTTAGCTGTGGATTGGATCATCATGACACTCAAAAAGCTACGCGGAGATGCTGGCTACCTTCCTGTGGAGGCCATTCTATCTCAAGCCAGCGAGTCTCAGCAGCAAAAACAACAGAAGAGATGACGAACAATAAGCAACTATATTAATATAGAGATAATCTATCGGCACCATAGATTACGCTTTTCGATATTTTCTCCTTGCTTCCGTCAGCAGCCACAATTTTAGTTCAAAACGCAACATCGGCCTTATTCATCATTGGTGAAAAATACATGCTGAATGCAAGCCGTCAAATCACTTTGGAATTCATATGTAGAACATGAAATCAACAGATGAATTATCTCGTCATCTTAATAAGAGTCAGCCATTTCCTTGTCTCCCGTCTTCATGACATCACTAACGCAGTTCACGCGGCGATGTTCGCCCACTCCGGCACAAGCACTCTCGGCATCCTCTTTTGTGATAGCAGATTCTCCAAGCTTACGACGGGTCTTGAAAGCATTAGCAGGAGGAAGCTCACACTTTGCAGGGTACTGGGGTTGGCGCGCTTCGGCAAAAAGCTCTCCGTCCAACTTGGGGCGGACTTGCCATTCATTTCCAATTGCATTCGGGTCCTCCAAATCCATGATGCTGCCATCACGGGCCAGCATGTCACCTCCTGTAGTCTCAAAGTGGCCCATCATGCCGCTGGCATTGTGGAAAAGTTCCATCTTTCCATGCAAGACCTTGATAGACACAAAGTGTTTAAAAACCACAATCTCAATGTCAACTCCACTTCCCAAATTGATGGTAAATATGGTTTTTTTCTTGTTGATGCGCTTTTCTGAGACCAAGTGGTTGTCACCAAACGCTGCTGGCAAGTCAATGTTGTCGATATCATTCAACATGTACTCACCATGGGATTCCACTTGAAATGTATCTTTGCCCATGCGAACGGCAGCTTGACTGATATAGCTGAAGTCAAACTGGTGGGTGGTGCGCACATGAATATCCAGGTCAATCAAGGGAGCTCTCAACAAGACCATGTCACACTGTCCATGGAATTCAAAGTCTTGATCATGCCATGTGTGGAAGTGAGGATCGCCGTATCCACCAGCTTTGAATGGAAATAGAGGAGTCAAAAAAACATGTGAGAAACCAATTCTATGAATCGAGCCAAATAAACAATGCCACACTATGAACTTACGAGGTACCGTAGTCACAGATTCATCAGGCGTGGTTGTTGTAGTGGGAGTCACTGGATTCGCAGAGGGATAAGGGGTAGGTGCTGAAGTCACTGGGGCCGGAGTAGGGTCAGAAGGTGGACTAATTGGACAATCCGCGATAGATCCACTGGAGAGATTGATGTCTTCTTGTGAATAGATCGGTCCATCCACGTAGCCGGGGGAGAGAGAAACTTTGCCGTCGATAACACAGAGAGTTCCCGTGAGAACCGATTTGCAGCAGCCTGTGCCGCCGCCGCCTCCACTGGATGCGACCTCTTCCTGTACATTCCAAACGACATTCTTTTTTGCAAGATTGGAGCAAAGGGTAACCTTTCCCTGATCGGTCTTGATTTTGTTGGCCTTAACGTAGAGAGGAAGGCCACCTTCGGTGCAGAGTTCCACGTCCTCTTTGAAATCTGTATCGTCTGTTAGACAAACAACGACTTTTCCATTACCATCAACGTCCATTCCACTCCAACTGGGGCCCTTTGCGAAATCGGAATCCTTGTTCAAATGGTAGTCACAAGGAAAATGGCTGATGTCATTGCAGAAACTGGAGGCATCTGTGATTGCCTTTGTTACAAACTCAGAATCAACAACGACTTGACCTTTCACCCAATGAGGGTGGCCAAAGTCGTGGTATTTATCGTCTTCGCATTGGAAGTAAACATTGCCTTGCACAATTTGACCGCCGCTCTGACTGATTTCTGCACCACAAGCAAGACAGACTGTTCCGATGAAGGTTTGAATACAAACAGGAATACAAAGGATGCCACGAAAGAGGATGAGGCAAGAAATACCGAGCGGCTGATAGATGAGAGTACATCCTTGACATACCTGATCCAAAGGTACCGGTAGGGTCTCCGTGGGACATTGAGAGTTTTTTCTCTCCGTTCATTACAAGAACAGCTGTTTCATTCATTTACCCAGTAAAAAAGAACAGCAGGTCAGTTTAGTTTGGTAAGCTACAGAAATTGCCAATAGATTTGAGCAATCATGATTCATGATGAGCTGCGTGGCGGCCCTCCAGTGAACTTTTGGACATAGCACAGCCGCAGCTATTTCAAAAAAGATGATACCGCAGGGAGGACAGCCGGACAGCCTGACCTTAGGTTTGAACATTCGTTTGGAGTAGGTTTCACACTATCCGGTTTTCGGTACTTACTACAAGAGCGTGCAAAACCTAATTCATTGGAGGCATCCTTACAGACCCCATATTCGTTGCCACTCGCAATGCGGAGGACAGCTGCAAACAGCAGGATAGGCAAGTGAATACGGATCATTGTTTCTCTCTATTCTTCGATTGAAAAATAATGCGCTTTACCAGGTATGCTGGCAAAGCATATTAATGATACCTGGTACTTAAATAGTACTCCGAGTACTCCACAATTTGACTTTGCTTTGTTCACCTCCAATTCAGTGGTCGCCGACCTTTATTTACTTACGGTGAGCATCAAGATTCTTACCTGGTAGTATCCATTATTTATTATATACTCATTTTTTCCACTTTTATATATGAATAGCAACCACAGATTGGAACTTTAACAAAAATGAAGTAATGTGATGGCCACCACTTAGTCAACGACTCGTTTTCAATCACAAGACTCAATGCTGTTTATTAATTGAAAATTGTTACAGTATTCTTTCCTATTCAGGAATTATGAAGTACGTGAAAATCTAGATGCTCGTCAAACCTGATTATAAATAAAAAAGAGTTGGCTGCACCAAACAAAAATCTAGATGCTCGTCAAGCCTGATTAAAAATAAAAAAGAGTTGGCTGCACCAAACGATTAAGTGTAATGGTAGACTCGTCTATTACCAGTAGTGTACATACCGTAGCTGCCAAAACATAATAATGAAAAGAGTGAAACCGGCACGAATCATTAGACTACTAGGACTCTAGTACCGGTAGGAGTAGTACCAGTAGCAACTAGTAGTACACAACGCTAGTACCATGGGTGAATCTCTTTTGTTAAAAGGAGAAGCAAAAGTTTGCTTGCGTACTAATAGCTACCAGGTACTACTAGTAGTAGTACGAGCTCTCTCCAGATTACTGGACGGGTGTGCACCTCTTACAGCGGAGTCCACTAGGGGTCTAAAAAGAGCGACCTACTGGTAAAACAGTTCTGACGGGGTGTGGCATCTGCTTGAAGACTTTTGTGGTTCTCTCAAGTGCGCTAACAGTAAGTGTTTTAAAATGGACGGCAAGGCAAAAAGCAATGATGACTGGGGAGCCCCCTTGCTGAATCAGATTATGTAATGATTAAGATGAAATAACTGTAGTAAGCTTGTGCTGTACGATGCATGCTCGTAGCAGCCTACTAGTCTAGTCAAAGAGTTTCGCTGAAAAAATCATGCAACTGCCTCTCCAGTACTTCACGGCACCGTTGATGTCATATTTCCATTAGTACAGTTCCGGGCCCACCATGCCACTTTCTTCCAATTCCTTCATAGCCTTGGGTGTGACCGATACCATGACACCCAATGTGTCGCATTCTTTGGTTGGTTTGAAGACATAACAAATAGAAAACAACCGCGAAGGCATGCGCCAGGAATGTGTGGGCACCAATGGCATGTGCAACAATTGTTCACAATGCTGGAGCGGCACGGGACGAGCAAAGTCGGCCAAATTCGTAAAGAACGAAATGGGACTGTTGACGGAAACCAAGTGCTGCAGAGATGTCATGGGTTTGGTGGTAGGCTTTCGCTGTCCTAATTTCAATTGATTCACGACTTTGCGCACTCCCACGGGCGTCGAAAAGTCGGCCGGTCGGAGAGGATTGAAATTGTAATAATTTCCCGCATCGTTCTCGTGACAATCTTTAATTTTCCCGCGAAAGTTGACCGTCATGAGAGCTTGATCGCATTGGGTAGTCCGTAAGAATTGTGACGCCAGAACATCGTTGGACGACAAAAATTCTGGTTTCTCGGCGTCGTCCTGAGCCTCGAACAATCCTACCTTCTTTTGTTGTTTGATCCATGTATTGTTAACCCAAAACAACTTGACCTCGGTGGCTGGTCCCACAATCAAGGCCGTGACGACGGATCGGACAATACGCACCACCATGCCAACGGATGGGAAACAGTAGCATCCAAAAAATTCCGGACCTCCCATGGTTTTGACCATGGCTTGGTGCAAAAAGTGTTTGCGCTGAATGTTCAAAGCCACAATGGGTGCATTGTGTGCAATCATATTGTGAAGATTGTAATAGGTTTTGCCATCGCCGACACAATGTGCCAACGACGTGATGAGGGCAAACCTTGTTTCATCCTTACAGTCTTGCACCAAGGCAACCCGAAAGAAGGGTGCATCCCAACCCCACAAGGAGAAATAGGTTAGAGGAACAACAGTCTTTTGCAAGAGCGCCGAGGCTTCGGGGTACGGAGTGTCCATGGAAACCTTTATATCTTGTTGGTAGAACACGGTCAAGATTCGATCGGCTTGCTGTTTGGACTGGACAGGAGTATAGACAATGCTGGCAGCAAATTTTCGTGTCTTGATGCGTCCACCCAACCACGGATTGGCTTCCAACATTGTCGTTAAGCGGTCCCGAAGAAATGTCGCTACATCGTCGAGACTGGTAGCGTTGGAATCCATCTTGTACCAGGTCAAAGTAGCCGTCGAAAATTGTTGTTGCATAATGGGCATGGATGTTTCAAAGGGAAGCAGCGACACAACATGCTCGTCCGTTTCGGTAGGAGGTGGACTGTTGGTAGAAGTCATAATGATGCTTGCTTGCTTATGGCCTTTTTTGTTGTTGTTATTGTTGGTGGGATGGTTTGTGTTGTTGAATATGAGTAGACCCTACTAGCTACGGGAGTACCTGGTAGTATCTGGTAGTAACTCTTCTTTTACTTGTACTCGAGTACCTGGTAATGGTCGATCGAATTATTCATGGTGTTGCGGCTGTTTTTATTACGACGATGAAAAATAATGATAATAATAATAATAATACAGTATGTAATGAGGACTGTTTTTGAATTACTTAAGAAGAAGACGTTAAAAGAGCAGTTCAGAGCAGTCCGGTGTTGATGAAATGCGAATAGAATTCCTTTTCTCCAACAACTCATTTCTTGACCACTCATCATCACAAGAACCACCAACCACCACACACAAGCAAACAAATAACTGCACCATGGTCTCCACCGATATTGAATGTACCCAATCCAAGCCCCCGAAGCCTCGTCGGATTGCCATTGTAGGCGGAGGCGGCATATCGGGTCTTCAAACTATTCGGGCCCTCCGGGCACGTGGTTTTAACGTGACCGCCTACGAAGGATCCGACAAGGTGGGTGGTATCTGGAAATCAAATTACAGCAATTTTAGTGTACAAGTTCCTCGCGTCCTGTTCGAATTTCAAGATTTTCCCATGTCCGAGATTGGATGGAACGATTATGCGACCGGAGTGCAAGTTCAACACTACATTGAAGCCTATGCGGTCAAGTTTGACCTGTTGGATTCTATTCAATTTAATGCGTACGTTACGAGTGTCAAATTGCAACCCGATCATCAGAGTTGGTCCGTGGAAGTGACTGTCCAAAATAAGAAGCACGTCGAGCAATTTGATTATGTCATTATTGCGTCCGGTTTGTACTCGGGTACCAATCAATTCATTCCCAATTGGACCGGCAAAGAATATTTTCGGGGAGAAATTGTTCACAGCTGTCAATTTTACGATGCCTCGGTCGCTAAAGATAAACGGGTGGTGGTGATTGGAGGAGGCAAAAGTGCCGTCGATATTGCCGTGGAAGCTGCTGTTCATAAGGCTGCCAAAGTGACCTTGATGCCTCGGGAAATGCACTGGCCTTCTCCCAGAATACTGTTGGGTCTCATTCGGACCCACAGCATTCTCATGAGCCGGCTTGGTTTGTCTCTCGTTTGTTCGCAGTCGGGAAGCTTTCCCACCGACAGTATCGTGAGTACCCGAAGTCGTCTACTGGGTATGCTGACCACACCCCTCTACAAGCTATATGGGATGGTAGTGGCTTGGCAATTTAATTTGCGTGGAAAATTGTATCCCAGGACAGAAGTCATGCGAGATTTCTACAACATCCATTACAGTGTCAATAATGATTTGACCAATATGAGGAAGGAGGGCAAAGTAGACCTAATAGTTGGAGAGATTGACGAATTTCAGAAGGATGGGTCGACCTTGGCCCTGAAAGATGGTTCTACCTTGTCGGCGGATTTGGTTGTGTCAGCTACTGGATTCCATGAGAATTATTCCTTTTTCGATAACCCCCAAAAAATGCTCAACATTGAAGATGATGGAGTGTATATGTACAGGTTTATGCTGCCCCAAAATATTCCCAATTTGGCATTCATTGGTCATGTCAATGCTGTATCCAACATTGGTTGTTACGGCCTCCAAGCCGAGTGGTTGGCACGATACTTGGCGGGGGATTTAGTGGAAGAAGTTACTCCCGAAAAGATTAAACGAGATATTGAGAGGAGAAAGTCTTGGGCTCGAAACTTTATGCCCAAGTCGAAAGTACGTGGAATGACCATTTTACTCCATGAAACCCATTACTGGGACGTTCTGCTCATGGATATGGGTCTAAGTCCCTACCGCAAGAGTAATATCTTTGCGGAATATATCATGCCGTATGGTCCTTCCGATTACAATGGAATCATCGGTATGCCGAAGCCCAAGAAAATTTATCGTCGTTCGTTCTGGTATGCCCAAGCCTAAGAAAATTTAGGTCTTTGCTGTCTTAAGAAACCTCAGTGTGCCATTGAAGAAAGTGGTTCCAACATGTTCATGGTTATAACCTATCACTGATTTTTTTATTTGTACGACAAGTATGCTTGCTATACTAGAAAACAAAATATGTATCGCAGACTTTATCAGGTAGATTGCATGCATGCGCTACGCTCAGTCCCCGACGTTTTTTAACGGATTGAAGCGAACCATTAAGCCACCTCATCAACATCTTCGTATTCGGACCTTAGAGACGGAACATCTAGAGATCCACCAATGGGCAATGTCACAAAGTCGACGTGCGAGTTTTCTGGCAGTGCCAAAGCCTCTTGAAGTTTTTCGGGGGGTTCTGTCATGGGTTCCTCGGATAGAGGAAATGTGCCCCAGTGAATTCCAACGGCCTTTCGGGCCTGTAATTGTTTGCAGCACTCAACAGCCTCAGCAGGATTAATGTGCGCATCTTGCATCATGAACGCAGGATCGTAAGCTCCGATAGGAATTGCAGCCAAGTCGAACGGGTGAAAGGCGCGTACTGCTTCTGTGCTGTCATGCTGCGCCTCCGGTTTGCTGTCGTGAAGCGAATTTTGTTTGTAGTGGTCCTGTAGTGGTTGTTGAGGCAAATGATACTTGCCGTATCCACAAAAGTCTCCAATTTGCTGGAACAAGGGGAATTTATTGCGTGGCATGCCAGTATCTCCAGCAAAGTAAAACTTTTGCATGACAGCTGAGTCATCCAGTTCCTGCCCACGAGTTTGCGTTTCCACTGCAAACCCACACCATAGGCGTTTGCAACGATCCATAAAATTGCGACTGCCCCAGTGCTGCGCTGGACAGCAGGTTATCGTCATGGTGTCGTTGGTGGCATGACTAACGTGGCCTATGCTCGGAATAACGTTCCATCCCGTTGCCGACCCATTCGAATTTGCCGACGAAGACTCTAAATGGACCGATTCCCACCACTCCAATTCCACCATGCGATCAAGATCCACACTGCACCGAGTCTCGAGCCATTCTTTTAGACCTATGGGTACTACCCATAGATTTACTCGATCTTTCAATGCGCTAACAGAAAGTTGATCCAAATGATCATAGTGATCATGAGAAATCATACACACGTCAATCGTTTCCGGCAGTTCTTCAATAGCCATGGACGGCGCAACATCTCGAGCCACTCCCATCCCCGGCAGCCGTTGAAATGGTGCACAGCGGTGAGTGAAGATTGGATCCGTCAAAATCGTCGCGTTACCCATTTGAACCAGGCAGGTACTGTGTCCAATCCACGTCAGCTGTATGCTCGTAGGCGACGGCGGCTGTTCTTTGGACGGCGTTGTTTGTTGCTGTAGAAGTGTCGTGCCCTTACGGAGGCTCAATGCAGATCCGAACACCATCTGGTGCAGATCCTTTGGCAAAAAACTCATAATGCCACGTGCCTTCCATTCGCGAATGGCTCGCTGCCATCTCCACCTGACAATGTTCCAAACAGGTTGAACACCCGAAGTCGACCAAGACATCCATGGATTGACAAAGCGTCCCGCAGGATCCCGTGCTGTTAATGGTCGACCATCCACGGGATCAAACCAATGCGCCCGAGCATATTCTTCAATTGTAAAAATTACTTGTTGATTGATTGGCACGATTCCTTTGGCAAGTCTGCGTCGCAACCAATAACTCTTGAAGGTATCTCGTGAATTCCTCACGAGATCCCGCCGACGAGCCGACCATCGCTTGTAGAATTCCTGTCGCCGTTGATACAGTCTACTGGACACAGACTCTGCCTGTCTCTTTCGTTGATGATAGTAGTTAGCGACTCGATTGCTGTATTCTAAGCGGGTGTTCTTGAATCTCCGTTGAATTTGGTCTCGTTGAAACCTGTAACCTTGTTGCATGGTCACCTTTTGTTCTTGATACCGATATTTCATAATTTCCCGTCTGTTGTCGTACCGGAGTTTCAATTTGGTAGCCTGTGATTGATATCGTTCTCGAAAGCGAGTCTTTTGTTGTTGATAACGATTCTGAAGACGGACACGAACTTTGGTTGGCGAATGTTTCTCCCAAAAGAGTTTCCATCGGTATGTAACTTCCGGCCAATCACTAGGAAAGAACAGGTAATGTCGTCTTTGTTGATGCAAAGCTTGATGCGGACGTGGCTGTCGATGACAGCTGTAGCAGCTCAAACGGTTCGCATTTTGAATATTGGACTTCTCAAGTCGGGATAAAGTGTGCAGTTGCCTTGTTTGGTTGGTAGTGATAAAATCTGCAGATAAACCTGATATTGTTACCATTTTCCAGCTATGAATAGAGACGTGTGCATTGTATCTTTGACAGACAGGATGTGCTCTCAGAACCAGCAGACGGCCAACCTTTGTAGAGGAAATCATGGTTTCTATCAAAATAATAGTTCAACCCGCCGCACAGAACGCCACTTAAAAAATGCTTGAATACTCAATAGGCGACGTCAACTGAGATCTGAGATTGTGCTGCCCGTTCTTTGCTCTACACTAGACTACTACTAGGAGCTAGGAGCAACTCAACAGTAGCATTACAGTTCGGCCTGAGGTTGAGTTTTGTTGTGACATTTGCTATTAGAGTTTTTTTTTTGATTTTGAACACAGTGATACGCACCACGTAGTGTACTCTAGTAGCTAGTAGTACTAGCTATTAGCAGGCAGTGGTGAACATAGTAGTAGTGTCAACCAAAACTTCGGCTGTAGAATTAAGTACTAAGGTCTACGTGAAATTAATTAATGGTACTAGTACAAAGTCTGTGCACTTAGTAGTAGCTACAGTAGTAGTAGTACTAGTCTACTGTGGTACTACTACCAGGTACCAGGTACAATACACTCATCCACTTTTTATTAGTACTATCCAACTCCTCCTATTTCAAGTCCCACAAAAAAAGGAAACAAGCGCTACCGTACTATAGTGCGTGTCATGTTTCTACCGGAAGATATAATAATAATAATATGATGATGATGATGCTGAATTGCGCAAGGTCTCTTTTAGGACAAGTATTTCGGAGTATAACAGTAAGCGAGATATAGTCCTATCTATGTTCGTGTCTATCTTGCAATATTCTGGCCTCCAGTTGCAATAACCTTGCTGTACCAGAGCGCAGAACGTTTAGGAGTTCTCTGCTGCGTTTCAAAATCGACAAAGCAAATACCAAACCGCCGTTGATACCCGTATTCCCATTCAAAGTTGTCCATGAAACTCCAAGCAAAATATCCTGCCAAGTGAACGCCAGCTTCGATGGCTGCAGCACATGCTCGAAGATGGCCTTCAAAGAATCGTCTACGACCTTCATCTTGTTGAGCAGTTTTTACATCCTCTTCATCCTCTGCCGTTCCATTTTCTGTAATGTAGAGGAGTGGATAATTGTACCGCTTGCTAATCCATAAGAGAAGCTCCCGAGTTGCATCTGGTACTGTGGGCCAACCCATAAAGTTCTTATCCCAGGAAGGATCCACACTGGTTGTGACAAACATGTCTTGCCAATAGCCACTCCATACTGATTCGCTATCTGGTTTGGACGCGAGTGCAGAAGAGTATGTATTGATACCAAAGAAATCACAAGAACCCAGGAGTTGGTACCGTTGGTCTTTTGTAAATTTTGGTAGTCGATCGCCCAGGCGCTTGCGCATGACGTCTGGGTAGTCTCCGCGTATGACAGGTTCCATGAACCAACCAAACTGAAAGAGCATGGCTCTCTCTGCAGCATCACGGTCATCTTTTGAGTCCGTGAGAGGATATCGAAAATCAGCCGAGTTGGACATGCCAATCTTTCCCTTTTGCTCTCTGGCGAATTCGTGTTTGTATATAGACGCAGCTTTGCCATGCGCCAGCAGTTGGTTATGGGCAGCAATATATGTTTCTGTGGCCCCCATCTGTGAACGCCCCGGAGCTTTGACACCGTCATTGTAACCATGAACAGCAACCGTCCATGGCTCGTTTAAAGTAATCCAGTGTTTGACTCTGTCCCCAAATTCACGAAAGCAAATTCTGGCATATTCTCCAAAGGCGTCTACTACGACACTGTTGCCGCTGTGGTCCAACCAGCCTCCAACATCGTCCTCCAACTGCTGAGGTAGGTCCCAATGGTAGAGCGTTATCCAGGGCTCAATATTGTGTTCAATAAGTGTATCGATAAGGCGATTGTAAAATTTGATCCCAGCTTGATTGACGTTGCCTCCGTACCCATTCGGTAATATTCTTGTCCAAGCAATGGATAGTCGATAGGCTTGCAAATTTAAAGACTTCATCAGCTTGACGTCGTCTCGATAACGATGATAGTGATCACAGGCAACATCTGCACTTTCGTTTTTTAGCACGTGTCCTCCTTCGTAACAAAAGGTATCCCAAATTGTCATGCCTCGTCCATCTTCATGGGTTGCTCCTTCAACTTGGTAACTGGAAGTTGCCGATCCAAAGAGAAAGGAAGATGGAAACGTATGGTTGGTGCCATCGCTGGTACTTGCTGTACTCAGGCCATTATTTTTTTGACCATCAATGTTCTTGCCGGAGGT
>Ga0100392_1001980_pt1 | contig 19056 bp, 23 predicted proteins | sample CryGeymeta201516_FD_81548 | JGI IMG/M metagenome (GOLD analysis project Ga0100392, IMG submission 81548) | Groundwater microbial communities from Crystal Geyser aquifers in Utah, USA - Crystal Geyser metaG 2015-16 | ecosystem: Environmental > Aquatic > Deep subsurface > Groundwater | place: USA... | reverse complement strand
GGAGGGTTGCGAGAATGGCTATTCGGCTGGTCCTGAAAACCAGTGGGAGAAATCCCTTGCAGGTTCGAGTCCTGCACCCTCCGCCAACTTAAAAACTCCGAATAATTCGGAGTTTTTAAGTTATTAGTAATTAGTTCTTAGTTTCTAGCCTCGAGCAACAACTATGCCAATAATTTCTTTTGCGCCGGGGTACCCACCTTCGGTGGGTCGTTTTAAAACTCGGGCGCACTCTTCCATCGTTGAACCGGTAGTATAGACATCATCAACTAAAAGAATTTTTTTATTTTTAATTAACTCTTCATTTCTTACCGCAAAAGCCCCTTTTATATTCTCTTTTCTTTCTTCGTCGGATAACTCAACCTGGGGTGGGGTTTCCTTTATTTTTGCTAAGACGTTATTTAATAATGAAATTTTTAAAAATTTAGATAGTTCTTTTCCAATTTCCTCGGCTTGATTAAATCCTCGCCACTTCAATTTCTTTTTTTCTAAAGGAATTGGGATTAAAGTATAATCAAAGAAATTAGGTTTGTTGTCGAGTAATTGAAAATGAGTTATTATTAAAGAAGACAGGTTGCGAGCTAGTTCTTTGATAAATGGTTGGTATTTAAACTGCTGGATTAAATTTTTAATTAAAGATTTTTGATAGGGGAGAGCAAAGTATAAATCTTTAAGATTTTTAAAAATATATTTTTGATGTGATTGTAAAATTTCGAGAGTACTTTTACAGTCTTCACAAAGATAACTCCCTTCTCGACCACAGTTAAAACAAAATTTAGGATAAAGGAGGTCGAGAATGAAATTTTTTGCTTTCCTCCGCATACTTTTATGATATAATAAAAGAGTCGATGAAGCTAACGCTTCATCTTCATCTTCGCTTCCTTCGGAAGCTCGATATATGATTTGGACACCATTAGAATTTATTCCCAAAAAATCTTTAGGGATAGATGTTGGGACCTCAAGCATTAAAATAGTGGAGTTATCGCGCTGGGGGGAGAGAATAAAATTGGAAAATTATGGTGAGATATCTGCCCAGGCTCTCTATCAAAGACCTTTTCGGACATTTGAGAAAAGTACTCTACTACTTTTTGCTGAAGATATTTCCCGGGCAATAAAAGCAATTACGGAAGAAGCCAAAATTAAAACCAGGCGGACTGTCTTTTCAATTCCCGATTTTTCCAGTTTTTTTACTTCTTTTGAACTACCACCAATGACAAGGGAAGAATTATCTCAGGCGGTAAGATATGAAGCCCGTCAGTATGTCCCTCTGCCCTTAGCTGAAGTAACCTTAGATTGGCAAATTATTGAAGGTGAGGTTTCTGACCAGAGGAAAACAAAATTAAAAATTCTTTTAGTGGCTGTTCCTAACGAGATTATTAACCAATACCGAAAAATTGCTGAAATTTCTGGCCTGGAACTCCAGGCCTTAGAGGCCGAAGTTTTTGGGCTCTTAAGGTCTTTAATCGGGGAAGAAAAGAGAATTGTCATTTTAGTAGATATTGGAGCTCAAAGCACAACCTGCAGTATTATTGAGAAAAGAATTTTAAAAATGTCTTACAGCTTTGATATGGCTGGGAATGAACTCACTGCCACGATATCCAAAGGTTTAGGAATTGATTATAATGAAGCTGAGGATATTAAAGAAAAGTATGGCATTTTGCCTGCTGTAGAAAGTCCAGCTGCTGAGGTGAGAGAATTGTTGCTTCCTTTAGTTGATGTAATTTTGAAAGAAATTGAAAAAATTTCTCAGAATTTTTATCTCACTGAAGGGAAAGAGGCTCAAAAAATTTTTTTAGCCGGAGCCTCCGCCTACCTGCCAGGTTTAAAAGAATATTTTCAAGACCATTTTAAAAAAGAAATCGAGATTGCCAATCCTTTTTCCCACATTTTTTATCCCCCGATTTTAGAAAAGACATTAAAAGAAATGGGTTCTCCCTATGCCATTGCAGTTGGAATGGCGTTGCGTGGTCTCGAATAACATATGGTTGAGATAATTCCAAGGAAGGCGGCCCCCCTGCCTTTCTGGTTAAAAATTTTATTTTACGTTTTAGTCATCCTCCTTGTCGGAGCAATTTTGAGTTTCTTTATTTTGGGCTACCTCCAAAAGAAATCTTTAACCGAGCTTCAAAATTTAGAAGGAGAAATTAGCAAAGAAAGAACCCCTCAAAAACTCACTCAGGAAGAAGAGATTTTAACTTATCAGAAAAAAATTAAGGATTTTGATCTATTGCTTGGAAGTCATTTCCTCCCCTCAAAATTTTTTGATTTTTTAGAAAAAACAACTCATCCCAGAATTTGGATTTCCCAGATTAGTTTAGCTCCTGGTGAAGCTCAGGTTAGCCTTACTGGTCAGGCCGAGAGCTTTACGGCCTTAGGTCAACAAATTCAGATTCCAAAAAGTGAAACCCTTCTTAAAGAGACAAAGCTAACTAAAATTTCTTTAGGGAAAAAGGGAGAAATTGAATTCATTTTAAATCTTTCCTTCGACCCCCAATTCTTTAAGTAAATTATGACTATTTCTCGTCCCTTAGCTATCCTTCTCGGACTTTTCTTAGCACTCCTTCTGGCAATTGGATTTAGTTTGCCAAAATATCAGAATTTGAAGCTACTCCAGTCAAAGGTTAAAGAAAAAGAAACGGAGCTTCAAACTGAAAGAAAATATTTTTCAGAGGTTGGTGAAGCTAAAGAAAAATTAAAAAAATTTGAACAGGAAATTTCAAAAATCAATTCGGCCTTACCACCTGAGCCAGGATTACCTTCTCTCGGCAATTTTCTTCAAATAGCTGCTTCTCAAAATGGTTTAGTTTTAAAGAAAATAATGCCCAGTCCCGCTATCTCCCTTAAGGAAGAATTTATCAAAAAGGGTTTTAGTCCGGAAATTAAAGAGACTGGAGTGAATTTGACAGTTTCAGGTGACTACCCCTCTTTTAAAAACTTTCTTTCCAATTTAGAAAAAACAGCCAGAATGATTGAAATAGAGAGTATTTCTTTTTCTAGCCCAGAAGAAGAAACGGCCATCGATTTCAATCTCCGAATAAAAATCTACTCATATTAACATGGCCATAACCTTTTTGGAAAAAAGAAAGATTCAAAGATATTATATTATAATTTTTGGAATAATTCTCTTGGTGACCATTTTGGTTATCTGGCGAGGTTTTTTTGTTAAAGAGAAACCGATTTTCCTAGAAGAGGTTACAAAGCCTTTAAAAAAAGTGGAGATAGATTTTAATATTTTAGAAAATCCAATTTTAAAAGAACTTCAACCTTTTGAAGAAATTGAACCCTTTAGAGAAGTTATTGTCGAAGAGGAAATAATAGAGAAAATAGGCCGAGAAAATCCCTTCATCCCCTATTAGATTTAAGTTGTAAGTTGTAAGATTTAAGTTATGCGAGTTGAAGATTTAGAAGTTTATCAAAAATTATTTAAGTTAGCTTTGAAGATTCACGAATTGACTATGACTTTTCCGAAATTTGAATTATATGAACTTGGTTCACAATTACGACGCTCTTCTAATGCTGCACCAGCTAATTTAGCAGAAGGATTTGGCAGCAAGCATACCAATATCTACTTAGAAAGTATTAGCCGATCACAAGGAGAAATCAGGGAAACAAAACATCATTTAAGAATAGCTTACGAGAAACAATATATTCCAAAAGAGAAGTTAGATTATTTTATAAATGAATATGAAGAGTGCTCGAAAATGTTATATGGTCTCGAAAAATCTCTTGAAGCCAAAAAGCAAAAATAACTTTAATCTTAAATCTTTAATCTTAAATCTTTTCCTATGACTTTGCTACAACAACTAGTAAAAAAAGGAGTAATTGAAAGGGAGAAGGCTTCAAGCTTAGAATTCGAAATTAAGGAAAGCGGAAAGAAAGAAGAAGAGGTAATTTTAGAAAGAAGGATTTGCTCTGAGAGTTTTTTATTTGATTTGAAAAGTAAAAATTTGAAAATACCATTAAAGGATGTCACAGTCGCCGAAGTTCCTTTAGAAACTTTAGGGATGATTCCGGGAGAAACTGCCAGGCACTACCAGATGATTCCCTTAGCAAAAAAAGAAAAGGTTTTAGAGGTGGGGATGGTCTATCCTGAAGATTTGAAAGCCCAGGAAGCTCTTAAATTTTTAGCTCGCCAGCAAAACTATACTTATCAAGTTTTTCTCATTACCCCCACTACCTTTTCTGAACTTTTAAAACAGTATCGGACTTTAAAAAGGGAGGTAGGAAAAGCTTTAGAGGAGTTAGAAGTAGAAATGAAAGAAGAGGTTAGAGTTAGGCCGAGGACAGCCGCTGAATTCGAAAGATTAGCTGAGGAAGCTCCCATTACTAAGATTGTGGCCGTGGTTTTAAGACATGCGGTGGAAGGTCGGGCTTCTGACATCCATATTGAACCGGTTCGAGAAAAATTAAGAGTGAGATTTAGATTATTAGGAATTTTGCATTCTTCAATTTTTTTACCTCTCCGAGTCCACCCGGCAGTGGTAGCCAGGATTAAAATTCTTTCTAATTTAAAAATTGATGAAACGAGGATTCCTCAAGATGGCAGATTTTCGACAACCATCGATGGTAAAAATATTGATTTTCGAGTTTCAACTTTCCCAACTACTCTGGGAGAAAAAGTAGCAATAAGAGTTTTAGATCCGTCTGTTGGTTTAAAAACTTTTGAAGAGCTGGGCTTGGAAAAAAGAAATTTCGAGGTGGTAAAAGCAGCAATTGAAAAACCCTACGGTTTAATTTTAGCTACTGGTCCCACCGGCTGCGGCAAAACCACTACTTTGTATGCCGTCTTGCAAGTTTTGAATAAAGACGGGGTAAATATTGTTACCTTAGAGGACCCGGTAGAATACTTTATCGAAGGAGTTAACCAATCCCAAGCCAGACCAGAAATTGGTTATGATTTTGCTATCGGTCTCCGCCACGTCATCAGGCAGGACCCGGATATTATCATGGTTGGTGAGGTTCGCGACCCAGAAACTGCTTCCTTAGCCACCCACGCCGCTTTGACCGGTCACATTGTTTTATCCACCTTGCACACTTCTAATGCCCTGGGAGTAATTCCTCGACTTCTCGATTTGGGTGTCCAGTCTTATTTGATTCCTCCTACTTTAAGTATTGCCATCGCCCAAAGATTGGTCAGAAAATTATGCGATGACTGTAAAAAACCTGTTTCGCCAAAAAAAGAAATCCGAGATTTAATCTTAAAAGAAATTGAGGAACTTCCTTCAAAAACAAAAGAGGATTTTAAGACGTCAGAAAAATTAACTATTTATAAAGCTACCGGTTGTCGGAAATGCAATAATGAAGGTTATACCGGCCGGATTGGCCTCTTTGAAATTTTATCGATGACCGACCAACTCTCTGACATCATCTTAAAAATGCCTGAAGAAAGGGAAATTCTCAAAGAGGCAAAAAGACAAGGAATGATTAATATGAAACAAGACGGCATATTGAAAGTACTGGCAGGTGTGACAACAATCGAAGAAGTGTTGCGAGTGGCAGAGGAGAAGTAGTAATTCAAGTTCCTTAATTTCTAATTTCTAAATCCTAATTTCTAAACCTCTATGAAGAAAATTTTGATAGTTGAGGATGACCCATTTTTAATAGACATTTATACAACTAAATTAAAAGATAGTGGTTTCTCCGTTGAGGTAGCCAAAGAAGGTGAAAGCGCTTTAAGAAAATTAACTGAAGAGAAATTTGACCTTCTGCTTTTAGATATTGTTTTGCCTCAGATTGATGGTTGGGAGATCTTGGGAAAAATTAAAAATGCCCCCCACCAATATGGTGGAGCCAGGTTAAAAATTGTCATTTTATCTAACCTTGGCCAGAAAGAAGAGGTGGAAAAGGGATTAAAACTGGGGGCAACAAAATATTTAATCAAAGCCCACCACACCCCTTCAGAAGTAGTCGAAGAAATAAAAGCCGTTTTGAAATAAATCCAAATGCCTAACTATACAACTCAACTAAACGAACTCTTATCCCTCACTGTCCGAGAACAGGCCTCTGACCTCCATCTTTCGGTTGGTCACCCACCGGTTCTCAGGATAGCCGCGAGATTGGTTCCCCTTTTGAAAAAGCCAAAATTATCCTCAAGTGATATCAGGGGCTTAGCTGAGGCTCTGATGACCGAAGAACGGCTTCAAAGATTCCTCGGGGAGAAAGATGTTGATTTTTCTTACAATTTTTTAGACTACAACCCACCCACCACCCGAGCTCGGTTTAGAGTTAATATTTTTTTCCAAAGAGGCGAGATTGCTTGCGTCCTAAGGTTAATCCCGGCTAAGGTTAGAACCATTGAAGAATTAAATCTTCCTCCGATTCTACACCAATTTACTCAGACCACCCAAGGATTCGTCTTAATTACCGGCCCTTCTTCTCATGGCAAAAGTACTACCTTAGCTGCTTTAATTGATGAGATAAATCATACCCGAACCGACCACATTATAACCATTGAGGACCCGATTGAATATGTTTTTGAAGATGACAGGGCAATTGTTGACCAAAGGGAGGTTTATCAAGATACTTCAAGTTTTGCCCGGGCCTTGAGAGCTACCTTTCGTCAAGACCCGGATGTGATTATGGTTGGGGAAATGAGAGACCCCGAAACCATAGCTATTGCTATCACCACTGCTGAAACCGGACATTTAGTTTTCGCTACCCTGCATACTAATTCGGCTAGCCAGACCATCCATCGAATTGTCGATTCTTTTCCTCCTGAGCAGCAAAGCCAAATTAGGGCCCAGTTATCCGGTTCCCTTTTAGGAATAGTTTCCCAGAGATTAATTCCCAGAATTAAAGGAGGCCTAATTCCAGCTTGCGAAGTAATGCTCAATACCCCAGCCACTGCCAATTTGATTCGGGAGAACAAAATTCATGAGTTACCCCTGGTTATTGAAACTTCAGCTGAAATGGGAATGATATCTTTGAATCGCGCTCTTGCCAGTTTAGTCAAGATGAAAGAAATTTCTCTGGAAAATGCCATCAATTATTCTCTCAATCCCGTCGAACTAAAAATGCTCATCCGCTGAGTCGAAGAGATGAGTCTCTTCTTTATCTTCGCTTTCGCTACGCGAAAGCTCGATATATGAAATATAATTACCAGGCGAGAACCAAAACGGGAGAGAGTCAATCTGGAGTAGTTGAGGCTTCCTCAAAAGAAGCAGCCATTTCCCTTTTAAGAAAATACGGCTTATATGTTACGGTTTTGGAAGAAGTAACTGTCCCACCTCTCTATGCAAAAAGAGTAAAACTCTTTGAGAGGATTAGCCGAAAAGATATTGTTTTATTTTCCAGACAACTCGCGATAATGTTTAAATCCAAAATTCCCTTAGTCGAGGCCCTGATAACATTAGCTGCTCAGACCAAGAATCTCGATTTAAAAGAAAGAATTTTAGACCTATCTGAAGAAGTAGAAGGAGGAACCGCCTTTTCAGCCGCCCTTTCCAAGCATCCAGAAATTTTCTCCGCCTTTTATATTGCCATGGTCAAAGCCGGCGAAGTTTCCGGAACCCTTTCCCAAGCCCTGGAATATTTAGCTGACCATTTGGAGAGAGAATATCATTTAGCTGCTAAAGCCAGGGGAGCGATGCTTTATCCGGCTTTGGTTTTGTTTGTTGTCTTTTTGGTTTTGGCCTTAATGATTTTTTTTGTCATTCCTCATTTAGGCGAAGTTTTGGCCGGAACCGGTCAGGAACTCCCCGCCATTACTCAACTGGTAATAAACTCAGCTACTTTTTTAAGAAAGTGGGGCTGGGCCTTCATTTTAGGAATTATTCTCTTAATATTGGCTGGATTTAGATATCATCGGACAAAAAAAGGAAAAGAATTTTTTGACAGAACCTCCCTGGCCCTTCCCATTTTAGGCCCCTTTTTTAAAATGACTAATCTATCTCGTTTTGCTGAAAACCTCTCCACTTTAATTGCGGGTGGCCTTCCAATTGCCGAAGCCCTCCAGACGGTGGGGGAGATAGTTGGAAATCGTTGCTATCAAGAAGTTATTTTTGAAGCCAGAGACCGGGTTAGAAAGGGAGAGCCAATTTCCCAGGTTTTATCTGAGGCGCCCGAAGTTTTTCCTCCCGTCTTTGTCCAGATGGTTTTAGTTGGCGAAAGAACCGGTACTTTAGATACCACCTTAATGAATATTGTCAATTTTTACAAAGGAGAAATCGATAGGACCATTGATAATCTTTTGAGTATTTTGGAACCGGTCTTAATTATTATTTTGGGAGTAATAGTTGCTGGATTGATGCTAGCAATTTTGGTCCCTCTTTATAGAATGATGGCCTTTTAAAATGGGGACTTTTCCACACTTCCCTCCTTGACCAGGGTATGTTATACTATACTAAAATGAAAAAACAAGGGCTAACTTTAATTGAAATTTTGGTAGCCCTGGCAATTATTGGCTTTCTGGTTTCAATCGTCTTAGTTTCCCTCGGTCCGCGACCCCAGCTAAAAGCCAAGGATGCCAAACGCCAAACAGATATCAAAGAAATTATGAATGCAATGGAATTGGCTTATGACGATGACGGCCAATATCCCAATATTACTACTGTAAGTGATACCGATGATAGAATAACCAATACTTCTATTGCCTCGGGTGTTAAGACCTATCTTTCGCCCTTTCCCAAAGATCCAAGTGGTGAAAATTATTATGGAAAACCCAATGCCGATGCGGGTAATCGTCAGAAATATTGTATTTACGCCATTTTAGAGAGTATTGTGCCAACCACTTACTTTTGCGCCTCAGAAAGAGGAGTTAAGTCTTCAACTACTGCCCCGTCATTAGGAGCCTGTTGCTTCTAAAAAATAAAAGGTCGAAAAATAATTATTAATTATTTATCATTAATATGTCACAAATTTTTGCTAAAAAGAAAAAGGGTTTTACCCTGATTGAGTTGTTAGTAGTGATAGCTATTATTGGAATTTTAGCTGCCATTGTTTTGGTTTCTTTAGGTGGAGCCAGAACCAAAGCTCAGCAAGCAGCCATTAAGGCTAATATGGACCAGATGAGATTAGCTGCTGAGTTAGAATACACTGATGCAAACAGTTATTCCGGGACACAGGCTAGAACCGATTATACTTCAGCTAAGGCTGCTGCCACCACTAATGGTGCTGCTACTTGGGTAGAGGGTTTCGCCGCTGACAAATATTGTATTCAAGCTGCTCTTCCCGGCGATGGCGGAAGTTGGTGCCTGGACAGCACAGGTTCTGTCGGCGGTGCGACTTCGACTACTGTTTGCGATACTGCTTGTGCTACCACAGGTTGCGATTGCGCGGCAGACTAAGGAAAAATAGGGACGCGCGCAATTTCTTACAATTTCTGAGAGATAACTGGCGGGAGACCCGCCAGTTTTTGTTCTACTCAACACCCTTCGCCGTTGCTCGGGAGGTTGAGTATGTTAAAATTAACTAATGTTTTGGATAATTTTTTATTCAGTAATTTTTCTTTTTGGCTTAATAGTTGGCTCTTTTTTAAATTGCGTCATTTACCGCCTGGAGGAGAGGAAGAGTTTTTTAAACGGAAGATCTTACTGCCCTCACTGTAAACATAAATTAATCTGGCAGGATCTCATTCCCATTTTTAGTTTTTTAATTTTAAGAGGGAAATGCCGTTATTGTGGAAAGAAAATTTCTCTACAATATCCCCTGGTTGAATTTTCCACCGGGATTTTGTTTGTCTTAATTTTATCTCATTCAATTTACAATTTGCCGTTTGCAATTTACAATCTGATCATTGTTTGTTTTTTAATAATAATTTTTGTTTACGATTTAAAACATTTTATTATTCCCGACAAAGTAATTTATCCCGCCATATTAGTATCTTGTATCTGGTATTTTGTATCTGGTATTTTTTTTCACCTTTATACTAAATACGACATACTGAATACCATATACAGCGCAGTTGGGGCGGCGATTTTTTTTCTCTTAATCGTTTTAATCTCTAATGAAAAATGGATGGGTTTTGGCGATGTTAAATTAGCTTTTTTAATGGGTCTCTTTCTGGGCTGGCCAAATATTTTAGTCGCCCTATTTTTAGCTTTTTTCATCGGAGCTATAATAGGAATAGGGCTCATTGCTACTGGTAAAAAAACTCTTAAAAGTGAAGTTCCCTTTGGCCCATTTTTAGTGGCTGGTACTTTCATATCCCTATTTTGGGGTCAAAATATCATCAATTGGTATTTAAATTTAATTTTTAATTTTTAATTTTCAATTATGAATAAAGCTTTTACTCTCTTGGAGCTAACTGTTGTCGCCGCCATCATCACTATTCTGGCTTTAATTATTTTGCCCAATTATCGCCAAGAAGAAAAACAGTCAGCCCTTTTACGCTCCGTTCATAAATTGGCCCAAGATTTAAGAAGGACCGAGGAGATGGCAATCTCGGCTCAAAAAACGAGCCCGGAGTTTGGCGAGGTCTTTCCCAAAGGAGGATACGGAATTTATTTTGAAATCAATGATGCCCTTCCCAAGGGCTACCGGATTATTTTGTTTGCCGACTGCGACGGAGAAGGAGATTTCGATAGTTGGGGCTCTTTCACTTGTGCCGAGGCCACGCTTGGTCCTGGTAATTCCTGCGATGAAACCATCCAGGAGATTACTTTTTAAGAGGGAATTAAAATAAAAAATCTTTCTCCCCTTTCTCCTCTCGCCGTTACTTTTAAACCTCCCGAACCAGAGGTCTCCATCTCCGGTGGCAATATTGCCACCATCACCCTCTCGCTTAAAGATAATCCGGCCATCACTCGAACTATTACTGTTAATAAAGCTGGTCTAATTGAAACTAAAAAACCATGACAATCCCGCTAAGTAAAAAAGGGTTTACCCTGTTAGAAGTAATTTTAGCCATTACTATTTTAACTCTGGCTGCTGGCGGCAGCTTCGTTTTAATTCAACAAACGGTTGGCTCAGTCTCCCAAGTCCAATCGAGATTAATTGCATCCTATTTGCTCCAGGAGGGAATAGAAATAATTAAAAATATTCGTGATGGTAACTGGTTAAAGGGGAATGATTTTGAGGCGGGCTTAGATGCCGGAGACTGGGAAATAGATTATAATGACACAGCTTTAACCTCTTGTCCTTTTCCCTGCGATTACAACAATAACCTTCGTTTTCTAAAAATCGATGGTCAATTTTATAACTATTCAGAAGGTGCAGACACCAGATTTAAGAGAAAAATCACCATTTCCGATAAAGTGGATTTAGATGACCCACCTGATGGAAAGATAGACAAATTTAAGGTTGTAGTCGAAGTCCTCTGGAAAGAAAGAGTAAAAATTCACTCAGTTTCAACTCAAGAATTTTTATATAATTGGAATAAATAACTATGAAAAATGGTTATACTTTAATTGAAATTTTAGTGGCGGTTACTATTTTTACCATTGTCATTGCTGCTCCCACCGGCTTTTTTGTTGGTTCTCTTAAAAGCCAGATAAAAAGTTTGGCTTCTCAAAAACTTTTAGATAATACTTCCTATGCCTTAGAATACATAAGTCGGGCTCTAAGGATGGCAAAGAAAGAACTCTCGACTGAGCCTGCTAGTGCCTGCCTTCTCCAAGATAGCACAATTCTTTATGGCTATAATTATCAAATCACTCGGTCAGGAAATGGTTTGAAATTTATCAATTATAAAGGAGAATGCCAGGAGTTCTTTTTAGGAGAAGGCAGATTAAAAGAATCTAAAGCCGGTCTTGAAAATTATTTAACTTCTGAAGAGCTGGAGATAATTTCCTTGAAATTTAATCTTTTTGGAGAATCGCAAGATGACACCGACCAACCCCGGGTAACCCTCTCTTTAGATATCAAGGGAGCTAAGGGCCAAATGCCAGAGCTCCGACCCGAAATCAAAATCCAAACTACTATTTCCCAAAGGAACTTAGATGTGCCATATTAACCAAAATCCAAAAGGAATTTCACTACTTTTTATCGTTTTGATTACCGGCTTAATTTTGGCTATTGCCTTGGGGCTTTGTGCTATTTTAATTCAAGAAATGGGACTGATGACCGAAATTGGTTATTCCGTTTCCGCTTTCTATGCTGCTGACAATGGAATTGAAGAAGCCCTCTACGACCTCTACCAACACCTTTTGCCAAATTCTGAGCATTCCGGCGATCTTAATGGTGCTCAGTATCAGACTTTTGCCAAATGTTGTAATCCTGATTTAGAGGAATGCTCTCTCACCTCTCCTGAAGAATGCCTTTTGGGCATCACCAATGTTGACCCCCAATGCAATACCAAAAACTATTGCCTAAAATCTCTTGGTAGCTATAAAAGAGTAAAAAGAGCCATCGAAATCAATTATTAATATGACAAAGGAGGAGGCAAAAAAAAGGATTGAAAAGTTAAAAAAGGTGATTAATTACCACCGTTATCTTTATCATGTTTTGAATAGGCAGGAGATTTCTGACGCCGCCTTAGATTCCCTAAAACATGAACTTTACCAGTTAGAGAAAATCTACCCTGAATTTATTACTCCTGACTCCCCAACTCAGAGGGTGGCTGGCAAGCCCCTGGAGGGATTTAAAAAAGTTTCTCACGCTCTCCTAATGTTATCTATGGAGGACGTTTTTTCCGAGAAGGAACTTCGAGATTGGGAAGATTATTTAAAGCGGCTGGTTCCTTCGGTAGTCGATGAATATTTTGCCGAATTAAAAATTGATGGTTTTGCCATTTCCTTAATTTACGAAAATGGGTTATTTAGCTGCGGCTCAACCAGGGGAGATGGGAAAATCGGCGAAGACGTTACCTCAAATTTAAAAACAATTGAAAGCATTCCTTTGAAATTAGAGCTTCATAGAAAAATAGAAAAAGGAAGAGTCGATGAAACTAAAGTTTCATCTCCACCCTTCGCTCGGCTTCGCCTCCCTCGGGTAATTGAAGTTCGGGGCGAGGTTTACATGGATAAAAGGGAATTCGAGAAATTTAACGAAGAACAAAGAAAAAAGGGATTGCCAACTTTCGCCAACCCCCGAAATCTAGCCGCCGGTTCCATCAGGCAACTAGACCCAAAATTAGCTGCCTCCCGTCCTTTAAAATTTTTGGCTTATGGCATTAATACTAACCTCGGTCAAAAAAAACATTCTGAAGAACATCAAATTTTACCTATCCTCGGATTTAAAACTGACCCGGGAAAGATTTGTCAAAATCTAAATGAAATTATTGAGTTTTGGCGGGAAATTTCCAAAAAAAGAGAAACTCTTCCTTTCTTAATTGATGGGGTGGTAGTCAATATTAACGACAATGCCCTTTTTCAAAAATTGGGTGTGGTGGGTAAAAGTCCCAGAGGGTGTCGGGCTTTTAAATTTTCGCCAAAACAGGCAACAACCATTATTGAAGCGATCTCGGTCCAGGTGGGAAGAACTGGAGCCATCACTCCGGTTGCTCATTTGAAACCGGTTCAGGTTGGCGGGGTAACGATTACTAGAGCCACGCTTCATAATGAAGACGAAATAAAAAGATTGGGAGTAAAGATTGGCGATACGGTTATTGTCGGTAGGGCAGGGGATGTCATTCCAGATGTTATTCAGGTTTTGCCAGAACTAAGAACTGGAAAAGAGAAGGGATTTCGCCTTCCAAGAAATTGTCCGGTTTGTGGTTCGAAATTAATGAAGCCAGAAGGGGAAGTGGTCTGGAGGTGTCCCGACTCAAATTGTCCGGCAAGAAAAAGAGAATCTTTCTATCACTTCACTTCAAAAAAAGCCTTTGACATTGTTGGTTTGGGTCCAAAAATTATTGACCAACTCATGGATGAGAATTTAATTTCCCAGGCTCCCGACATTTTTGAACTTAAAGAAGGAGATTTGATTCCCTTAGAGAGATTTGCCGAAAAGAAAGCTAAAAACATCATTGAGGCTATTGAAAAAAGTAAAAAAATTTCCTTAGCTCATTTCATTTTTTCTTTAGGAATTCGTCATGTTGGCGAAGAAACGGCGATTGACTTGGCTAATTATTTATCGAGCGTTAGCGAAGATGGAGATGAAATGAAATTTCATCGACTCGGCAGTATCGAAAAATTAAAAAAAACAACCAAAGAAGAATTAGAAAGAATTCCCGATGTTGGGCCGGAAGTTTCAGAAAGCATTTACAAGTGGTTTCGACAGAAAAGAAATCAAAAATTGATTCATGACTTATTAAGGGTGGGAGTAAAAATTTTACTACCAGAAAAAGTCAGTAAAAAACTGATTGGGAAAACTTTCGTTTTGACTGGGTCTTTGGAAACAATGACCAGAGATGAAGCCAAAGAAAAAATTCGCCTTTTGGGTGGAGAAATCTCGGAAACAGTTTCAAAAAAAACCGATTACGTAATTTTGGGCAAAGAACCCGGCTCAAAATTCGAGAAAGCCAAAGAATTGGGAGTAAAAACCATTTCCGAAAAAGAATTTTTAAATATGCTAAAATAGTCCTGTTTAAGGTTCAACCTTAAACATTTAATTTAATATAGGGATATGGTTTCAAGAAAAGAAATTAGTTTTGAAAAATCTATACCCTATCATGTGCTTTCTCGAACAGTTGAGAAAAAGAAAATCTTCGTCACCGAAGAAGATTGTTTTCGTTTTGCTTTTCAAATGTACGCAGCTAATATTGGTAAACCGGCTTTTAATTTACATCGTCGAGATATGATAAAAGCTGGCCAGGATTTATTAAATGGAGAGAGGATACCTGAAAAATTATTAATTATTGAACATCCCCCTCTTGTTAATTTTTTAAGTTTTGTCTTAGTGGTTAATCATCACCACTTCATCTTAGTTCCCAATATTGAATATGGAATTCCGAAATATATGCAAAAATTAAATACTGGTTTTGCTATGTATTTTAATCTAAAACACAATCGAAATGGCAACTTATTTGAAAAACCCTATAAAATTATTCCGATTCAAACCAATTTTCAATTAGATGCGGTTTTGCGTTATGTAAATGTAAAAAATGTTTTAGATGTTTATCAACCGGGTTGGCGAGAAAAAGGATTAAAAGATGAGAAATTGGCTTTCAAATTTTTAGAGAATTATCAACTCTCTAGCTTCCCGGATTTATTTGGAAAAAGAAATTCTAAAATCTTAGCTTTGAGAGAAATAATCGAAAAATATTTGGGGAAAGAAATAACAATAAATAATGAAGATTTTGTAAATTTCATAAAAGATTATCTTCATAAAAATTTAGTTCTGTATTACCCATTCTTTTTAGAAGAATAAAGAATGTTTAAGGTTGAACCTTAAACAAGGAAAATTTAGCATGAAAGAAATCTTAGTTCATTTTAAAAGATTGGATTGGATACTGATTGTTGTGGCTATTTTGCTGGTGGGCATTGGGTTTTTATCAATTTATAGTAGCTCCCTTGGCAAGGGAGATTTTTTGAATTTTAAAAAGCAGGTTATTTTTTTTGGAATTGGGTTTTTTTTAATGATTATTTTGAGTTTTTTCGATTGGAGAGAACTGAGAGAAGACCCCTATTTAGTTTTAATTCTTTATCTCATTTGTTTGTTTTCTTTAGCCGGGCTTTTCTTTTTCGCCCCCGAAATTAGAGGGGTAAGAAGTTGGTATAAAGTAGGCCCAATTTCAATTGACCCGATAGAGTTTACCAAAATTGTTTTAATTATTTTATTAGCAAAATATTTTTCAAAGAGACATATTGAAATGTATCAGGTAAGACATATCTTTCTTTCCGGCTTTTATCTGCTGCTGCCAGCTATTTTAATTTTTCTTCAACCAGATTTAGGTCAGGTAATAATTTTAATTGCCTTCTGGGTAGGGGTGCTACTTATTTCAGGAATAAAACTTGGCCATTTTTTAATTTTGATTTTATGCTTTCTTTTAATCTTTATTTTGAGTTGGAATTTTTTGCTGAAGGATTATCAGAAAGAAAGAATTTTAAGTTTTCTCATACCTTTTGAACCTCTGGGAGTTAGTTGGAGTCAGAATCAGGCCAAAATTGCCATAGGGTCGGGGGGAATTTTTGGTCAGGGTATCGGCAAAGGTTCCCAGACTCAATATGGTTTTTTACCAGAACCTCAGACCGATTTTATTTTTTCAGCCATTGCTGAAGAAATGGGATTAATTGGGGTATCGGTTTTACTTTTTCTTTTTTCCATTTTGCTTTGGCGAATTATAAAAATTGCCATTGATAGTCAAAGCAATTTTTCTCGCCTTTTTGCCTCCGGCTTTTCTATTCTTTTAATTTCTCAAATTTTCATCCATATTGGCATGAATCTTGGAATTTCACCAATTATTGGAATTCCTTTACCCTTGATTAGTTATGGCGGGAGTAGTCTAATTGCTATCTTTATCGGCTTGGGAATCCTTCAAAGCATTAAAACCCGGTAATTTGACACCCTGCAGGCAGGGTATTAAAATCAAAGTATATGAACTTGGCCTTCTTTTTCAATAAATTAAATAAAATTCCCCTTTACTTACTTTTATTTTTAATTCCTATTTTCTTTTTGCCTTTTACTCAAAATGTTTTGGATTTTCCAAAACAATCTTTAGCTTTAATCTTGATTTTTCTGAGTTTAATTGGCTGGCTGGGGAAAAAGATATTCGAAGGGAAATTAGTCTTAAGAGAGAATAAAATTTTTTATCTTTCTTTCTCTCTAATTTTTCTCTCTCTTTTATTTTCTTGCCTCTTTTCTCTTTGGCCAAAAGCCTCTTTTTGGGGTCTCCCTTTAGATGTTGGCGATAGTTTCCTCACCTTCTTTTCCTTTTTAATTTTAGCTTTTCTCATTATCAACTCCTTTGAGATAAAAACTGAATTCCTTCCTCTATTGTTTCCCTTGCTTTTGGCAGGAGGAATTTGTGGAATCATTAATATTTTCCAACTTTATAAAATCTTCCCCTTTCCATTTGATTTTACAAGAATCTCTTCTTTTAATACCATTGGAACTACAAACAGTTTTGCTATTTTTGCAGTAGCTATCTTACCCTTATCTTTGCTCCTATCCTTTAGAGCAAAAAGTTTTTTAAAAATAATTTTAGGAGTAATTACTTTTGTTCTCTTTTTGAATGTTATTTTAGTAAATTTTAAAACTGCTTGGATTAGTTTAATAGTTGGTATTTTAGTTTTATTTATCTTTAGCTTTGGAAATCAAAAAGAGAAGATAAAACCAAGTTTGGTAGCTTTTCTGATGGCTGGGTTAATTCTTTCTATCTTTTTCTACTTCTTTCCAATTTCCTTGCCAGGATTTCCTATTTTGCCCCTTGAAGTTTCTCTCAATTCTAGTTCGGAAGTTTATATTTTAAAAGGTACCTTCAGTGAAGGAGTGAAAAATATAATTTTAGGAACAGGGCCCGGAACGTTCGTTTTTGACTATTCTCAATATCGTTCTCCCTTACTTAATCAGACGCTATTTTGGGGAACAAGATTTTTGAAAGGAAATTCAACATCTTTAGATTGGATTTTAACTAAAGGGGCCTTAGGAGGGATCAGTTTACTCTTTCTTTACTTTTTAATAATCTATGCGGTTTTAAAATATTTAAGAAAAATTGAAGGCAAAGAAGATTTTTTTGAAATAAAACTTGGACTGGTGGCTGGAATTCTAAGCTTAATTGTAGCCAGTTTCTTTTATTCCTTTAATTTTGTCCTTTATTTTATTTTCTGGTTTTTTGTCGGTGGATTTCTGTTCTATTTTAGCCCAAAATTGATTCAGATAAATCTTTCCACTCCTTCTAAAATGATTTTTGCAAACTCAATTTTGATAATAATTATTATTTTCAGTTTGAGTTTATTTTTCCTTCAAGGACAGAAATATTTCGCCGAAATGAAATATTTAAAAGGGGTTGAAGCTTCTCAGGCTGGAAATCTTACTCAAGCGCTAAATTATATAAACAGGGCAGGAGAGTTAAATCCCTCCGTAGATACTTATTGGCGAGACCTCTCTCAACTTTATCTAGCTAAAACTAATTTAATTTCCCAAGACCCTAATTTATCTCTTGAAGAAAAGAGAAGGTTAGCCAATCTGGCAATTGTCGATGGAGCCGAAGCCATAAACCGAGCGATAAAGGAAGCCCCAATGAATGTCGCCAATTGGAATGTGAGAGGATTTTTTTACCGGAACTTAATTGGAATTGAAGGAGCGGGGGACCTATCTCTGGGTTCATATCAAAAAGCAACCCAATTGGAACCTGCTTCTCCCTTCGCTTTCGGGGAAAAGGGAAGAGTTTATATTTTAATAGCTCAAGAACTTTCTCAAAAAGGACAAGAGCCACTTCGCCGAGAAAATCTTGATCTGGCAGTTGAAGATTTAGAGGCCGCCATTGAATTAAAACCAGATTATGCCCCCGCCCATTATCTTCTGGCAGTAGTCTATGACCAACAAGGAAATTTAGATCAAGCAATTTCAAAATTAGAAGAGACAAAAATAATTACTCCTCAAGATCCCGGAGTAGCTTTTCAATTGGGGTTACTTTATTGGAGATCGCAGCAATTCGAAAAAGCCCAAGAAGAATTCGAGAGGGCAGTAAATTTAAATCCTGATTATTCTAATGCTAAATATATGTTAGGGTTAGTTTATGATAAGATTGGGGAGAAAGAAAAAGCCAAAAAGGAATTTGAGGCATTGGCCCAATTGGATCCCCAAAACCAGGAGATAAAGAAAATTTTGGCGAATCTTGAAAAAGGTTTACCAGCTTTAGAAGGAATAACTCTTTCCCAACCTCCTATCCAAGAAACTCCACCAGAAATTCAAAAATCACAACCCTAAAAATATACTCACCTTATCTTCGTTCACCTCCAAAACTCCTCGTTCAAATTGGTAATTGAGCGTTTTTTTATCTGGGGTGTGAATAGTTAAATTATTAAAAATAAGAGTAATAAAATTGGTGTGTCCAGGGAGTATATCAAATTTACCCAATTTATTTTGAGAAGAAACTGCTTCGGCTGTTCCTCTAAAGGGTTCTTTTTCAATAACCGGTGAGCAAAATACTTTTACCTCAAGAAGGGATTTTTTTTCCATAATTAGTATTTTAAATCACTTAAACCACCAATATACAAAAATGCCTCTTCTGGAACTTGGTCTAATTTACCTTCTAAAATTGCTTTCACTCCTTCAATAGTTTCTTCTCTTTTTACATAT
>Ga0100392_1001899_pt1 | contig 19400 bp, 20 predicted proteins | sample CryGeymeta201516_FD_81548 | JGI IMG/M metagenome (GOLD analysis project Ga0100392, IMG submission 81548) | Groundwater microbial communities from Crystal Geyser aquifers in Utah, USA - Crystal Geyser metaG 2015-16 | ecosystem: Environmental > Aquatic > Deep subsurface > Groundwater | place: USA... | reverse complement strand
GTACATAGGCCGGTTGGCCAAGATTAAGCACTTCGAAGTGGGTGCCAAAAACGCGCCACGTCATCCTGTGTTTCTGGGTTTCAGAGACAAGCGTGACCTATGAAGCACATCGGCACCTCACCTTTTTCACCAGCAGGACGTCAACTATTGGAGTGTGCCATGAGCAAGCCTGAGTATGCAGCGCCAGCTATTGCGTGCGCGGGCAAAGATAAATTTGCCACGATGAACGCGGCTCGAGAAATATCACGCCGCATGAACAAGCGACACGAAAACAGTGCGCTTAACGCCTACAGGTGTCCGTACTGCGGCAAGTACCACGTCGGAAACTTAAACAAGAAGGGGAAATTTTATGGCAAACCTAAGTGATGAACGCGCCTTCTACTACGTGGATGGCATACCCACCAAGGGTGTCTGGATCGACTTGGACAGCATCACAGACGAGGACGACATCAAGCAGGCCCTGGCTGACGCAGGCCTGATCCCGACGGACGACGAGGACCAAGTCACAGGCACACCTCAGTACGATGGCGACCTGCTGGTGGCTACGGTCGACGGGGTGGTGGCCAAGTACTGCCTGAGCAGCCACGACTGCTTCGACTTGGCTGAGTGGCAGAAGATTCGTGACGACACCGAGCGCAAGAAGCACTGGAGCGCCGAGGCGGTGGCTGCGTACCTGGGCTACGCAGGCTCATGGAGCAAGAGCGACTTTGAGGATGTCTATCAGGGTGAACACGATAACGAAGAGTCGTTTGCTGAGCAGTTGTTCGACGACCTTGGTTATGACCGTGAACTGCCCGAGCACCTGCGCATGTACTTCGACATGACTGCGTTTGCACGCGACCTGTTCATCGACGATTACTACTTCAACGACGGTTTTGTTTTCAGGAGAAACTGAGATGCACATCATTGGTTACGCCTTTGAAGCTGATCTTCATTGCCTCGACTGCACACCTGAAGCATACAAAGAAGACGACGCCGAAGACAGGGAGGGCAACCCTGTCCACCCTGTCTTCGACATTGATGAAGCTGAAGAAACTCAATACTGTGGCGACTGCCACGAGGAGCTTTAATATGGAAGCACGCATACCTTTCGGCGGGTTCTACGATTCCATGTGGAGTCAGGGCGTAGACGAAGAAGAGCGGGAGTACACAGAGAAACTGGCTGAAGAGCACCAGATACCCGCGCGCGAAATTTCTGAACTGTTCTTCAAGCACACGCGCTACAGCGTGGCTTATAACGAGCTGGCCCGGCAGTACGCCACAGATTTTCAGGAGTACATCAACAGCGAGCTCAAGCTCAACGTGTCCATGACGTTCCAGGAGATGACCAGCCCGAAGTATTACAACTTCGAGACCGACAAAATCTTCGTCGAGATCAGCTACCCGGACGTGCTGCGCCTGGCCCGCAAGGTGGGGCGCAACGCCCTGCGCAAGGCTGCCAAGGCCATGTTCACCAGCTACGACGGGTTCATCAGTTTCTACAGCCCTGACATCAGCACCTGGGGGCCCATGCGCGAGTGGGATCACAATCAGCTCTACGCACTGATGCAGGCGGCAGCAGACCTTGTTAGCGAACAGGACTTCGACTGGCTCATGTACGAGGACTTCGACTGCAACGGCATCTTCAGCACCGCATTCGACAAAGCGTGTGACTGGCAGACCGTGATGCTAGAGATCGGCAAGCTCGTCGGTGCCAAGGAGCTGGCTGAGGAACTGGAAGAGCAAGACGACGGGCGTCGCTTCCCAGTGGCCTGGGCGAACACAGCGGACTACGTCAAGCGTTACAACAAGATGAACTCCCACGAACTATTACAAGGAGAACTTTAGATGATCGAACCACGTGTAATTCAACGAGAGAAAAAACCACTATGAGCATGAGTAGAAAAGACTTCGAGCTTCTGGCTCGAACACTGAAAGACTTGCGCAGCACGCCGTACTTTGCAGCTCAGACCGTTGCGCATGACACGGTTGTCGAGCGCATCGCTACAGCGCTTGACATGCACAACCCGACGTTTCAGAAACAGCGCTTTATCGACGCCTGCAAACCGAAGGAGCGGCCATGAGCTTATGGGACGACATGACTGAGCAAAACCGCTTCAACACACTGCGCAACATGACTGACTACGGCAGTAGCTTCGCAGCGTACATCGCACATGCGTGGATGCAAGCTGACAGCTTTAACGAAGCGCGGCTGATTGCGACCTTCCCTGACCTGATCGAGAAATTTCAACCAAAGAACTGGAGTGCCCCATGCGTAAACGCGTAGTGATTACAGAAGAGGTCGACGGAGTCGAGTGCGAGCTTACCCACGAGCCAATCGAGTGGGTTGACATCCTCAAGGCACGTGTCGGTGACAAGCTCGTCGTCGCGTACTGCGTGCAGGATGACTGCTACGAAGACATCGACGACCTGATGGGTGACTGCATGGGCAAAATGCACAGCTTCCACCGGGACAGCCGCGACGTAAACGAAGGGCTCGCAGCACTAGGCAACACCCGTGACGGCGAGAAGAACCTGGACGCGGTGTGGGATAAACACTGGGAGGCTGCCGTTGATCGTTACGTCGAAGCCGTTATCAGAATTATGGGGGTCGAAGACCTTGTGACTGACCTAAGTGACAACGAGAAAGACGTCATCGACGAGGCGACGGCTCGCAAACACCTAAACGAAGACGCACGTGGCGCGTCGAACTGGGATTGTGTGATTTACGAAGACATCATGCGCGGTGTTCTGAGCGAGATGTGGGACGAGCCCTCCTACTTCCCAGGTGACCGCGATGTCCAGCTCCTAGCTTGCTACGAGCATGGCGGCCAGGTCTGGAGCCTGAGTGGCTGCGGGACGCAGTGCCGGTGGGACACATCCAACAACGCTGGTGTTTGGATACCTGACGAGTACCTGCGCAAGCAGCTCGATTCCGATGAGGCCAAGGGTCTGGATCGCAGCAAGCAGGCAAGACTTTATGCAAGTCAGTTCCTCAACACCTACAACTGCATCGTTAATGGCGACGTCTATGGCTGCGTCGTAGAGTGGTTCGACAAGGACGGTACTCAGATCGACGACGAGACCTGCTGGGGCTTCATCGGTCAAGACCATGCCGAGGAGGCTCTGAACTCGGAGTTTTATCAACCGACGTGCGCACGGTTTGCCGCGCAATTGCAAGAGGCCGTATGAAATTCAAGTTCACAACCACACCGCTCAAAGACCTGCCGCTGGGCAGCGTCGTCGACGGCTACAAGCTCGTTGCACGCTCATGGACGGGTGAGAACGCCGTCGGCAACCGCGTCGACGCTGACGGCCAGCTCGCGGCACCTTTCGATGCCGCGCTGCTGATTTACACAGACTCAAAACCAATCGAGGCGAAGACATCATGAAAAGTTATCTGGTTACTTGGGAGATCAACGTGGACGCTGAAAACGACACAGACGCGGCATACGCAGCGCGAAATATTCAGCTCGATCCGTTAAGCATAGCGACCGTGTTCACAGTGCAAGAGGCGGGCGTTTTCGACGGAGACACGACTGTTGTGGACTTAGACTTGGAGTCATCGCATGAAACCACTATTTGAATTAGGTCAGTGCGTCGCCACACCCGGCGCGCTGGCGCTGCTGGCTGAAGACGGGCAGGAATACACCCATCTGATTTACCGCCATGTCCGAGGCGACTGGGGTGATCTGGCATACGAAGACGACAAGCGCGCGAATGCACACGCCGTGGCGACGGGAGTAGACCGGATCATGAGTGTCTACAAGCTGACATCGGGCACGGTGTGGGCCATCACCGAGGCTGACCGCTCAATTACGACGCTACTATTACCGGAGGAATATTGAAATGAGTAATGTGAATTTAGAAACTGGCATCCGCTACGGCCTGATTGCTGCACGCAGCCTTGACTCTGAACTGGTCTGTGACCTGCAGACAAACGGCATCGACCTGCACTGGGAAGAAGCAGCGTCTGAGCTGCGGGACAACATCAAACGCATCTGCAAAGAATATTTGCGTGATAGTGATTCCGACGATGTAGCTGACCAAGCCGTCGGGCGCATGAGCGACAACTGGGAACAAGACGAGCCGGTGCACAGCTTCGATGTGAATGGTGTCAAGGGTCAGACCACGTGGCTCGGTGGAGCTTTGCTGGTCATGGTCTTTGAGTCACCGTTTACAGATTACTTCGACCTTTGCAGCCCGTGCGTACCAAATTGCTGCGACCTTGACTCCTTTAACCCCGACGGATACATCGGATACACCGTACCTGAAAATTGGAGAAATAAATCATGAACAACCCCATCAACGACGTCCCATATTACAGCCCGGCATGCAAACAGCCTGCGCCAAGCAACGAACTGTTTAACATCTTCGAGGTTTGGCTACAGGGCCAAATTAACACCTGTGTGGCAGGCCACGCTTCGCGCATCTCTCACTTGGAAAATCTCATCCAGGAACAAGCTGCGGCACTAAAACGCGCAGCTGAACCAATCGTAAACCAAGATGATGAGCTTAACGTGCTACGAGCACGTGTTGAAGACCTCAGTCGCGCGCTCAACGTACAGGGTGAAAACCTGCGCAAGTTTAACGAGGAAGTCGACTACGACGATATTTGGTACGAGCTCCAGGATCGTGTTAAAGAGTGCGTCACTGACACCTTCGATGACAACTTCGATGACGCTGTCAAAGAAATCATCAAAGACCTCGACTTCACAGTGAGCGTGTCATGAGACCGCCCAACATTACTTGGGTCTTCGGGGTCAACAGCAACATCGGGCTGTGTGACCGCGAAGAGCATGTCTACGCGCCCTTAGACGCCGACGCCAGAGAACTAGCCCAATCTCTGTATGAAGCGGGGTACATCAAGGTGGAATACATTCGTAAGGAGTGGGAGCGCTGGGCCTGGCCCGGCGGTTACCCGCTCTACTACGTTTGCACTGACGGCGGTGTGTTGTGCAGCAAGTGCGTCAACGACAACATCAAGATGACTAGCGACCCAGAAGCTGAGCGCGACTGGCGCGTTGTCGGCGTGGACATAAACTACGAAGATAACGAGTTGTTCTGCGACCATTGCGGTGAGCGCTGCGAGTCTGCGTACTGTGAGCCTGACGACGCAGACGCCCCGGCCTCAACAGGTCACGACACCGGCGAGGACTCCGGCCCTGCGGAGGACTTATGCGGATACTGATAGAAGTGCGCGGCGGCTGCGTCGCTAACGTCTGGTGTTCAGAGCCCGATGAAGTGGATGTCGTAATACGTGACATCGACATAATCAAAGACACCATGTACGGTACTGATGACCCGCTCGATACGACTCCAGGGCTCGCAGAACTGCGCGTTCCACATTTTGTAATTTACTAGGAGAAATTATGCTCGAATCATTTAAGGCAGCAGGGCTTGACCCCATCGTCATCGACGAAAACACTGACTTTTCTAAGCTCGTCGTCGCGTCGAACAAGCACGAGACGAACACTGAGTTTCTCACGCGCATCATGGCGCACGGTTGCCCGACGGGCGCGTTAGTGCAAGGCATGATCATGCGGGCCGTCGAATCGTTCGCCAAGGTCGTCGCTGCTGAGCCCGACCCAAACGTGTTTGACAGCATGTTCATCAACGGCGAGGCTTGGCGCGCAACCGGCGTGTGGTTGACCGAGCAGTTTGAAACGCGTTACGCGAAGGGTTAGCATGTTCTGGAAATTTTTAGCAGGCTTGGCCAAGGGCTCGTTTTATATCAGCCGAAGTGCGACCGCTATCGGTGCGGCGGTCGTCATCACAGTGGGTGTCTACGACTTCCTCAAGGCACGGCGTGAGCAACCACGACGGAGGATGCGGTGAACTTCGTCCTCAGCCCTGACGAACTGATCGGCCCGCTCGGGTAGTTGTGCCCGAGCGGGCCGATCACGTGGCTCAAGAAAAATAGCTTCAAGCCCGCCTGCCACGTGGGTCTTGCGCGGCCACAATATCGTTGTCTAACATAGCTTCACTCGGCGAGGCTTACCCTCTTACGTTCTCTAGCCCTTGGCTATGCGGCTGGATTTCACGACAGAAAGCGCAGTTTGTAGATCGTGCTGTCGCACAACTCCGTGATGCCGTCGATGATATTTTCCAGTTCGTCCAGGTCGTCGCAGCACTCATCCCGGTTCTTGTCGATCCAGGCACGCAGTTCCGTAGGCACGCTGACCGGCTTGCTGCGGTCGCCGACACGCAGAGTCTGCACGGGGTACTTCAGGATGCCGAAGCGTCCTGTCGCAGCCTCGGCGAAGCTGTCGGCCAGTCCGACGATGCCGTCGTAGAACCCCTGCAGTGCAACGTGCTCCGCATACGAGTTCGTCATCAGGTGCGCGTAGTGCGACTCTGTACGGGCCTGGAAACAACGAGCTATCAGCTCTGCACATTTTTCACTCATCAGTCTTCTCCTTGAACTTCAACCATAGCGCCACCCTTCATCGTGTTCCACACGTTCGCACCCGGCAATGCGTTGATGGCGCTGTCAACCGGCGATTTATCAAATATCTGTGTCAACTGCTCGACCGCTGGGCCACCCAGACCCAGTATGGTGCGGTGCGGCCCCATGACGTCGGCACCTGGCTGGAACTTGCCCATCAGCCCGGCGCGCATGGCACCGTGCTCGATCTGGCTGCCTAGCCCGGCGCGCATCCACGCTGGCTCGTCGCCGCCTGTGAGCAGCACACCCTTGAGCGCGTCTGTGGCGATCATCACCGGAGCGTAGGCCGCCAGCAGCACACCGGCTGGTCCCATGTCGCCGTACTTCTTGTAGTCGTGCGAGGCGCGCTTCATGATCACGTCGTGGAACGTGTAGGCGAACTGCTTCATGTGCCAGAACACCATGTAGTGCGGGTCTGAGCCCCAGGCCGGACGCTGCGCCGCGTTGGGACGCATGACAGAGCCGTTGACCCACTGGTGGATGGCCTTCTGGATACGCGGGTTGGTGTAATCGAGCTCACCCTTGGCGTCGATCACAACGAGCTTGGGTGTGAGGTTCAGCTCGCGCAGGTAGTCAGCACTGCGCTCGTTGGGCTGCTGCACGTGGCGCTTGATGAAGTTGATGGCTGCACGTGTGGCGCTGACCTGCATGCCACGGTTGAAGCCCTCCATGCCGTTGTACTTGAACAGCACCTCGTTGGCCTTGCGGAACGTCGATCCCATGTACTGGCTGCTGTGGAGCTGGCCGAAGGCAGCGAGCATACCGCCCGCGTCGGTCGTGCCCACTTGGTCTGCGATCTGGCTGTCCAGGTCCTTGATCGGGTCGCCCTTGATGCTGGCTACCACCTCACGGATGCCGCGCTTGTAGCTGTTCCACGCGTCGGTCATCGTGCCACCCCGCACCACGATACCCAGCGGGTCGATGAACTGGCTGAACAGGCTGGTGGACAACAGGCGCATGTTCTGGTAAACCAGCAGGCTGTTCTCGAACCGACGCAGCTTGGGACTGATGTCGTAGCCCAGCGTGCCTTCGAGCGCCATCACGTCGGTCGCTGCGCCCTGAGCGGTCTTGAGCGCCTCGATCACGGCCTTGTCAGAGTTCATGCCGCCGTCCATCAGGCGCTTGACGTTCGCTTCGTAGGCATCCTTCATCATGTTGCGCAGCACCTCACCACCGTTGCCGAAGCGGCGCACGTACTCGGCGCGCTTGACACCTTGAGCGACGTAGGCGGTGAGCACCTTGGCGATGTCCTTCTCGCCGTACTTCTTGAGCATCTCGGGGCTGATCCAGTGGAGCTGGCGCTTGTTCACAGCCTGCATCAGCGGGCTGAAACCGATAGAGCCCTTGGACTCCTTGAGTGCGGCCTTGCCGCCTTCACCGATCTGCATGTCGGTGCTGGTCTCTTCGAGCTCACTGCCGTAGCCATTGATCAGCCGGTTCATGATGGCACGGGCCATGTCCTCAGCCGTCACTGGCGTCGCGTCGGTGATGCCGCTCTTGGCCATCAGGGCGTTGTGCTCAGCGGCGATCTTGTTGAGCTCAGCCGCGTTGTACTTCGAGAAGTCCGACACGAAGCCGTCAGGGTCAGACACGATCATGGCGGTGTCGTAAACCCGTGGGAAATACTTGTGGTCGATCTTGCCCATAGGCACCCACTCGCCCTTGCCTGGGACGTCTGGGTCAGTCTCCCAGCGCTTCACGCCAGCGTCCATCAGGTACTTGCGCATCATCGGCAGCAGACCGTCCTTGCTCTGCAGCTTGATCATGATGTCCTTGACCACCGGGTCTGTGGGACGCTCACCGGAGTGCAGGTACTTGGCTGCCAGCTCCAAGTCCTTGATCTCCTTGCCCTCGAACACGTTGGCGAGCTTGTTGCTCCACTGCTTCATCATGTGGTCCTTGGCGTCGAGGAAGCCCTGCGGGCCGCTCTCACCGACGCTGCGCTTGAACAGGCGGCGCACGTCGTGATACTCCTTGACCCCGATGCGCTCCAGGTTCGTCTCGGTCGTGTTGACCGCGCGGCTGACCTTGTTGATCACCGGCACCAGTGCTGTGTTGACGCTCTTGTAGAGCTGGACACGAGCGGTCACGCTGTTAGCCAGCACACGCGCAGCCGCGTCGGCGGTCTGGGCGTCGCCACGGTCGAAGGCCCGCAGCAGCAGGTCGGCACGCTCGTCGTCGTTGATCAGTCCGGCCACCTTGCGGAAGAACCGCGCCACCTTGGCGAACACACCCTCGGTCTCAGGCCCTATGGTCAGCAGACCCGCTTGGTGGAACTGGAACATGTAGGCCATGCGCTCTTCAGCAGAGTGCTTGGCACCGTCCTTGATCTGCACCAGCGCCTCTTTCTCACCGTCGAGCAGACGCTCGAGCTGGCGCTTGACGTACGGGCTGTTGGCCGCACGGTCGAGCACCTTGAGCACGTCGGCTGCAGCAGGCTCGTCGCGCAGGCGGCTGAAGAACTCGTGGAACGCCTCGTGGGCTCCGATCTGACCCAGGTTGCGCGCGTACACCGAGGCGTAGATGGCACCCTTCTCCCACTTGCCAGAGAGCATGATGTCCTTGCCCTTGGCGTCCTTGCCGTAGAGCATCTCCAGCAGGCCGCTCTTCATCTGCGGGCCGAGGCGACGCAGGATGTCGGCGTGGAACTTGGCCTGTTCCTCTGGGCTCGCCGCCTTGGCTGAGCTGAAGGCCGCGCCCTGCGGGGCTTGTTTGTTGGCGAAAGTCTCCGGGCCTGCGCCGTGCGCTTTCAGGAACTTGCCCAGCGCGGCGTCGACTGCGTCCTGAGCACCTGTCTTGAGATAGCCGCCGTAACCTGTGAAGTCGCCCCCACGCGCGGCGAACTCTGCGCCAGCAGCGTCGGCGTGGTTGCGGTAGGCGTAGTCAGCCAGGAGGTTGGCGACCATCTCGGAGCGCAGGCCAGCGGCGCTGAGTGGTTTACCACCGTCTGCTACGGTGGCTTTTTGAGTGCGGGTGACAAACTGCTCCCATTGATTTGTATCGAGGTGCTGACGAATACCGTCAACAAGATCTGAAAATGCGGCGGGGTTGTCCCGCTCCAAGCCGTGTGCCAGCTCGTGCGCTGTCAGAACTTGTACGGACCTTCTAGAAGCTGGATCAAGGAAGATAACTCCGGGGATCGTCGGGTCAGAGACTCCCTCAGTCCCGAGATTTCTAACCCAGACAACGCGCTTACCCATTGCTCCAGCAACTCGCTCTGCTCTGGCAGTGTCTGCATTTTGTGACTTCGGCAACACTGCAGCGCGTCGGCCGTCAGCTGCTCTTCCGAGACGGGCATTCAGTTTCTTTACAAGCGCCTGATCTTCTGGCTTACCAGCAGTAAGCTCTGTGAAGATCGGCTTGTCTGCCAGTTTACCGGAGTACGTGGTTTGTGCGTTGTACCTCGGGCCGCCCGTCTCAGCCGCGTGTTCTGCGACCTGAGCCTCGTTCTTGAGAACATTCTCAGCCTTGAGCTTGAGCATCGTCGCATGCACACGCTTGTCGTCGAGCTCTTCCCACTTGTCACTGCCCTCTTCGTGCTGGCGCTTGGCTTCGTTGAGCCGAGCCTCCTGCTTGGTCGCCCAGTCACGGATAGCCTCGACCTGCTTGACGTTGAAGTCATCAGGCGGGTTGTCGAGGTAGTTGTGCATCTTGTCAGCCACGTCGTCGAAGGTCTGCTTGGGTGCAGCCAGCACCTTCTTCGTCGCACCCTTGAGTTCACCCAGTGCCACGAGCGCAGCACGTGCCCGGTTGCCGAAGGCTGTCATGTCCTTGGGCGGCTTGCCACCCCAGAGCGGGTTCTTGGCGTCGGACTCGATCATGGCCTTGAAGTGCTCGAGCAGAGCTGCACGGCGCTCAGCAGGGAGCTTGCGAGCCATCTCGTTGAACGCAGGCACGCCGTTACGCAGCGCGTTGAGCAGGTACTCCGTGCGCTGGGCACGGGTCTCCTTGGCAGCCTCTGCAGCTGAGGCCTTGGCAGCGATGGCGTCGCGGTCGCTCTTGGCGGTCGCAGTCTCACGCACCTCGGGGTGCAGCGGCAGGCCGCTCTTCTCGTCGGCGTTGCGTGGGCCGCGGCTGGTGCTGTCTTCCTGCAGAGAGCGTATGTTGCTCGTCTTGCCCATCTCGGAGATTTCAGTGGGCAGACCTGACTGAACTCGGTCCTGATACTTGAAGTCACGCTCAATGAACCAGCCTTTACCACGTCTGACAACACGGTCGCCTTCTTTCGCACTGTCAAGTGCAAGTTTCTTGGAGCCGAACCGATTGTTTGGACCACTCCCAATGAGCGTAGACTTTGTGCTTGCAACGGTCTCGACCGTGTCGGCCCCGATGGGGGCAGTCTCGTCGCGCGCGATGCGCAGCGCGTCGTTCTTCTGGTCGAAGGCACGCAGTACGTTCGTCAGGTCGTTGATGTCCTTGCGCGCGAGAGCCTGCTCGACAGCCTTGATCATCGCAACTTCTTCAGGGCGCAGGTCGCGGTCTTTCTCCGTTAGCTGTCTGACACGGTCCTTGGCGTCCTCGATCAGCTTCGTATCACGCAGGCGCTTGACCGCACCCTTGGCGTCCTTGTACGTGGCGGTCTTGCTGTGCATGCGCAGGCTGTCGGGCAAGTCCTCACCCTCCTTGAGCCAGCGCACTGGGCCGTTGGCCGACTCCTTGAACCCGACGCGCCCCGTGAGTGCGTTCACACCGTTGCTGTCGGCTGCGGTCAGCAGCGAGGTCAGGCCCTGGTGCAGCAGCGTGAGCTGACCTGCGGTCTGACCACTCTCGTCGGTGCGGCCCTCGCCCTTGCGGCCCCGGCTCATGCGGCTGATGATGCGTGAGGTGCTGGTGGCGAACTGTGTCACCTTGACCGGCGCGCCTGTCTCGTCGCGCGAGTCGACCCGCTCCAGCCAGATGCGCCCGTGCTTCGTGGTGCCGTACTTGTCGGCTGCGTGCTCACCCCATGCGGAGCCGGGGCTCACGTGCTTGAACTCGTCGGCGCGCACGTTCGTGCCCTCGCCGCTGACGTGGGCCTTCTCCTTGAGCACGTACCAGTTGTCGTTGAGCACCTCGTCTGGCCGGGGCGGGGTCTTGCCCTCGGCGGTGTACTTGTCGAGGATGGCGCGTATCTCTTTGTCCTTGCGGCCCATCATGTCAGCCGCCTCGGCCATGAGCGCGTCGGCGTCACCGTCGTGCTTCTCACGCAGGTAGTCAAGGTAGCCCTGGCGCGTCACCTCTGAGCCGTTCTTGGTCTGCAGCTCAGCGATGCGCTCCGGTGCCTTGGCGTCATGCCGGGCCACGACCTCGCCGGTCTCAGGGTCGACTGAGTGGCCGCCCACCTTGAACGGGTCAGCGGGGTTCTTGCTGTTGGCCGGGCGGTAGTGGTGCCACTGCGTCGTCGCCCCAAGCTCGTTGGGGCTCTGCCCGTCGGTCATCTGCGACAGGGTGTCCTGGTCCATGCCCTCGCCAACTTCACCAGCAGTCGTATCACCCTCGCTGATGGCAGCGTCCTCGACGGCTGCACCTGTGCGGCTACCACCACTGGCTTTCTCGCGGTTGAGGTCACGCAGCGCCTGCTCACGCTTGGCGTCTGCGTCCTTCTGACGAAACGCGTCGAGCACCGCGCCAGCGCGAGGCCCGAAGTGCTTGCCAGCCAGACCCATCGCAGCGAAGGTGTTGCCCGCGTCGAGCTCGTTCTGCAGGCGTCGAGCGATGCTGTCGTGGTCAAGCGCGTTGAGCTTGGCCGCCTCGGTGGGCAGCAGGTTGTCGTGCACGATGCCCCACTTGGCCTTCTGCGCCTCCTGCATGGTGCTGATCTTGGCGAGCACCCAGTCACGTATCTTGAGCTTGCTGTCGTTGACCAGCCCTTGGCGGTGCAGCAGGTCGAAGGTCTCGCTCACTGCCTTGGCAGGGTCCGTAAACATGCGCAGCAGCGCCTTGGGCACGACAGGCTTGTCGTCCAGGCTGAAGCCCTTCTCTATCCAGGTGCGCAGCCCGTGGGTCAGCATGGGCACGGCCTGGTCGAGCGCGTCCTGGCTCTTGAGCCCGGTAAGCGGTGCCAGCTTCTCGTCGATCAGCGGGCTGAGGTCGTCGCGCAGGGACATGACGAGGTCCTGCATCTCCGGTGTCTGTGCGTTGTTGCGACCGTCGACAGCACGCTTGCCCTTGTACGTGGTGACGGCGTCGTCCTTGGCGTTCATCAGCTTGGCCGCTGTGGTGCCCAGCTTGTCGGCAGCCTCTTGCGAGAACTCGTGGAACGCGTCGCCCAGGCTGGCGCTGCGCTTCCAGTCGTTGACCGCGTCCTTGAGCGGTGCCCAGGTATCCATCGCGCGTGAGCTCTGCGCGTAGGTCTCAGCAGCCTTGAGCACGTAGTCCGGCACGCTGTCAGGACTCTCGGCCAGCTTGGCTACGAGGTTCGCCGCAGCGGCGTGCTTGGCCTCGTCGTCCTTGCGCATCGACATCTCGTCCATGCCGGTCTGTGGTGTCAGCAGTGCGTCGACGTCTGCGTCCTTGCCATGCTGCATGACGCGCGTGACGAGGTCTTCAGCCTTGTTGTGCAGCTTGGCCGCGCCCTCGCCCGCCATGACCGCAGCTTCGTCGAGGGTCTTGGGCCGGTTGGCCCAGGCCTCACCGCCCAGTTCTCCAGCACTGCCCGCACCTGCCTTGAGTGCACGGCCACCTGCCTGGGCCAGTCTGCCGCCCACGTCGACGCCACCTCCCAGCGCGCCTTGCACGACGTTGCCCGCGTGGTGCAGTGTGCCGTAGCCCGCACCCGCTACAGCCTCGCCTGCGGCGGCGTCGGCGTAGCGCATCATGTCGCCGCTGGTGTCGCGCTCCGGGTTGCGCCCAGTCTCGTAGCCCAGAGCTGCACCCTCGGACACGGCGGCTGCGCCTGAGTCCAGAGCCACGTCGGTACCCAGAGTGCGCAGGAAGCCCTGCGGCTTGAGGCTGCGTGTGACGAAGCTCTTGCCCACCATGCCGGGTACCAGAGACTCGACACCGGCCTGCACCCAGCCCTGCTGGTTCGTGTCGTCGAGCACCTGCTGTGGTGCCAGCGCTGGCGCACCCTGAGCCTCAGCCTGGGCCTGCTGCAGCCGGGCCGCGTTGCGCAGGTCGCCCTGCATGCCGGTGGCCGCACCAGCCATACCGCCCAGCGTGGCACCGGCTGGACCGAAGCGTGCACCAGCCAGCGCACCACTGAGACCTCCAGTCAGTGCAGGCACCATGCTGACCGGCGCTGCTCCGAGCGCGCCCATGAACCAGTCTGCACCGTCACTGCCGCTGTGAATGTCGCCCACGCTCTGCACCCGTGGCGCTGAGCGCGCAGCTTCTTCTGCGAGCTGTTGAGCACGCAGGCCTTGTGCTCGCGCCGTCGCCGGGTCGCCCGCCGCACGCGCTTGCCAGTAGTCAGAGGCTGCGCCTCCTGCGTCAGTGCTGAAGGCAGACGAACGCAGCCCCCGCGCTACTTGGCCGGGTGCGAACAGTTCGTCGTAGGTCAGGTCTTGGCGCTGAGGGTCAGCCGAGAAGACGTTGGGTGCAGCAGGCGCGAAGACGTTGGGCATGGTGCTTCCTTACTTGACGATGTTGCCGTAAACGTCGACAGGTGGTTGTTTCGCCAGCTCGCGGTTCCTGTTGATAGACTCCAGCATCTCGCGCCCTTGTGGGTGCTGCATGATCACATCCATCGGTAGCGCGATGGTGCGGCCACCGACGCCCTTCACCTCCACCACATTGCCACCTGTGAACGGTGACATGGCTGCGGTCTTGAGCCCGCCCAGGAAATGTGTGTCGTTGCCAACGATGTCGCTGGTGGGGTTGATCTTGCGCACAGCACCCAGCTTCACAGGGCCTGTTTGCGTACCCTTGCCTGCGACGGCCTCCTTGGAGTATTCATGCGCCAGCTCACGCAGCGCGAAGTCGTTGGAGGCTTTCGCCTCGGCATCTTGGGCCTCTTGTGGATAGAGTTCACGAGCCTGGTTCAGCGGCAGGGTCCTTCCGTCGGGCAGCTTCACCAGCGGGTTCACCTCGGCCATGTACTTCGAGAGTCGTGCGGCCTTGCCGGGGTCAAAGACTGGTTGGCCTTTTTCGTCGACGCGGTACGCGTGAGGGTTGCTCTTCAAGTCATCAGTGACTGCCTTCGCCCCGTCGACACCCCGCTTGATGCCCGCCTGGCCGCGCTCGAACTCGATGCGCCCCATCGTGCCCTTGTACTGCAGTTCGTCGCCCTGCGCGTTGACGGTGTTCGTGTCGCGGTTGTTCGCACGTGACACGTCGTGGCCGTACATGGAGGCGTCGCGCTGCATGGCTGCGCTGCGCAGCGTGGCGTCGTGACTTAGCTGGTGCCCCTGCACGGTGCTCTGCGTCTGCATGAGGCTCTTGTACAGCTTTGCCGCGCGAGGGTTCCACATGGCAGCCTCGCGTATCTGCTGTAGGGCGTCGTTGGCCCGCCGCTCTTGCAGGTTACGCAGCTGAGCCTTGTAGCTTGTCGGGCCGTTCATGGCACGGTCAGCCGCTGCGTCGCGCTCAGCTCTGTCGTCACGCTTGGACTGCTCCATGCGGGCCAGCGCGTCGGGCGTCGAGACGGTCTGCCACACGGGCTTGCCGTCACGGCTGCGCGCAGCAGAGAACACGTCGCGGGTGCCTGCGAGTGCGTCCACGTTGCGCTCATCACCCAGCTGCGGCACTGCGGAGCGCTCGAAGCTGGCCGCCTTGAGCGAGCGGTCAGAAGCGGCGAGCATGTCTGCGTTCTTGGCAGCCAGTTGTGCGTCGGTCAGTTCGCCGGGTGCTGTGGTGGCTTGTGCGCCAGCGCCAGCGGTTTGTGCGCCAGCGGTTTGACCTGGCAGTGGCGTGCCTGCGCGGTCCCGGCCCAGCGCCTGGCTCACGATGCCGTTGGAATACTGCGACGGGTCTCGCGTCTCGGTGCCTACCGCGCCGCGTCCTGCCTTGATGGCAGCGTCGCTAGCGAAGTAGCCGGTGAGCCCGCCCACCGCCGCGCCCAGCGGTACGGTCAACGGTGCCAGCGGGCCACCGAACGCACCGGCGCTTGCACCGGCTATTGCGCCAGCGCCAGCCGCACCCCACTTACCAGCCTTCGACGCCACCTCGTTGGCAGTGTCTATGCCGGTCATGTTCTTGTCGGTAGCCACGTCAACCACGTCCGACGCGTCCATCGCTGCTGCCACTGGAGTGGCCACCCTGCCAGCACGTCCGACCCACTTGCCACCGACCTCGGCAGCCTTGCGGACACCGTCGGCTCCGGGCATGCCCACAGAGAGATTCGGGTTGAACGACCGTGCCATCTCGGCCGGGGTCTTGGGAGGTGCGTTCGTGGCAGCCTCGTGTGCGCCGTTGAACAAGCCCTTGGTTGCACTCCAAGCGCTTTGAGCGCGCCCCTTGAGGCTCGTGTCTGCTGGCGCAGGCGGCGGCTTGATGCCGTTGAAATTGATGGCGTCAGCCGAGGCACCTAGCGGGTTGGTCTGTGGCGATACGCCACGTGGCTTGATCTTGGCAGCCGCGTCGGTACGGTAGTTCGTCATCTCTGGCGGCACATTATATTCTGGAAGCCCTGTGCTGCTGTTGACACCCGTGCCAGCACTTGTGCCTCGGCCACGCAGTTCGTTGGCCATGCTACTGAATGCCGAGTTGCTTGTCGCGCCGGGCATTTTCTTGCGCCCGAGCAGGTCGTCAGCCACATCGTCCAACGCACCGCGTGCGGCCTGCATGCCACCGCGCAGTCCGCGCTGCGGGGCCTTGCCGTTGGTCTGTTCGATCAGGGCCGCGACGTTGTCAGGGCCGACGGCTTTCACCGTCTTGGCAGGCAGAACAGCCTCTCCGCGCGATAGGCTCACGCCGTGAATGCTGTCTGAGGTCGTGGTGCCAGGCCCTTCGAGCTGGGCAACGCCTCGGCGTCCCGGCGCGTAGCCGTCAGCCAGGCTGTCGAGCAGAGCTTTGCGCTTTTGGATGGCGCTCATCATGCCGGGGGCGATGGCCTCGCCGATGGCCTGCGCGCCGCTGTTTGTCGGGGGCGGTGCTACGGGCTTGGTATCTGGGGGCGGTGCTACGGGCTTGGGGGCACTGGAGAACATACGGCTAAGCGACCGGCCAATGCCCCTGAAGCTGCTGGCAGGAGGCTCGTTGGGCACCACGCCGCCAGCGTAGTTGTTGCCACGTAGGGCTCGGGCTTTGTGGAGTCCGCGTAGTATCTGTGTTTCTCTCATGTCAGACTCCGTTAGAGTAGTGGGTATTGTAAAGTGCCCTGTCGGGCGTGGCTAGTTGGCTATTTGTAGAGCTTCACGCAGCGCTCTTCTTCTTCGAGCCGTGTTTGTTTGGCCAACTCTCGCACCTGGCCGCATAACGTCGACATGTTCTTATCTGTGATATCACAAACTGAGCCGTCAGTTTTACCCGTCCCGTACGTGCTGACGTATATAAACTTTCGCTCCGCTGTGTCCATGCACTTTTCGAGCTTGGCCTGTTTGCTGTCGCCACACCCGGCGAGGGCCAGGGTGCAGAGCAATGCCGCGATGGTTTTCATGGAGTCCTCCTACCACAATTCTAACCATCACTCTTGGAAGTTGACAGAGGCCAAGCTGTTCATACCTGCCGCCGCGCTTGCCGGGCCAGAGTAGATTTGCAGTATTTCACCGTGTACTTTTGCCAGAGCGTTGAGCACATGCCCTGAGACGTCGGCGTCAGGTGGCCGAAGTCTCTGCGGCCAGCGCATTCATACCCGCCATCGCCGCCGCGGCCAGATTCGCGTGCACCGTGGCCGTGGCTTGGTGCAGTTGCGCAACGGTCTTGCCGTAGCTCTGTGCCAGTTCAGCCGACTTCAGCATGGCCTCGACACTGAGTTGGCCGTTCTTGATGGCGATCTCGGACGTGGCTTTGTAGTAATCCGACTTCACGTTGAACTGCGCCACAGCAGCTGCGGTTTCAGCTTGGAACGCCACCACCTGTTGACGCTGGTTCTCCAGTTGCGTGCGGGCGACTTCGCCTTTCGCTTGCACCACTGTTTTGTAGCCATCCATCGTCGCGGTGAACAGTTTGGCGCGGGCATCGTTGGTGGTAGCAGCAGCCTGCACGGCAATCGACTTGGCTTCGATGCCAGCCTTGTACCCTGCCACCTGAGAACTGTAGGCTTGCGCTTGTGAGCCAAAGACACGGGCCTGCGCTTCGTTGCCGCTGATCTGTGCAGTGTATCCCTGCCACTCGGCATTCTTGGCGCTGACCTGGGCACCGTAGGCTTGTACCTGGGCTTGGAACACGTCGATCTTCAGGCGCTCCAGGCTGGCTTTGCTGACTGCAGCATCCACCTGGGTCTTGTACATCCCGGTCATGGCGGTCAGCACGTCAATGCGGGCTTGGTACACGTTGACCTTGGCCTGATCGACTTGTGTCAGGGCTTGCAGGGCTTGAATCTCGGCTTTGTAGACTTCGATGCCAGCCAATGCCGCTTGCAGCAGCGACTGGAACACCTGTGCATCCGCCTTGTAGCCTTCGAGCTTGGCGGTGTAGGCCCGCACCGTGGCGTTGTAGGTTTCCACCAGCGCGTTGACCATGCTGCTGGCGTAGGCCGAAGCCTGCCCGTTGAGCGCGACGATGCTGTTCAGGTAGGACAAAGAGGCGTTGATGGCCGCAGTACGCAGTCCGGCGCTGGTGGTCACGGCGAACTGCAGATTCTTCTGCTCCATCTCAGCCTGGGCGATGGCGATCTCGTTGCTGGTCTTGTTGGCGTTGTTGGCGGCGTCCTGGCGTGCGCGGGCCAGTGCCGACATCATGGCCCCGCCAGGCAGCGTGAAACCACGGGCAGCGGTGTCGGCAAACACAGCGTCCTGCACCTTCTTGGCTTCGATTTCGTTGCGGGCGCGTGCCCGGTTGTAGACGGCTTCCTCGATCTCAGGCTTCAGGCCGGTACCGCCGTCCAGGTACTTGGTGAGCTGGGTCTCGATGCGGGCGAGTTGGGCGTGGTACTGCGGGTTGATCTTCAGCAGTTCGGCGTCCACGTAGCCTGTGGCCATGGTGATGAACTGCGGTGCTGCGCCCCGGTAGGCTTTGTCCATCTCGGTCTGCAGGTCAGCCGGTGCTGCGTCCAGGTCCGTCGGGCGCACCCCGCCGAACGAGGGCAGCACGGTCGTGGGCGCTACAGGCACAGCGTGCTCGGTAAAGGTCGGCGCTTCGGGCTGGATCAGGTCGGGCGCATCCGGGAAACCCACCGTCAGGTCAATCGTCGGCAGGCTGGCGGTCAGTTCGGCCAGTTGCGACGGTTTGCTGGGGGTGGTGAAGGTTGGCGCGGTTGCTGAAAAGTCAGGTGCTGTGCCAGCGTCAATTTCAGGGATGTCTTGAAACACCAACGTAGTGGTAGGCTCAGCGGGCAAGTCCAGCGTTATGCTGGTCAGCGTCGGTACCGTCAGGTTCAGATCGGTGTTGGGCGCAGCAGGCAGCGGCAGGGGGTTGTAGCTGACTTGGTAGTAGCCAATCTGCTGCACCGCGCTGATTGCGGCGGACATGGCGGCATCTGCGTCGGTCACTCGGCCGCTGGCATAGGCTCGGCCTTCGGCAATGAGGGTAGCGGCTATGGTCATATTAGATTCTCCTGGTGAGCTGATGAACTTCCGGCTCGATGCCGTCAAGCTCGCATGTGCCTGTGCCCGACACACTCAGGGCGAAGTAGCGGCCCTTGGTGCCCTTGCCAAACTTCTGGCGGTGGTTCTGCGCTAGCGTGCCGCGCGGTGTGGTGAAGCTGTAGGTGTTGGGGGCCTTCTCACCCTCATGCAGGCTGATCGTGCTGGCTGGGCCGAACCTGCCCGAGAAGTAGGCAGAGGCCAGCGTCTTCTTGTTCGGTGTCTTGAAGTCAGTCACGGCTGTCTTGACTGCGAACGCGATTGCTGCGCCGTCGTCCGTGGTGCCTTCGAGGAGGTACAGCCCGGTGCTGTTCGCCCCGTAATAACTGCCCTGATACCTGACAACATGGGTGAACGGGTAGTTCGTGTAG
>Ga0100392_1001883_pt1 | contig 19475 bp, 18 predicted proteins | sample CryGeymeta201516_FD_81548 | JGI IMG/M metagenome (GOLD analysis project Ga0100392, IMG submission 81548) | Groundwater microbial communities from Crystal Geyser aquifers in Utah, USA - Crystal Geyser metaG 2015-16 | ecosystem: Environmental > Aquatic > Deep subsurface > Groundwater | place: USA... | reverse complement strand
TCTACAAGATAGAGTAGTTTGTTTGGATGCTAAGGGGTGTTGTTTGGTTGTCGCAAAGGTTGCAGTGTTACCTTTGGGACTAGGATATCCTAGTTTCCTAGTGGGACGAATGACCACTAGTAGCTACCAGGAGTAGAGTACTACATAACGACCCGTTCTCGTAGTACTACTAGAGAACACATTATTAGTAGGTATTACAACTACTACTCTACTACTACTACTACTAGTAGTACTCTACTACTACTACCACTACTACTGCTAGCTAGTAGCTACTAGGCAGTACTGCTTGTTACTAGTACTGCTAGTACTAAGTAGGGCAGGAGGAGGAGTACTAGGTACAGTAGGAGAAGCTACTGTAGTACTAGCTCTACTAGATAGTACTACTCCGACTAGTCGTCTACTACCAGCTAGTAGTAGCTTAGCTACTACTGCCTACAGTACCTGGTAGACTACTACTACTACCACCTGCCACTAGTAGAGTAGTATTAGTTACCGGTACTATCGACGCGTAGCTAGTAGTAGTCTAGTGTTGCTGTTTGTAGAGCAGCGTGGAAAGGAGTCGAGAATCTCGTTCTGTATGCAAATTACACTGCAACGGGAAAATTAATCTATTTTAGACATTCTTACGTACTCGTAGGCAAAAGGTGGAACGTTGAGCAAAATTGTGCCGTGGTATAAATTCTAAAATTTCATGACGAGCAGTTAGCAATTTTTGTCAAAGCAGCGCTGAGATTGTGTCTATTTTTCCGTGTGCATCTTAACGGGACCAATCAGCATCTCAGTAAGCTGGTGCAGCAGATCTGCATCGTCCGTCTTCAAAGTTTCATTTACAAACTCATTCATGCCAATGTCGCACTGCAAGCGCTCTCGATCTTTCTTGATTCCATCCCGAATTTGCTTGAGTGAATGCGATTCTGCTTTGATTTCATTTTCAATCTCTTTCATTTTATTGCAGAAAAAATTAACGTGATCACGCAGAAGCTGTTGTCTCAGTTCAGGGTCGCAAACCTGCTCGTCGGTCAAGTTGCGAGAAATGGTGTTCCATAGATTTCGTTTTGGTTTTTGCCCTGGTACTGTCATCATGGTTGGACTTTCAACAATGCGAAGAACCAAGTCAAAATCTTCGTGCAGTCTTGCCATTTGATCCTTGTGGTTATTCAACATTTGAAACACAAAGGATACCCACGCCTCTTCCTTTTTCATATGATTATATTCCACCCTCTTTTTGTCAAGCTCGTCCTTTTTCAGCTCTTTGAGCTTGTCCATAATATCAGAAAGTTTCGCTGCTGCCAAACGAGCAGATTCGGCATCTGCCTTGGCATCATCGAGTTCCATACGCAAATCTTCGTTTTCAGCAGCCAGTGCTTCCGCCTGCTCTAATTCTTCTTTCAACTGCGCAAGCTCGACCTTCATGGCAGGAAGTTCAATTGCCGAGTCAGTGACCGATTTTCGTACATCGCCCTTGGCTGCTTTGAGTTCTCTTTTGAGAGCTTCCACTTCTTTTTCCAATTCATGCACGCGCTGAGAGTGCTCTTCGCCTCCCTCTAGACTGGTCAGAGGAGCAGTTGCCGCCGATGTTACAGAGATTTCATCGTCTGAGATGGCAAAGGAGACACCATCTTTGTTGCCTGCAAGATTTTTGACAGTTTCTGTTAATTCTTTAACTTGTTGTTTCAGAAGTTGATTTTCTCGCTGCAGTTTGGCGGCTTCCTCTGGTGAGATATTTTTGACAAGATTGCGCGTTGCCGTGTTCTTAATGTTTCGGGCACTGGTAGCGTATCGCATTGTATTGACAGATTCGTCGATATTGTAGTCGGCTGGAGAAACACAGGCTACCATAATGGTTCGTGAATTGCCTCCCAGCGAATCTTGCAGAAGACGAGTGAGCTTGGAGTCTCGATATGGTGGTTTTCGCTTAAGCTTTCCGCCCTTTCCCCGTTCCGAAAGTGCCGACACGACCTGCCCAAGAATAAAGAGACCTTTGTTGATGTTAATTCCCTCTTGACGTCTACCTCCCACGGCTCCGGTCTTTTTGATCCGTTCGGATCCTGCCAAATCGACCAGAACAAGCTTGGACGAAAATTTGTCGACTCCATCAGCAGATTCTGTCACTCCACTTATGTTTAACGTACAAATGGCGTGCGAGCGAGAGGATACGGCATTCATTGCTGTGGACGCAACATTTCGGCGTGATGCAGCTTCGTCCATAAACGCACCAATTTCTTTCGGCGAAGCGACCACCCGAGACTCTAATCCAGACACGTAAACTTCTCCATCTAGAGTTTCTCTTATTTTGAGAGGCTTTGGGGTTTGAGCCAGTAAATCATTAATTTCCTCGTTGTAAATTTCCAAATACGACAGCTCTACTTTGGCATTTCCATCACATTTCTCGTCAATGGAAGCAAATAAATCTGCACAACATCTGGGTATAATTCCGTCCATTTCTGTCACCTCTGATCCGCCAACAGCACTACCCATGGAAAAAGTTTTACCAGCACCAGTCTTTTAATTTAAAAAAGGGGAAAAGAAAAGAAACAAAGTTGAGGGAATCATCCAAACAAATTGTACAACCATTGCGACACCCTTGTTTTGTTTTTTTTTAATCTGCTTTTTGCGTACCTGACCGTATGCCAAGATCGTACAGTTAAAGCCTTTGAATACATTTTCGCAGACTGCTTTTTTAGCTCCACATCGAATATATACTTCTTCCTGTGTTGAGTTCTTGTCGAATACAGCATCTACTTCAAACCACCGCTTTTGGCCATCAGGAGGTGAGACTTGGAGGACTTCGGGATCGTTTGTTTCTTTGAATCCATTGCTGAATGATCTCTCTAATGTGCTCAAAGAGGTGATGGATTCTTGAGAGTTGCGCTCGATCTCGGTCTTGGAGAGGGGCCTAATACGGGCAACTACCCTCACATGAGACTCGTCATCAACTGCAGGTCCGGTCATGGTAGATATATTATGTACAGTTGCCAATGCCTTGATCTGCTATAATCAATGTTCTCGAGACTCTCCTCAATTGTGCAATTATATGCAATGCTACTGTTGAAATTTTGAGGTAGCAGGTCTTGAAAGTAGTCTTGACAGAAACAAAAGCTGGCATTTTATTTTATTAAGCGTAAGGGCAGTTACATTTACGGGTATCAAGAAGTATCGACGTGTCTCGATGGCAGAGGTGCGTCTCCGAGTATTTTTATTCACGATCTTGAGGTGTCACGAGTTATAATTGACGTCCCCCCCAAGAGGAATCGCAGTGTGTAGCCCTCTACAATGGTAAAATTCACGTCTTGCTCCGACTACTACTAGAGTAGGAAGGGCGAGACTCGTCTCCAATCAGGTAAATCAGGAAAAAAATCAGAAGAGCTACCAATGGTACGTATAGTGCGCTTCCAAGTCCACAGAAATAATGGTACAACGCACTTCACATCTGAGCCATTTACGAATGTATGATCTCAAAAATGTTTTGATTATTAAAATCAAATCCATCAGGCTTAATTTTTCCATTTTCAGTGCCCTTTTTCGTCTTTTTTGGGTTGTTTTTGGTGAACCTTCAGCAAATCCAAAAACTCTTTTGTGATGGGATAGCCAACAGTGCATACCATTCCAAACCACAATAACCGACTTTTCCATTGCAATTTTAATTCGCTTTGAGCCTTGTAAGCCACGTAGAGACCTTCCCCTGCGTGAGCCACCAAGGCAAAGATCCACGAAGCCTGGACCAATTTGCTAAAAAAAGCCGCCGATCCAAACACGGCTGATACAAGCGAATTCAACGACGCATTGCCCTCGATATTTGCTGCTAATTGATCAGAGCCAATCACATGGGTGCCGTAACCCAAAAGCGCCATCACAATCAATACAGCCAAGGCATCAGAGTGCGTGACCAACCAAGAAATGTTGGGAGTACACACTGCATGGTGAACATCTACCATTCTCTTTCTGACTTCCGACCCACTAGACATGGGAGGATTAAAGGGATACATCAAATGTTTCTGTTCACATAAATCACCCTGGCAAGCTGCAGCAGCAATGGTGCAGCCCTCCATAGAAACGCTCACGAGAGTGGCACTGATAATTTTGTAACCTGTCGGTAGCAAGGATTTCGCCATGGCATAAACACTGACGGAATGATCCTCGTTCATGTGCTGACATACCCTCTTTGAGGTGTCGGCCGATATACCTCCTCCATTCTTGTCGTCGCTAGGTGTTGCCATGATTCTTTCTTGCAAAGAAAGGATAGAGAGCAGAGTACCACGGTTTGTTGGTTGCTGTGTTTTTTTTGGGTTAACAGATGAAAGAGAATGACTGCATTGATCATTGATACTGATACGATATACGATGATAATGAGGAATGTCGATGAAAAACGAAAAAAATATTAGGCTATCCTCAACCCTCGCACTTCTAATACACGACTCAATATCATCGGGATAAATGAGAGAAAAAGCTCATCAAATTTTGATCCGTTGGATGCAACAATGGAAAATAAATAAGTATCCACCCCCCCTCCTCTCTGTCTAAAAACATTCCGTTGTTTCGCCCTACATGTACTTAAAGTATCAAGCTGCTGCGGAATTGTGCAATTGCTTTTTTTCGAGATAGGAATTTGTCAAAAAATGATATTTCCTACTAGTACACTTGACATTACACTTCCTTTATTCTACATTCTACTCTAGAAGCCTCTCTTTTGTTCATTCATAAATAAATAACAATATCGAAAAAAAAAAATTGCAAGTAAATCACGCAATGCCATCTCCTCGTGGAGTTACTACCGTCCAGCAGGAGACAATTACTATTAGATGCATTACTACCAGTAAATTTTTGGACGACGATGATGATGATATTATTGTAGAGAGAATGCCTCCTCCCAAGATCCCTCCGAGATCTCCGACACTGTCGCCAAAAACTCAAAAATTATATACCCCGCCATCCATGACTAAATTTGACTATTGTGGAACCCTTCGACCCCAAGATGTCATGGAGCTAGCAGACTGTCCATGTTGCAAGAACTGCATTGATGAGCGACAATTGACTCTATCATCCCGCAACAAGCGAGGACCGCAAACAATTATTGACGAGTACTCCCAACATAGCGCCTTTGATGAGAGCGTTGGTTCTGACGATGAAGATGATGAAGATGTCCTTGTTCCTGGCGTCACTGAAGGATTGTACTACCATCCAAGACGCATTATAGCCGAAGGCTGGGTTCACAAAAAAGGCACTGGACAAGATTGGATTGGAAGCCGTTCCTGGAAGCCGAGATGGGCTCGCTTGGTGGTAAGCCAAGTACAGTGTGTTACCAAGTGGCTTTTTTTTTTGAGATAGCAGTCGGATCAAGTCTCACACACATCATTGATTCTCTTCTATCATCTTTCTGCAGATGGCGAACCTCGAAGGCTATCAGGTGGAGGTTCCGTTACTGATGATCTATTGGTACGCTGGATCTCCGACGCCTTCCAATGTGATTATATTAGATTCAACCGTAGCTTTCTCCGTTGATATGGAGGATAAGGCAGCATGGGATGCATTTCGTTTTGACATTCGCAATGCCAAGACTGTCGCGAGCAATACCACTGCCAGTAGAACCTTTTGTGCACCGAAGAAGGCTAGAGATGCTTGGATCTATGCGATTAGTCAAGCCTTGTTGTCCTTTGAAAAAGAAAATGCCAAGGTGCGAAAGGCAGCTGCAACGAAAATCTCTCCGAGAATACGTCTTTTACCAGTGTCGCATCACCACCCAAATAGTCCTCCTCGATATGAAGAGAGTTGGTCCTCGGCAGCTTTTCCCAGTGGTCGCTCATCACCCTCCAAAAAAGGCATGTCCAGTCCTCCTCGACCGGGTAGCCCCCCTACGAGTCCTACCTCTCGTAATTACAAGTCGCACGCGGCAGCAACACAACGAGCTGTGCTACACCCAGCTTTTTTACAACTTCCAAAGTAACTTGAAATGGTCGGATTGTTGAGTGTTGCGTTTAGGATATTTTCTATGATGAACGTAGGCTAACACTAAGCTATTCGAATGCTCCTAACAAGCTAATACCACTAAAATACTCTAGTAGTTACTACTGTAACAAATACTCGAGTGGTATCTTTGCTCGCTAGTATTACCTATCTTCCTGTTCCGCTTCATGCGAAGTAACCGAATCTGTTGGAAGTGGACCGCTACCAGGTAAAATCAAGGGACAAAGTGCTTCTCCCGCCCAATATTTGTGATCTCGTTTGTGTTGAAGTAAGTACCGACCACCAAACCAACTGCCGTACAGTGCGGTATTTTCAACATCCCGTATCATACTGGCCACTTTATTGTCACCGGCATTGTCGGCTCCCCGACACAATGGCAGAGTATGGACCGTCAGCATTCCGTGCAAATTGCCAAAGACTACATCGGTTAACAATCGATCGCCTACCATGCAGAGTGCAGCTGGATCTTGTAGGGAAAAATGATTCAAAACTTCCTCTAATCCACCCGGTTTCTTTTCGTCGTGTCGAATGACGGCAATTCCCATCGAAGCTTCAATTTCGATAGCATCCTTGTAGTCGGGATCGTCTTTGGTGCCGGCACTGTTGCTGAGAATGGCCACATTAGAAACGCCAAAGGTACGAATGGCAGATTCGAGGCCCGTTTTGGCATTACAATGAACTTCATTCTCGTACGGTGCCGTCAAGGTGTTGTCCTTGTCAAATATTACCGCTCGAATGCCACATTTTTCCTTGAGGATATCGTAATTGACCTGAGAAATTGTGTCGACAGCCACGTGTGGTGTCAGCAAGGTGGGTCGTCGGACCACCGACGCGAGCGTCAGAAGTGCCTTAGTATTCAGTGATTGGACCATTATTTTAGGTGGTCTAGTTGTTCAAATGTGTATTTTATGTAAAGGATAATGCAGATACAGATAGGTTTAATGTAGATGTGAATGCATGAATAATTGATTCGGTATTATTACTTGGTCCAACAAAGCAAACTGTGATATCGGTGGACTGGAAGTTTCTTACCGTACGGTACTACTAGTAGAGTAGACTACTACTACTAGGTCTACGCTAGTACTACTCGAGTACTCCGTGTTTTTTATTTTATAGCCTAAAAATGACTGATTAAATGAGCGTCCAATTCGTGAATTTTTACTTTTGCGGGTTTTCCAGCAATGACGATAATAATAATACTCGAGAAATACTAATAATAAAACTGGAGTAAAAAATGACAACCAAAAACCATACTAAAACCGAAAATACGAGAAATGTTGTCACGGTCATCGATGAATGTTTCAACTCCAGTACACAGTTGATGCTAATTCTAGTCTTCAAGTCTTGTTGGGTACAATTCCGTGTCTGATAGGCTAAGCCGCGAAGCAAAAAGACGGGATTATCAGAGATTACAAACAAACAAAAATCATGTCTCTGTCAACCTGTGCTTCGATTCCTCTCTCTCATTTGCCTCTCCGTCCTTCGACGCTCCAACTCTTTCAGCAGAGGGGTTTTACCAGTACCGCAGAAGTAACCAAATCTCGAAAGGATGGAGGTCTGGCGAATCTTGCTGCTGAATTGGGATGTTCGTTGCGAGAAGCCACCGATTACGTTCGAGAATTGCAGGGCTGTTTGGTTCAACAAACCACCACAACAACTCTGTCACAACGTGCTGCAACTCATGATACCATGATGGCTATGAATGGTGATAGTCATACTATGATGGAAGGACAAGAAGCAAATCAGGTAAAAACAGTGATTACCACAAAAACTGTACCTAACCAGTTGTGACTCGTCCAACATGAATCATTCATAACTCGTGACAAGTGACAAACATCCCTTACTCACCATTCCAGTTTGATTGCTTTTTTGCCTACAGGGAAACAACACTCTTTACAGTGGATTGCGAGCTAAAACGGCATCACAATTGTTACACAAACAATCAACAAATAAAATGGATCCACAACCACGGAATCTCGTCACCTTTTGCCGATCCATCGATACTCTGTTGGGTGGTGGAGTCGGTTTGGGAGAAGTCACAGAAATTGCGGGTAGTCCAGGATGCGGAAAAACACAATTGGTCATGCAACTCAGTGTCGATGCTCGACTGCCCGTAGAGTACGGAGGCGTTGCCGGGGAGACGGTCTACATCGACACAGAAGGGAGTTTTAGTCCCGAACGGTGCTACACTATGGCGCGAGCCTTGGTCGATCATGTGCGAAAGTCAGCCGAACGAAAGGGACGACAACGTGTACCACCGTGGTTCCATCCAGACACCATCATGAAGGGGATTCATGTGTACCGTGTTCACGATGAAGCTGCCCAAACGGCCGTTATCATGGCTCTGTCCAGCTTTTTGCAAGAGCGTGCTACACTGGGATGCCCTGTGAAATTGGTTGTGGTCGACAGCATTGCTTTTCATTATCGCGTAAGTTTGAAAAAAAAAAGCATTGCAGTGTTTCGTTTTTATTTTGGTTATGACTCATCATCACACGTCGAATTTGATTTTATGAAACAATTCATAGTGTGCACCACCGGGAGGAAATTTTATGGCTCGCACGAGATCATTGGCTACTGTTGCTTCCATACTTTCGGACGTTGCTTCCTCCTTCGAAGTGGCCGTGGTGGTCATCAATCAAATGACGACGAAATTCGGAGCTCCAAATCCTGGTGCTACTGCTGCTGCCTCATCATGCGGAGAAACACAATCTCGTCTAGTACCAGCTTTGGGTGAATCATGGGCTCACGCAACGACCACTCGCCTTGTTTTGTCCATGCCATCATCTAGCCACAGTCAAACTTATCGCACGTGCACACTTGTCAAATCGCCCCACAAGCCGTGTGGATCCGCCACGTACAAAGTTTTGGAAGCTGGTATTCGAGATGTTGATACACCCGATGTGTCGTCGCGTAGTTCGGCCGGCAACTATTCGGCGGCAGACAAACGACAACGGACTCGTTAGGCTCTCTGGCTAGCTAACGAGATACATCTAAAATACTACTACTGAGTAATCTAGTAGTATAATTTCGTCCTCGCCCTCTTATTACCAAATTCCTCTTCTTGACTCCGTAGTTCAAACTACTCGTAGCTATGTCGAGTTGTTCCGGATCCATGAACTACGGACGACATACAGACCCCCGCATTAGGTCTGTACCCCCTACAAGGAAGTCTATAGTTTAGATAGGCTAGGAACCAAACAAATGGACTATAGGTGTCAGGGCCGACATGGTTGTCAAAAGATATGGATCTTGACGACCTTGGATACCCTGCAGAAATACATGTTTAGGATAGCTAGCTAAGCTCACAATACATAAAGAATAAAGTTGAAAGGACTTTCTAGTTTTACCTAGTCTTTGTGTTAGTTTCGGGACTATCCGACATAGCTAATCGTACTTAATATCTTCAGCCCTCCAGTCCGCCCGTATGCACGAATGAAGATGTCAAAGGTGTCAACTCATCCAAAAAAATGATCGACTCTCTGTACGGTAAACCCGTTGCTTCAAGGCGAAGGACAACTTGAATAGATTTAAAATCCAAACAAGACATGACAGAAACAACCAAACCTACCAGAATATTGGATTAGACACGGATAATCATCGCTCTGAGATCCGGGGCTGTTTGCCTTTTTCTTCTTTTTCGGTGCGAGGCGAGGAAAGGCGTTTGCAACTTGCAACCATTCCATAGTCCATCCATCCATCACAGAAAACGAAAAGAACGAAAGACGGAACATCCATGTTCACCATGATAACTCCAACCTATCATTATTATGCGTTTGATGCTGCTCAGCTCTTGGAAACATGCATTCAACACCTGCAAGAGGTGGTCGAGCTTGGTACCAGAGGAAGTCACTCCGTTCTCTACGAAGTGAAAGAAGCTCTGCTGCGTACAGAGTCCATGTTGCAAAAATATTGTATGCAACTACTCCAGGAAGACAACGCTAATACTGTAGAGAACGAGGCTTTATTATCAGAGCAGTCCACGCCTGCCAGAGGCGGCAAAATGCCATCTCTCTCGGACTGTGTGAAACTCTTACGAAATCGAATGGAAGCTCGGAAAAAGCGAGAGTTAGAGGAGGACGAAGAACACTCCTCCTCGCCCCGTCATTGTCGCTTTTCCAAGTCACCAGCTAAACACATTCATACTCCTGCCACAGTTGGAGCACAACGTCATTATTTTTCTTCCTCTCAAAATGTGACGGACACACTATTGTTTCGATTAATTGTGGCATTGCAATTGTGTTTGGTAAGAATCGACGACGCTCATTTTGTCTTTGCCAACTGCCGAAGACAGTGTAATGACGTACATCATGCCGAGAAAACACATCAAAAGCGGCAAAGGCGAAAATGGATGATAAATGCTGGATATTGCGGAGGAGTATTGGGTGTCACAGTGTTTCTCTTGCGGAAGGACAATGATGATGGCAATCGGAGACTTGAAGCAAAGGATGCCATTGGAACGCTTGCCAAAGTGAGCGCGGCCTTTTTTGTGCAGCGAATGATGATTCGAGCCTGGAAAAAGCTTTTGATGACAAACAAACTTGACAAAACTAAGGAGGAAATAGAAGAGTGGCAGCAGCAGTGGACAATTGTGCAAGGTGATGGTCGAAACAGGACAGACTCGTCAACATCATTGATCAAGCTGCAATCAAAGGGACAGGGCGAAGTCTCTAGAGAAGAGCGCCTTATCGACTACGCCAGACAAAAGCAACCCAACCAAAAGGTATGTTCGTGCATGCGAAAAAGTCGGAATGTTCCAATAGTAGGATCTTCTAACATGTTGTTCACACGTTTGTATCGAACACGCTTGCCCGAAGTCCTCTTATTTTATTACTGATGGCGAAATTCGTTTCCTGATTGTTCGCAAAGCTATGCAAACCTACTATTCGTTGACGGGAGCTGACAATGACAATGAAAATTCTCCCCAAGCGCTGCCTTGTTACTTTCGTGATTTGATCCAAAAATCGTGGAGCATTGTCTCCAAACCTGCACTGAAAAATTTCTCGCTGCGTGCATCTCGTCTGTTGAAAGGTGCCAGCGTTGCCGACAGGATTGAAATTGCCGGAGTGCCCTGCTACATCATTGCCAAACATCCGTGCCCAGAACTTGCGGCTGCTATTCAGCGTTTTCATCGCCGAGATTGTCGACGACTCACGCTGCAACTATCAACCATCGACGAATCGCAAGAGACAGCCCCATCATCTATGGATACAATTCCCAAAAAGCTATTTGTGAAACGCAATGATGGATACCGACAACAGGATATAATTCTTCATTGCACCGGCGGGGGTTGGTTTGCGCATATGATTGCTTTTGACTTGCTCTATCTTTTGGATTGGAGTGCCTGCACTGGTGCTGTTGTCATTATTCCGGAGTATGACTTGCTGCCTAAAAGTCCCTTCCCAGCTGCATTACAACAAATCACGAACGTCTATACAACTCTAGTCAGCGGGGATGCTGTCAGTACGCTTGGTTTTGAGGTCAATAATATTGTCGTCACAGGTGAATCTACAGGAGGGAATCTAGCTAGTGCATTATGTGTAAACCTGTGCATGGATGGCGACAACCCTACAAAGACATCCACCACAGAGTCAACAGTCAAGGAAGCTTCTTCAGAGTCGGTATTCGACTCTAACGATGAGAATCTGTGTTCTGAGAGTATCAGTGGAAGTGAAGACCAAGCCGAGTCAACTCCAAGCACTGGAGTACGTCTTCCGGATGCCATAATGCTTTCGTGTGCAGTTTTGAACCTGTCTTTGGAGTTAAGTCATTCGCGCGTATTGGGGACAGAAGATCCAGTCCTTCCCAGTGGCGTCATGTCTGCAATTTCGGATGCTTATATTCCATTTTCTCTTGGAATCAGCAAGAAGCACCCCTTAGCATCTCCTTTGTATGCCCCCGACAATATCCTAGCCTTGTTTCCACCGACGTTGATGTTTGCTTCCTCTAACGATCCACTCTTGGATGATTCCGTCGTCTTCAATCAACGGTTACGTAGTCTAGGGGTGACTTCGCAATTGCGCGCTTGTAAAAATTTGCCCCATGCTGGTTTGTGGGGTCTAGCAACGGCGGGCTTTCCGGAAGCCATACAGGTCCAAAAGGAATGCCAGGAGTGGCTGTCGCAACAAATGATGGTCGATCATCAGATTCAAATCAATCAAAATAAAATACAAAGTATTTTCTTGTTTGTCTCCCACTCTTCCAATCGATTGCTACCTTTTGCTTTCGAACATTCAGTAACTTATCTTGTTTTTGTCCGCGTAGCTACCTGCTCACGCGGAACCATTTCCAGTTTGGGCTGCAGACGTCGATAAACAGGATCCCACGGTGCGGGCTGTTCCCACCGTCCAGTACTTGGATTTTTCCAAGCCTCCACCAACTGTCGACCCTGATTGTGTTTCTGCATCAATAGTCGTTTTTGCTGTTCGCTCTCGGATTCAAAACAGTAATTGTAAATAACAGAGGTCGTCATGAGCATCGCCACACCCAAAATAAAATTGCGGGGCCTGAACATGGTTTCTAGAACAGCGTAGAGACCCGTAGCTTTGGGTCCTTTGGGAATATCATTCATGTTCCCCGTGCGTGCGTACGATCCGAAACCACCATGCTGGCCGGCAGCTCCCGTATGATGCTGTCGATTGCGAAACCAGTGCTGGTCTTGCTGCTCCAGATCGTAGCGCCGGCGTTCTTTGGGATTGGATAGTGTTTGGTAAGCATTTGAAACTTGCTTGAATCGTTCTGCATTGCGCTCAGGACAGCCCTTAGTGGCGACATCCGGATGAGTCTCTTTTGATATTCTACGAAATGATTTCTTGATCTCGTCTAGCGACGCATCTTTGGAGACGTCAAGAGTATCGTAGTAGCACTTGCTGCTCGCCACCAGGGAGGCTAGGGTGGCTCTCATGGTGGAGAAAAAGTTTGTTGTAGACTACCAGGTATACTAGACTAGACGACTACTGTCTACTGCAGTTTGTGTGAAATACCACTCGTAATAATGATGATGGTTTCATATCGGTCGATCGTTCACTTTCTTTGAGTCAGCGCACTATTGGATTGAGTTGAGTGTGCGTCTAAGTTTCTGCATTAACGACTACTACTAGTACCAGGTACTACTACTAGAGTACTAGCTAGCAGAATAGCTACCCAGTCCACACATCATGAATGTTCAAAGTTCCCTGTAGTCTCCAAAAAAACAGCAGCATGTAATTGGATAGCTAGATAGTCTGCACCTCACTTATAGCGATGTCGATCTGAAATACATCTTGCATACACCGCAAGACTGTCTTTGCAACGTCGCGAACACACGGATTTGATGTCTCATCACCCCGCTCCCGCAACACTTGTTCAATACTGGTCACGCCACGTCCTTCAATGCCGCAAGGTAGAATCATTGACGTATCAAAATAGGTCAAATCAGGACAAACGTTCAACGCAAAGCCATGGGAGGAAATCCAACTGGAAGCGGATACCCCCACTGCGCATATTTTCATTTGATCAACCCAGACTCCTGCAATTATGAATGAAAAAAGAAGCGAGTTGAGAATCAGCTCAGATGGCAGCAACTAGAGCTGCTTTTCGAGTTATTATGCCACTAGAGGTCTAACCTGTATTGATGTCATCACGCACGCCGTCGATGTCATAATGCCGAAGTGTTTGGATCACAACTTCTTCAACATTTCGAAGGAACCAATGCAAATCTGCCTCGAAAGGCAGTCGTTTGAGATCAAAGACGGGATAGACCACGAGTTGAGACGGCCCGTGGAACGTTACTTCCCCTCCTCGGTCGACCCGAAAAATAGGAACACCATTAGGAGCCAGTACTGGTGTTGCCTTGGATGCCAACAGATCTACGGCTTGTTGCAAAGGCAGACTTAGGATTATGTCGTCTAATGCTCTTCGATCCACGCAGAGTCGTGCTGCATCTTGGCCTCGATATTTTCTGGAAAGCTTTTCGCGAAGGGAAATCACTTCGGGACTATTATTTCCAGCGACATCAGAGTTCAAAAATGTTAAATGCTCTTCGCTGGCTCCACGCCCCAACGTATAAACAGGTTGATGTTCCAACAGCAAAATACAATCATCATCATCGTCTTGAATATTAGGGTGCTCTGGTTGCTGATGCTTGAGCTGTCTCCGTTGATTCAGACGATGGCTCATCAAAACTTGCTGCCATGCCCAGCCTTTGGCATAGTCTATATGATTCTGGTTGGACAAGGAACTCAACACTTTCGTGGTGGTGATATTTTGCGATGAGGTATCCGCATATTCACTGAGTCGTCGTTTTCTTGGAGCATGAATGGTCCTTGTACTAGAAGTTTTACCTTTCAATGATATCGCGGATCGAGTAGAAAGTGTCCGAATCATGATAATGCATATGTAATTTCTCTAAATTAAAGCGTGAGATGTTGGAGGCAGTCTATGAACGTGAACACTACCCGTTGTTGGTTATTGGCAGGATTCCAATTTCCAATTGATCAGTCTTTCTTTCACTTTCCTGTAGGTATCAACGGCGGCAACCAGTCAGCCTACTAGCCTACCTTTGAGTTGTATCTGCTCTAGAAGTGAATCTTAGTGAATGTATACTATTATGGCGGGGACGTGTCATTGACCGCAGCATCTCCCTCGGATCCTCGGATACTTCTTAATTACTACTCTATGAACTATGAACGATGGAATAGTGTGTGTGTGTAGAGAGAGATTCTATCATTCGTTGAAGCAAGAAATAATAACACCATAGACAATGTGCGTCTCAAAGGTTTTTCAATTGCATCATTTCGTATTTCATGTTAGTTGTGCAATATTTATTTATTTGTTAGAGTACAGTATTGAATTACTATTATTCTTTGTTTGCATTTTGCATGTGGTGTGATCGAAGAAGTCTCATCATCATTCAACATCTAATAACGAAAGATGGCAGATTCCAACAACGAGGATCAACCGAAAATGCAGGAGCAACCACCAAAGCAAGAGCAGCAGCCGTTACCGAGTCTTCAGAGGATCAAACGAGAATGTGCCGCCATGATGAAATTATTGACAAAACTAGAGCAAGAAGAAATTGACCTTCGAAGCCAAAATGACATCCTTGCTCGAACAGCATTATTGAGTGGATTTTCTCCTGCTCTTCTTGAGCCACCAGAACCCAAGCGTCGTCGCAGGGGTCAATCAAAAGCGGAGGATAGCAAAGATGACAAGTCATGAGACATGAGACAACTAACAACATCATGGTCTTTTGCGGGGTCTCCAAAAGGTTATGAGTCAAAGCTTAGATTTTTGCCAGAGTACAGTATTAACAACGGGGAAACGGGAAAGCTAGCATCTGATAAACCAGCTCGTGCCATCGGGCATATAAATATGATACGTCGCATCTAAAAATCCGTATGATGGCAGCTCCTCCGGGGTGCCTAGTGCCTAGTGAGTGCGCTACTGCAGTGATAATTTTTCACTCTAGCAATGCCAGAGCATAGTAACAATTAAAATTTAATAGAAAGTTGTTTGTAATCTCTTTACACAGTTCTTGGGATGGCAACTTCTATCGTGTTTATCTAAATATCTTCTTAATCTGTAGCTAAAACTAACAAGGGCGTCCCATTCAGTCTGTCTGTCAGGCAATGCATATTGCATATCGCATACTCCTAAAACCTAAAACGGTCCAACCATCATCTCCGAATATCCTGAAATGTAAGGGATACCGTCCGGTTTTTTGCCTCGCAGATTGTTGACAATGCAGTAGGTTATCACACAGATGAGGTAATAGTAGGTAAAATTGCTGCAAGGTTCCAAGATGGACCTGGGCACGGTATCATCTCCTTCAAAAGAACCTGCAATTAATTCCGGTACAATTAGGGAAACATCGATCAGACCTGCCTGCTGTGCCGAAAATCGAACATTTCTGTCCATTTCTGTGTTTCCTCGAGTGCCCAGCGTCAGGGCAATGAACAAAGTCAAGCCCGAAAAAGGAAAAATATCCCAAATGTGAAGCAATCCGCCTAGTAAGGCATCGTGCACCAACCCCAATGGTGGTATCCGATCGTACAGATATTTTCCAAAGTGATCTCCGTCCAATATTGGCAGCATGTAAGGGATACAGGCTTTCACTTTGTTGGCTCCTTCAAGTTCACTGTCTCTGTTCCACATTCCGTTCCATCGTGCCGACGTGGAGGTACTTGGTCTGGTGGACACTGATCGGGAGGAAATTTGTTGTGCCGGTGATTGTGGGACAAAGGCAACCACCTCTTGGTGGAAGAGTGCCAGCGACAGGTACCAGTAGATAAAGACTTGTAACCGTAGCATCTTTGTATCGCTGTGGAGCTTTACTGTCTTACTCTTAATGAGCTCTCGCTGCTGGTGACGCCAACGAATTTTGACAAGTTCTTCCACATCACAAACCATCTGAACGAACTTGAATCATCGAATTTGTAAAAAGATCGATGTAATAACCCTTGAGTCAACCTGACGTGGGTGAATCATGTGATTGACGTCACCATTGACTCCCGATGCATGCTCCCGTGGTTCTACTGTACTGAAATACCACTGCTGCTACTACTCTATGAGATGCTGGCAATATTAATCCCACTACTCGAATAAAAATAATAATCTAATAGCTTGCACGTGGTTGACCACTACTACTAGACTACGAGCTGGTAATAGCTACTAGAAGTACAGTAGAGCTAACACTGCTTCACAGGCACATCCCGAAGCCATTGCACTATTATTTCACTTCCCCAAAATTGTCGCCGTGCAGCTTTCGAGCGCAACTCATAAAGGCCTCCGTAATTTTGTGGACGCGCGACCGAGGATCCAGTTCATTGAAACAGGTTGGCTGAAACGCCAAACTAAAGTCCCCTTGTGGGTGAAAGGCCATCAATGAACCATTGAATCCAAACCATCCGAGGGAAATGGGTGCGCCAGGTACGGTAGGAGAATCCGTTTTATCGAGAGACATGACACAAAATCCCCCATCATTGAACGTTACTTTCGAGAGCGGATAAAGTTCCCTCGTTTCTTCGTCTTGTCGTAGTTTTTGGGCAGTAGTGTCTCCATTACGAAATATTTCTGGCGACAATGTGCCCATCGAGTTAGCAATGGTCGCCAGAGCTCGAGCAGAAGCCTGAACATTGCAAGATGGGATTTCGCCTTGAGAAAATTCAGGTTGTTTCGTAAATTTGTACATTCCAAGTCTTTGCGGATTGAAAAATGCCATTGCAGGAATCCAATTCAGTGAAGTGTATGTTATGGCCCACGTATACGCTAATGGAAATCCCCAATCAACCGTCCTTGGGATCAAGAGTAGCTGGCATAATTTGGCGCAGACCACATAAAGAAAGCAAGGAGTGGGGTCTATCTGACGTAGTTTGGGGTTGGTAACTGGATCGCTCAGTTCTGCCGGCAAGCCCAGGTAGCACTCCTTGTCAATTTGCAACGGTTGTGTAAATTCTTCCCTCAATATTTGTCCAATCGTTCGTTTCTGGGGATCGACACGACGCGCAATTTCGTTCAATATCCAACCGCGAGTGATGCCATGGTAGGTCAGACGCCTCTTCCACACCTTAGGATACTCGCGATCCATTTTCTCAATAATATCTGACATTTTTCCTTTTAAAATATTTTCACGTGATAAATCTGCCAGTCGTATGGTATTAATGGGCGCACGATACAGTCCTGCTGCGTGTTTCATCACCTGTGCCACAGTTAGTTCGTCCTTTCCTCCACCCGTGAACTCGGGCCAGTAATCTCTCACTTTGGCGGTGTATTCCAAATATCCGCGGTCTACCAGCCATGCCACGACTATACTCGTAACTACCTTGCTACAAGACCAAACACAAGAATATGTGTCGGAATCCAGAAGTGACGACGTGTCATCGTCACTGTTATTACTATAATCAGCATTCTTTCTCGCGCCGTCCAAGAACAAACCTCCCGATAAGTCGACCACCAATTCACCTTTGACAAAGGCTGCAAATTGTATTCCTGTTTCCCTTCCTTCCCGTACGGTTTCAGCAAAGGCTTCTTCAACGGCCTCGTAACCCCGTTTGATTGTTTTGGGGCGATAATAGTGTCGAGGCTCTGGTCCCCAGCCCAACGTCCGATACACGAGTGGCCAACGAGGACCTTGTGATCCTACCAACACAGCTAATATCAAAACCAATAGGAGACCAGAAGCAAAAAGAAGGGACGGATAGAACATATCATCTTCCACTGTCGATGTGCGGACACACATAGTCAACGACACGATCATTACACCGTGAACAAAAATGGATATCATCCAACAGACTCTTACAGTTGGTTCTGCCTTTCTCGATGGTTTTATCCAAATAACATCATCATTTCGTCTAACTTTACCGCTATCGTTTTGGGCTGGAGACATGATAAAATGATATTGTGACGCAACCTTTCGCTTGTGTACGCTCTGTCCTGTTGTTGGTTGTGTCGTAAATAAATAATAATACATGGATCTGTTGGCGAAGAAGGTTTTGTGAGTGGAGAAAGAACAAAAAATCTGTGCAAAAGTGATCGTCGGCGAATCTTAACGCGCTTCAATAAGGCCAGGGTTACATTGTCCCGTTAAGTGCCTACAAATAAGCTTACAACAGACTACCTGGTACCAACAGTGTACTGGTGTGCTTCTTGTTCGAATACTACAGTACTACCAGCACGGAAGGAATGCTATTATTTTGGAACTGGACTTAGGTCTACTTTATGATTTTATTTCTTCGGAGGTGTTTTGTGATCATTAGTTACTACTGTGCATATGTGCACATCTGTCAATGCATCCCAAATTTCCAATAAGGAGTCCTAGCAATGCATGTCATTCGAGAGCACAACTCGATATCTATCCATGACAACTACACCTTTTTCCTTTTTGCAAGAGGAGTTTCCACTTTTGGTTTTCGATTCTTCTTCTCATTGTTGCTGTTGTTGTTGTTATTGTTGTTACTGATGTCGTTGGATGCGGAGATCACTGATCCTTCCGTAGATGTATCCGTCCAGAACATGTCCAATACGACTTCCCCATTCCGAAAGCATCCAGCATCTTTGGTCACTCGTTGTTGTCGTTGCTTGTCGTGTAAAGGACAAGCATACATTCGTTTGCCGTTGTGATACGGCCGATATCCTTTTTTGCAAGGAGTAAACGGTAGGGTGGTGCCATCTCCAAATTTTACTGTCGCTTCTTGCATGGCTTTTCCTTGCAGCGTAAGATTGGAAGAACACAATTGGCTGTAATGCGATCCTCCGTACAGGTCGCCTGAGAAACAGATAAGACAGGCGGAGCAGCAGCAGCAGCAGCAGCAGCAGACAACGCAAAGACAAAAAGGGACCAACAGTTTGAGTACAAGCAACAAGCAAGGCAAGATGCAGTATCAGGAATCAACTTGACATTCTACCACTGCCCCCCCCCCCCCCCCCCCCACTCAAATCACCAATCTTGGTCGTCACGCCCACCAAAAAAACCCCCCCCCCCCCGTCTGATATGTGTCGCCGGAGGCGCTGAACTTTCCTCCCCCCAAATACCCCCGCC
>Ga0100392_1001871_pt1 | contig 19543 bp, 28 predicted proteins | sample CryGeymeta201516_FD_81548 | JGI IMG/M metagenome (GOLD analysis project Ga0100392, IMG submission 81548) | Groundwater microbial communities from Crystal Geyser aquifers in Utah, USA - Crystal Geyser metaG 2015-16 | ecosystem: Environmental > Aquatic > Deep subsurface > Groundwater | place: USA... | reverse complement strand
CGCCGCTACCAAATCCAAAATGTCTTCAGGGCTGATAAACCTCAAAAAGGCCGCTACCGCGAGTTTACCCAATGTGATATTGATATTTTCGGCAGTACTTCTCCGATTGCCGACGCCGAAATTATTGCCTGTACCTACTTTGCTTTTAAAAATATCGGTTACCCGAAAATCATTTTAAGGATAAATGACAGGCAAACTTTATTCAACTCGCTTAAGTCATTCTCCACAAAGACAGCTGATGTTTTATCCATAATCCAAACCATCGATAAATTGGATAAAAAAGACAAATTATCTGTACTCCAAGAACTTATAAAAAAGGGCTTATCTTCTAAAAATGCCAATGCCGCGCTGGCTGCAGTCGCCGGCGCCGCTTTAACTCCCAACCTAAAACAAATAATCGAACAGTCAAAATTATTGGGTGTCCCTAATCAGGCGATTGAATTTACTCCCAACTTAGCCCGTGGATTAGATTATTACACCGGTATGATTTTTGAAGTGATTCTACCGGAATATCCTCTTGGCTCTTTTGGTGGTGGCGGCCGCTATGATAATTTAATCAATAAATTAAGCGGCTATAATATTCCTGCCGTAGGCATCGCCTTTGGCTTTGACCGAATGGTTGAAGCCGCTGATGAATTAAATTTGATCCCCAAAGAAAATACCGGAGCCAAAGTATTGGTCACTATTTTTGAAGATCCTCAACCGGCTTTAGCCGCCGCCGCGGTTTTAAGACAAAAAAATATAAATGCCGAAGTTTTTCCTGCCCAGGATAAAATCGATAAACAGCTTAAGTACGCTAATAGAAAAGGCGTTAATTTTGTTCTCATGATCGGGCCGGACGAAGCCGCTAAAAACGTCGTCACCCTAAAAAACATGCAGACCGGCAAACAGGAAACCATTACTTTAGCTCAAGCCACCGATGTCCTCGCGCGCTAAAGCCTACTTGGCTCTTCTGACGGTAGCCTTGATCTGGGGCGTCGCCCTGCCAATTGTCAAACCGTCGCTGGAATTTGTCTCCCCCTACCAATTTTTGTATTTTCGCTATTTAATCGCCGCCCCTTTACTCTTGCCGGTATTAATTAGTTACGCCTTTAAACTTAAATTGTCTTTAAAAACTTATTTAAAAATCATCGCTTTAGAAATTCTGGGTACGCCGATCGCTCTACCCCTTCTCTATCAGGGCCTAAAACTAACTTCGGGCTTGGAAGCCTCGCTCTTGGGGGCCACCGGACCGATTTTTACAATTTTGGGCGGCATTATTTTTTTAAGCGAACGCGAGTCAAAACGCGAGTGGCGCGGCCTGGCCTTGAGCTTTTTGGGTACATCCCTGCTGATTTTTGAACCGCTGCTAATCGGTAAAAATCACTCCATTGGTTTTTCCCTGATGGGTAATTTGCTAATCCTGGGACATAATTTGCTCAACACCGCTTATTTATTGATGGCCAAAAAACTTTACCGGAAACTGCCCAAGCTGTTTGTTTGCAGTGTTAGCTACCCGATCGCCCTAACCAGCCTGTGGCTGATACTGGCTTTTTCCAACCAATCGACCACACTCGCTCTGCTATCTATCCCGGCTGTGGCTTTGGCCAGCGGCTACATGGCTATCTTAGGCTCAATCGTCGCTTTAACTTTATTTCTTTACGGCCAAAACCTGATCGAAGTTTCCGAGGCATCTTTATTCGTTTATTTGCAGGGCATTATCGCCATTCCTGCCGCCTGGGTAATTTTAAACGAGGTCCCGACTTGGCCGATGGCCGGAGCCATTATTTTGATTACCGGCGGTGTAATTTTAGCCGAAAAACGTGTATAATTACTTTTATGAAAACCGGAATTCACCCTACCTATTATAAAGACTGCCGGGTTACCTGCGCCTGCGGCAATACTTTTACCACCGGCTCAACCAAACCAGAAATCCGGGTGGAAATCTGTTCCGCCTGCCATCCTTTTTTTACCGGCAAAATGAAGTTTGTGGACACCTTGGGCCGCGTGGAAAAATTTGCCCAGCGGATGCAGCAGGCCCAAGCCAAAAAATACCTTAAAAAATCCAAGCGCAAACAGCTGAAAGAAAAAGAAGAGAAACAACGCCCGGTCACCCTTAAAGAAATGCTGTCTAAAAAACCGTGACCGACATTATCCCCCCATACCTTAAATCGGAAATAGATCGTCTCGATCGGTTAATCACCGAAGCTCGAACCAGTTTAACTGATCCCCAATTAAAACAGTTAGCTGAAGAAGAAATCACTCAACTGGAACAGCAAAAACAGGCCCTGCTTAATGTTCCACCGCGGGGTGGAACATCCGATGAACCCCCCCGGGGTGAGACCGGCGGAAGCGTCATTCTGGAAATCCGTCCGGGCACCGGCGGCGAAGAAGCTAAAATCTGGGCCGGGGATTTGCTGACGATGTATACCCGGTTTGCTAACGGTCAGAACCTGCCGGTCAGCAAACTGGACGACGGCGTGATTAAAATTAAAGGCAAACAGGCATTTGCTCTATTTCAATTTGAGGCCGGCGTCCACCGGGTCCAGCGCATCCCGACCACCGAAGCCCACGGCCGGATCCACACCTCCACGGCCAGTATCGCCGTTCTGCCGGAAATCAGTGAAAAAGCCATCGTCATCCATCCCAATGACCTGGAAATTCATTTTACCCACTCTTCCTCTCAAGGCGGACAGAACGTCCAAAAAGTCTCAACAGCCGTCCGGATCATCCATAAACCCACCGGTATTATCACCACCTGCCAAACCCAAAGGTTCCAGGAGCAAAACCGGAAAATTGCCCTCGAAATGCTCCGGGCCAAATTGTACCAACTGGAACAGGAAAAAATTCAATCCCAAAAAGACGCCGCCCGTTCGGCCGTCGGCCGGGCGATGCGCGCCGAAAAAATCCGCACTTACAACTTTCCCCAAAACCGGGTCAGCGACCACCGGATCGGCAAATCCTGGAAATCGCTCGATCGAATTCTGGAAGGAGAACTCCTGCCGGTAATTAAATCGCTGGCTGAGTTTAAGCCACAACTTTAATCTTAACTTTGGCCTGGCTTAAACCAAACTTCAACTCAACCTCATACTCCCCAATTTTCCGGACCGGCTTTGGTAAAAGAACATTAGTTTTGGCAATTTTAAGGCTGGCGGCAATTTTCTTTTTCGTCACCGTCTCACCTTTAAACTCGATGACTTTACCGTCTAAGCGCTCGGCCTGCTGACGATCGGCATCGATCGACTCGGCCTGCTTTTCTTGGGCAGTCTCGACGGCCTTTTTCAACTCGGCGATTCTTTTAGCCGTGGCGGTTACCGCCAAACCCCGCGGCAATAAATAATTGACCGCGTGGCCCAAACTGACATTTTTAACTTCACCGGTGGCTTTTAAAATTACTTTCATAGTTCCTCGATGGCTTTAATTAATTGTTCGTCGGCTTCGCTTTCCGGATCGTCTTTAACGACAACATCAGGGGTTAAACCCTTAGAATCGTTAACCCAAAGGCCGCTGGGCAGCAGCCATTTGGCCGTGGTCACGTGCAGACCGGCGCCGTCGGCCACATCCAGGGCTTCCTGGACCGTGCCTTTGCCGAAAGTGGTCTCGCCGACCAATTTGCCCCGGCCGTAATCTTTAAGCGCCCCGGCCAAAATTTCCGAAGATGACGCGCTCCCCTGATTGACTAAAATCACCAGTGTCTGGCTCAATAACCGGCCCTGGCGGTCAACGCTGTAAGTTTCCACCCGGCCGCGGCCGTCTTCCTGTTTAACCACCAGCTTGCCCGGGCTCAAAAACTCGCCGGCCAAACTGACCGCGCCCTGAAGATAACCGCCGGGGTTGTTTCTTAAATCCAGAATTATGCCCCGGGGATTGCGGCTGATTAGTTCCTTGACCGCCGCCTGCCATTCGGCGTCGGTCCGGCCGCCGAATCTGGTCAACTTCAAGTGAGCAATATTTTTATCTTCGCCCACCCAATCCAATTCCACGCTGGCCACCACAATCGTATCCCGTTTAATCGTCAAGGTCAGCGGCTCGGAACTATCCTGGTGCAGAATTGTCAGGGCCACGCTTGTTCCCTTGGTCCCCCGGATCAAACGGACTGCTTCAGGCAATGACAAGTCCAGCGTGTCCTGATCGATATTTTTGGCTTCGTCTTTAATGTGTAAAATCAGATCGCCGGCCCGCACTCCCGCGGCCTTAGCCGGCATCCCCTCCAGCGGCGACATCACTGCCAACTGACCGTTCTTAAAACCCAACTGTATACCCACGCCTTCAAAGGCGCCGTCCAACTCTTCCTTGGTTTCTTTATTGGCTTGGGGCGGCAGAAAAACGGTGTAAGGATCGCCCAGCGCCGCGGTCATACCCTTAATCGCCCCGTAAACCATGGTTTGCCGGTCAAACGCGTCCGGTTGTAAATAGCTGGCTTCAAGCTTATCCCAAACCTGCCAAAATAAACTTAAGTCGACAGTTTGGGGATCAATCTGTTTGGGCCGGTCTGCCTGGCCCAACCGAAAACCCGCCCAGCCGGATAAAAGCACCAGGGTCAAACCAACCACTCCCACCCGGACTTGTTTTAATGACAATTTCATCCTGGCTCTTTCTTAACTAACAAAAGGCAGCAGCGCCAAATGCCGATCATACTTAATTGCCTTGGCCAACCGGCGCTGGTGGCGGGAACAAACGCCGCTTTTCTCCCGGGACATAATTTTACCCCGATCACTGATAAATTTTGGCATCATGTCAAACTCCTGGTAATCAGGCTCTTGTTTATTTTCGCAAAACCAACATTTTAGTTTCATATTTTAAAACGGAATATCATCCGGGTTAACTTTGACCGCTTCCGGTTCGGTTTTTTTAGTTTTAGCCGCTGTTTTGACCGGCTTGACTGCTTCTGCCGCCGGCACGGCTTCGGTTTCCGGGACATAGTCGGCTTCGGCGGGAGCATCGGCGGGAGCGCCGTCTTTCCGCTTACTATCCAAAACAATCATATTGTCGATGACAATTTCCACCGTCGTCCGTTCCTGACCCTGGGCATCGGTCCAGTTTCTCGTCTGCAGCCGGCCTTCGGCATAAACCTTTCGGCCCTTAAACAACAGCGAAGCACACAGTTCAGCCAGCTTATTCCAGGCAACAATGCGGTGGAATTCGGTTTCTTCCTGGCGTTCGCCGCTGGCCGGCTGCCAGCTCCGGTTGGTCGCCAAACCAAAAGTACAAACCGGCGTCCCTTGCGGGGTGTAACGCAGTTCCGGATCGCGGGTTAAATTACCGATTAACAAAACTTTATTCAAAGACCGGCTGGACATAAACAGTTTCTCTTTTTATTGACTAATTAATAAATGCCGTAAAACAAGCTCGTTTTGCCGTAAATCTTTATCCAGGCCGGCGACTTGGTCAGGTTCAAGTTCGACTGTTTGCCAAATGTAGGCACCGCGCTTGACTCCCTTGATCGGATAAGCCAAATCCCGCACTCCCCAATCTTTGGTAGTTTTTACCTTCCCGGGAACTGAAACTTTAGCCCCCTCCTTAAGTACCAGGGTTAGTTCGTATAAACTCATTTTTATATTTTAGCAGACCCAAGGCGATTAATTCAACTGCACGTTTAAGGTCCGGCCGCTTTAACACGTAAGCAATCCGCACTTGGTTAACGCCCATTCCCGGAGTTAAATAAAAACCCTCGGCCGGGGCCAGCATGACCGTTTCTTTTCTATCGGCAAACTCTTCCAGCATAAACCGGCAAAAATCCTCGGCATCGACCACCGGCAGCTGGGCAATCAGGTAAAAAGCGCCGTCCGGCCGGCTCACCTTAACGTCGGGGATTTTTTTAAGTTCGCTGATCAGAAAATCCCGCCGCTTAAGGTATTCCTGATTGACTTCCCTAAAATAGCTCTCCGGCACCTGGTCCAAAAATGAAGCGGCATATTGTTCGATCGTCGGTGAAGCCAATCGGGCCTGGGCAATTTTATTGGCCGTCGTCATTACCGGCTGATTTTTAGAAACCATACAGCCCAGGCGCGCGCCGCAAAGCGAGTAGCGTTTCGACAGGCTGTCGGCCAAAACTACAATCTGCTCGGCCTTTTTAAAGGTTAAAAGCGGCACTGCCTTGGTCCCGCCGTAAATAAACTCCCGGTAAGTTTCGTCGGCAATGATAAAAATGTCCCGCTTCAGGCACAACTCCACCAGTTCTTCCAGCAGGTTCCGGGAATAAACCGCTCCGGTAGGATTATTGGGATTGGTGACGATGATCGCCCGGGTTTTTTTGGTGATCGCCCGGTTGATCTGCTCAATCGAAGGCAAAGTAAAATTGGTTTCCAGGAAAGTGGTTATCGGCCGCAAGTTCACCCCGGCCAATTCGGCAAAGGTCACGTAATTAGTGTAGGTCGGTTCAAACGTCAGGCACTCCTGCCCCGGTTCAAATAAAATGAAAAACAGCCACATCAAGGCTTCACTGCCGCCGGTCGTCACCAGCAAATCTTCGGTGGTCAAACTGATCCCTAAACCGCGGTAATATTTAAGCAGGCTGGATTTCAACTCTTCGCTGCCGTCGGATTTTTCATAGGCGACTGTTTTTTGGTTAAACTCTTTAACTTTATCTAAAAAAATTTGCGGCGAGGCAATGTCCGGCTGGCCGATGTTTAAGTGGTAAATTTTAACCCCCCGTTTTTTAGCCGCTTCGGCGTAAGGGGTGAGCTTGCGGATCGGGGAAAAGGCCAGATAACGGTCGCGCAAAGATATGTTAGGCATGTTTATCCTCGATTTTATAACCTTTGTCAACAATTTGCCGGCGCAGTTTGTCTGCTTCCGCCCACTGCTTATTTTTTCTCAGGTTTTCTCTTTGATTAATTAGAATTTTAATATTGTTTGGGATTTGGGATTTAGGGCTTGAGATTTGTCCCAGGCCTAGGCCGAGGACCAGGTCCCAGTCATTGATCAATTCCCACTTATCCTGCTCCGGAATATTGCTTTTGGCCATCTGCCAAACCGCGGCTAAGGCTTGGGGCAGATTTAAATCGGCCTCAACCGCCGTCTTAAACTGCAAGGACAGTCCCTGCAGTTTGTCTAGTTTTTCCGGAGACAATTGAGTCCGCTGTCTTTTACCTTGCCAGTCGGCAACCATTGATTTTAATTTGGTATATGCTTCAACGGCAGCATCCAAAGCCGCATAAGTGAAATTCATCTTGGTCCGATAATGTCCGGTTAAAAATAAATACCGGAGCGCCAATGGGTCATAACCTTTCTTGATCAAATCATCCGTCCGGATGTAATTTCCGAGGCTTTTGCTCATCTTCTCGCCGCTCACATCCAAAAAATTCGAGTGAAACCAGTATTTGACAAACGGCTTGCCGGTGGCCGCCTCGCTCTGGGCAATTTCGTTAGTGTGGTGAATGGCAATGTGGTCCACTCCGCCGGTATGAATATCCAGGGTCGGGCCCAAATACTTCAGGCTCATCGCCGAACACTCAATGTGCCAACCGGGGAATGAATGCTTGCCCCAAGGACTGTCCCACTCTAATTGCCGGTGCTCCTCGGGATCAGCAAATTTCCACAAAGCAAAATCAGCCGGATGTTTTTTTTCGGGATTCTTATCTACCCGCCAACCCTCTTTCATGCCGGCTAAATCAAGCCGGGCCAATTGACCGTAGTCTTTAAATTTACTGGTATTAAAATACACCCCGTCGCTGGTTTTATAGGTTAAACCTTTTTGCTCCAAAATTTTTACCAGCTCGATCATTTCCGGAATATATTGGGTGGCCGGAGTTATTTTGTCCGGCATTAAAATATTCAACTGCTCCCGCATCTTAAAAAAATCCTCGGTATAGAATTTGGCGATTTCCAAAATCGGTTTCGCTTCTTTTTTCGCTTGTTTCTCCAGCTTGTCCTCGCCGGTATCCGCCTGTGAAGTTAAATGGCCGACGTCAGTAATATTCATCACCACATATGGTTCCCAGTCCAGCCATTTTAACGCCCGCACTAAAACATCACTGTTAATATAGGTCCGGGAGTGCCCCAAATGGGCGAAGTCGTAAACAGTCGGACCGCAGATATAGATACCGACGCGCGGCGGCTTAATTGGCGCAAATTCTTCCACCTGCCGGCTCAAGGTGTTATACAGCTTCATCCGGAGACTCCCCGGGTAATTTCCCCTGTGCCCATTCCCTGCTTACTCGTCCACGGTAATAATTTCTTTTTGGCTTCCTCTTGTTTCTTTTTAACCTTTTGCCAAAAAGTCTCCGGGTCACGGTGCTGCAGCGGATCATACCCGGCCGCAGCGGTAACGTATTTTTCCGGTTCGAGTTTCTTCTTTCTGCGAATCATCATAATCGCTTGTTGGATTTCCTCGTACATTTGTTTGGAGCGGCGGTTATCGAGCTCTTTCAATTTTATCAGCTGGTCTTGCTGGTTTTTCTCCTCTTGGGCTTCTTTAGATTTTTTAGCCGCGCCGTCGCCGGCCCGTCTCTGCCCAAATCCCTGTTCCAGCCAGTCCAAACCGCTGGATTGCATCCTGCCCGGCGGCGGAGTTGATCGGCTTATTGACGTAGCCTGCTTGCCCGCCGGAGCTTTAGCAGAGGAGGGCTTCTCAAAATTGTCCTGAATTGTTGTCTGCGGCATATCTTATTATCCTATCATTTTATTAAACCATTTGCCGTAATTTGTTTTAATTTGCTGTAAACAGTTTCGTTCATCATTTTTACCCTCCGATCGTAGCCTGAAAATGATGAGTTAGTTTTTCCCTAAGTTTTTCACCACACCAATTATCCGGTAATAACTCTCCAGGTAAACACGGATCAATTGATAAAACGTTCAGATACTGCTGATAAACTTTGGTTAATTTAAAATTAGGCCGCTCGAGTTTTTCTGAAATATCCAAATAATTAAAATTAATCCTGGTTAAATCCCAAACTTGATCAGCCAAGGCTCGGGCGTCACCCAAAAGACGATGTCTGGCAGTTAAAACATAGGCTTTTCCCGTTAATTTTTCCGCGTCCAAAAACTCCTTCATGTCCTCTTCCAGATCAAATGGTGAAATATAAATGCTTTTTTGCCAACAGCCAAAACCCAATTCTTTTAACTTCGTTCTTAATCTCTCCCGCAAGAATCTTTGTTTCTCACTGATGTCAAAAATTACCAATCGCCAACTGCCATCCCAACCTTTTTCTCTCATCTTAAAATAAGAAAACCGCCGCGCCAATTTTTGCTTGCCTCCGCGGGTGATAGTTAAGACCGGCTCACCTTTAATAATTTCCTTGGCTAAATATCCGGTTTTTAACAACCGGTAAATATTCTGGTGCCACCATGAGCCTTTATATCCCCAAGGGGTAAACGGCGGCAGTTGACGGTAATCATAAGCCCGCTGACTGGCGCCTAAAGTCGCATCCAGCACTTTATCCACTAAATAAACTCCCACGAGAATTTTATCGATTAAGGTAAACTTTTTTGCCATTATCCAAGTATATCATTTTCTGCCTACGATCGGAGGGTAAAAATGATGTCAGAATTCCCGCCGCCCCTCGAAAGCGCGGGATAAAGTCTGCTCGTCTGCATATTCAATATCCGCCCCGGTCGGCAGGCCCCGGCCCAGACGGGTAATTTTCAAATTAAATTTAACTGCCTGTTTAGCAATGAACATCGCCGTGGCTTCACCTTCCATCGTCGGATTGGTGGCCAATATCAATTCTTTGGCTAGGCCGGATTTTAACCGCGGCAGTAAATCGTAAAGATGCAGTTCTTCAGGCCCGATGTTGTTTAAAGGCGAAATCGCCCCGCCTAAAACATGGTATAAACCATGGTAAAAACCGCCTTTTTCGATTACCAGCACGTCCAGCGGATTTTCCACTACGCAAATTTGATCCTGTTGACGCTGGCCATCGGTACAAATCGGGCAAGGATCAGTCTCGGCCACGTTAAAACAAAACCGGCACTCTTTGGTATCTTTTTTTAAATTAGACAGGGCCGCGGCAAAACTATCCAGCTCGTTTTGGGGATTATGCAGCAGATAAAAAGTCAGCCGCTGGGCGGTCTTCGGCCCGATCCCCGGCAGTTTTTCCAAGGCTTCCGCCAACCGGGCAATGGCTCTGGCAATCTTCATTGAAAAAGTATATCATAAGCGTATGAAATTGCCGTCTTTTATCCATGTTGTTTCCGATTATGGCCCCAACGACCTGGCCAATAGCGAAATTGTTCAAAGATTTAAATACCTGTTGCCGCAAACTGAAATTTATCCCACTTCCGTCCCCTCTTTTTCCACTTTGACAAATGGGTTTATTATTGCCCAATTGGCCCTGCATAATCCCGGTAAGAATTTATTTATTTATGGCAATACCGCCCCCCGGACTGATGACAAAAAACAGCGTTACGAAAATGAAGGCGAAAAATTTAAATACGCCAAATTAACTAACGGCGTGGAAATCTGCGGCGTGGACGCCGGCTGGTGCTTTAGCTTTGTTAAGCCGTTCATCAAAGAATTCCGCTTAATCAACGTTAAAAATCACGGCTCGCAGTTTCGTTCCCGGGATTATTACCCTGATGCTGCCGTCGGCATCATTAAAGGTCAAAAAAACAAATACTTAGGCGGTCAACTGTCCCAGAAAGACATTCCGGCTATTCCGCCCAAACGGATTGCTTATATCGATTCTTTCGGCAACCTGAAAACCACTATCCGCCACAGCAGCGTTAAACTAAAACCCGGCACCCGGATCCGAGTCGTCATCAACCATATCTACCAAACCGGTTACTACGCCAACGGCAATTTCTCGGTCAAATCCGGCGATCTGGCTTTTGCCCCGGGCAGTTCCGGCGGCGATAACGCCTTTATGGAAGTATTTTTGCGCGCCGGCAACGCCAGCCGGGCATTCAACAATCCCCCGGTTGAAACCAAAATCAAAATCGAAAGTTTCTAAGTTCCCTCTTTCCAGGAATTCAAATATCGTTTCTGCTGTGATGTTAATGTTTCTAATTCACTAAAAACTCCACCGCTAAAGATTGATTGGCAAACGACAAATCCATCACGGCTGCCGGATGACCTTCAGCCGCCGCTAAATTAATCAGCCTGCCTTCGCCCAATAAATATATTTTCTTGCCTGATTTTAAGGTATATTCTTCCAAAAATTTCCTGATTGTCCGTTTGGTTTTTTTAATTTTTTCCAAACCAGCCACATTTATCTCACAGTCAAAATGCCCGCTGTTAGCCATAATCGCTCCGGATTTCATCAGCTTCATATGCTGCAAATCAATCACGTGCTTATTCCCGGTTACCGTCACAAAAATATCGCCGATCTTGGCCGCTTGCCTCATTGTCATCACCCGAAACCCATCCATTCCGGCTTCCAACGCCTTGACCGCATCCACTTCCACCACCACCACCTGCGCCCCATGGCCCTTCGCCCGCATCGCTACTCCCCGACCGCACCAACCATAACCGACTACCACCATATTTTTTCCGGCCAAAAGGATATTTGTTGCCCGAAAAATTCCGTCCAAGGTCGACTGCCCGGTTCCATAGCGGTTATCAAATAAATGCTTCGTGTCCGAATCATTCGTGGCCACCACCGGCACTTTCAAAGCCTTGTCTTTGGCCATGGCCCGCAACCGGATTACTCCGGTCGTGGTTTCTTCCGATGAACCAATAATATCCTTTAATTGACCTTGTCTTTTGGAGTGCAACAGCGACACTAAGTCCGCGCCGTCATCCATGGTTACCTGTGGTTTATAATCCAAAAGCCGCGTTTAAATGCCGGTAATAAATTTGATTATTTTCCCCTTTAATCGCAAACGTCGGAATTTTATGGTCTTTTACTAAACTGGCCGCCACTTCATCCTGAGTCGATAATGGATTCGAAGCACACAACACTAAATTTGCCCTGCGGCGCTAGCTTAATATCTTTAATATCGCAGTTCATGATTAAAGTTAATTATATATCTTTTTTTAAACTGGGCAAGAGTGAAATGGTGGGTTTGGGTGCCGAATTTTTCAACGGTGTAAGCCGCGGCTAACGCCCCCATCCGGCCGCAGACCGGCAGTTCCAAACCCTTAATAAATCCGGCTAAAAAACCGGCCCGGTAAGCGTCGCCGGCGCCGGTCGGATAAAATCTGTTTCTCGCTCAAACCGCTGTTTTTTAAAAGCAAAGCGATCTCGTAATCATTGCCGATGACAATTTTGGCGCCGCTGATCCCCCGTTTCAGCTGTTCACGGGAAAACCGGGGGATCTGCACGGCCGGATCATATAAATATGCCGCCCCGGTATTAATCGCTTGGTTGACATAATTAATCATCGCCCTTGGGTCATTGGGAGTAATTGCCAACCAATCCTGATTGGTTAATTGTCCTTTTAATGACAACTTATTGGCCTGCTTCATCGCCCCGGAATAAAACCCCTACACCTGATTGTTATCCCGGTCGGTCATGGCAAAACCGGTGGCCGTCTTGTCTTTGACTTTGAGAAGCAGGCCCAAATCGACCCCTGCCTTAATCAAATGCGACCGGTAACTGCCGAAGTCAGTCCCCACCGCGGCGGCCAGTTTCGGTTTAAGCCCCAAAAGCGCCAAGGTATAAGCCTGGTTGGCCCCGGTGCCGCCAAAATGCCGGGTGAAAGTTTCCATTAAAAAGCTCACATTTAAAATGTGCAGTTTATCCGGCTGTAAATAATCTCTAAACCGGCCGGGCATCGACATGATTTGGTCAAACGAAACCGAACCGGTCACAAAAACACTCACGCTTTAATTTTCTCCCACCGGGCCTTGGCCTTTAAGAATTCCGGAAAGCCCGCCGCTCATCTCCGCCAATTTGCGGGCGGCCATTTCCTGGCTTTTCTTAATCGCTTTATTGATCATTTCCACCACCCGTTCGTTGGTCAGGCCGTCGATTTCCAAAGTTTTTAGTTTCTGGTCGCCGGTAATCACGATCCGGATATTATCTTCATTAATTTCGATTTCTTCGGCCGCCAGCTGTTTTTGGATCGCCATCGCCTGATCGCGCATTTTTTTCAGCTGGGCCAACTGCTTAATTTTATCAAACATCAGTCATTCACCTCGATTCCGAATACCTCTTCGGCAGTTTTAATAATATCGGCATCATGGCTGGGGGTCAACTTGGCCGAGAGGAAAAACTTGATCTTTACCGGAGCGGCTAAAATCTTACTGGCCACCTGTTCAATCATAGCCCGGTAACGCTCTTCTTCCAACCGGTCTTTATGAAACTGATAATAGACCCTGACCAGTAAAAATCCGTTCTCGACCCCGACCGGTTCGGTCGCCCGCAGCAGCGCTTCCAAACTATGATTTAACGGCTTCACCGCTTCTAAAATTTGCGGCCACTTGGATAAGATTCCGGTTTTGCCCGCGGGAGTTTTAGCAGAGGGGGGCGGGCCCGACTGGCACCAATCCGCCACGGCCAACTCCAAAGGCAAAACTTCAATCGCGCTGTCCTTGATTTCCCCGGCCGCGGCGATTAAACGCCGGGCCAAATCTTTGATAATTGCCGGATCAATTAGCGTGGCAATATCTTCGGCCTCGCCTACTCCCAAGCGCAAAAGCAGAATCCGGCGTAAACGTTCAATCGCCGCCAATAAAATCGATTTCGGCCGTCGGCCTTCATTCCAGGCCGACTGAAGCCAATCCAGAGCCGCTTTGGCCCGACGCTGATAAAGCCAAGCCAGCCAGTCGTCAAGCTTGATTACCGACAGTCCCGAGGGATACTCCAAAGCCTTCACCGCGTCGCGGAAACTGCCGTCGGCCGCGCCGGCAATCAACTGCAAAGCCTCGTCTTTAACTGTCAATTTTTCCGCTTTGACCACCCGTTTCAGGGACCGGATCAGTTCGGCCGGTAAGGCTTTGGCAAACTTAATTACCAGACAGCGGGAAACGACCGTTTCCGGCAGTTTTTCCGGCTCGGTCGTAGCCAAGATAAAAATGGCATGCGCCGGCGGTTCCTCCAAAGTTTTCAATAGAGCATTGAACGCCTCTTTGGTCAGCATGTGGACTTCGTCAATAATATAAACCTTGTATTTCAAATTCGTCGGTGCCAGGTTAATTTTATCTTTCAACTCCCGAATATCGTCAATTCCCCGATTGCTGGCGGCATCGATTTCCAAAACATCCATCGCTGTCCCCTTGGTAATCGCCCGGCAATTATCGCAATGATTACAGGGTTCGGGTGAATCTTTCTTAGTGTCACAATTGACTGCCTTGGCGATAATCCGGGCGCTTGAAGTTTTACCCGTCCCTTTGGGGCCGCAAAACAACCAGGCGTGCGGTACCGATTTCGCCTGCAGCGCTTTCGTCAAGGCTTCCCGGACAAAAGTTAAGTCCAGTTCGGCAATGGTTTGCGGCCGGTATTTAAGATAATAATTCATTGATGATGACTCCCCAACAAATGTAACATGGCGTGCTTAATTAAAAAAGAAATTGCGTGCCTTTTTTTCCTGGCTTGTGATCGACAAATAACAATATCGCCCAAACGGATAATTTTATCCGGGCCGGGGATAAAATTATCCAAAGGGAACGACAAAACATCGGTCGGCCGGTCGATTTTACGATGCTTTAAATTCAGAACCTGAATAGCTTTGACACTGACAAAAGAAACTTCGGCCGTCACTTTCATAGCCACTGCCGGATTATCTTTAGCTCCCGCTCTTCAATGGCGGCCAAGTCCTGCCGGCCGGCTTTTTCGTAAATCGCTTTGGCCTCGACCCGTTTTTTAGCTTCTTTCTGCAGAGTAGCCACAATTTCCTCATCGCTCAAGGCCGCTCTTTTGGCAATCCGCAGATTTTGCAGCACCGCTAAAATCAGCCGCAGCGCGCCGACGGTTTCCCCGTCTTTAGCCTTCATCGCCGCTTTCAGGGCTTGGCTCAATTTATCTGTCAGAGCCATATTTCCGCTCATTGTGCTTGCGCCTCCGTTTTAATTCCGACATTTTTTCTTTTTTCTTAAGCGCCGGTTTTTTGTAAAACTCTCTTTCTTTCAACTGGGCCAGCAGCTGATCGGACAGGACCAATTTTTTGAATTTTTTTATCAGCTGGTCGGTGCTGTCACCGGGCTGGGCTTTAACGATAATCGCCACCTTATTGTCCACCTCCCTTAATTGTTTTTGACTAAATCGACAATTTCTTCAAGCGTTAACCGGGTCGGCCTGACTGCCGGATTATGCCTTGAACCATTAACAATTATATGCCGGCTTTGATGAAAAAACCAGCTGGCATTCGGATCGGCGGCTTTAAGTTTTAAATAAACCGGTTCCAGATCAATCTCCGGTTTTGGCTGTGATTTGACCGAAAGAAAACCGGTTTTTGGTTCTTTTCTTATCACCAGGGCAAAGCCCAATTTTTGCGCCAGTTTTGACAGCAGGCTGTGCTTGCTCTCCACCGCCAAGGCTTTGCCCCAGCGGCAGTTAAACTGCCGGCCGGCGGCAATTTCCGCCTCAGCCTTAATTTTAACTAAAAAACCGGTCAAAACCGCGTCCAGCAAAATCATCCCCTGATAGACTAATTCTTTATCATTCAACCGGCCGGAAATTTTCAAGTTATTAATAATTTCCGAAAGCTGGAGTTCATACCGGTCGGCGGCCGGCTCGCTCCAGGAAAAATCCTCAAAATTATCAATTGCCACGACCACTTTTATCAGCCGTTCCGCCGCCTTCAAGTGTTTCTCACCAATCAGTTTTTCCCGCTTTAAATAATTAAAGACCAGCTCGGCGGCGCAGGTTTTAGCGGTTGACTGGTGGTGGTCAAACCGGCCCAATCCGGTATCGACGTGGACCACGGTCGGATCGCAGTCAACCGCCTTTCCCGCCCAAGTCTCCCCGGCCGGGACAAACTCAAACCCGGTTTGCTCAAAATCCGGGTCAAACCGGACCAAAAGCCACGCCGAACTAATCGCGTCCAAATCCGGAAAAATATGGGTAACAATCAATCTTTTCGGCAACGGTCCGGCACCTCCTCTATCTCCACTAGTTCTGTCTTTTTCTCGTCTCTTTTTTTCCACTCGATTTTATCCCCGGTTTTTGGGGAAACCACTAACCTAACCGGAATGCCGATCAAATCGGCATCGGCAAATTTCACTCCGGCGGAAACTTCGGCCCGGTCGTCCCATAAAACTTCAACCCCGGCGGTCATCAAAGCCTCGTAGACTTTTTCCCCGTCGGTTTGCAAATTGATTAAATAAACTTGGTACGGGGAGACAGAATCCGGCCAAATAATCCCCTTATCGTCATGGTGAATCTCGGCGATCGTCTGCAGGCTCCGGCCGATGCCGATGCCGTAACAGCCCATGTAGTATTTTTTCTGACTGCCGTCTTTTGCGGCAAAAGTCGATCCGGTCATCAAATTGGTATAGTGATAGCCCAATTGAAAAATATTGCCGACCTCACTCCCCTTTTTCTCAACCAATTTCTGACCGTTTTCAGCCAGATAGCCGGCCTTAGCCAAAGCAATATCCGCTTCAATCCCGGCCTTAAAATCCCGGCCGTAATTAACGTTAAACGAATCGGTCGCCGCTTCTTTCTGGCCCCCGATAAAATTATTCACTGTTTTCAAGGAATTATCGGCCGCGTAAATCACGCCTTTGTGCCCCCAGGAATGGACATAGCCCCGTTTGGTTCCCAGCTTTTTTAAATCCTTTTCCTCGGCCGGTTCCAGTAATCCGGCCATATTCACGGCGTGGGCCAATTTAACCGGATTAACTTCCAAATCACCCCGAATATTGGCAATCACAATTTGACCGGTTACCCTGTTTTTATAAACTATATTCTTTAAATATCGCCACTCCGGCTCGCCGTAATGTTTTTTAAAATCCCTCATTGTCTGCACCCACTCCGGCTGGTCAATGATCTTAAACGGCTTAACCGCCTCATCAGCATTCATATTTTCAAACACACACTTCGCCACTTCTTCGTGAGCGCAGTAATCACCGGCGGTAAAATACTTCGATTCCCCGGCCGGAGTTTCAGTAACAAACTCGTGGCAGTACTCGCCGCCGATGTAACCGTTGTCCGCTTCCACCATCTGCGTTTTTAGCCCCAGCCGCTCAAAAATCCGGGTATAAGTTTTGGCCATTAAATCATAAGTGGTTTTAAATTCTGCTTCGTCCCGGTCAAACGAGTAGGCATCTTTCATCACAAATTCCCGTACCCGGAGCAATCCGCCCCGGGCCCGGAGTTCGTCGCGGAACTTCGTGGAAAACTGGTATAAATTCAGCGGCAAGTCTTTGTAGCTCAATTTAAACCGCCGCACCAAATCGACAAACATTTCCTCGGCCGTACCGCCCAAAGCAAACTCGGCCCCCCGCCTGTCCTTAACTTTCATCAGCTCGTAACCGGTCGAAACCGTCCGGTTAGTTTCCTGCCACAGCTCCAGTGGGTGCAGGACCGGAGTGATCATTTTCTGGGCGCCGGCTTTATCCATTTCCTCTTCAATTACGGCCATGATTTTATCGGCCACCCGCTGGCCCAAAGGCAAAAAATAATACCGCCCGGCGGTCGACTCCCGGATAAATCCGCCCCGGTATAACAATTTGTGGCTTTCCACCCGATAATCCCGCGGCGCTTGTTTTTCAGTTTTCCCAAATAATTTCGAATAACGCATGGAATTATCTTACCACAGCTCAACCGTATAACTGACTATGTGTCCCAAAAGCTACAAAGGTTATCCTCTTCCTATCAACCACTACAAAAATAGCCCGCCAATCACCGGTAATATTAATGCTCCGAAAACCACGCCACTTACCAGTTAATCCATGATTATTCAGTAAAGGCAGATATTGATTAGTTTGAAATAATCTTAATCTTTGCTGAAATTTTTCTCTCTTAAAACGTTGGCTAGAGTTTATTAGCATATTTCGGGTGAGGATTTTCCAGCCAAGCAATAGCATCGTCAGCATTATCAAAAGCCGGCGACACCCTACCTTTTTTAATATCCTCTTCCGATTCTTTAAGCATTTTAATCATATAAGGTGAAGGAATTTCCTCACGAGTAGAAAACTCCACTCTTTTTGTCCTAATTACCTGCTTGATTAAACCGTTAATCAGGGCGCTGACAGTCAAGCCCAACTCCTCGGCCACCCGCTGGAGCTGCTCTTTAACGCTGGCTTGTGTCCGAATATTTATCACTGCCGTATCCATATATACCTAGTGTAGCAATTGTATACACAACTGTCAAGAACCATTTTATCGGTAAACTTTCTTTCCGCCGCTGTGCCCGCCCAAACCTAAAACTAAAATCTTCCCTTTTTCCTGACTGTAATCCCAAATTACCCGTAAATCCCCGGTAATCGAGGCTGACCATTTTTCCCCAAACTTGGTTGTTCCCACTTTATGGGCTTTTAAACCCTGTTGTTTCGGATCAACTGCCAATTGCTTTAAGGCCTTGACTACTTTCTGCTTCAATTGCCGATTCCTGCCGCACTCGTGCTGGTAAATCTTCCAAAAATTTTCGCCAAATATCAGTTGATACATTAAACTCCGAAATATTTCTTTACCTCGCGCTCATCGTTCATATCAATCTCGACTGCCTTACCCTGGCCAATTTGCTGCAAACTTTCCTCAATCATCGCTTCTTCTGCCGCCGTAACATAAGCTCTCTTTTTCTCGGGAATAATCACTGAAAAAGGAATGGCTTTTCTCATAATCACCTGCTTAAAAAATAACTTCACCGCCTGGGTCATGGATAAACCCAATTGATCCAAAACCATCTCTGCCTCGGTTTTTATTGCCGGTTCCAATCTTACCTGTAAATAAGTCATATCTTAATGTATTACTATTACATTGTTTTGTCAATACCAATTGTTACGGTTCGATTCTTTTCACCCCGGGCAATTTATCAAAATGCCGGTCATAAGAGTAAATCACGGCAATTTTATCGAAGTGCATTCTGGCGGCCGCCAGCGAGTCCTCAAAATCAATTGACTTTTGGGCATAAATTTCCAGCGCCAGTAAGAATTCCCTTTTCCTGTCCAATTGCAAACTTTTAAGATTAATCAGGGGCAGCAGCAATGACTTAATCCTCACCGGCTTCAGGCCGTATAAGGCCCGGGACGACAAAATATAAACTACCTCGGCCAAAATCGACTCATTCGTGGTTAAAATAATTTTTCTTTTTTCCGCCGCTTGAAACAACTGGTAGCATTTTTCGGCTTTGACCGGATCATCATTAGTGATAAGCCGGATAAACACATTAGCGTCAACGAATTCAGGCTTCATCCCGATACCGCCTGGCCCTTTCGGCTTTAACGATTTGGCTCATTTGCCTGAACGTTTTTTTAATCGGTTTAACCGAACCGAAAATTTCTTTGAGTGATAAGCCGGGAGACCGCAATTCCACTTTTTTGCCGTAAACTACCGCCAAGACCTGATTGGTTTTCCCTAAATCCAGCATTTGCCTGACGCCGATCGGGATGGTCACCTGGCCTTTTCCGCTCACCGGCAAAGTATAAGTTTGTAAAGAATTCATATTAAGTAAAGATTATCAATAAAGTAAAGAATTGTCAAGGGTCGGTTACGGCGCCACTTCCCGCCAGGCAATGTTGAGCGAAAATAGATAACGGTAGGCGTTGAGCAACAAATCCGGCCGGTAAATAAACTTT
>Ga0100392_1001869_pt1 | contig 19558 bp, 24 predicted proteins | sample CryGeymeta201516_FD_81548 | JGI IMG/M metagenome (GOLD analysis project Ga0100392, IMG submission 81548) | Groundwater microbial communities from Crystal Geyser aquifers in Utah, USA - Crystal Geyser metaG 2015-16 | ecosystem: Environmental > Aquatic > Deep subsurface > Groundwater | place: USA... | reverse complement strand
TTGCCTGGGTGAATGTTACTTTGTGTTTTGTAAAAGTTGAGTTTGATCCAAATGGAGTAAAAAGAAGTGCGGACTGGGTTTTTCCCAAGACAAACATGAGGTCATTTTTAAATGATTGAAAGTCTGCAGTGTCATCTTGCTGGGCTTGAATTCTAGAAGAATTCAGAAATAACGCACATCCCAATACAAATAGGGAAAAGCCAGTGAGCAGCAATTTTCTCTTCACAGAGTCATTATAGCCTAGGAAGGTCTATTCTTCAGACGTTCCTCCGGGCAAGGAAATTGGTCCAGAATTATTGATTGCGTCTTTTGATTTTTCTGTAGACCTCGGAATTTTGAATTCGGTCACAGAAGTTATGCCGGTGAAGCTTGCGATGAGATTTAGAATAATGAAGGCGGAGAGAGAAACCACGATACCCACAACAGCATAAGTGATGGTTTTTCTGGCATCTTCAACATTTTTAGAATTACTTCCAGCTAACATCCACTTAAAAGAGGCGACGATAAACATTACAAAAGCCGCCAAGCCAATGATGGAGATGATCACGGTAAAAGCATTGGCGATCAGGCACTCAAGGCCTTGGAGAGTCGCCACCTCATTGTATACACAAGCCTCTCCCCATTCCTGAGTTTGTGCCATAACGGGTGTGGTACTAAGTGCTAGTGCGGATAAAGCAGATAAAAAGATAGAAACTCTAGATTGCGACATAGAGTACTAGTATACCCGAAGCTGATAGATTGCGAAATTAGACACCGCTAATTGGTTTGACGTTTTCCAGAAGAGCGTCGAAAGACTCAAAACCAAGGAAGCGAATAACTAAAAGGAAGATGGCCCAGCTTGCGGCAATTATAACTAAGCCTATTATGGCGTGTAGTATTTTACCTCTGGCATCAGTGATTTTACCTTGGTCGCCACCAGAGCTAAGCCAGGAAAAGGCAGCGGTGATGAGCTGCAGTAGTGTAATCAAAGCTGCGATGAGCATGATAATGGTCAGAACAGAAGTGATCAGCCCACCCAGAGTGAGGGCATATCCCTTATAAATGATGACTTGTCCGAATGCGTTTGAACTCATAGTGCTTGTTCCTGAATTAGTTGCTGTAGTAGAAAGATACAGCGTATTACCGTCTTGTACAACGCCCACTGTTCCTGAGTTTAGTCCGGAGGTGCTACCACTAGCTTGAGCCGTGGATATTATCACGAAGAAACTCAATATAGCTAATGATACTATTTGTAGTCTTTTGATCATGTTAGGTATTATATCTTGAAGTTAGAAAAAGAAAAGACCTATAACAAAAAACCCCTCCGGGAAGGAGGGGTTTAAAAATTCAGAGTATAGATTACGGCGCGCTTGATACTCCTTCTGCTCCAATCGATTTAAGATTGCTGAACAATTCAGTGTAGTTGCTGAAACCAAGGAAGTTAATTACGATCAAAAAGACTGCCCATGCAGCAGCGAGGATGATTAATCCAACCACAGCAGCGGTAATCTTATTTCTTGCTTCTTCTGTTTTGCCAGAATCACCACCAGAGGTAACCCATTGAATACCACCCCAGATCATGTAGATCAAAATCATTAAGGCAGCAATAAGCATTACAAAAGTGAGAACAGAGCTAATCAAAGTACCAAAGGTATCAGCAAAGCCTTTGCCGGTGTTGACCGTGCCAGAGAGTTCTCCTTTGACAGTGCCGTTTCCTGCAAACGCAACTCCTGTCAAAAAAAGAGAGGTGCTAACTAGTGAAGCCTTAGCGGCCAAAGTTGTGAGGGTATTTTTCATATTTATTCCTTTATAAGATTATTTTGTTAACGTTCACCACCTACTACTGACGTGTCAACTCCACTACTAACATTAGTTGCTCCAATCGACTTAAGATTGCTGAACAACTCAGTGTAGTTGCTGAAGCCGAGGAAGTTAATAACTATTAAAAAGACTGCCCATGCAGCAGCGAGGATGATTAATCCAACAACAGCGGCGGTAATCTTATTTCTAGCTTCTTCTGTTTTGCCAGAATCACCACCAGAGGTAACCCATTGAATTCCACCCCAGATCATGTAGATCAAGATCATGAGTGCGGCGATAAGCATTACAAAAGTGAGAACAGAGCTAATTAAAGTTCCGAAAGTATCAGCAAAGCCTTTGCCAGTGTTGACGGTACCAGCAAGACCTGCTCCGACATTTCCATTTGCTGCAAACGCAACTCCTGTCAAAAAAAGAGAGGTGCTAACTAATGAGGCCTTGGCGGCCAGAGTTGTGAGGGTATTTTTCATATTACAAATTATTGTAGCATATTTAGGCTAATACAAGATACATTAACCGAAATTAAACGTTAGGACCTCGATTCCTAAAAATGCTTGCAAGAGTGAGAAAATGGCTACGACAGAGGCCAAGACAATGATTCCAATAACAGATTGAGTGATTCTAGCTCGAGAGGACTCGAGTTTTCCTGTGTCTCCACCAGAGGTGATCCACTCCATGGCGGCCCAGATGAGATTGACGAGAACCATTAGAGCGGCGATGGTCATAGCGATGGTGAGGACTCTGCCGACCATTACTCCGAGACCAACTTGGGCGTAATCAATTCCAGGAATATTGTTTCGGCCTGGAAGTTTTTGATTATTAGCTTCAAGAAACAAATTTAAATCTGCTTGAGCATGGATTGATTGTAGGATATTCTTCATAATTAGTTAAAAGTCAGGTTGAACGCCTTCGTAGTCTACAGGCTGCCCAGGCACTGTTACAGGGGGTGTGTATTCTTGAAATTGCTCGGTTGCAGATGGGAACTGAAGCATCAAGATTCTAAAGTCAGTGCCAAAGAGTAACTTACTGACATAAGCAATAATCGTGAATGAGCTGACAAGTATAAATAGACCAATTGCCGACTGAGTTAGACGATTTCTCGCGCTTTCGATTTTGCCACTGTCGCCTCCGGCAGTGATCCACTCAATGGCACCTTGTATAAATAAAACAATCACAGCTAAGGCGCCGATGGTGATGGCTGATCTCCAGAGAACGATAAAGTATCCAGTGAATATTGAGCCATTATTGGCATTTTCTGCGCTATTACCAAGATCACCGATGACGGGGTTCTTTATCTGGGCAAAGGCTACCGTGGCTGAGAGAAAAAAAATGGCTAGGAAAGTAAGAATTTTTTTCATGGAGTTGGAACTAGGTCTTTAAGCATTTCTGCTGGATTGAGAATATCTATACCAACGACAGTGCTGATAATACCAATAATACCGTAAGCAGCAACGATAATCACCAGGCCAATAGCTGACTGAACCATGCGATTCCTAGCTGTTTCAATTTTGCCACTTTCGCCGCCTGCAGTAATCCAGCCTAGGGCTCCAATGAGGAAATTGACAATAAAAAATATTGAACCGAGAACAGTCAAGATTCCGAGCAAGTTAGAGAAGAAGACTTCAAGATTTGTAAAGGCGCCATCGGCGACGTCAGAACCAGTGGTGTACACAGTATCTACCGGCGCTTTAAATCCTCCGAATTGTGCTAGTTGTGTAGGAAATTGCATAATTTATAAGTAGTATACATTGTTGGCTACGGCGAGGCTACAGTGCTCTCGAGAGCGCCAATAAGCTGGGGATTAAGAATGTAACCAGCATCGCCAAAGAAGATCTGGCCTAAGGCGCCCGCAAGTAAAAATGCAGTAACTATAAGACTTAGTCCAATCGCCGACATAGTAAGTTTTTCCTTTACTGCTTCGGCGCCGTCTGTTCCGCCCGGTTTCGTGATATAGATGAAGGCTGCAGAAATAACATTAAACATCACCCAGATACCAGCGATGATGGAGCCGAACTGAAGTATGCGAGAGAGGAAGAGGATGAGGCCGATGCCAGCAACAGTATTTCCTTCGCTCGTTTTGGCAATAAAGTTTAATTTTTGTATAGAAGTTGGAGGTTTTACTCCACCCAAGACTGGTCTTGCTTCTCCCGATCCGCATGCTGGACCTGTTGCAGAGATAACAATTTCATCTTCTCCTGTAATTGGGTTCGGGTGAGTAGATTTTTGACATGTTTTGCCACCAGAGCATTTTCCTACTGATTCGCAGCCGTCTTTTTTAACCACCTGAGTATTCTGAGCATTAGCTGCTGTTGGGCTCAATAATGAAAAAAAGGAGAAAATTGCGATTGTTAGAAATATTTTTTTCATCTTATTGCCTGAATTGTTGGATTCAAAATAAAGGTCGCGCTGCCGAAGAACAACAAACTGAAAATTGCAGTAATTGTGTAGGCAGTAACTAAAAGAACAAGACCAATAACACTATTAGTAATCATGGTGCTGACTTTTTCATTAGCACTGGCATCACCATTCCCAGAAATGTAGATGTAGGCAGCTAAGAAAATATTGATAACTACCCAGAGGGAGCCAACTATCATCAATAATTTAATGATAGTAGAAATAAATACCAAGATTCCTATATCCCCTCCATCAGCATTAAAGTTTCCCACAGGAGCAGGCTTATCTATCGTTCCAATTCCCAGCGGGTCAGTTGTTGCGGCCAGTAAAGTCAAAATACCCATATTTATAAACCCATGTTTACTCCGGTTAGGAGCTGAACAATTTGTACAATCCAGTATGCACTAAACAGAAGCACGAAGCCAATGACCGCTGTAGTAGCCATTTTTTGGGCTTGTTCCATGCCTTTTTTGCCCTGGGAAACGAATAGAAATCCGGCATAAAAAACATACAGAAAGAGCATGACGCCACCGACTACAAAGAGATTTCTCACAATTAGATTAACGAGAAAGGCGGGCTCGCTGTAGACACTTTTTATTGTTGTATTGTTTGAGAGGGTTAGACACTCTCCCAAGTCGATGGAGGTTTCTCCGCCAGCTTCGCAGGCTGCATAAACTTTTTGGACAATTGGGAACAATGAGGCCATGAGTGGTATTATACGACAATTACATGACAGACGAACAGCGGCTCATCAGCGAACTCAAAGAGGGAAAATCTCAAGCAGTTCGCGAATGGTTCAAAACCTATCATGATCGCTTGTTGCGGTTGGTTTTGCAGCGCATTTCTTTGGAGACAGATGCTGAGGAATTAGTTCAGGAAACTTTTCTCAACGCTTTGAAGCAACTGCCTTTGTTTCGCGGTGATTCAAGTCTCTGGACATGGATGGTTTCGATAGCGAGACATGAAATTGCTGATTTCTATAGAAAAAAGTATGCCAAAAAAGCTCTGCACACCGTTCCCCTTGGTGATTTAATTATTTCAACTAAAATTCAAGATTCTTCCGAGATCTCAGAAGCAGTTATGTATTGTTTAGGAAAAATGAAGGCAGAGTCCGTCGAGCTTCTGAAGCTAAAGTATGTTGATAGTAAGAAAGTTTTAGAGATTGCTCAGGATTTTGGTCGAAGCGTTAAGTCAGTAGAGTCTGAATTATTTCGTGCTCGAAACGAGTTCCGCGCACTTTATGCCGCTTATGAAAACGAATAACTTTTTAGAAAAACTTGAAAAAGAGGCCTCGCTTCAGGCAAAATTATCCACGACAAGAATTTTTCCAAGCCAACTTGATGCTTTGACTTCGTTTATTGGTCGCTATCCATGGCAGTTTGTGCTGGTTGTCTCAGGAATGACTGCTTTTGCAATTGAACTACTGAGAAGTTCGGTCGGTGGAGGAGGATTGTGAATCAAAATCAAACTCTTTCATTTCTCTATGCTCTCGGTAAAATTACCTTGGGCTTACTTCTGCATCCATATCAAACAATGCAGTCGCTAATTCGCGAAAAAGCTTTCATCTGGATGACACTTCTGCCAAGTGCGGTTTTTGTTGGAGCTAAAATTATCTGGTTTTTTGCTTTGGTGCCTTTGGTGCGCTTACTTTTTTCTTGTTCAACGTCAAGTTTTTTTGGATGTGACTTAATTCCATTTTTCGCCAACTGGCTAGTGCTTTTCTGTATTTACTGGCAGGTAATGCTTTTGTATTTACTCTTGAGGTTTGAGCTGGCGTTTAGGGAGTAGAGGCTTTTTTGTAAAGCTGGTTAACAATTTTCGCCATTCGTTTGTTTTCATACATAGCTAAAAGAGAGAAGACCATCCCCCAGTCAATTGATTTTAAGTTGTCAAAATAATAATCGACATTTGAATAAAGAGTATCTAGAAATGCCCTCTCTTTAGATGCAATAGTGAGTCTACTACCTTGTTCTATACCTGCGGTATTTAGCAGTGTTGTATCTTTCATCTTTTTATAGATGTAATTTTCATTATCAACGGTGATTTTCCTAGTTAAGTATGACGCCACGTTAATATTAGTCTGGTACTGAAAGATAACGCCTTCTCGCGCCAGAACAGTTTCAAAGCTAATGTAGGAAGGAGTAAATATTCTGGTTGCCAGCTCTAGTTTGTTGTACTTTTTGTCCTTGACGTAGACACCTCTTCGTAGTCTAAGCAAATCGCCATTTTTGACATAATAATTTAGTCTGACTTTGGCTGCATTTGTATTGCTTTCCTCCCACAACATGATTATGTCTTTAAAAGTAAAGACAGTTTTCTTTGATCGTAAAATGGTATTTAGGTAATTGCCTTTTTTCATAATAGAACTAAAAGTTAGCTTTATACTAACCTATAGTTCTAATATACTCATTATTTGAGATTTGTCAAGTAGTCTTGCGTGATTTAACATTAAAGTTGCGACTAATATATATCAGTCTCTTACTTAGAGTGCTTGACAATGCGTGGTTTGGGGGTGGTTGAACGACTAATCCTTGTATCATGAGCGAACGCATTGGAGGAAGAGGAGCAATTGCTCCCTGGAGAATTAGAAGGGAACTTTTATGGTCTCCAATGCAAGGTGGACATCGGGACCGAGCTGGTATTACGGAGAACAGGAAATCGTTGAAGGAAGAAAATGCTTTTTTGTTAGCAAGATGGGAATTAATATGCATCAACTTGACAAGGTAATCTTAGTAAACCAAAAAGACGAAGTCATCGGTGAGATGGACAAGATGGATGCTCATCGAGGTGAGGGAAAACTTCATAGAGCAATATCTGTTTTTTTGTTTAGAAAACTAGGAGATGATGTTGAGCTACTCATTCAACAAAGAAGCGCAAAAAAAATAGTTGGCGCCCACCAATGGGCGAACACTGTTTGCGGCAATGTTCGTCCAGGTGAAACATACGAAGTGTGTGCGAGAAGAAGACTAGAAGAAGAGCTTGGAATTATTGACCCACAGCTAATTCTTACTCCTGCTAAGAAGTTTCAGTATCAGGTTAAATGTAATGAAGAGTTCAGCGAGAACGAAATAGATCAAATATTTACGGGCTGGTTTGATGGAGAGCTAAACATAAATCCTGATGAAGTTCAAAAAGTAGATTGGATTAGTTGGCAAAGTCTCCAAAATGGAAAATATGCTGATCTTGAGTATAATTGGGCACCTTGGTTTGTGATAATGATGGAGTCTGCCAAGGAAATTTATGAATAAAGAAAAAGAACCATTAAGAAGGTTTGGGTCATTGGCTGTTGTTATTGGACCAGATGGACATTTTGTTTTTTTTAACTCTCATGTTGAGAATGGAGACAAGTTAGATTGGAATGGAGAAAGATTTCGATCAGTTAGTGATAACCTTGAAATGATTTCCGGCGCTAACAACAAGTCATCTTTTAACCAAGAAGACTTCATTTCAACTTTGGTGAGAGAGACAAGTGAGGAGAGAGGTGTGACAATCAGCCCAGATCAAATTTCTGACAGAATTGGTTGGAGTGCAACTTGTCAACAAAGAGACGGTGAGGCCGTAGCTTTTGATATTTCAGTCCACACCATGCGTTTAACACAAGAACAATTAGATGAAATTTCAAGAAGTGGCTCGACCATTACTTTAATTTCAAAAGAAGAAGTATTAAAAGCTTTGGATAACAACCAATCCGCCTTTCGTCCCTCAGTAATAAAAGCAATAGAAATGGTATTGCAGAACTAAGAATTGATTATGCCAATGACATCTCCCATCACCCTCATAAAAATCGGCGGTTCATTAATCACCGATAAAAATAAGCCATATACCGTGCGAAAGCAGGCGCTCGCCACAATTGCATCCGAAGTAAAGAAAGCGACCGATAGTGGACAGAGATTAATTCTTGGTCATGGCGCTGGTTCATTTGCCCATATTCCTGCTAAAAAATACCAGACCCACAAAGGTTTGCAGAATGAGGAAAGCCTAAAAGGCTTCGCTGAGGTTGCCGCCGCCGCGCGCGAACTAAATGGCATTGTTATGAAGGCGTTGATCGACGCTGGAGTCTTAGCTGTTTCAGTAAGTCCTTTGAGCATGATGACTGCTGATAATTTTGAGCTTGGAAGCATGTGGACAAACAGCATCGAGAAACTTTTAGAACTTGGTCTTCTGCCTGTAGTATATGGTGATCCAATCGTCGATTTAGTGAAAGGCAGCACCATTTTTTCTACAGAGCGCGTTCTTGGATATCTTGCTCTTGATCTTAGAGCTAAGGGATACGAAATTGAACGCGTTATTCATTGCGGTCAAACAAACGGCGTTTATGATCTCGAAGGTAAGACTATTCCTTTGATTAATTCATCGAATTTTTCCACATACAAGCAGGCCATCGGTGGCTCAAGTGGTGTCGATGTGACCGGAGGTATGGTGCACAAAGTGGAGGAGACGCTTTCTCTAGCTCAGCAAGGAATTCCAGGTCTAATTATCGATGGCATAGAGCACGGCACCCTCTCGCAGGCGATTCGAAATGAACCAGTAATAGGCACAAAAATTGAAAATTAATTATGTCCAAAAAAAACTCCAACCCCATTCCAGCTCATGTTGCTGTTATTTGTGATGGCAACAGGCGTTGGGCGAAAAGCCACGGCTGGGATGTGATTAAGGGTCATCAGTATGCGCTCGATGTTATTTTTGAGCCTTTGGCTGACAAAGCTGCTGAAATGGGTATTGGTTTTTTAACGTTCTGGGTTTTTAGTACTGAGAACTGGAATCGTGATAAGAGGGAAGTTGAAGCCCTAATGAATATGTTTCGAAAAGTTTTTGATGAACAGGTGGCGCGTTTTAACGAAAAAAATATTCGCGTCAATCATATCGGCGATCTTGATGGTTTGCCAGAAGATATCCAACAAAAAGTTCGCGATGGAGTAGAAAAAACTAAAAATAATACTGGTCTTACCCTAACTTTCGCCATGAATTACGGTGGTCATGATGAGCTCAGGCGGGCTATCCAGAAGATTGCTGCTGAGGTTGCGGCGGGTAAGGTGCTGCCAGAAAACATTGACGAAAAGTTTATTTCTAAACATCTCGATACGGCTGGCATGCCAGAGCCAGATCTGATTATTCGCACTAGTGGAGAGCAAAGGCTTTCGGGCTTTATGTCTTGGCAGAGTAACTATGCAGAATTTAGTTTTCCAGAGTTTCATTTTCCAGAGCTGACTCCAGATAAATTTGAAGGCGTGGTCAAAGAATATGGAGATCGCAAGCGTCGTTTTGGCGCTGGTTAAAGAATCGTAATTCCGAAAATTACCTCGACAATTTGCATTATCCAGTAAGAGACGAAGAGCAGTAAGAAACCGACTATCGCAGCGGTGGCGCGTTGTTTTCCCGCATCAAGAGATTTTTCGCTAGATGCTCCCGCGAGCATTTCAAATCCAGCCCAACTGAGCATGGCGAAGAGAATGAGTCCTGCTAGGGGAAAGGCAAAAAGGAGAATGCGCGAAATAAAGCCTCCTGGGCTTTTAAGTGTTTTGGCAAATTTGCTTGGAGATCCATCCGCGTTGCCCATGAGGAGAGGGTTAAGTTCATTAAATTTTTCTGAGGTTAGGTTGTCGACTATGCTGGGTTCTGGGGGCTCTTCCTCTGGATTAATTGGAGTTCTAATTGGAAGAGAACAATAATTTAGTGAGCTACAGCATTGAGCGCTTCCAGGGCAACTTTGTGGTTTACTAACAATTCCACCCGATGAATCTTCACAAATTTTCCAGCCTCTCTCTATTGTTTTCCAAACACCACATCCAGTCGTAATTTCAGATCCATCCTGATTTCCAGGAGGAATGAATGGTTCGACTGGACACAATAGAGTATTTTCACAACATATTGTGGGTTCCGAACAAGATTGTGGAGATTGAATAGTCGTATTTAAGAAAGTCTTGCAAACAGTTTGACCACCAACTTCACTCCACACTCCACAACGAAGGTCTTCTTCTTCAACTTTTGGTTCAGGAAGACATTTGATTCCATCAATCCAGCCACAGCAAGTGTTTGAGCTATTTCCTTCTAGAGGAGGAGTAACGACCAGACCTCCAACTATTGCTTCGCACTGACAAGATTTAATGGTCTTATCGTAGTATGTGCCGCAGCCAACTGTCGGGAGCTCAGGCTCAACTTGTGCTGGATTAATAAAATATGTTCCAATTTCACAACTAGTATCAAATCCTAGTTGTTTATCAGCAAAGAATTGTACCTGATAACTAAGTGGAGATCCATTTCTGTATAGAGACAACACAGACGGATCATTTATAACAAAACTGAGGTTATATTCATATTCTCCCGACATATTTACATTTCCAGTCGGCTCTCCTTGAACTTTATCTGTTTCAACTGTCTTGATTGTAGTTTGAATAGAGTCTATTTTTAGGAAAAATGATCGAAAATTTTCTTTAGTATAAATCTTCATTTCAACTCTTTTTGGTTGATCTACTATAGAATCATCAATCCCTTCAATGCTTGTGATTGATATTTTATTATTACAGTTGATTGGAGTCTGAATTGTCTCTGCAAGCACAGAATCCGGTTTGATTAAAAATAGGAATGCAAACAGAAAAAACTTCAGAAGAATTTTATTAGTTATTTTCATGACGTTCCAAATCCCGGTATACGAAGGATATCAAAACCAATGAATTGCAAGATCGTTACAGAAAAAATAATAACTAATAAACCAACGATTGCAGATGTGATCATCTCTTTTGCTTGTTCTGCGCGCTTTGGATCACCCTGGGAAGTTGTGATGAGAAAGCCACCAGCTAGAGTCATTATAAGAGAAACTCCTCCACCTATTCCGAGTCCAAGTTTGACAAGGCTCTGAACGATCGAGGTCGGTTCTCGCTTGATGCAGCCAATGGCAGTCCAGACTCCGGCTTGATCAGTATTTGCTTTCTCAACATCATTTGAATTATCGGTGGTAGCGCATTTGACACATTCATTGTAAGCATTGCTACCTATTTGCAGCTGTGAACAAAGTGAAAAAGGCAGCGAATCCTCCGAGTCAGAATTTGGGTTTGTGTTACAACTACCATTGCAACCAGACGCTATGTCTATCGTTCTGTTACAGTTATTGAATGTTGATCCAAATTCTTTAAACTGCAGTGTGTAGGTGTCTTCTTCATTTGGAGTGAAACTGGCCTCAAAAACACCTGGTGAAGTTGTTGGCAAATGAGGTAGGTCCAGAGCACCCCCCCATAGTTTTTGGCCGATAGCAGTTTTTACTTCTCCAGAAAATAGCTGTCCATTTTTTGTCATTCCTTCGACTCTGAAGTTGACAGGCTTGTGTCTTTCAAGGCATCCAGGGTAATAACAGGCATCAGTAGCTTCGTCTCCTTGCCAAATTTTTATTGATCCGCAAGATCGCCCATTTGAGCCAGTAGAGTAATATACTCCCACTTCGCATAATCTATTTGTTTCAAGAAAACCACCTTGGTGCACGTACAGAACGACATAATGATCATCGTCATTTTTAGTATTGAGAGCAGATCTATCTGATATCGTCCAAATTATCTGATTTCCACTAACAACAATGCCATCTCCCTTGTCTCCATCTGAATCAATCTTAAAAGTCTTACTCTGTTGTTCATCGTAGAGGTAATCTTTTACAACTCTACCAACTTTTTCTCCTTTAACTTTAAGATAATATTTATCACTGGTATTCAGTCCTTGAGTGCTAAATTTAACGACGTGAGTCATGCCGTCTGTGTAGCTTGGCAATGTTATTCCCACGCCTTCAATTGATCCTTGGCAAGTACCAATGCTATACGCGAATGTCGAAGATGAACTTAAAGCAAGTGAAAGAAAAAAAACAAGGCTTGTGAGTAGAATCTTAAATCGTGACATTGTTCACCATTATTGTACCCCATCTCGAGCCACCAGTGGTACACTGTTTACATCATGTGGCGACGTTTTTTTGTCAGCATATTTCTTGGGGCAGTGCTGGCAACAGTCGTAAGCGGGGGGATTTTTCAGATCTTACCTGTCAGGGCTGACGAAGTTGCTGATCTCCAGAAGCAAATCGACGAACTCGAGAACCTGAAAAATATGTCGGAATCGGCGACAAAGCCTTTGGTGGAAGAGCTCAAGGGCTTAGAAAACCGCATCGATACTGCTCGCGCTGGTATTGAGCGTGCCAGAGACGAGGTTGCCACCTTGGCCAAAAACATCGACGGTCGTGAGCTCGACCTCGCCATCCAGTACCAAATTCTTTCTGAACGCGTTCACGTTCAGTACAAAAGAAGCCGTCAGCTAAATCCACTCCTAATTTTCTTCGCCGGGGGCGACGCCAGTGCTGTCTCCAAGGATCTTGCATACCAATCTGCGGCCAAAGCCAGAGACGACAAGCTAATTACTGATATTAGCTCTGATATCGCTGGTCTTGAAGCTGACACAGTAGTCCTAGAAAACAAACAAAAACAGCTTGCTGCTCTAGAAATTCAGCTTGATGAACAGGCAAAGTTTTTTCGTGGCGAGATTGGCAAAGCCCAAGATTATCAGAAAGATCTAACTGGCAAAATTGCCTCACTTTCAGCCAAGCAGCAAGAAATCTTAGCGGCTAGATCTGGTAGTTTTACTGCCAGTATTGGTGATAGCGAGCTCGCTGATGACATTAACGCTTCGATTAAAGGCTTTCGTGACTCTGCGCCCAGCGGCTATTTCGCAGTTTTTTCCTTTGGTGCCTATACCCACAGAAAAGGCATGAGTCAGTACGGAGCCAGAGGTAGAGCCGAGAATGGTCAGAGCTATAAACAAATTCTCCAAGCCTACTACGGCAAAGAACCAGTTAGCAAAAACACCGATGGAAACATTAGAGTCAGTGGCTACGGAGAAATAAATTTTGAGGAACAGTATCTCTGGGGAATAGCTGAGATGCCGTCGAGTTGGCATGCAGAAGCTCTAAAGGCTCAGGCAGTCGCCGCCAGAACTTATGCTTATCGCTATATTGAGCAGGGAAAAGAAATTTGCACAACAGAGGCTTGCCAAGTTTTTTCAAAATCAAAGTCTGATAATGCTCCAGAAGCTTGGAAACAGGCAGTGAGGGATACAAGAGGCCAAGTGCTCGAAGATGTTGTTACCTTTTATGCATCCACTCATGGTGCATTTACTACAACTGCCGGCTGGGACACGACTGATGGTAGCGGTGGTGGAAATTTCATTGACAAGTCATTCGAAAAACTTGGCGGTTCTCCTTGGCTCTACAAAGCTTGGTACACCCAAGGATATAGTTCTAGTAGCGATAAATGCGGCAGGAGCAATCCTTGGCTTTCACCGGAAGAGATGGCAGACATTATTAATGCTGCAAGATACCGCGATGATCGAGTTACTCCTGTCAGCACCTCATGTTGGGGCGGCAATCCTTATTCACATGCTGAGCTTAGAGAGAAAGCGAACGGGCCTTCTAGCGTGTCCTCAGTCTCAGTTAGTCAGGGCAATGGCACTACCAACGAAGTTATTTTCCAAACCAATATTGGTGAGATCCGTCTTAGCGGTTCTGACTTTAAAACCGCCTTTAATGTTCGCGCACCTGGTAGACTATCAATTCCCCAAAAAGGTTTTGCCTTCTTTAACATTGAGCATAAATAGTGATACCGCTAACACAACTCTCTCTCCAGCATTTTCGCACTCACGCTCAGCTTAGCTTGAATTTTGATAATCAAGTCACAGTCATTAGTGGTCCCAATGCCAGTGGCAAGACTTCTATTTTGGAGGCGATCAATTTGCTTGCCACAGGAGATAGCTTCAGAGCTAAAAAAATCTCTGAGATGATTTCCTTTGATGCCGATCTGGGTCGAGTCAGAGGCATGGTTTCAGAAAATGAGGGGGAGCCGCTAGACATCGAAATTCTTCTCACTCACGGCGTTCTTCAGGGCAAGCGCACTCCGCACCGCTTATTTCGCGTTAATGATGTCGCCCGCCAAAAACGCATCGCTACTCACAGATTTTTTACCACGGCTTTTAGGCCAGAGGACTTGCGCTTAGTCGAGGGTTCACCATCGAGAAGGCGCGGATTTTTAGACACTGTTTTGTCATCAGTGCACCCGGAGTATGAACGAAGCTTGCGGGTTTATGACCAAACGCTTAGGCGAAGAAACAAGCTTTTGGAGCAAGTTCGCTCGGGAGAACAGTCAGCTAATGTTTTGAGCTACTGGGATGTGAACATGTTGAAGCACGGCACAGTTTTACAAAAATTTCGGACAGAATTTGCCGCAGCTTGCGCTGGAGTGGCTTTTCCCAAACAATTTACGATTGAGTATCTACCATCAATTATCTCCGAGGAGCGCCAGGATGAGTACCGATCTAGAGCCATTGCCGCCGGTCATTCGTTGATTGGCCCTCACAAGGACGACTTTGCCATTCATTTACAAACAAAAACTAACCAATTCGAACTTTCCGCTTTCGGTTCACGTGGTCAGCAGCGCCTAGCAGTTTTGTGGTTAAAATTATGCGAACACGCCTACGTCCGAGAGAATTCGGATCGTGAGCAAATTCTTCTTCTTGATGATATCTGGTCGGAGCTTGATGATGAGAGCCAAGCCATTATCGAACCTCTTTTCCGCCTGCAACAAACAATTATTACCACCACCAGCGAAGAATTGGCAGAAAAATTAACCGCAGCTCATGTTGCTCTCGGTGTAGAATAATCAAAATGAAAACTCCTATTTCACCAACTGTTGCCTCCTATCTTCAGCGCCTGAAATTTCCAGAAAAGTACTCTCATAAAGGTCAAAATGGCAAGCTTTTAATTATCGGTGGCAGCGAGCTTTTTCATGCAGCCAGTAAGTGGAGTTTAGACGTAGCCAGTAAGTTTGTTGACATGGTTTTCTACTCATCAGTGCCAAGCAATAACGTTTTGGTTCAGGCCGCCAAACAGGAATTCTGGAATGGCATAGTTATTGAAAGAGAAAATTTGAATGACTATATCGACGAAGCTGACTGCGTCTTAATTGGTCCTGGCATGGAGAGAAGTGAAGAAACAACCAGGATAACCAATGAGTTATTGGAGAAATATCCAGAAAAAAAATGGGTTATCGATGCCGGAGCTCTGCAGATGATGGATCCAGATTTACTTCCAAAAAATAGCATTATTACTCCTCATGCAGGGGAGTTGGAGCGTCTACTTGGCGTTGTTGCTCGTCAGTCTTCAGAATCTCCCGCTGGTCCAAAGCTTGATGAACTAGAGCCGCTTTTGGCAAAGGGCACTACGATCGTTCTCAAGGGTCCAACTGACTATATTTATCACAGAAATGATCTAATCACTGTTGAGGGTGGCAGTCCTGGCATGACTAAGGGAGGAACTGGTGATGTCCTAGCCGGAGTTGTGGCCGCGCTTTTTTGTAATCACGATGCGATGACGGCCGCAGTGATTGGTAGCTTTGCCAATAAACAAGCCGGAGAGGATCTCCATTCTAAGGTTGGGCCGCTCTTTAATGCTTCTGATTTGGTCCAAGCAGTGCCAAAGGTTTTGTGGGATTCTTTTAACTATCTATCAAAGTAAATTTTTACATTAATAGGAAATACTTCAATGGCACTTTAACAATATTATTTTTTAGAATTAATTCTGAATCACTGACGACTATTCCGTATTTTCCACCAAGTTTTTTTAAAGTTGCTTCAGCTTGATTGGCCAACTTTTTGCCATAGCCAACTTCTATGGGAATTTTTTTATTTGATAAGCTTAGTAGAAAGTCGGCTCCACCTTTGGAGCTGTCATAAAAGATTGGAGAAGCGTTCTTGTCGGAAAAATTTTGGTGCAGTGAGAGGGCCACAACGTCTTCCATGTACTTTCCTTTGTGATTTAAAAACGCATTTTCACCCTCAACTATTGAAAGTAGAGCGTATCTTATTGCTGGGGTCATAAAGTGATATTTTGAAGGTTTGCGGACTTTTTTGTATGTCGAACCGTAAGGATAAACACGAATTAGTATCTCTGCCTTCTCTAGACTTTCTAGTATGTTTGCAAGAGTGATTAGAGAAATTCTCCTAAGGCTTTTTGCCACACTAGTCAAGCTAACTTCACTACTCCCAGCAACTAATAGCAATATATTTTTAATTGACGATAGCGTGCTAGTGTCAAAACTCCCAAGCTCTGACAAATCCCTTTCAATCACTCGATCGATTAGTTGATTAGTGAGCATATAAACATGTTGTTCGCTGCTAATGGTAAGTGCGAAAGGCATACTTGAATACTTCAGGTATTTATCAACTTCAAGGGTTTCAATACCAAACCAATATTTTTTAACATCTGCGTCTAGTTCTGAGAGATTTGAGTAGCATTCGTTTGCATCAGCACTATATATGAGTGCTTGTTTTATTGACTTTGAAAGCCCTTGTATTGGTAGCTTTAGACTTGAAATTACATTAGAAAGAGATTCATACTTAGTTTTTAAAAGCATGGTCTCAACAAAGCTCATTGGGTAAAGTTTCTCAAAAATAACTCTTCTAGCTAGATCAGCGGTCGATTTTAGCGATAACGCAGAAGATCCAGTGCAGACTACAAAAACTCTTTTTGATTTGTCATATAAGGTCTTGAGAACACTCGTCCATTTTTTGTCAAAATGAATTTCGTCGATAAATAGAAAGATTTCTGACTCTGACTTCTCGAATGAATTACCTAGAATTTTTTGATATTCATCTAGAACAGTGAAGAGATCAGAGTTAAGTTCATTAATTATTTGATCGGTGGAGATATAAAGAACATTGGTTGGATGAGTTGCTTGAACTAAAAAATAAAGTTGGGCTAATATTGTAGTTTTTCCTACACCTCTGAGCCCAGGTATACCAATAATTCTTAACTCCTTTCCTCCTGCTACAAAGTTTTCGATATACAACTTCATTTTGTCATATATTTCTCTGGTTAGATATTTATTTCCCTGTGCGTCCTCTACATACGAGCGCAAAAGAGACGGGGATCTATTTATTTGGTTTTGAAGATATTGTTGAATTTGTTCATTGTTCATATTTGTCTCACTGACCTACTTGACTCTTATAGTAACATCTATTACTGACATAGTCAACTATAACAGTAGCGCACTAGAGCCTTTCTCCAGGCTAAAAATAGCGAAATCTCTGTTTGAAATAGTATTGATCTTCTTTTCTCTCACCACTTTCTTGCAAAATTTGCGATAATGGGCGAGAATAACGCCTCTAATGTACGATCCAAAGTTTACAATTTCTAATAACATCCTGACTTACATCTCAAAAATTGAGTCAGCTCGGGCGATGATCGACCAAGCGCCTCTAGTACCGAGTTGGGAAGCCAAATTTCGTGATGACGCTTTTGCTCGTACTGTTCACTACGGCACAAAAATAGAGGGTAATGACTTGACTGAAGAGCAGGCCCAACAAGTGGTTCGTCTCGGAGACTTTGTTGACTCTGAAGACGTGGCTAAAAAAACTGGCATCATTGCCAGAGATCGCGATATTCAGGAAGTGATTAATTATCGAAACGTTATCGACTGGATTGATAAACAGCAGTCTCCAAAATACGAGCAGTTAATCACGGAAAAAACGCTCAAGATTTTGCACAGGTTAACGATCTACAAACTCATTGATGAAAAATACACGGGAGAGTACCGCGACAAGCAAGTTATCGTCGAAAGTGCTCGCGGAGGCGGCATTGTTTTTCGGCCACCTGTTTCGATGGAAATTCCATTTCTAATTGAGGATTTCTTCAAATGGGCGCAGAATTCAAAGACTCAGAGTAATATTCATCCGATCCTAAGGGCCGCCATCACCCATTATCAACTCGTCTATATTCACCCATTTATCGAGGGAAATGGCCGTACAGCCCGCGCCTTAGCTACGTTGGTTCTGACTTCACTTGGCTATAATTTTAAGCGCTTTTTCTCTCTGGAGCAGTACTTTGATAGTGACGTTGATGCCTATTACAACGCTCTTCTTTCGGTTCAACAAAATCCAGACAACGACCTGACTTATTGGCTCGAATATTTTTGTTACGGTGTGGCATTAGAAATTGATAAAATTCAAAGCCAAGTCATGAGTCTCTCTCGCGATCTGAAGCTCAAAAAACAGCTTGGTCGTCAGGTGGCTCTATCAGAGCGTCAGATAATTTTGCTAGAATTATTCCAGAGACAAGAAAGAGTCACCTCCGACGATGTCCAGAAGGTTTTGCCACAAATCTCGGTCGACACAATTCTTCGCGACATGAAAGACTTAATCAGCAAGGGTATTATCAAAAAAGAAGGTGTGACCAAGGGCGTCCACTATACTTTGGACGAGTAGTCGATGCTTTTTTCAGAATTTGCCGCTTATCTTTCTCGCCTTGAGTCGCTCTCAAGCCGGCTCGCAATGACGGAAGTTCTCGCAGAGCTTTACTCGAATCTCGCTCAGGAAGAGCTAAAAGAAGCCAGCTATCTACTTCAGGGCTCACTGGTTCCTCCGTATCATTCACTCGAATTTCAAATTTCCAATAAGCTGGTTATTCGCGCTTTGGCGCAGCTCCAAGCAAAGCAGGAAAGTGCTGCGACTAATTTATTTGGCGAATCAGATTCTTCTGGATCAGAGTCAGAAGTCAGTGAACTTTTTACTAAAACAGGTGATATCGGTATCGTGGCAGAGAAAATTTCAGAAAAGGTTAAGATCGATAAAAAGTTGACCTTACTTCAGGTTTTTAGTCGACTTCGTCAAATTGCGGAAGCTTCGGGAGATGGTTCGCAAGGGCAGAAGATAAATAATTTGGCAACTTTATTCGCGGATCTAGAGCCAATCTCAAATAGATACATTGCTCGTATTGTGATCGGTAAAATGAGACTGGGATTTAGTACCATGACTTTGCTCGATGCTTTATCATGGGCAAAAAATAGCTCTAAAGAAGACAGTAAAGTTCTCGAGAATGCCTATCAGAAAAAAGCTGATGTTGGCGCCCTGGCCCAAGTCTACCTTGCCGCCAAAACTAAAGAGGAGCGAGAAAAAGCTTTAGAAAACTACTCTGTGAGTTTCTCGATTCCAGTCATCCCACAGCTTTGTCAGCGTCTTCACACAGCTGAGGAAATCATCGAAAAGTTGGGTGAAGTTTTTGCAGAGCCAAAGTATGACGGCCTGCGTATTCAGCTTCACATCAATACCAAGACAAAAGAGGTTCATGCCTATACCAGAAGCTTAGAAGACGCGACTCACATGTTTCCTGAACTATCAAAATTGCCAGAAGCTGTTTCGGCCGAGTCAGTAATTCTTGATGCCGAGGCGATTGGCTACAATCCCGACACTGGGGAGCTTCTACCATTTCAAGACACTATCACTCGCAAAAGAAAGCACGACATTGCCTCTAAGGCAGACTCTGTGCCGATCAGGTTTTATGTTTATGACGTCATGT
>Ga0100392_1001860_pt1 | contig 19622 bp, 24 predicted proteins | sample CryGeymeta201516_FD_81548 | JGI IMG/M metagenome (GOLD analysis project Ga0100392, IMG submission 81548) | Groundwater microbial communities from Crystal Geyser aquifers in Utah, USA - Crystal Geyser metaG 2015-16 | ecosystem: Environmental > Aquatic > Deep subsurface > Groundwater | place: USA... | reverse complement strand
ATTACATAATAATTCTCTTATTCTTGTCCCGACTAAACCTGACATTCCCGTAGCAAGCACATGTGTATTCATATTCCTTGATACTGATTTTGATAATATTTTAGATAATCCCCCTGTTTCAGTTTTTTCCACCATTTTGAATTTCGTCTGTACCATTCAACAGTAGAATAAACCCAGGCGTCAAAATTATGAAGAGGCTTCCATCCAAGCTCGTTTTGTATCTTCTTGTAATTGACGGCGTATTTCCTGTCATGACCAGGCCTGTCTTTTACGAACTTTACCCATGTCTTATCCTTACCTAATATTTCCAAGATCTTCATAACCACGTCAAGATTGGTTATTTCAGTGTTACATCCGCCCACGCAGTACGTCCGGCCAGGTTTCCCCATTGTCAATACCCGGTCAATTGCGGCACAGTGATCCTCTACATATAACCAGTCTCTGATGTTTTGACCATCTCCGTATACAGGAACTTTTTTTTCCTCAAGAATATTTGTAATTGTCAATGGTATCAATTTCTCAGGGTATTGATATGGACCGTAATTGTTTGAACAATTAGTAATTGATGCCGGTAAGCCATATGTTTGAAAATAAGCTCTAACCAGATGATCCGAAGCAGCCTTACTGGCAGAATATGGACTGTTGGGATTATATGGAGTTTCTTCATTAAACTTATCCTTGCTGTTTAAATCCAACGAACCAAAAACTTCATCTGTGGATATATGATGAAAACGTTTGATTTTATGGCGAACTGAAGCTTCCAGAAGAATATGAGTCCCGACAACATTAGTACTGACAAATTCAGAAGGAGAAGATATTGATCTGTCTACATGGCTCTCTGCGGCAAAATGGACAACAATATCAATCCCATCCATCACACTATCAACCAGTTTAGCATCACAAATATCACCTTTTACAAAAGAATAGTTAGGGAAGCTTGAGATTGTTGTCAGATTTTCCAGATTTCCTGCGTAAGTCAGCTTATCCAGGTTGATAATTTTGTCTTTCGGATAGTTCCTAAACCAATATAAAATAAAATTACTGCCTATAAATCCTGCACCACCAGTTATTAATAGTTTCATGTTCTTATTTCTTAATTCTAATCAATTTATTAAATATATTTATTATTGAAGAGGTATATTTATCCAGTCATATCCAATATTCTTATCATCGTAAGGAATACGGCCTTCTTCATCCGGATTAAAAATTTTGGAGGTTACGTAAAATAATTCAGCCGGTCCTTTTGTCACTTTACAGCCATGAGCTACTCCCGGCGGGATTTTCAGAACAATATTAACCCCTGACTCTCCCATCTCAAATTCGTTTAGCTTCCCATAAGTTTCTGAGTCTTTCCTGCTGTCATATAAAGCTACCCTCAAATGACCTTTGGCCACATACCACCAGTCACATTGGGTTTTGTGCACGTGCCATGCCTTTATAACGCCAGGATACATGTATGAATGTGACAGTTGACCAAATCCTTCTTGAAAAAAATCATCCGATACCCTTATCAGTTCTTCAAAAAAACCCCTCTCATCCTTATTCCTTATAAGCTTTTTTACGAATACTCCTTTTAATAATTCCATATTTTTTATTTAATTTACTCCTTTTAATAATATTTAAGACTTTCTCTTATTTGCCCAATATGAATTTGCCAGAAATAACGTGTCAAATGTCCCGGCATCAGACCAGAATCCTTCAATTGCCTGCCATTTTAATTTTCCGATTTTTATATATTGATTATTCACATCCGTAATTTCAAGTTCCTCCCGAAAGGAAGGTTTACAATTCCTAATAAAGTCGAAAACTTGGCTATCATATATATAAAGACCGGTAGCAATATAATTGCTTTTTGGGCAATCAGGTTTTTCCTCTATATTCAACAATTTTTTATTGTCATTCTTATCAAAAACAGCAACACCAAACCTGGATAGTTGTCTTTTGTCCAATGTATTTTTAAGAAATACTACTGCCCCATCTGAAAATTCTCTTACGGGTTTTTTTATGTCCGCATCTGTCGTGTTGTCTCCAAGAATGACCGTAATATCACCGTCATCTGCAAAATCTTCAGCCAGAAGTAAGGCATCGGCAATCCCCCCATCAGGTTTTTCCTGATAGGCAAACTCCAGATGTTTTATACCTAATTCTTTCCCGTTTTTTAAAACCCTCATGAAATGTCCTGCATGTGGACCGCTGGTAACGACTAATATTTCGTTTATCCCTGCTTTTACTAAAGTCCTTATCGGATAAAAAATCATCGGGCTGTCATATACGGGCAGAAGATGTTTATTGGTAGCAAAGGTCAAAGGATAAAGTCTCGTACCTAAACCACCTGCCAGAACTATACCTTTCATAAATTCAATATATAGCTCCCCTTAAAAGAATAACAGAAAAGATTGCAATAAGTAGATATTCTATCACAATCTTAGCATGCAAATCACCTTTCAGCTTATGATAAGAAACCCCCATCAGAAAATAAAACGCTGAAGTCAGGATGACTACTTTAAACTGCCTGTCTGGATTACCCGAGTAAAGGTAAAGAAACAGAACGCCCAAACCCAATATTACGGTTAGAAAAATATAATAAATTACATGAAAAAAATGATCAGTTTTCATATTTTATAAAATAACTCCTACTCCGGTTGCCCCCATAGCTCCAAGAAGTGCAATAAATAAAATAATATGCGAGAGAAAATGACCGCTCACTCTATATATCCTGTTCTTCCAGATATATAAGCCGTCTATAAATATTACGGCAAGTAAAAATTCAGCCAGTAAAAGTGATACTTTCTTTGATGACTTGAAAACCACCCAGAAGTTATTCCCGTATTCAGATTTATTAAGAACTCCTACAAAGGGAGCCTCCTGGGAATTTACTGTTTCCGGCTGGTTATTGGTAGTATTAGCAGAAGATAACAACATCTTCTTTTCTTTCTCTTCTTTTTCCGATGCGATCAGTGGCGATAAAGTACCAAATTCCTGTACAACCAAGGTTGTCTCTGAACCGTTCAACTCACCATTCATTATGGCTACCCCTATATCCGTATATTCAGGTTTAAGAATATTGGCCCTATGAGTCGGAGATTTCATCCAGGCTGCAACTACATCTTCTGAATAGTCAAAATCCTTGGCTAAATTTTCACCGGCATATATATAGTCGTAACCTGATTTTTTTATGAAATCCCAGGGTGTCGTTCCTGTCGGAGATATATGAGCCCAATAATTCTGGGAAAACATATCTGAAGCTTTTTGGGTAGCTGCTAGAGATAATTCGTTTGACAAAGACAAAGGCGGAAGATTTGCTTTTCCTCTTTCAAGGTTAACATAATGAAGTATATTTTCCACTTTGATATCAGTAGCATAACCTAAAATACTGGGGGGGGTATGTCTGACAATATTGGCATAAGTCTGGAACATCAGAAGTACAACCATATAGAAGATTATGTAGGATGTGTGCAAAGTCCTGGCCTTATAATTGTTGGACTCATGCGGCAGGAAAAGATAATGCAGTGAATTCCTGATTGTATCAAACATAATTATATTATTTTGACAAAAATACTAACTAACATCAAGATAAAGTGAGCATATAGACAATACACGGATAGTCTAAGTTCAAGTATATAGCTAGTTTTTCGAGTTAACAAGAAGAGTCGTTACTGGCTCCCTTAGAAGTATTGAGACAATTTTGCCACGATCCCCCATCAGGTTTCCTGCCGATGGAAACATCCTTACCCGGATCGGATGAAAAATGGTATTGATCGATAATTACGCCATCCGGCGAAAACAAAACGACATCATCACCTGAATTATTGAAAAATGCGGTAGTAATATCAATTGTCGGGAAATCCGGATTGGTTGTATTTATGGAAAGTAAGCTCTTTTTTGATTCGTTACTGTCATCTAACAAGAAATTATCGTCGTCGTCTATCCAATAACCGGATAGATCTACTCTTTGAAGATTATGGAATTCAACCCATTCGTTGTTTGGCGAAGTAGTATCAGGTACAAATTCATTTATAGATAACTGCATAGCTGTGGGTGTCGGGGTAACACTAACTGCAACTGTCGGAGTCGGGGTAGGAGTAACACTCACTTCGACTGTAGGAGATGGCGTGGGAGTATTAGTAGGTAACAAAAGAGTCGTGGGAGTTGGAGTAATGGTAACCTCTATTCTGCCTGCATCTTCACTAATCTGTTGTGGACTTCTGGCATAATTATAAACCCTTACTTCATCCAAGTAGCCTTTATACTGACCTATTCCCTCATAAGCTCCTAAACGAAACGGACTTCCGACACTTTTCGGAGCATATTCCCAAGGAACAGTAGCTTTATTTATACCATCTATGTATATAGATCTCTCAACGCCATCCCAGAGGATTACCACATGATGCCATTCCCCATCCGTCACGTTCACGCTGTCGGGATTAAACAGGTGAGAGTTACCGTAAATATTATCACTTATATAATTATCTATGTGTTCTCCTGCAAGCCACATAATATATCCTTCTCCGCTCCATTTTGATACGATCCCTGCGTTATTTTGAGACTGATCAACTGAATTGTCTACCTTCATCCATGCCTCAATGGTAAAAGCAGTGGAGAAATCAAAGTCCGTATCAGACGAAAGATAAGGAATTTCCGCATGGGTTGAACCGTCAAAATATAAGGATTTGGTATCTGTGTGGCTTGTGGGAGGAATATCTGCCTGCCAGGAAGGGGCTGAATCTCCTACAATCTCCAAATCATTACCGCGTCCAGAAGAATCGTGGATAATATTTCCATTTTCCTCCATCTTCCAATATGCTACCGGATACTGGTCTGGACTGAGAGTCGGGGTCGGTGAAGGAACTACCGTCACCGTAGGCGTTAACAGTATAGTAGGTGTAGCTGTCGGTACCGGAGTACTGGTAACCGTGGGTACTGGAGTAGATGTCGGAATCTGAGTAGGAGTAGTGGTTATAGTCGGTGCAACAGTCATAGTAGGTGTAATTGTCGGGGTGATTGTCAACGTCGGGGCAGGAGTGGAAGTAACAGTAGGAATAACTGTCGGGGTTATAGTCGGCGTCACTGTAACCGTAGGTATGATCATACCGGCATCGTTTTGAATTTCCTCAGCACTCAAAGCGTAATTATATATTTTTATCTCATCCATGTAACCCTTGGCATTATGGTTCGGAGGATCGTAGGCAGCCAGATAAAAGCGATTAGAACTGCTTCTTGGTGCTTGAGAATTATCCAAAAAACCCGAGGAAACTCCGTCTATATAAGTCTTTTGTCTTGATCCGTCCCAAGTGATTGCTATGTGATACCATTGACCATTAATTAATTGGCCTGTACTTATCTGGCTTGAAGTATTTATTACATTTGCCACTTTAGTACCGACAGTACCGGGAATTTTCATCATCCACCCGTCACTGCCGTCATATTTCCCTATTATTCCCCTACTATCATCCTGTAATCCCGTAAAATCCGGTTTGAACCATAATTCCACTGTAAAACCGGAGGTAAAGTCAAAAACCGGATTATGGAGGAAATTTGACAGTTTGGCATAATTGTTTCCGTCAAAATATATGGAGTAGGTATTTGAGTTACTACTGGGAGGCAGATCTGAAGACCAGACAGGACTATCCGTATTTGCTACCAGACTCAAATCATAACCGTTTCCTGAATGATCGCTTGCAATATCACCCGTACCTTCATCAAATTTCCAGTAAGCCAGTGCCGGTAAACCTAACCCGAAGGTTGGTGTAGGTGTAATCGTAATTGTGGGAGACGGCGTAGAAATAATTGTTGGAGAAGGTGTATTTGTCGGCAAAACGGTTGGAGTAGACGTTATTGTGGGTGTTGGCAAAACAGTGGGTGTTGCTGTCGGTACCGGAGTACTGGTAATAGTAGGCGTAACTGTGGGTACTGGAGTATGTGTAGGAATCTGAGTAGGGGTAACAGTCATCGTTGGAACAGGAGTCATGGTAGGGGTAGGTGTAAAAGTAGGAATGCTTGTCGGAGTAAGTGTAATTGTAGGTGTAATTGTCAATGTAGGAATAGGAGTGGAAGTAACGGTCGGAGTGGGACTAAGTGCAGGTGTAGACGTCATTGTAGGAATTGGAGTAGATGTGACTGTGGGAATAACCGTTGGAGTAAGGGTTGGGGTGAAAGTAGGAATCAAAGTAGGTGTAGAAGAAGGGGTTGGAGTATTTGTCGGTTCGATAATACCTCCAGGCGTCGGGGTAGGAGAAGAAAAATATCTTATAGGTCTTATCGTAACTATCGGTCTTAAGGAAAAATCAAATTGTATCGGCGAAATTGGTTGAATTTCTTTAAACCTGTCATCAGAAAAATATTTAGTCCAGTCACGGTAAACGAAATCTGCAAATACGGTTTGAGGATAAACGAAAAGAGTAACAATGCCAAATAAAGCACCAAGAAGAAAACAAACAATGTTATGCTTTAACCTCACACTTTATTATACATACCTTTAATATAATAAAGTCAAGGAATAAAAAATTGAGATAGAAATTAGGCTGCATTTTTTGAAAATTCAGATCCTTTTTGCGGAAATTATCAGCCTTTTGCTGTCAGAAAATCCACTACAGGTATATAAAGTAAGCATTTCCTCGGTAGATGGGTTTATTACATCGGTTTGTGACGGTAGCACCTCTTTGATATTACTGATCCTGTATTCAAACCATTTTTCTTTTGTAAAAATCAGGACATTTTGACCAATTTTGGCATTCCTTAAAGGGAGAAAAAGTCCTTCTCTTGCATGTGCGAAAATCACCTGATTTCCTTTCTCATCAGGATATGAAGAACCAAGGCCAAACCCTGCGCTATCTGAAAATACCTCCCAATAACCATTTACAATTTTAGACTCTTTCACCATTATATCAATGTTTAAAGCAGGTATAATAATCCGCTCAGGAGGAAGGGGTTTCTTGTCTTTTTTAGATATGACTTTGAGGCTAATAAGCTGTTTATCAATACTTACCGGTTCCTGAGAAAAGGAAGCTACTTCTCCATTATTTGTCGTCTGAACTGTATCCTTTGTTGCCTCTTTTGGTAACTTGGATAAAATTATTCCCGTCACAATCAATACAATTCCAAGAAGCAGAAAAAGAAGTCTTATGCGTTTCAAATCGCTTACTAAGACTTTTTGGATTGGACGTTTCTTATATTTATTTTTGATCTTACGTATAGACCTAGACATAGAATTCCGGCAAAAAGCATTATATCAGACAATGTCAATTCTGCTCCTGACGTATACGAGAGACCTAATACTTGTGGTCTTTTCTTGACTGCTTGGGATGCAACTACATTCTGAATAGTATTATTACCCTCACCGACGACTTTTGGCGACCAACCACAGTATGGTCCGGTATATGATTTCCCAGACGCACATGGATCATCATCACTACCTGTAGTACCGCCTATTCCTCCACCTGCACCCTGTGTTGGGTTAGGATTACCGGGATCTGTGGATGGTACAACGGTTGTAGGAACAACAGGAGGAGGATTTGTCGGTTCCACCGGTGGAGGATTTGTCGGTAGGATACCATTGTCTCTTGGTAAATTCGGCGGACTGGGCCTATCCTCAGATCTGCTCCACCAATCAGCATAGACATAATTTCCTCTGGTTAAAAATGAAGAAAAAGTTAATAAAATAGTGATGAAAAATATGATTTCTGTCACTTTTCTCATAAGACAACCTCCAACAATGAATTTAAATACTTACTAATATTGATTTTTCTTCTTCTTCTTAAGAAGATTGCCAGAATTGTAAACGGAATTACCGATAACCAAGTTTGGTTCACATTGATATGTGCTCCTCCAAAAAGCATACCTGCAATACTGGTTTCTGTGGCTTTAACGAAGTTAGGAGAAAGATATATTCCGCGTTTGAATTCCACTGTGGATTGGGTACCCATTTGAGTTGGGTTATATGTTTGACCGCCTGCCAAATATGTTGTTTTTCTTCGTACGTTCATTGATGTCTGCGAGACTTGAGAGGTATAAGTAGGATAGTTTTGATATTGCACGGATCCGGAATTATTATCCTGATTGGCATTATTGTAAGATGGAGTAGGAGTCGGGTTGAAACTTGCACCAGTACCACCGACACCTCCTGAACCAGAAGTAGACGAAGGAGCATATACCGTAGGAGTCGGAGTAGGACTATTGGCTATTCCATTGTTATTTGTAGAATTATCTCCCAGACGATCCTCCAGTCCTGAAAAAGAATCTGAGTATTCTGCTGTTTTGTTTCCCGGTGTAATAATATTACCCAGGAATTCACCCAGCACATTTACCAATACAACCACAAATTTCTTGGCAGTAACGTTAGTATTTACCATATTCAGGAGATTTGCTCCTGCCTTTGCATTTCCTGTTTCTACATCTCCGCTGCCGGTGTTATATGAGGAAGTATTGTTTCCGCTATCTGCAGTAATATTTAAGTTATTTGTTACCGTAGCGTTATTATTATTTTCCATGGTTGTCTCATTATTGGAAGATAAAGAAGAATTATTATCGGATAAAGGACCAGTGGCAATATTTTCACTTTGGGTCGCTGATGAATTCTGTCCACCGCCTTGACTTACCCCGACAGGGAGTGAATTGGAAGCCGTACTGCTTCCCCAGGGAGCACCAATAATATGTCCTACCCATTTACCCATTTCATTTACTATAACCATCCAGACGGTACCATCCTCATTTACCGTATTGGTATTGGCAACTGTCGTATCTTTTACGGAAACATCACTATCGCCTGTCTTAATACTGCCACCACCTGTATTGGCAGAAGATTGGTTGTCACCGGTATTTGCGGAAACATTCAGATTGTCTGCGATTACAGCAGTATTATTATTTGTATATTCAGAAGAGGTACTGGCACTGCTTGATGAATTATTGTCCGACAACGGACCGGTCTGACTGTTTTGTACCACGGCGGTACCGGATGAATTGGCGGTATTGGTATTTTCCGGATCCTGCGGAAGGACGATATTTCCCGTCAGTTGACCAAATACATTCACGACCCCGAACAACCATTGAGACACATTCAAATTAGTGTTTACCAGATTCACTACATTTGCCAACGCGCCTGCACTCCCCGTCTTTATGGAGCCTCCACCAGTATTAAATGAGGCACTATTGCCTCCGGATACTGCCTGAAGATTTATATCATTGGTAAGAGACGCATCATTTCCATTAGCTTCTTTCACTACGAAATCGGATTGCCCGTCAGCGCTGTTGTCAGACAACGGACCTGTCAGGGCATTTTTAGCAATAGCTCCGGATGCGGACGCAAAAGATTCATCGGTAACTCCATCCGGCATATTAAACACGATATCTCCGGAATATTTATCATAGATATTAAAAACAGAAAAGCCTCCCACCCCTGAAATATTACTGTTCAATTTATTTAAAAGATTATACGTGTTGAAAGCATTCCCCGTGGTGACTTGTCCGTCTAAAGTGTTGAAATTGGCATAATTATATCCGGTTGAGGCGATGGCATCAATTTTATTCTGCATGACCGCCAAGTCATTATTTAACTTCTCCATTTTGTTTTCAAAAGTTTCCGATGCGTTATTTGTCGATCCCGGACCGGTGGCTATATTATAGGGATCATTTACAGACGGATTAGCGTCTTTTGTAGAAGACGCGGTCGAACCTGATGATTCGCTGTTTCCGCTTATATTATCCGAAGCACTAGCCGAAGATCCGCCTGTAGGGGAAGGATTGGTATTGGATACAGTTGGACTTACTCCCACTGGAGTAACACTTGATGGGGGCGGTGATGTAGGTAGAGGCGGTTTTGTGGGAGAGCTTGAGTCCGAGCCGCCGGGAGGATTTGTAGGCTTTGGAGCCTCTGTCGGCTTCTCCTCCCTTGTATTTCCGTTGGAACCTTGAGAAGCTTCTCTTGTCGGTTCCGGTGGTCTAGTCGGAGCCGCTTCATCTGCATAAACAGGAAGGAAACCAATTCTTCCGATAAGAAGAAATAGTATCAAGTACGTAATAATGATTTTCTTCAGCTTAAGTATCATTTCATTAATATCAGAACTACCCTATAAATTTAATTAAAACAAAAATATCCAATATATTTATTAATATTCCTTGGCCGGTGGGAATCCTTTTTCCTAGGACGGATCCCCACCGAGTCTAAGGAAAGATCCTATTGTTGTATTACGGTTAATGAATCATTGAAATGATTCAACAAAGTCTTTATCAAATCAGACATACCAGCTGTGACACTACCGCCTCCAGTGTTCATGTTAGAGACGTTACTTCCGCTATCAGCTACATCATTAACAACATTATTTGCTGTGTTGTTATTGACGTTTGCGACATTGATCCCTAAGGTATTTAACAGATTAGTTCTGTTGTCGGATAGAGGTCCTGTCACATCATTACCGCTGACATTGGAAAAACCACCCAGAGCCATTTGCACTGTGGTCGTGGCAATGTTTCCTTCATTGTTCACTCCTACACTGGATGCTGCACCACCTGTGACGATTTCTCCTCCTAAGGTGTTGGTAGACGCGCTATTGGCACCTGAGCGGGACAAAGTATTCATCAGGTTAGACAAACTCAGGTTGTTGATGTTTGATACACCAGCTGTAGCAACGTTGTTGACGTCGACCGTGTTGTATGATATCGGTCCAGTCGTACCATTGCCTCCTGAATTTCCTCCTGTTCCACCTGCGCCCGCACTGATACCAGTTGCACTATCGTTCAGATGATTTTCCAGTACGAATTGCAATGAGGAATTACCTGTTCTTATGCTTGCCGGTCCGGTATTCGTATCTGCTACGTTACCTCCTGCATCGGAAGTGACGCTCATGACATTGGATACATTTGCGTTGTTGATATTAGCTACGGCCACTCTGTGACTATTGTTGATACTGACTCTATTGTCTGATTCTGGGCCTGTAACATCATTTGTACCTGTGTTACCTGATGCTGCCGGTCCTCCACTGACAGTAGTAGTATTTACATTCGCCACATTGGAAACTGTGCCATGCGCTGAAGCATTACCAGTCACTACTGAACCTCCAAGAGTATTCATGGAAGCGCTGTTACCTCCGGATCTTGACAATTCCGTAAGGTTATTATTGATTGTGGCATTGTTAGTGTTAACAACTGACACATCACTGGAATTTGTTACAGAGCATGTATTGTAGGAAATTGGTCCTGTTGTACCGTTACCGCAGTTATTTCCAGCTGCAAATGCCGGACTGAAAGTTGATGTTAATATTGCAATTGATCCTACTATTGATGCGATTTTTTTCATATTTTTCACCTCCTTTCAAATAGATTTGTTTTTTCTACCCTTCTTGCTGTATCAGCCAGTTGGCGGATCAGTCTAGAAGGGTTTATGCTGGATGCAATTTCAAGTGCATTCAGTATCAATTGGAAATACTCTCCCGCCTAGGACCAAAGAGTATTTCGTATTCAAAATATTTGTAAATTCAATAATCTAAATCCCAATAAAAAAGAGGTAAGCCTCCAGATTGTTAATCGTGGATTCTTACCTCCGTTTGCGGTCGGTAACAAAGTTAATTATGAGTTAACTAAGTTTATTTTCTTTCATAAATCCTTAATGTTGTGATTTGTCTTCTTTATATTTCTTTCGGTTATTTGAGTCACTTTAAAGTCTTGCACAAATATCTCCACCGAACCCCATCCGCGCACGTCTTTTAAAGCGACCTTTATCTCAGCTAGAAGGTCCTGAGTGATTTTTTTAGTCGAATAATCAACCATAAATAAATTTAGTTTTGGGCAAGTTTGTTAATCCAGGCAGATTATTTTTCTCATTCGGGGCAGAATGATATTCTTAATTCGGGAATACGATCGGTATCTCGTCTTTTTTACCTTCCAATTCACCGATATACAAAGTAAAATTCTTATCTGCTATAGGGATTACGAATCCGATCCTATCCAATTTTGTGGAAATTGGAGCCACAGGTACGACATTGTTATGAAGATCGGGAGCAAACTTGTTATCCTTATCACTTCCAATCATCAATCGAACCAGATCACCTGGAACAATATTTAAAGTCTGCGTACTATCATTTTTTAGTTCCAAATTAACAATCAGGAACATTTTGTCATTTACCGCGGGATAAACCTTACTGTTAACCAGTACCTGATTTGTCTTTTCTATTTTGGACATAGTCAGTTTTATTTTCCCGGAATTTGACTTTCCCTGGTTGTTTAAAGCAGAGAAATTATAGCTTTTATCCACACTTACCACTGTTGTTTTCGGCTGGGAAGCTTGTGCAGGAATTTTCTTTTTGTTGACGAAACTGTAAATAGCCAGTCCTGCAATGATAACTGCTAAGACAAAAATAATATTTTTTTTGGCACTTCCTAGCTGTCCTACAGATCTGGGTAAATTTTTGATTTTTTGAAAAATCATTCCTGTTTGATTTTTATTTTTATTTACTTCTTTTTTTGTAGCCATAAAAAAACTCCAAAGCTTAGGGCAGCTTTGGGGCAGTTGTTTGAAACCATATTATAATGTGTGTAATTTCTTGTCAATATAACTAAGTGTAACAATGAACATCAAAGTATTATTATATCGGAATTTATATTCATTTTATGAAGAAAATTCTTTGCTCCAGATACCAAAGACCCTCCCGTTTTACCGGGAGAGTCCTTGAACAGTTTCCATTAGCTTAAAATTTATTGAGAAATACTGACTACAGTATCATTTAAGATTGCCGTAGATGTAGTATCACTCGTAGCAGGTCCGGCATTTACGGTTCCTCCAATTTTATTGAAACTGGAACTATTGCCGCCGCTTACTGCTGTGCTTGATGACGTTTGTGTTATCGCGCCAACGTTAGTTACACCAACAACAGCTGTCTTGTCACTATTGAAGACAATTGCATTTGTTGAAAATGGCCCTGTCGTGTCATTTACTCCCATATCGTCCGCGACTGCGCTATCCTGGCTTAATGCGTATGCACCGGTGTTCAGACTTGCCTGTTTTGTATTGGTAGCAAGTGCTTCTCCTGATGTGGCCGCTCCACCTTGGGTGTTGAAATCAGCATTGTTATTTCCGCTGACTGATGTGGATGCAGACGTTTGGGTGAGTCTACCAAGATTTCCAATCGTTACCACTGCAGTTTTTGTATAGTTTCTGATAGCTAAATTCCTGCTGAATGGTCCGGTTGTCTGGTTACCCAGTTGATTTGCAGCAAGTGCTGGAACTACTGATGCTAATACCATAGCTGCACCAACTGATATACCAAAAAGTTTTTTTATCATGATTCTATTCACCTCCTTTCATAAACCACGTTTGACGTGGCTTGTAGTTTATTATTGCCTGACTGCACAAAAAAAACACTCTCACCTGCTGTTTTGCAACAGGCAGGGCGAGAGTGTGTCTTTGGACAGAGGGCAGGCTATTTATCATATTGGCAGTCATAAGAGCAGTTAATAATTTTTTTCGACTATAAAATCTACACCGGGCAGGTGTCTAAAAAGAACTTGTTAAAAAATAAAAAGCAATCCGTGATAGTATCGGATTGCTTCCGTTTGCGGTCAGCAAATCTGTGTCTATATCCAATGTAAAACAATTTTTCACGGCTTGTCAAGAGGGAATTTTCACGAATGACTTTATCACGTCTTGACAATCCAAAATTGGTTTAAAAAAATCTTCAAAATGATAAATTCGTGCGGAGAAAACCTTATAAGTGATTAGGGGCTAATTCACCGACATCACACACCCGGTGTGTGATGTTTAGTTTAGTGTAATGTTTATCCAAGTCTGACTTTTAAATTAGCCTCAACTATAGTACCCGGCGGACACATTGATTGCACCAAACGTCCGGTAATTTCCCTGGCATCCGGATCTGCCGGCAAGCTAAAATCATTTGAGAAACCAAACAATGTCACATGATTGCTCTCTCCTACTCTCATTCTCCCTCCGTCCACGGATGTCGGTGATTCATCCCTTCAGTCTTCTGACTTCATCGGTAACATTATGACCCCAAGCCAGACTCTCGTGTCTTGTATTTTCATCACCAGGCGCTGTTACGTAAAATGCCTCTCCCACTCTCAAAAATTTTGAAGCATAAGGTACTTTTTCTTTGTCCGGTCCTTGGAATATCATATTTAAAAAATAGAACTTATTAAGCCTGTTTACATGAAAGGTGAATCTGATCTTCTCGCGCTCTCTTCGAGATAACCATCTACGCTTCCTTGATGCTTGTTTCAACTTGATGCATTAACCAAATCGCAGCATCAAATTGACTTCTCCCTCTTTGTTCTTCCAAAAGGGGTTGAAAATCCTCCTCCATTCTTGATATCAAAGCCCCTAACATTCTTCCACCAAGTGTTCTACTCCCCGGTACTTTACTATGAAGGTCATTTCTTCCGCCATTACACCTTTTTGCATTCCCAGGAAAAAACCGACTTCTTCTTCTTGAGAAAAGCCTGTTGTTATTGCTTTCATCCTTTCAGCCAAATTTATTTTTTCATTCTCATTAGTCATAAATTTATCTCGTCGGCCATGGAGGCGGATACTCATAATCAATTACTCTTCGGGGAGTAAAGACGCCACTTGCTCGATCCACCGTTCCTTCCCCGCACCGGTGGTCCGGACAAGCCCAACAAAATCCCATTTCAGATTCGTATCCCTCTGGATTAACCCAAACATTATATTGAGTACTGTCACCATGACTTCCCTGTCTATGATCACAAATGAACAGGTCAAATCCTGGTTGTGTGATTTTTGACTCTGTCATAGATTATTTTTGATTTATAGTATTAAATATAATTTGAAACTTTTTATGACCCCTTCCTCACCGGTTCTGCGATCCCAATACCCTTATCCCAGTAACTAGCAGTTGTAATATCTCCAACCCGTCTGCCCCTGTAATTTGCCGTAAGCAAATTATTGGAATTCACCCGCGAACACTTTAACCCGTTAACTTTTTAACCCTCTAGCTTTTTAAACCCATTATAACCCCATCTTCAAAATATCCGTAATCTGTGCTATATATGAAATGCTGCCCTTTTATAAATAAAGGGCCTTTTTTATGGAAAAAAAATTTGAATCTACCAGATACAATCTAGTCAAATCCACCGGTTTTGTGCTTTTTGGTTCTGTAATCATCAATATTTTAAACTATATCTTTACTATCCTCATAGGAAGGCTCCTGGGTCCGGCAGCATACGGAGAAGTAGCCGTGATTTTGGGTCTTTCCACCATCCTGACCGTTCCGGCCCTGTCTCTTACCACCTTTATGGCCACATATTCGGCCAAATACAAAGCCGAGAAGAAGATATCATCCCTAAATCATCTGCGTACCAGAACAGTCAGTTATGTTTTTGTGACCGGCCTGGGTGTTCTTATCCTTTTCTGGCTATCCCTCCCCTGGCTTTCGGCGTTTTTGAAGATCGGCAAATCTTCCCTTTTTATTTATGCCATTGTTTTCCCTATTTCCCTAGTGTCTTCTGTAAATACCGGTACTCTCCAGGGACTGAAAGCATTTATCCCCTTTTCGATAACAGGAATCATCACCACTTTCTTCAAACTGGTTTTATCTCTTCTTTTGGTCAATTTAGGCTTTTGGATAAACTCTGTCATGTTCGCTATCGTGCTTGGCGGATTTCTATCCTACCTTTTCGGCCATTATCAAGTCAGAAGTATCCTTTTTCTCCTTTCCCGGGGCCTTAGAGGAAGACCTGTACATAAGAAAGATTTTTTAAAAGAGATTATTTCGTTTGCCCCGCATATTTTTCTTTCTACCCTTTTTATCACCCTTTTTTCCAATATCGATCTCATCCTGGCCAAGCATTATCTCTCTCCTACTCTAGCAGGATTTTACAGTGCTTTGTCCGTAACAGGGAAAATCATATCCTATATTTCAGGCGCTCTCATCTCCGTCATGCTTCCTTTCGTCTCCTCCTCGCATACGAAGAAAGACGGTAAGAGCGAAAAAATCCTATATTTTTCACTTTCAATCATTCTCATCGTCTCCGGCGGTACTCTGGCGTTTTTCACCCTTTACCCGAAATTAGTCATAAGTCTCCTTTTTGGAGCAAACTATCTGACGGTTTCCCCTTATCTGTATCTCTTTGGCCTGGCCATGCTTTTTATGACCCTGTCATCGGTATTTGCGAACTTCTTCATAGGAATAGGGGGGAAGAAATTCATCTATCCATTGTTATTTGGAGTTATTATGGAGGTGGTACTTATTTATTTTTACCACGAGAATATACTTGATATAACCCTGTCTGTGGTAAAAGCTGCCTTTGTCATGCTTACAGGCCTTATTGTGATTTTCTTAATCAGTAAAAGAAAGGCAAAGATCTGATTTATGTCAAAAAGGATATCAATTATCATCCCGGTTTACAACGAAGCGGACAACCTGCAGCATTTATATGAGGAGATAAGGAAAGCTACTTCTGATTTACGGAAAAAATACCGGTTCGAGATGATTTTCGTAAATGACGGCAGTACGGATAATACCGCAAAAATCCTAAGCGCATGGGCGGCAAAAAATAAGAAGGTAAAGTATCTGGAATTTTCCAGAAATTTCGGCAAGGAAATGGCTACTACAGCCGGTATCCACCACAGCCGGGGGGATGCGGCTATCATGATGGATGCGGATATGCAGCATCCGCCAAATCTTATAGGTACACTTATTAAAAAATGGGAAAAGGGTGATGAGATGGTTATTGGTGTCAGAAAAACCGGTAATCATGAAACAATTACCCGGAAGTTTTTCTCTTTCGTCTTCTACCGTATTTTAAAAAAAATCGGTGACACGGAGATCATCGCTTCTTCCACTGATTACAGATTGATTGACAAAAAGGTGATAAGAGAATTTATAAAGTTCACGGAAAGAAACCGGATGACCCGGGGTCTTCTGGACTGGATGGGTTTTAAAAGAGGTATTGTCTATTTCAAAGCAGGAGTCAGAAGAAACGGCAACGGCAGATATTCTTATATCAAACTCCTCCAACTTGCCGTTTCCGGTTTTACCTCCCTTTCTTACTTTCCCCTGAAATTTGCCGGTTATCTTGGAATTATAATCACCCTCGTTTCCGGTACCCTCGGGCTTTTTATCTTCGCGGAAAAATATCTTCTTAAAGATCCTTTAAATTACGCCTTTTCAGGTCCTGCGATTTTGGCTGTCATAAATCTTTTCCTCATCGGGATCGTGCTTTCCTGCCTGGGACTTATTACATTATATATAGGCAGTATCCATCAGGAAGTGGTAAACCGGCCGATGTATGTGGTGCGGAAAAAGAAGAATTTTTAGTTGTTGCGTTGTTTAAAAGTTAACGGGTTAAAGTGTTCGCGGGTGAACTCCAAATTTGCTTACGGCAAATTACAGGGGCAGGCGGGTTTACCCTGAGCGGAGCCGAAGGGTTGACGGGTTAACGGGATTTGTGATTTGGAGCTTATTTGGAATTTGGTATTTGAAATTTGTGATTTATTTGTTATTTGGTTCTTGGAATTTATTTGTATTTTGGAGCTTGGATCTTGGAGCTTAAATAAACTTGTGAATATCTTGTGGTTTACATGGAAGGACCGGAAAAATCCTCTTGCCGGAGGAGCCGAGGTCGTAAGCGGGGAACTGGCAAAAAGACTGGCAAAAAGAGGCCATAAAGTGATCATCCTGACAGCCGGATTTGCGGGAGCCAAGCATGAGGAGAAAACCGGAGGTTACCGTGTGGTTCGCGTGGGCAACCGGTGGAGCGTGTATTTGGCTGCCTTCATTTATTACAAAAGGCATCTGCAGGGCTGGGCAGACATAGTCATAGACGAGATAAATACCATCCCCTTTTTCGCTAAGTATTTCGTAAAGGAAAAAAACATTCTTGTTTGTTACCAACTTTGCCGGGAAATCTGGTTCCACCAAATGTTTTTCCCGCTAAATCTCCTGGGATACGTGATCGAACCCTTCTATTTGTGGCTTTTGAAGGACAGAACCGTGATTACGGAATCAAGAAGTACAAAACTAGATTTGATAAAACACGGATTTTCAAAAACGAAAATTCAAGTCATTAGCGTGGGTACGGAATTCCCCCGGGCAAAAAAAATCAATATTAAAGGTAAGTTCAAAAATCCTACCCTCTTGTACTTGGGCACCTTAAGATCCATGAAAAGGCCGGATCAAACGATAAAGGCTTTCGAAATAGCCAAAAACAAAATTCCCGCCCTCCAACTCGTCATCGCCGGCCAGGGAAAAGGCCTTTACAGCAGGTTTGTCAACTTCATGGTAAAAAATTCAGCGTTTGCCGACTCTATATCTCTCTTGGGAAGAATCTCCAATAAGAAAAAGGTTACTATTCTCAGGGAATCACACCTCCTTCTTGCTACTTCAGTGAAAGAAGGATGGGGACTGACGGTTACGGAAGCAGCCAGCCAGGGCACGCCGGCTGTGGTCTACGATGTGGATGGCCTGAGGGATGCGGTATTGCATAACAAAACCGGCCTTGTCTGCAGGAAGAGTAATCCTAATACAATGGCGGAAAATATCGTAAAAATCCTGAAAGATAAGAAACTATATAACAGACTCCGCAAAAATGCCTGGAAGGAGAGTAAAAACGTAAATTTCGGGAGAAGCTGCAAAGAATTTATGAGAATTATAAAATTGATTAGTTAAAGTGTTGACGGGTTAAAGGTTACCCCCACAAATTTACTCTGAGTAAATTAGAGGGGCAGGCGAGTTAACGGGTAAACCCCAATAATTTGCTTACGGCAAATTACAGGGGCAGGCGGGTTGACGTGTTGAAGAGTTTTCAGGCAATCACTGGGGGAAGCTCTCTTCTAATGCTTATCGCATCGAACAATGCCCTAAATGCTCCGCCTCTATGATCTGCAATACTTTCCTGATCACCTCTTATAATGAAGTAAAATCTTCTATTTAATTCCGGAGCTTCCGGATCCAGCATAGCACTCCCAATAGCTCTGCATTGTTCAGAAGTAAGTGTTGTATGGAATAGATTAAATAATCCTCCCCGTACCGACAAATAACCAAGAGGATCTAGAGGTTGTGATCTCCAGTCAATTCCTTTGCTTGCCCTGAGCAGCGCCGAAGGAGAATTTAATTGTTATTCGACTTAAGTGTTTGACGGTTAACGGGTTTTAAAAAGATGTTAAAATGAATCAAAGAGAGTTGAATGTGTTCAAGCAGAAAAAATGATTATAATAGAATTTCTCAGACAATTTCGCATTGGTGGATACGCTATTTTTGACCTTACTGTATCATTTCTGGGAATCTATTTACTTTCTCCTTTGTTATCAATACCATTCCGTAGATTCAAGATAGAAATACCTAAAAAAAACTGGTTGTTTTTAACTTTACCCATCAGTATTTTAGTACATTTACTCGTTGGGAAAATGACTCCTATGACCAAGAATTTTATAGATTTGCAAGGACATTACGTTTTAAAGGTACTTATTTTAATCTTATTGGTTCTTGGATTAAAAGAATTAAAAAGAACTAATAAAAATAGTTTAAAAAGATGATAAAATATCCTACCATAATGGGTTAAAAACCACTGGCTCCCCCTAAAGGACTTGAGCCTAAAGATACTAGCCTCAATTCTTAAACTATATAATCCTTCGACTCTGTTTACAGTGAGCTTGTCGAACTGCT
>Ga0100392_1001855_pt1 | contig 19656 bp, 17 predicted proteins | sample CryGeymeta201516_FD_81548 | JGI IMG/M metagenome (GOLD analysis project Ga0100392, IMG submission 81548) | Groundwater microbial communities from Crystal Geyser aquifers in Utah, USA - Crystal Geyser metaG 2015-16 | ecosystem: Environmental > Aquatic > Deep subsurface > Groundwater | place: USA... | reverse complement strand
TTCTCTTCTGCAGATAACTCCTCCTACAATTGTGTTAAGGTAATAGTAAGGTTGTCTTTCGTTGAAGGAAAAGTTTTTGCGAGAGAGGACGCCCTCTCTCGCAAAAAACGGATGGAAGACAGATGTTGGCGAGAGAGGTCTCCCGTGCGATAGCCCCATAAAACTGGTAAAATGCGTTTTTTTTACGAACGAATGGGCTCTCTCGTGCGTTATCACGCACCATAAGGATTGGCTTAATAAGGGGCTCTGTTCTCGATTAGTTGGGGTGTGCCGTGTGTCAAATTTCAAATTAAGTCAAAATTAATCAAGACGAAACAAAAGGCACCTCGAGTAGTAGTACTACTAGTAGTAGGGATCAACAACCCCAACGGAAACTCGGCACCAGATCAGAATGACAATCCTCGCAACTTCGCGAATGATGTTTCGTTCGACACACCTGAGCAGAGCTCTATCTGCGCGCTGTGCTAACACAACACTGCCAATCGCTGCATCTACCTTCATCACCACAACACCCTTCCAAACAAGTCACCGTTGCGCATCCTCGACATGCACGGCCACTCAAGTGTCGTTTTCTCAAGAATCCATCGATACTTCTAATAAACAGCACGAAACGTACGTTTCTATCCAGCAAACTGCCGATGGTCGAGGATGGGGTTTATTTGCCATGCAAGACATCCCTCAGGGAACTCGAGTTTTCCGCGGTCGGTCCATGGCTACGACAGAAACAAAAGACTCGCACACAGTACAGATTGATTGGAATCGGCATGTTATGATGGATCTACCGGCCATTCTCGTCAATCATTCCTGCAACTCCAACCTTGGTATCCGGTGCAACGATGAAGGAGCGTATGACTTCTTTGCTCTTGCAGACATTCCGAAGCAATCGGAATTATTGTGGGACTATGAAACGGCCGAATACGAGATCAAAAACTTTAAGTGTTCTTGCGGAGCACAGAATTGCCGTGGTAAACTGAAGGGCTTTCAATTCAACGGGAGCGCCGTGGTGAAGTTGTACGGAGAAGAGTTTATCTCTCCCTACTTGTTGCAAGAAAGAAAAAGCCAACTATAATATGCTATCACGAAATAATAGAATACAGTCTAGAAATATAAACTAGAAAGCAGGGCATGCTTTAATTTGGAGTAGCGCACTGCTACCTTTTGGCGACAGTGTGTCTGTGAAGTGATGATACCTTCATAGATATACTGTCAAGCTGGACTATTGTAGGAAAGCTTGAAGAGTTGCGAGTGGTAGCAACTCCGCATTATCTAACTGGCTCTTCATTTTGAATCCCTCCATACTAAGACAGACAGAGAGCTTTCGCGATTTCTTTGCGGGTCTTTGAGCGACAGTGAACTTCACACCATTGAAAAAGGCAGATCGACTGCGAGCAGTGCCGGTGACACCCAGTTTGTAAAAAGCATACTTGATGAATAGATTGTAGGCGTTGATACCAAAAGCTATTCGACCATTGACATCCATTTTCAGTAAGTTCACCTTCTGCAGCTCACAGACAGCTTCCTCAAATACTGCAAAATGTTTGTTTTCCTTCACTCGGGCATAGTCCACTTTTCCCGTTTGCTTGTCGGCTTCTTCTTTTTCGACCTTGTCCAAAAGACGCTTCAGACGTTGGAGGGTTCCGACGTAGTCCGAATAGACATCGGTGTCCCAGACACGGTAAGAATTCAACACGTCCGGGGTCTGGTAACATTGCAACCGATATATCGCTTTATCGCCTCCGACAAACTCTTTTTTATCGTCCTTGCCAACAGAATGGAAAATCTGCCTTTTCCGCAAGTACTCTCCAAACCGTTCGGCCTCTTTGGCATCTATCATATACTCTTTGCGGAGTTTGAGGACTGCTTCAGCACCCGTGAAGCTATTTTTAAAGACCCTGCTTTTGCTATTGTGCGAGCCGCATGGAAGTATGCGTTTTAACTTTTCCATAATACTCCTCACACTAACAGTACCGGGGGCGCTGGTGGGACGAATAATACGGTCGGTCTGAGGACGAAGGCGAGGGGGCTTTTCATACGGTGCTTCCGTGGGTGCCGAGAGTCGTGCATCGGTTGGATCTGGTAAGGATGCAACATCCTTTTGATAATGCTCCAAAATCGACATGGTACTATTGGTGCACCATCTGCCTAAAATGGCAAACGCTTCGTCCGCCCCTCCAATGCATATATCGTGAAAGAATATTTGCGGAACAGTCAAGCAGTCACTGAGTGAAAGCATATCTTTTCGTCGATGAGGATAAAGGGAAACCGAAATCTCAGTGTAAGGGAGCTCCTGCTCTTCCAGAGCTCTTTGGATGCGTTTGCAGTGCACGCAATCGTCAACAGTGAAGATGGTAATGCGCCCCATTGTTAATTTTATGGGATGTCTGATAAACAAACAGTTCGAGAGGGGTGGGGAACATCCAAATTTTAGCAACTCTTGAGGCTTTGCGATCGTGAGCAGTTCAGTTTAAAAGAAGGATGAAACTTCGGACCGCTCGAGCACGATGTCACTCATTTTTATTCAAAGTGCCTGGTAATTAACGCATTGATTGAAACTCTTCTGAAAATACTCCGAATAAGATTTAGCAATCAAGATTCCAACCATTCCAGGCTTTACAAGCACTGCCAACAGGGTACCTGGTACCATGGTACAGCACCTGGTACTACTACCAGTACTAATACCAGGTACCTGATACCAGGTAGTAGTACTATAAATGCAGTCTTTCACTATCAAAATACTGTACGAATCTCTCCGTGGATTTTTACTACCACCAGTAGTAGTTGCGAAGTCATAAAAAGTACTCCGTACGAAATAAAACCAGTACTACTAGAGGTACTAGCTAGTACCAGGTACCATACTATGGTAGTACCAGGTACTACCGGTACTACACACTGGAAGGCTGTTTGACAGGCATTTAATGTAATTCAGACCTTCAATACTACTACGTACTGGTACCAGTTACTACTAGTATGGTAGTAAGATAGTACCAACCAGTACTACCCTGCTGGTATGCCGCCTACTAGAGTACTACCAGGTGCTACTACTAGTACCGGCAATACCACTACTCTTAGATCGAGTGTCTGCTTCTTGTCCATAGACATTGCTTTGACGGTGCTTTAAGAAATGGCCACCTCCCCCGAGCGGGCGTGAATTTGATGACTGCATGCAGTGGAATTTCGATAAATACACTGATTCAGGAAATCGCGAAAGCAGCCAGTCTAGTACTACCAGGTACTACTACTACCGTACCTGGTACTAATAGACTACGTAAAATGTAGGTTCTACTAATAGCATGCATCATCGAGTTCAGTGATTGGCCGTTAGATGCCCTACCTGGTATATCCAATCAAGTAAATCAAACGTACTGGTAACAAACAATGACCCATTCTTGCGTATTTGCTATGGAAAGCATCTTTTGCTGGAACTTTTGATAATGTATGATTTGGATCAGCGTATCAGGCCCGTAACCTCGCCCTTGTCCAATCGATTCAAGTTGAGAAGCCCCTCAAAGTACAATGCGAAAACCGTTTCCTTTTGGACCAATATTGGGTGCAGCCCCTCAAGAATTTGACCACAATAAATATCGTGATATCCCCTTGACAGTGTTGTTGTTGTTGTTGTTGGGATCCGTAGATAGCGACGCTGACCACGCTTTCATATGCACCATCGATGAAAGATGAAAGTACTGCCTCTGGTCTGTGATCTGTCCAGGCCGGGAAAGGCAAATTGGCCATATCCTAATAATATTCCAGATTTTCAGACTTAACATGTAGGCTTGATGATTTTGGACACGTGGCTGTAGGTGTGCCTCATGGGTTATTGTCATTTTGGTTGGCAGATTAAAGAAAATGATGTAGAATTTGCGTTCAACGCTTCTTCTCTTCTTACGCTTCAAACAAGAAATCTATTCTTTCATTTTCCAGCCATTTTATTTCGTATTCTTATGGGCTCCGGATTGTGTCACTTTTAGGGAGTCATATTCAGTGGTTCATACTGGTAAGCTCTTAACCCTAAACCTGAAGGAGGGTCAAGAAAAGGTGGAAAACTTTTTGGTAATTAGGTGCGCGCACTACTTAAGTCCCCAGGCTGAACGGAAAATCACAACTCACAATTTCTTTTCATAGTTTTGGCTGCACTGTGCTCCTCCTTTTTTCTATCACTAGTAGCAGGTACCTGGTACGTATCATCAACAACACATGGTGCGACTACTAGATGGGAGCAAGCCACGGCCAAAAAGTCAAAAAGCAGCAATCCAAATTCCTCGGAAAGTGGACGAGGAGCACTTTGTGTGAGAATACCTCAACTACTAGCTAGCTTGCTAGCTATCTAGCATCCACGAGAAAATACCGCCAGAGGGGAAGAAAGAATACCAGTACTTGATAAGAATAAAATTACTCCACAAAAATAACAACCGTTGCAAGGCTGTGTGTGTGTGTGTCACTGTGCGGTTTGTATAAACAACGCCAACGATGACGTCCAACAAGAACTGGGTTTTGATTATACTGTCATGCTTTGGTGTCGGCTTGGTGGTAGCTTTGTCGGTCAAGGGAAAACTATTTGGCCGACAAAGAAACGGAACAAAATCTCCAGCAGTCCAAAGTTACGAGGACAGCCTGATTTGTCACATCGAGTTGACGTTAATGTCTTTGAGCGATGGAATTGACGAAGAAACTTTTAACTGTGTCGTCATTTCAACTTCTCCAGCCGACAGTCCTGTCAAAGCAGACAAGTCGAAGGTTCATGGTCTCACGGTAGCTCTGGACTTACCGTCTACCTTTGTTTACGAACATCGAAAAGCAATCGACACAGGGGCTCTCTTTGTGCAGATTCCGGGGGCTTACATTAATGAACAAACCATTGAGCGGTTTGGAGTGGTGGCAACAAGTGTAGCTGTTCCTGAAAATGCCACTATTTCAGCTTTGACACCAGAAGAAATCAAATCCATGGTAGTAGGTCACCAAACGAGACGGCAAAGGCGGGAACAGGAACTCGAAAAGGATGTGGCAGGAACTGGGGTTCGAAGCGTCATGGTCATCCGTGTTACCACAGATGATGCATCGCCAAGTGTTGGGGCAACAGAAATTGAGGAACGAATGTACAGTGATACGCAATTCTCCTTTGCCTCTCAGTACAGAGATTGTTCCTTTGGTGAACTGATATTTCAACCTGCGGATGCCAATACGCCCGTAATCGAACTCTACGTCCCGGGTTTGGTTTCCAGCTTTACAGAACGCACCATTTTGAATGCGGCTACCAAAGCAGCAACTGATATCTACGGGGACGATATTTTTGATCGAGTCGATCATGCCGTGTTTTGCATGCCTCCAGGAACGTCTGGTAAGCCCTATATTGCATATTCGGGAGTCGGGTCCTACTTTTCAGTGTACCATGATACTCGTTGTGCTTATCCAACAACAGTTATGCACGAGATTGCGCACAATATTGGTCTCGGGCACGCGTTTGAAGGTGGAGAAGAGTATGGTGATGAGACGACGATCATGGGCTTTAGTTCCAGCGACAGAGACGGACCAAAAAAATGTTTCAATGGACAAAATATCTTTCATTTCGGTTGGTTTCAGGATAGAGCTGTGATGTTGGATCCGTTTCAAGGTGGACATCTTTTGGAATTGTCACCGTTTGTCGACTACGAGAAGACGTTCAATCACCAGTCAGTGATCATTACAGTCTTTGACATGCACATCGTTTATAATAGAGCCAAGGGGTTCAATTCTGGAACGTCTGAATACCAGAACAAGGTCACTATTACCAAGGAGGAAAACGAGATCAATTCATCTCTGTTGGCTGTAATGGATATGGATAATCCGGTGTTCATTATACCGAATATTCTAGGTACAGGAAGAACCTTTATGGTGGAACTTTGCGAGTCAGTAATTGGTGACGCTAAAGCAGACTACTACACATTGAGCATTGGACTCGATTCATCAAATTGCCCCCCAAAATTTGTTCTCCCAACACCAGGTCCCACGCGGCAAACTCCGATGCCCACGTCTTTTCCAACTCCGCGACTGACTCCATCGCCATCAGAAAGGCTGTCTACGCCAGGTCCAACACCTTCCGAAACTGTTGCCACATTGGCACCTTCCTTTATACCAACGCCATCGCCAACGACAGGACTTCCCTCCATACATCCTACACGACAACCTGGTATCGTGTACGTTCCACCAGAACAAGTTCCGACAACAGATATTTCGGATGTGTGGATCATCACTCAGGATGAAGAAGATACTTTTGAAAAGCCAGCTGGACCGGGTTTGGGTGTGATTCCTACACCGTCACCGTTGGTCGGAACTACTTTTTCTGGGCCAAACGTCGCAGTTGGTCTCCAAGAAGAGAATACGGATGCAATTGAGAGGGAACCTCAGCTATCAGCAATCATGTTTGTTGCTATCACTCTCGCAATTATCGTGAGTTGTTGTGCTGTTGGGGTCTTCAGATGGAACCAGAGACGAATCGATGAACAGAAAAGAAAAATTCGGATCCGTCAATACAATGCAAGTGCTGTGAAAATCTACATTTCTGATCCAGTCTGAGTGGAACTGCGAAAATGAAAGAATGGAATGCTACATCATAAATTTTGCCCCTCAGAAACCGGTAGGACCTCCTGACAAGCTTCTTGTCTGGACGGATGATCATTACTTTTACTCCGGAAATGAACTGCAACAGCTATCAATACATGTTTCTGTCATCGCACTGGTTTCTCCGCTGCTGGCAATGGCGGTTGGCTTTCAATCTTTTGGCAAACAAAAAGAATTTCATCGATTAGTCGAACATTGTTAAACGCTAATACTACAAATTTATTATCAAGTAGCCTTCTTTGTTCACACTCAGGAGTTCGTTTCCTTCGTGCTTCCTTTTCATGCACTCTATAAGCCCGGAGGAATTGTCCACTACCTCAACGACAGTGCATATGCACTTTGTGCGATTTTTTTTGCTATGGGCACGATCCATGCCAGATACTGGAAAATATTATGTGTATTACCTCTAGCTAGTGGAGCTACTAGTAGTGGAGATGGGCTCATGGAGTTCCATCCAGTCTTGACTTTCTGGAAAGAATTGGCGGTAGTAGGTCGCATTGTGGGCTGAATGAAACGCAGCATCTTTGTCCGTAAGATGTTGCAAGGTTGTAACAAGCCAAAATTGGATCAATGACCACATTCTCCTCGTAACTTTTTGCCGAGGAAAGGAAGAAATATTATAGTTCTAAACGAAAATGTTTCTCTCTTCGGGTAGTTCTGAACGAAAAAATTACCCTTTTTTGATCCGTCGTTGCTCCTTCCCATGTTTTTCAGGGCTATATTTCATGGCGTGCATACCGAAAAATAGCAGTGCACACGAGGATATGGGATTACTATTCAGAAAGTTAAATACAACGATGAGAATCTGTTCTCGCTACTTTTTTTGCTGCACTTTAAAAAATTATCGACAGAAACAATTTACATCGTTTTCTTTTGCGAGGTAGCTAGCATTCCTTCACCTGTGGTGACAGTCTCCGTCTGGTTGAGATAGTGTTGTCCCAAGAGACGAGCGGCCTTTTCCTCGCCCACACTTTCAATGAATCCCTGAAACCAACCGTCCACCCAAGTGTCTTGGCCTGATGTCAAGTTTGCCTTCTGATTGTACACATCCCAACTCCGTCTTGTGTCACCCCGACTGTTGTAGCGTTCCCAGGACCCCAAATAATGATTTGTAGTAATCGGGAACTTTTGATACGCCTGGTATTCAATATCGCCCATGCCACGACAATATTGTTGAAAGGGTCGATGAATGCTATAAACGGGATCTTTCGACAAGAGTTTCCTGGGGATCTTAGAGACGTCCACTAGGACTTTTGGATATCCATGCATTTTCTTATCTTCGAAAGGTCCGTGATGACGCCACCGTAATGTTTCAAATTGATTTCTTTGAAAGCCAGAGGGCAATGACAGGGGCCAATCGGCTTCTTTCGTCTCAACACTTCCAAAGAGCAACCGAATCATTGTAATACAAGGATATTTCACATTGCTGGGATGCGATTTGACAAGGTCTTGTACCAATTTGACAATGGATCCTGGTTCGCGACTTGATGGAATCGACACATAATCACCTCCACCTTTGCGCAACAATTGATCTGTTTCGTACAGTACATATTGCCGCAGGTGAGAACGTCAAAAAAGATGTAAAGTGTTAGAGACGTAAATACGCTAGTGCACTATCATTGTTATTGTCACGCAACGGCACAAATACGATTGAAGACTCACTTGGTACCACATACTCGTCCGTATCTATGTGTAAGGCCCATGTTCGCTTTTCTTCTTTAATTTTCCGAAAACATTCGGTTACAAAGACGCGCTGTCGATACCGATGAATATTGATTCCTAACATTTCTTCGGGTGTCACGTCCTTGAACTTATCAATTTGTTTGATATCTTCGGCGGGAGGCTTGCCACTCTCCAGAAATGCTTGTGGCATATATTGCATATCGTTCCAAATATCAATTTTCATGTCTGTGGTAGAATTCCAAACTTTCAGCAATAAAGCCGGAGAAGTTTCGCTGCCGGGATCAACAGCTACAACTAATCGTTTCATGTTGAGAGTGTAATAATGGTAGGCAATCCATTCATTGAGAATATCGTTGTCGTCCTTGATCAGGAGACAAGCAGAAAAGCCAACATCTCTGTCCAGTGCTTCGGAGTTAACAGCCATACTCTTTTTCCCGTTCTTTTCCATTCTCTTTTGGGTTGGATATATTATGGTTGACGTTTCAATGTTGGAAGAGGATGAAGAACCTGCTTCTGGTGCCGTTGCACTTTCTGTTTCGACCTTGTCGTTAGTGTGGTTGTTGTTAAACCCCAAGGTAAATTCACTGGCAGGATAATCTGATTGCGTCAATATTTGGCGGCTGATTTCTCCGGCAATGTAGCCAAAGGGCGAATTGTGGTCGTCTTCGACAGGTTTGGTGGTTGCCGTTGGTCCTCTTTCCATTTTGGCTGCCGCTACCTTTTGCTTCAGAGAAACCCTGTGCAGTCGTCGAACCTGCAGAGAGCCATTCATCATAAAGCTCATGACAGCGAGAAGGGGGACCATCCAACCCAGACGACGACGTGGAACAGACGGCGGTCGCCGTAGTCCACTATTAGTACTTGTTGTGCTGGAACCAGCGAGAGACGCAGGCGAGCTGCTTCGCCTCATCATCTTGGGTCTATGATTGTGCTGGTCATACCGCAGTGCTTGATCCAGAGCTTTCAGCATAATCTTTTTTCTTGTCACTAAAGGTCTGCTTCGGTTGATTGACTGTAACTGCCTTACAATTAGCTTTTATTAAAAATTACTTCCAAAGAGAGTGAAATAGGTGGTAGACGTGATGAATTGTGAAAACAGAAAACAGTATAGGTTTTGATGCGCAATTTGCCAACGACTATCATTAGCTAGTTAAATCAATCCAAAGCATTTACAGGCAACGGTATAAAATGAATGAACCCCGCGGGACTTATGAGGTTTCTCCAAACATTTCGTGCAGAGTATTATTTTTTTATTTATTGTCTAGTGCAGGACACCATGAAAGGCACATTGCCGGTAGTACCTTGTTGTCCCTGAACTAAGAGAGTAACTCAAGATTTCATACGTTTACTAAGGCTAGTGTCCCTGAACTATACAGAAACGCTCAAGGAAGATATTTCGTCTCTCCCTACTTTTTGGAGGCTCCCTGCTTGTCTGTATATCACGCTGAGCGAAACGCGCATCGCCGACACTCTAGACAAGTAGCTAAAAGAGGCAATCACTCAATAGTACTCTAGCTAGGCACGACTGCTCATTAAAAGGCTCTCTGTAGTAGAGGCTGGCAATGGCTAGTGTATCATCATGACGTCAACATGGTGATACGCACACCCAAGGCATTCGCAGCTTATTTTTGACGACTTTCAATCCAACTGTTTCGTCTTTCCAGTGGGTACTACAGGTAGACCTACCGTATTTGCTACCTCCAGCGAGTATACCATTTTTCAATAATTACTAGTACAGCATTATTAAGTGGTACGGTACCAGGTACAATCTAGTAGACCCTAGAGTAGTAGTGCTGTACTTGTTAGATAGGCTCTTTTAGTCGCGGCATGACTCGCTGGCGTTTTTGAGTCTGAGGAAGCGACCTCATTTTTTCAGCTCAACTGATGATGATATCAGAATATCAGATATCAGAATATCAGATATCGAATATCAGATACTACTAGTATCAGATATCAGATATCAGACGCACGTGAAAAGTAGTTAACTTGCCGCAAAGCAAAAGAAATCTCCGAACCCGATACAACTACCAGTACTGCATTCAGCGAAGTAAATGCATTTAGCACCCAAAGGATAACTCTTCCACCCAGCATGTCTCGAATTGAGGCAATCGCCAACAGGTTTACAGGCCGAAATATCAGGTCTGGTAGCCAAAACAAGAATAACCGTACCGTCAGAGGCACTAGAGGTTCCAACTCGCCGAGATCTTCTACACGCCCTGACAGCTATCTTCCAGCAGATCACAGCAGTCGAGTCGATATTATGCTTCATAACCCGCAATTATTTTACGAGTTTCAGCGTCTAGTGTCCAAATCAGGAACCTCGTCCAATACTGGTGCTAATTTTATTTTGCACGACTTTTTAGAAATGTTAGAGTATTACGGAGTCGGCGACCAATCTAGAATGGTACTTCTCAGTGGAGATACGGATACGAGCAGCAACAGCGATAATGCAGTGCCCACAAGTGGACTCAACAATTTGTTGAAATCATTCCAATCTTTACGAGTAGATCCAGCATCCTCCAGTACGACTACTCAATACAGTCCTCGTGGTCGCTTCAATTGTCCGGAAAGTCCCAGCACCATTAAGAACCTGTCACCAACAAAAACACCATTGACACCCATGTCGGCAACTTCCTCCAGTGTCACACCCACACCACGTAGCCCCGACGAAGGCGAAAATAATGCTGCTGCAGCTGCAAAGAAGGAAGCTAGATCGCGGGGAGCCATGCTGGCTGGTCTCGAACAACCCTCCCTCTAATGTTTTTTTTGCACAACCAGGAGGACTATCGATACGCTCTCGAGTTGTGGTTCTCGTTCTTACTTCGTACACACGTGCAGACGACTCTTACATGCAAAACAGTAATATTATAGTAACACTAGTAATTCATTGCACACCAATAAAGACACTCTTCTCTACTACAAACTCCTCCATTCCATATAATATGTTTATGGGCCACCGGTATCTCGATGTAAAGCAATGGCGGCCATAGCTGTGACTGCCGCCGTTTCCGTTCTTAAAATATTCGATCCAAGAGACGTATTCCATATTTTATTGGGCTGCTCATTGGCTAGTTTGTCGAAAATGGATTCCTCCTCAGAGCTCCAGCCACCTTCAGGCCCTACGAGGACAATACAACAGGAACTACCTCCGTTTGTTTCAATTTCTTTCAGAGCATGCAAAATAGGAGTACTTTGCTTACTTCTTTCACGACAAATGCATACTGAGACATCATAAAATTCATTGTTAGATAGCATTTCCAGGAGGGTCGATAGTTGGCTCAAATCAGGTGTGGCATTGTCGTGACCTGTTTGCACCATCAAACGATCACTGCTGTCGTCATCATCAGTGCTGTCAATGTCTTTTACCTCGCGACTGACACGACGATGATTGTTATTGTCAGCATCTCCAACGAGTGTCAACAATGGTGGTATCCGTGTCCGTTCACACTGTTCCGCTGCTTCTAGTACATAATGTTTCCCCTTGTGCTGGTAATCACGTGTGACAGAGTTTTTGTTGTTGGATGCTTCCGATCGATCCGTATCCAAGGGCAACCAGGCTTCCATACCAAGTTCGGTCGATTTTTCTAAAATAAATTGGAAGCGATCTTTCTTCTTGGGTGGAGCAAAACACAGAATTGGAATTATAGATGAAGAAGTAGTAGTAGTAGTAGAAGTGGATGATCTTGTTTTGGCGTCAGTAGTAATAATTGGAACAAGACATTCGGCAATCACAATGGACGGTTCACCCTTGTTCCGTCGTCGATTACGATTCTTGTTGCGGTTGTCGTCATCATCCACGTCATCATTCATCAGACGCAATTGTGCAACCCATTCGATTTCCTCTCCTCCATCATCCTTTTTATTATTGTCGTCGTCATCATGAGCCACCAGACCATCAAAAACACGAACACAAGGATCGTAGTTTTGGAACCGCCAGCGACCCTTTTTGTGTCCGGGACCTACCATACGCATTACAGTTGTGACATAATTACTCTGTTGAGGAGAGAGTTGCAAAATCCTTCCTGGTTTCAACGTGGAAGGCGATGTTGTTCTCTGGGAACGACAGTGTTGCACAAAGTGGGAGAGTGGCAACGCTGATTCCTGATGAGGTCCGACGTAGAGTCGTGGTAAAAGGTGGCTGTCTTCATCCCTTCCTACAGATAAATGTCGTATTATTCCGTATCGGCTTTTTCTTGCACTTATTATAGTAGATCGGGTTTGTAGTAGGATAAGCTGTCTGGATGATACTACTGAAGAAAAGCCCATGACTTTCGTGAAGCGAAGTAGGCAAATAAGCATTAATTTCGCACTAATTGTCCTGCAGCGATAGACACCTGTACTTAATAAGATCATGCCCCTATAAACTTATTATTGTTATTATTTGGTAGCCCAAAGCCCAAACTGCAACACTACTATTATTATGGTTTATGGTTCATTCATCGCTGCAAAGGCAGGTCCTTCAATTTGTGGTCAAGGATTGAATTATTGGATACAGCAGTATTTTGTTTCAATGCCTGGGTGGATGAGAAATATTTCGCGCCCATTATTTTTCCGATGCTCAGAATTTCTACTCCACTCGAACGAAATGTCTCATGAAATTTTTATTTAAATAAACAGCAACAATCACATATTTTTTTCAGACACTCTGTTACCGTTTTACTGTGCTCAGGTATTGACTCAACAGCAACAACAACAACAAAAAACAGCAGCAAAATTCCGTCTCTACAGTCCCTTATCCTGTTCCTATCATTCATCACTCGCATTTCTAGCATGTCTACTACTGCTACTACTGCTGCTGCTGTTGCCACGGCTGCTGCCAGTCCATTGCCTCGCCTACTCGTCAAGAAATGCCGTGATAATGCCGTTTTGCCCGTTCGCAAAACACCTCTTTCTGCTGGGTACGATTTGAGCAGCTGTGAAGTGAAGAGCATTCCTCCACAAGGAACAGCTTTGATCAAAACAGGTCTCGTCATTGCCTGTCCCGAAGGTACCTATGGACGCGTGGCTCCTCGTAGTGGATTAGCTCTCAAACATTCCATTGATGTTGGGGCTGGTGTTATTGACGCAGATTATCGTGGTGAAGTGGGTGTTATTTTGTTCAATTTCGGAACTCAAGAATTTGAAATTAAGGAAGGCGATCGCATCGCCCAATTGATTCTAGAAAAGATTGAACTGAGCGAGGTGGCCGAGGTTGATGAATTAGACGAGACGACTCGGGGGGAAGGTGGATTCGGAAGCACTGGAGTAGCAGCAAAGCGAGCTCGTACGATTACTCCTGCTCCGGATGTCAAGCCTACTGCTGACGAGGAAGACAAGGTTAAATAAGCCTTGAATGGCATCATATTCTATTGTTATTTGTTGCAGAAAAGGATGCATCGATAAAATTAGGAGTCACGACTGCTAGGTGATTATTTCATGTTCTACACGCTAGTCTACTACAAGTAACAATTTTCGAGAAATATTAACCACCACGTAACGACAGCTTCTTTAGCAGGTACAGAATTTTGCTCATAGTAATTGTATAGTCTATCGCTGCCTACCAACTACAAAGTAGAAAGTCTTCAAGCGGGGCAAGCATTCGCAAAGTCCGTTGGAAGCGACACAGCTAGGCTCAGCAAGAAAAAAAGACCTGCAGAAAGAGCGGCTGCCATCCCATCGGCCATTGCTCGTTGTATGCATTCGCTCACGTGGTGTGCTTTTGCTTTAAGAAAAAACGCAAGCAGCAGAGGCAACGCTGATCCTAAGATTTCAGCAAATGCTGCATTCAATCCCTGCACTAGGCCGACCGCGAGTGACAGCGCCATCCTATGTGTGAATGAAAAGGCTAGGACAGCAAGAGCAGCGAAAGCTCCCGCCCCCAAAAGGCACGCAAGCTTGCATTCTTCTAACATCCAATTCTTGATAGTTCGCGACGTGAGTTGTCCAGTACATACGGCGCGAACAGTCAGTTTGCTGGCCTGTGTGCCGACTTCACCTGAGACTGCAGCAATCAATGGAAGGAATCCAATCAAGAACAATTGTTGGTCCTGTTGACCGAGAACATGACACAGTCTCTTGCTGCCTCCGACTGTCATCCGAAGTGCCCAGAATTCGATTAGGATTGTCCCGGCCAGAGGAACCAATCGCGTTTGTAAAGCTGTTCGAATGAATAAGATGAGATTCAAGGTGTAAATAATGATAAAAAGAGGCAGCATGCCAAACACGACTTTATCGACTCACTCTTTAACATAATGGGGGCTCGACTATAAATCTCCGCTTCCTTCGCTTCGACGGTTGCGCTAATACCGATTTGTACATCCCGGAGGACACAATCTAGCTTAGATATGTCCGCGTACGACGGGACTTCACGTTTATCCTTGGACATTGCGGGGAGCAGCAGTGGATCAAAGTTAGAGTCTCGCTCTCGTTGTTGGTTTGCGCGAGAATTCTCCGGGTGCGAAGGGGTCGACATCATTTTGGTTCCCGGGCTTGTCCACAAGTCATCCCCGGGAAGATCGCGAATGGAATCGGACAACATAGACCGAGGTGTCATTGGCATATCATGGTCGTGCTTATCAAAATCAAATTCATCTACAATTCGATTGTTCCCAGGAGTATTTATGTTTTCGGGCATAGAAACTATGCGTCGCATAGGTGACGAGATAGGAGACCGATGGGCGTTTTTCGTCGGCATACCTGGTCGCAAGCGACGATTGACAATCCCCTCTGCGGGTGGACCGGTTGTGTTAAGTTCGGCGCGAATAGCAGCGGAGTTTTTGCATTCTGGCCTTGGCAGTGGCAGGGTTCGTGGTACCAGTGAGGGAATTCGGTCGGCGCGATCTTGGTTGTCCTCGCCTCCTGCATGGATAGTAGTTCCTTCAGCAACCCCGAGCGACGGAGAATGACGAGATCCGTTAGGACTACCAACAAGCACCGGCGGAGGAGGCAGCGGACTGGTAAGGTCATTATCGCTATGATGAGTATTCGTTATCTCATCGTCGTCTAGCGAGAGAGCAGGCGTTGGTCCACCGCGTTCGATGATTTCACTTGGTGGATTGCCGGCCACCGACGCAGCACTATCTGACACACTTCCGCCTGGGGAAATGACCAGATGTGAAGACAATGAGGGTGCTCTGGCTAAATCATCAATGCTGTGATGATCATTCATACCGTCCAAATGCGCGTCAGCGTTGTGCACTACTCGGTCGTCTCGGCCTTGGAGGCGATCATCTGCTGTGGACCGTAGGGCACCACTCAACATCGAACCTGATTCCATGGCAGTGGTAGGGGTGCCCTGACTATAAGTGGTTCCTGCTGGGCCACGATCAGCATCCGTCGCACTACGACCGCCAAATTCACCAACCAAGTCACCAACTAGTGATTCAGCATCTCGTTCAGAGGGTGGGCCATTACCAATACTCGCTTCTTCAATGGCTGCCATTTCTTGAATCTCTGCTTCTGTCAAGCGAAAGACTCTAGGTTCTTCCAATGTGCTGCTATCATCTCGGTTGGTATTGTTGCTTACAGCTGATTGGTTGTCATCCATGGAGGGGCCGACACTACCGAGCAGTGATGTGTTTGCCTCTAACCCACTCCGGTGGCGATTTATTAATGATGAAAAATTCCCTTCTGAAGGCACCGATGACATCGGGCCTCCGGAAGAGATGGGGTCGGCGAGAATAGCAAGATCATCTTCCGGGGCTATTTCGACTCGCACCGACATATTCGAATCATCGACAGACGGGTGACGATGAAGACGATGATCGTCTACCAATGCATTCCTTCCCAGAGAAGCAGTACCAGATGCATCTTCCAGCATGGTATCATTCTGATTGGCATTGAATTCATTGTATTGCGCCGTCCGTAATTCCATATCAAACGACACCGATCGATGCACATCATCCGGTCGCATAAAAAATTTATCTCCGTCGTCATCTGCTGCCGAGGGTGCTACAACAACAGGCTCATTTAAAAAACGTTCCATTACCACGCCCTTGTCCGGAGCTCCAGCTGTAGCTGGATCTCCTTCAATGGCTTCTTCTCGAATGACATCATTGTTTGGCTGGTCGGAATGGTCACTCGACGCAATACTGTCCGCAGAGCCACCCGCCGCCACTGTTGCCACTTGCGTGATATTCGTTGTTATGCGTGGTGCTGTAGTATCTCTTTCTTGCAAAAATCTTTCCATGGTGTAACCCAGCTGTTGCTGTGGCGATTGATTTATACCTTGAGAATGGTGTTCGTTGTTACCATGCGCTGACTCTTCCAGAAAGGTTGGAATTGATCGAATGCTCTCTTCTCCCACAGTTCCGGCGACGCTTCCGTTTTGTAACATGTTCTGTGTCGTGTTCTGCTGTTGCTGAGAATCCCAGACCATGCCCCCGCCGTTACTCATAAGTGCGAATTGCCGCTTCAAGCGAGCTCTTTCCGCTTCCTTCCTCCTCTGCCGCTCTCTGTCAATGAGCGCTTCCTTCAATGTAGGCTCTTCTCTGACGGGTCCTGGCATGGTGTTGGGAGCTGCAAACCGCGACGACGCAGCTCCGTCAACACTGCCCGTCACGGAATGCAAATTAAGATCAGGATCTTCAAAGTGCGCCTGTATGCTGCTGGCTTGTAAGGCGTGCTGTAAAGACTCAATCGTGCTGTCGTCCTGCGGGGTGGTAGCAGCTGCAGAATTTTCCGCATCGTCTCGCGGAGTTTGATTCTCAACATTATTAGTATTGCTTCCAACATCTCCCTCGTAGTCATCATCGTCTTCATCAATAATACTATTATTTGCTTTACCTTTGCTGTCCGTGTCTTCTGCGGCGTTCTTGTCTGGATCGGCGGTTAACGAAGGAGGAGCACCGGCGGGAGCGGAGTTGGCAGAATTCACCACGTCTTCCGAATGCCTTGCGTTCATTGTTTCATTGTTGTCATCCGGACTCGTCACGGACTCTTCTGAGCCATTGTCTCTTGTACCACATTTCTCTTGATCTTGTGTTTGAAGTGATTCCATGGTTGGCTGATACAGGTTAAACTGTTTCTAGCTGGCGCTGTCTTTGTTAATTGAGGTAGATACGCTCTTCGGGATCTCGTACTTGTGTGGTCTAGTTATGTTGCGTGTTCACGAATGATGCTACGACGAGGAGGCATTTTTATCAGATTCCTAGCTCCTATCACCCTCACCCTAATTTAACGTTTCCAGAATCCAACACGCCCGCGCGACATCATCAATTGGATTTTGGATGCCATTGTCTTGAGCAGCAGTGATGATGAGTCGTTTGTTGATGAATCCAACAAAACAAAAATAAGTAATCAACGATGAAACTTTTTTGGCCACATGCCTGTAACGCCTGGCTTGCGAGTGCTTCATCTTGTCGATTGTGATCGTACTGCTCATATGTCGCCTCCTAAGGACATGACACTATTTTAGCAGGGAAAAGGTGCAATCTCTCCTGCGGGTGTTTCTTTAAGAATGGCATGAAACCAGGCGCGCATCTAAATTTAATCGATAGTAATCATGGATATATTCTTTAAATACCTTATTCTCGTTCTGCAGACCAGCGCGTTGGTGCTCGCGCGAAAGAGAGGAATTCGGAAACCTCGGTACCACATGCACAGCTCACGCCAACCTGACGAGTTTGGGGCGGGATTGTTTCAGGGTCACGAAAGGGAAAAGACTCGGAACACGAGAGGAAATGGCAGAATAACGCAGAGTGATGACAATCATCAAAATGAGCCAATAGATATTCTACCAAGAAAGCTTACTGATAACAGGGGATATGGAGCCAGGAAAGCTATGGGTAGCAAGAGAAGTAGTCCAATGGCAAGATCAGGAGTATCTCCATCGGGACCGTCTCCATCGACAATTCCCGTGGTGCTGAATATTCCAGTACGAACCTTGCCAGATCTGAATCTATGCAGAGTCAATTCACACGGAATGTATGGTACAGACCGGGGGGTCAAATATGTTGTCAATTACTCCTATAGCTTGGAGGTAGAAACTGGAACGACACTGGAAAAGGTTGAGCAAGTAATAGTCCCAGCTATAGAAAGAGCGGCTGTGAATAAAATGATTCCAGAAATGTTTAATTCCCTGTGCGGATCATCAAGAGGACTTCAATCGGGATTGCTACCAATCGAGCTAGATCCTTTGTATTTGGGAATTACTTCTTTGCCATCGGATTTTGTCCTACGAGACGGTAAATGGCTTTGTTTGTATTTGACTATTGTTGTGAACAACAACAAGGATGTATCGACGTCGTCTCATGTCCGTATTTTCTCTTGCCCTGCAAACACCATAGTTGGATGCGAACTCGACTTTTCGCAGCCGTGTTTTGTTATCAGCTCAGCGGTGACGACCTATTCTGAAGGAAAAAGCGCAGAGGATGTGGAAGCAGAAATGGAGACATTATTAGACGATATCTTCAGCATTGGAAATCTTGCGAATGCAGTTCCGCTCGTAAATGGTGTATCATTTCGCGAGCTGGCATTTGTATCCACTACCGCGAGCCCAACTACAGCCAGCCCTACTGCTCAGCAATCTCTAGCGATTGAGATTCCTGAACGCTCTCCCATCTTTCTATCTCCCATATCTCCTCCTCCGACAACTCGCAACCAACCAGCAGCAATACCAACCCCGATACCAACCCTAACGTCTGTTTCGCCTCCTTTCCTTGCTGTAACGGCTCGACCGACATTCTTACCACCGCCAACAAGTCAACCAACGGTCAAGCCTTCTGAGGCGGCGACGCAGGAGGCGGCTTCAGAGGAAAGCGAAAATAATGATGACAAGTCTGTTGGTGGTCTCTCAGATTGGTGGAGATGGTTACTCCTATGTGCAATCGTTGTTTTCATGACTGCAGCTGTATATTTTGTCTACAAAAGTTGTCCAGGAAGAGCCAAGCAGCACCAAACTTTTGAAGAGCAGGAAGAGCCAACAAAATTTTGAAGCTTGTCATCGCCATCTCCATCTCCATCTCCATCTACTGTCCGATACAGGTGACTAACTGGATTGTACCAAGAATGCAAGAATTTCATTTGAATGACCAACTCAAATATGATTTTTCATCCTTTGCACATACTCCCGGGAGTACGTCTATAATCATCCATGCTGGTGTCCTATTATTTCTTTTTGTCGGAGCTAGTGAATACATATTCTCGTTTTCCCATCCTTGAGCGATTGAGGGATAACTAAAAAACTGTATGAGTTATTAACTGTAATACTACTAATATCTAGCTAACCCCACCAAGTAATGGTACTCTACACAAGAACAATGATTCTTGAATAGTTTCCTCAGAGCCAGCCGAAGGGGACGTGAGACAAGGAGACCCGAATCCGACGTCACCGGAATGACCCGAAATGCCCCATCCCGTCTCCCACTCAGAAACAGGAACACATCGGGAGAAATCGGATAC
>Ga0100392_1001854_pt1 | contig 19660 bp, 25 predicted proteins | sample CryGeymeta201516_FD_81548 | JGI IMG/M metagenome (GOLD analysis project Ga0100392, IMG submission 81548) | Groundwater microbial communities from Crystal Geyser aquifers in Utah, USA - Crystal Geyser metaG 2015-16 | ecosystem: Environmental > Aquatic > Deep subsurface > Groundwater | place: USA... | reverse complement strand
ACCTAAAAATATCGAGTCTAATTGCAGAAGCAAAGTCTTCTTCAAATCATCAAAGTGCAGTTACCTTTTTTGAGCCGATGTCGGCTGTTTGCATTACAAGTTTCATTATGCATAAGATGAGAAAGAAATTTAGGTAAGACGTGTGCTGAGCTGGCTTATCAAATGGTTATATCGCCTTGAAACTGTTGTGTATAATTGTATACGAAGTCTGTCACCCGCCAAAGAAAGTTTTTGTAGTTTTTGAACATACTCTGCTAAATCCTTGTCTTCCAAGACTTCAGCTATCCATTTTTCAAAGTCTCCACGGTAAAAGTGAAACTCTAATGACTTCACATTTACTTCGTTTATTTTGTCTGTAAACTCTTTTAATGAAGTTGCACTTTCACCTGTATAGTTTCCAATGGAAGTGAAGAAGTAAAATGCTTTTTCCCTTGGGAGGGTTCTAAGAATTCTTAAATTCATTTTTTCATTCAACGCTTGTTTTCTCCTATTTATTACTTTTTTCTTTTATAAATATTAACTGTTTAGGGTTATTAGCTATTGAAAATCGTGTTTCCTTAAACTTTTTTGTAATCATTGACGTTCGAATCCTTAAAACTCCAGGTAATGGCGCAACTGAACTTGCGATGAATTCATGTAGGCTTTCTTGGTTTTCTGCGACGACTTTTGCTATGATTAAGAGTTCTTCGGAAAGGGATGTGTAAACTTCTAGCATTTGTGGTGCTTCGCATAGTTTTTCTGCAACCTTGTCGCTTTGTTTTGGGTCTGTAAAAATGGTCATTATGGCTATGATGTTTTTGGCTCCAGCCTTTTCAGCGTCTATTACGGCTGTATATTCCTTAATGATTCCGTGTCGCTCCATTCTTTTTATTCTGTCGTAAACGGTTGAATGGGCTATCCCTAAGCTCTTACCTACAGCTGTGTACGTCTGCCTAGCATTCTCTTGTAAAGAATTCAAAATTCTCAAGTCTGTAGAATCCAAAGCAACAGTGTTATTTTTGAGTTTCAAGACTGCCTTCCGCCTTTCGCTAGAAGATATATGCTTTGTGCTAATTATTTTTGCTGTCGAAAAACGTACAATATTCTTCGTTTTACCATCAAATGCGTATTGCAGAGCTTTTCCGTAAATTTGTCGGGAAAAACCTTTTTTTCCTACAAATCTTCAATGGGGCTACCGCTATTCTGCACTTTTGTGGGCTAAACTGACAAATAAGTTTAAATTTATGGTTTGCATTATAGAATACTGTTCTAGAAGATTTTAACATAAGGTTTGTGATGAGAAGATGAAGATGTCTAAGATTCGGGAGATCCTCACAAGATTTGAAGTTTCATGTAAGTTTCACGGTTGGAAAACCTCTGAAAAAGATGATTGGATTGAAACGGAAAATGGATATCACAACTTTCTGTGGGCTAGGAGCATTCATCCTTCATCCTTCAAGCGTATAGCTGCAAATAGGAAATGTGTTGTTCGAGAGGGCCTGTCCTACCGTGTTGTTGAAGCATCCTACACTGCTTGGCTGTTCTCGGAAGAGCCGTCGGAGACCTTGGTCAAAACAATTTCTGAAAACCCAGATTTTTCTAAGAAAATGGCTCTCTACAACCTAAGCCCAGTGTTAGAAGGAAAAAACCTAGGCTTTAAACTAAACCACACAGATAGCCCTGTTTTCCAAGAGTTTGAAAACTTTATTGAGAAAGAGTTGAAAGTTAAACTCAACCCCATTCATAATCCAGAAATTGATTCTGAAGAACGTGTAGTAACAAAGCTTGCTTGACTATTGGCTTAAATTTCGGTTTTGCGCATCAAAGACTTGATAAGGGAAAAGCTTCTAAAACAAGACTGTGAAGTTTATGTCCGAAGAAGCTGAAAAAATAAAGAAAATTGTAGCATTCAAGAAAAAACTTGAGAAAAAAGTTGAAGGGTTAGAATCTGAACTTAATGAACAACGATTAATGCTTGAAGCAGTGGACTCCATATTGTTAGAAAAAGGATTCAAGCGTGCAGAAATCGCAAAAACGCCAGTAACGGCTGAAGTTTCGCCAGTGAAAGAAGAGGCGCTGGTTGAGCTTCCTCCTCAGCTTTCATCAGAATTTGAAAACGTCATCCCGCTGAAAACTGTCACAGGCGAACCTCTAGCAACCCTTTACATAGAGCAAGACTCGCTGCGCATTGTCTTGGCCGAGGATAAAGACTTCAACATTAACACACCTCCCTTCACGCAGTTTCTCGTGGAAAGGGTTTTGGCAAAAATGCAGGAAAAAGACAGTGAACTAGCCAGAAGCGGACAGTTGACAGCAGACAAAATTTTTTCCTACAATATCGTCCAAGAAGGCGACATAATTCACGAGATGGTGATCAAAAATTTTGATGCTAACCGCTTGAGGGAACTCAAGTCAAGTATACGATGGACATTGGAGAAAATGTACGAGAAAACAAAGGGCTAGACCTAAAACACTTACTCGGAACGATCTCGCACGTGTGCAATAAAGGCATCCTTACTGCACTTTTTGCAGCCTTCCACAGCCTTTATCCACCTTTAGCTAACGCAACCTAAGCCCTTCTAACCTTCCGCTTTAAAAAAGCAACTTGAAACAACAATATCAGAAAACCATAGGGGGTAGGGAGTTAACGCCAGGAAAGCAGAATAAATAAGAGCATGCGTAAATGTCTCAGCGATCCACTTTTGCCTTTCAAGGCCTGTCAAAGTAGATATTTTTGCCCTTTGCTGAAACTGGAATCCCCATAACAACCGTCGCCTCAGGCAGCAAATTCAATTTCAAAGCAGCCGTGCCGACACGATACATTACACGATTATCAACGTTCAACAAGCTTGCAGTTTTCACAGCTGAACCCAAGGCTATCCCCAGATCTAAAGCCTTAAAAAGACACGTTGGACCGAAGAAATCTTCACCAAACTTTTTCTGAGCATCATCAAATTCCTTACAGCTCTCGTAACCGCATGCGCCGCAGTTTAGTCCAAAACTCTTGCTTCCGCGCACTCCAATCAAGATCACTGCTTCTGAGTCTCTAACGTTTTTTGCGTCTCGTCTAAAGCCTTCAATTTTCCGTTCTTCAGCCATCTCTTCCATTTTGCGGACGATAGCATCTTTCTCCTCACCGTGAACAATTATGGTTAGAACGTCGTCTATGCCAGCTGATTTGGGAGCCGTTCTCGCACTAATCAGCATAAATTTAGCTGCTTCCAAAATTGCTTCTCTTTCCGCATTCTTCCTTTCAATCATTGGACACATTTCAACCACTTACCAAATCGTATGCCCGTTTAATTAGAGAGTTTTAAGTTACTGTTTTGAAAGCTGTCTTCAACATCTCGACTATTTCGTCAAGCTGACCTGTGTATACGCCTACAGCTAAGAAGGAAACACCTAAAAGGAGTAGCAGTGCCCCTATTACTCTGCGTTCTGGAACGTCCATGGTTTTCACTCCAAATGCTTTTTCAAGTGCGCTTCAATGTGGTCTTTTGGAACCAGTCCAACAATTCTGTCAACTTCTTTCCCATTCCTAATTATTAATAGTGTTGGGATGCCGAAGATTCAGAAACGCTCCGCAGTTCTAGGGTTCTCGTCAACATTGAGCTTTCCAAACAAAACTTTTCCAGCATATTCCTTTGCTAACTCTTCAACTATTGGAGATATGACCACACATGGACCACACCATGGCGCCCAACAATCAATTAAAGCCAATGAATTTTTATCGACTATTTCGTTGAAGTTTGAATCAGTCACGGGGATTGGTTTCGTACTCATTTCCTGCTTTTCTCCTGTTGTTTCATAAGTTCCCTTAACTTCTTCTCCTTGATACGCATCAGTTCTTCATTCTCCTCAGATATAAATTGTTTGTGTTCACCGCTCATTTTTTCATCTACCTCGCCTAACACTTTTCAAGCAATGGAAAGTGTTAAACATCTTTCGTTTATCCTTCTTTTAGCTATTTCTAAATCCTGCATGCTATTTCAATTTGGCTAGACATCTTAGAATATTTATTGCTTTTCTATGACAAACAGCTGGCTTTCTGGTATAGAGGCAATTTCTCGTGCAAGCTCTTCGTTGGAAGCGCCTTCTGAATATCTATTTTTCAGCTCCTTTATTATTTTGGGATTAACATGGATTCTCAACGCTTTATGCGAATTTTTCTGCTCAAAATACACAATTATTTTTGTTGAGTTCTCCATTTTAAGTTTCTGGTTTCCAATGGTGCATTGAGTTGTGGCTTGAATTCCATCTATGATGCATGAGAATGGAGTCAAAAGTGGAAGCCATGCAGTCACGCGCAATTTACTACCTTCTCCAGCATTTACATTTAAAATCTTTTTAGTTAAAGTTCCCATTCTGACGCCTATAACCAGAAAAGGACCTAAATGCCCATGAAAATCTGCAGCTTTCTTAATCAAGCTTGTTAATTCTTCGCTTATCTTTGCTTTTAGAGTCTTCATTTTTCACACCTTTGGCAAACTAATCCTCGTTGAAAGCGCTTTTGTCAACATAAGACCGATAGTGCCTCCGATGACGCCACCTGCAGCGTGTAATACCGAGAAGAAGGCAACACCCCCAAACCTGGTCATTAGAAAATTAGGGTTCATGAAAAAGGTTCCTATTACAACGCCAGCAACAGCTGTGGAGGCTACGGATGCAAAAAGCAAGCTAATTACGCTTATTATTTGTTTTTCTAAACAGTTTTGATATCCAATGAGTCTTGTTAAAACATCAAAGATCACACTTGCGGCTGTGAAGCCAAAGAAATGAGTGGCATTGGGATTAAGCATCATCATTATAATGGTTGCAGTTATCCCTGTTACAGTTACGGCTCCAAACTTTCTAATCCACCACAAAGCAAGTGTCAGCGAGATAACACCCAACATATCGCAGAAGAATGGCATACTGGTCGTCCTCCAGAAGATTGGTGCAATGTACGCGCTGAGCACACTCCATAGGGCGGCGCACATGGCTATTGCGGCGATATCTCGACTTGTGAAGTAGTTCATGGTAACACCTTTTTCTACATTGGTGTTACCACCTCCATAAAAGCTTTATGTCAATTTTTTTAACCTATAATGGGAAGTCTATGACAAAAATAATCCGTGTAGGGGTAACTTTTCCGCCAGATCTGCTAAGGGATTTCGACGAGATAGTTGATAAAATGGGATATGAAAGCCGTTCTAAAGCTGTTCAGGATGCTGTCAGAATGTTTGTTTCTGAGAAGAAGTGGCTTCAAGAAGAAAGAGGCATACAGGCTGGAGTTCTGATGATGCTTTATGACCATGAAGTTAGAGAACTTGAAAGCGTGCTTACTGATATACAGCATCATTACATCAATTTAATTTGTTCGACTATGCATATTCACTTGAGCGAAAGAGATTGCTTAGAAGCAATAGCCGTTAAGGGTAATGTTGCTGAAATTCGGAAGCTAAGCGACGAACTAGCTGCAAAAAGAGGAGTAAAAACACTCAAAACAATGATTGTGTCTGTATAAGGCTTTATCATTTTAGCTCGAACATTCTTTCTAGGGCTTTCCTGGCTTTTTTTGCTACGGGCTCGGGAATAGTAACCACGTATTTTTCTTCTTTCAAAGATGTGTAAAGCCTTTCAAGAGTGTTTAGCTTCATGTTTGGACAAACAGCATCTTCATAGGCTAGAATAAACTGTTTCTCAGGATTCTCCTTTTTCAAGCGATGCATAATTCCCTCTTCAGTCGCAACAATAAAGGCTTTAGCATCACTCTTCTTTACGTATCTGCACATTTGAGAGGTGCTTCCAATAAAATCGGCAATGCTCTGCATTTCAACGGTACATTCAGGATGAACCATAACAACAGCATCTGGATACGTCGTTTTTAGTGCTTGCACATCTTCAGGCTGGAAGAGTAGGTGAGTAGGGCAGAAACCTCTCTCAGGAATTGGAATAATCGTTTTTCCAGTCTTCCTGCGAACATGCTCGGCTAGGTTGTGATCCGGCCCGAAAAGCACTGTTTCACTGTTCACAGAATTCACGACTTCTACGGCATTTGCTGAAGTACAGCATATGTCGCTGTAAGCTTTGGCTGAAGCCAAAGTGTTCACGTATAAAACCACTGGCACAAGAGGGTGATGCACTTTCAATCTTTTGATTTCATCAACAGTAAGCATCTGAGCCATTGGACAACGTGCGCCAAGTGTCGGCAACAAAACTTTCTTGTCTGGATTTAAAACTGCAGCTGACTCCGCCATGAAATCTACGGCTGAAAATACTATGATTTTTGCTTCTTTTTCCTCCATGGCCCTTCTGCTTAGCCCTATGCTGTCTCCAACGTAATCCGCAATGTCTTGAATTTCAGGCCGTTGATAATTGTGAGCCAAGATTATTGCGTTCTTCTCTTTTTTCAGCCTGTTTATCTCGTCAATTAACGTCATTACATTCGCCTTAGACACGTAATTTATGAAGGTTTCTAGTCGCACAGATAAATATATGCCTTTACCTAAAACACGTTTTTCTACTCCGCCCTTCAAAAGCAGAAGCCGGAATTCCGAGAACCCTTAGCAGAGGCTTAACCCTTTTCTCAGACCATATTTCTTAATCTTCCTTTGAAGTTTTTCTAAATCTGTCTTTTCTTTCGTCACCATGTGCTATTACATTATCTTCGACAGGTATGACTGAAATATCCATGTAGAAAAGCTTTCTCCGCTCATTTTACTCCATTTCATTGTCAATGAAAAGTTGGCAGCTTTTCCCCTTCACTTTAGTTTTTAAGACCAGCCACTACATCAACTCCCTCAACATCTCTCAAAACGGCTTCAACATTCTAAGTCTACACCCTTAACTGGAATGTCAACGTTTGTGACCTTTCTTAAGCTTCCATGATAATAGGCTGACGCTCCACCGAAACAATCCAACGAACACCACATACTTGAGCCTTCATTTAACCGTGTGCAGTCTAATACGAAAAGCCTAATCATCTGCAGTGGCTACCTAAATTTTAGATCAGTCTTCTATGGACTAAAACCTCATACAAGAGAACATCACCTGGCCATATTATGAATTCTAAGCTGTCTTTTTTCCTAGTTGGATTTGTCTTTGATTTACTTCCCATTTTTCGTCACGAGTTTTGCGGTATCTGGAGTCTTAATAAACGTTTCTAGCGATCTGTTCAACTAAGCTACAACATTACTTGGGCGACTTTGTCAGGTATGTAAATTGGTGATTGATTATCCTCTTTTTTCGAGGGGGACGTTGGGTTTTTGGTTTTCTTCTTTATGTGGTTTTTATGGTTATTTGTTAGGGCTTTTTTAAGCCAGTCTGTCATGGTTTATCACTCTTTTTTGTTGTATGCGTTGGGAGGGTTTTGCGTCCGCCTTTTAGGAAAGAGTTTAGGAGTTGTTTTGCTTCGGGTTTTTGGATGTGATCTTTTTGTATGGTTTGGATTTTGGTTGTCCAGGAGGTGGGCATGGGTGTGTAATCTATGTCGTAGAGACCGTCTGCGTATTGGAAGTTGTTTTGGGCGAGGATTATATGCTTGTTTTTTGTCCTAGGAGGCCTATGTATATGCCCCAGCTTTTGACTGGAACGTCTATGCCTGCTAGGCCTCCGCTGAGGCTCTTGCCGACGCTGGCGTCAAACCATTCAATCCTAACAAGGTCACCGGGCTGCAAACCCTTAATCTGTTTGTCAACTTGTATATCCCCCGGGTCGTTCAACAAAGCCAACCTCCCAACACAAGTCATCTCAAACCTCAACAACCGTCCTCTTACCCCCCGCCAACCTCAAACCAACCTCGCAACCTTATGCCTACTCAAACTATCCATCTTACTCCACAAGCATACAAATAATCAGCAAGGGCTGTTCACGTCCGAGCTTTAATGTAATCTCCAAAGCTTGCGTTTTAGCACCAACATAATATTCAACACTCAAAACATGAAAATCCGAATCCACATTCTCATTCGGCAGTGTTACATGAATTTTATCTGCTGACAGAACAGGCGTGTCCCCATAATCTACTACTATGCTCCGCAACGTCAAACATTCAGCTGGCTCCTTCAAGTGATTAAGCAGTGCCTTAGCCCTTAACATGCATTCGTTGTCGCTGTAAAGCTCCTCATCAACCTCCACAATCTCCCGCGAACCATAAGCACTCTGACTTCCAGCATCCTCCTATGTTGAGCTGTATCTACGACCACCAAAACATAAACCGTCAACCCACAAGCTCCCAGTTCCGGCACCAGTAAACCAACAGTCAAAACGCACCTTCTTTATCTGCGTCCAATCAAAACGACTTTCAACATCCCAAACATCCACATTCTCAACCCCAACCAAGACCTAACAAAACATCCACCAATCCCTTCTCATTAATCCTTTCATTTTCTCATAAATTCTCGATGTTAAGCTTCTTTCTGATCCAGACAATGAATAGTGAAAAAAGAAAACGTCACAGGCAAAGTCATATCCACCATACCATACATCAGATACTTGGGTTATTTCGTAAGAACCCGATAGGCTTCATGCTACTAATAATAATACCAGCCACACTACTCATCATCACAGAAATAAGAAAAATAATCAAAAACACAAAGAAATCATCGCAAAAACAACCAACAAAAATCTCAGAAGCCTCAACGAAATCAACCCTCTACACCAAAAACCCCAAAAAAAGAAAAACCACGCATGCTACATAATAGACAACAACACAAGATACCAATACAAAACAACAGCTCGACCAAAACTGTTAACAGTATTTCGAAAAGGATTGTTCTATGCTGAGGTGATTGCGCCTACTCGTTTTTTGGGTTCGTGTACAAGAAACAGAACCATGAGCAATGCCACAAAGGTGGCTCCGAGGCTTATGATGAAGGGAGATTGAGGAACGAAGTTTTCGTATAAATAGGCACCCAGTAGCATGCCAAAACCCATGATGATGTAGCCGAAAAAGTTGTTGAATCCAACCACTTTACCCCTGTTCACTGGTTCTATGAGATCAGTTGAAAGCGCCATCGATCCAGACATTATCAGCATCTGAGCAAATCCGAACAAGCACATGGCAACCATCACCATTAAGAAGTTGCCGAAAGCAAAAATCACCGTACCTGCACCAAGCACACCTAAGCCTAGAATTATCGGAATTTTCCTTCCGACCTTGTCAACCATCTTGCCGATTGGAAGAGAAGCCACCACCATAGTCAGCAAAAGCGGAACAAAGACAAGCCACCACTGCTCCCTCGGTATTCCAAGCACCTTATTTGCGTAAAGCGCGTTAATAACGCCAGTAAGCGACATACCAAACATCACCAGAGTTCTTACGGAAAAAAGCCAAAGAACCGTTCTGGGCACCAACTTCCAAACGCCCACACTTTCCTTGATGGCCTGCGGGTAGGAAGAAACGAAATAACTAAAGTGGATTGGTTCCCCGTTCGTCATCGTCTCCTTCAGTCTAAGTCGCCACACAGCTGCGATCAGGAACAGAACAGTCATGACAACGTAGATTGTTCTCATGCTCCATTCTAACCCAAGCTGCCACAACAGAAAACCTGCAATTATGGGACCAGGGGTGTTGAAGGTTCCGTGGATGAGCTGTATTATGGAAGAGCCCATGCCTCTGCGTTCCGGTGGTAGCGAATCCTGAACCATGGCAAACAACGCTGGCTGATAGATTAGACAAAGACTGCCTATAACTGATCCTAATAAAATGAAGTGCCATGTAGGAGCAAAAGCGAAAAACAAGAATGACAGAGACATCGCAAATGTCATGGTCGTGATGAGCCAACGTCTACCATACTTATCTGCAAGGAAACCGCCGGGAAAGGCTACAACAGCCATGGCAACAAAGTTGGCGAGACCTATCAGTCCCAATGCCACAGGCGGACCTTGCAAAACGTCATTAACATAATACTGGAAGTTCGGCTGGGGCATCTCCATAGCGATGTCCATTATCATCCAACTCACTACAAGAATTCGATAGTTACCTGTGATGAACGAGAACTCTCTCCATAGAAAATCCTTGAACCGCCCAAGAGCGTTCCTTAACCCCATCGGCTTCACTCTTTCGAGAACCATGAACACCTGTTCATATAAGGTTTAGCTTCTCAAACCACACCAACATTGACGACAGCAACATTACAGGAAGTCACTGCGCCAACGAAAAGAAAACACCATGTTGACCCCCCAAAAAAAGAGAGTGGACTAGACTTTTCAATTGTGACCATTGCGTTGTTCTGTGTGTTTATTTCAACTTCAACAAGTCAGACTGTACTTTTTTACCTTGTTTACGGCTTCTTCGATAGTATGACTATGCCAATAACTACTTCAATAGTGCCGAAAATTGTGCCACCGAAGTCTAAGGGAACTGCCTACAGCTTCCAATTTATTCCTACGAGTGTTATAGGGATAGTGATGCCGATAATATTAGGCATGCTAATCAGTTTATTTGAGATTTGGCTAATCTTCCCAATAGCAATAATTTTCTACATTATCGTTCTTGTCATTACTCAAATCCGAAAATGTAAATGTTGCTCTGGTTCGGATTTCAACTCTAAGTTAGCGTAATTGAGAACTAAACTTAAAAATGCATAAGTAATATAGAATTCAAAGTACGCCTATTAAATCGAACAGGCTAGAGGGGTTCAGAGTTGGCAAAGACAGCCTTCGAAAAACTTTTCCTTGAAGCAGTAGATGAAGCTTTGGCTTCCCTTGGAGACTCCGCTAAACAAGCAATCTATTTTCACCTTGAAAACAAATTTGAAATCGCAAGAAACGAAATTCCTCAACACGTTGAAGATTTTGCAGAGGGACTTGAGAAAATCTTTGGAGTAGGATCCCAGTTTCTAGAGATTCTGATAATGAAAAAACTTTATGAAAGAACTGGGCAGCCTCTCCAGTGGAATAAAAATAAAGAGCTTATATTTGCCGAATATGTTGCAGCTGCAAGGCGTAGTTTCCTAAAGAAGAGAAAGAGAAGTTAAGCACTGTTGCAACAATAGGTTTCTGGAAATAAATATTCAGAGTTCACAAAGGATTTATCAAAGCTCTATTGAATTAACTTCTAAAACTTCCATTAAACAGTCGAGGGATCTATTTGCCTCAAAATAACCTTAGAAAAATCCTTTTAGAAGCTGTTGAGGAAGGATTATCCTCTTTGGGAGATTCGCCCAAGCGAGCTATATTTTTTCATTTAGAGACTTCTTTTGAAATAAGTAAAGACAACATTCCAGCAAATTTGACAGATTTTTCAAAGGCGTTGGAAAAGATTTTTGGGCTTGGAGCTGTTTACCTTGAGAAGTTAATTGCGAAGCGACTTTATGAAAGATTGGGGCTGGAATTCCAGGAGGCAGAGAACTGGAACTTTTTGGAATACATAGATAATGCAAGGGAACGTTTACCGCTGAAAAGGGATGTTTGAAATGAGGAAGAATGAAGTTTACAATAACAAAGAACAACGGATGGAAGAGGCGCTTAGGGCATCTGAAGAAAAATATAGAAAGCAGTTTGAGGAGGCAATGGACGCTATATTCATAGCCGACGCCGAAACAGGTATAATAGTTGACTGTAACCGTGCAGCATCAGAATTAGTCGGCAGAGAGCAATCAGAACTGGTTGGCATACACCAGCGGATTCTCCATCCTCCAAAAAAAATCGAAGGAGAGTTCAGCAGGACTTTCAAACAGCATCTCAAAGAAAAAGAAGGACAAGTTCTGGAAACACAAGTCATTACAAAAAAGGGAGAAATCAAAGATGTTGCAATCAAAGCTAATATCTTTGAACTTGATGGCAAAAAACTGCTTCAAGGAATATTCAGAGACATCACCGAACGCAAAAGAATGGAAAAAGAAAGGAAACTTTTTGAAGAGAGACTTTCTGCACTGAACAAGCATGGTCAGAGCTTGAACGTGGCAGATGACATAGATAAGGTTCTCACGTTGACGTTAGACGTCATGGAGAAAACTCTGGGATTTGAATTCGCCGACGTTTTTCTGGTTGAAGGGAGAACTCTCCGTCTAGTAGCTCATCGCGGGTTTTCAAAAATGCTCACCCTCAACTTGCCTTTAGATGGGCGAAGAGGGGTAGTTGTCAAAGCCGCAAGACTACGCAAACCTGTTTTCATTCCGGACATTAGAAAGAAAAGAGCCTACGTTGAAGCTGGCGTAGAAGGCATGCTGTCAGAGCTTGCTGTGCCAGTCAAAATAAAGGATAAAGTTTTAGGTGTTTTAAATGTGGAAAGTAAAAGGCTTGAAGCATTTGATGAAAAGGATAGGGAACTGCTTGAAACTCTCGCTTCCCACACCGCTATTGCCATAAGCAACCTAAAAAGACAGGAAAAGCTTTCCACATTGAACATTTACGGTCGGAACCTAAACAGAGCGGAGAGCCTAGAAGATATTTACAAAGTAACGTTGAAGGCTATGGAGAAAACATTAGGGTTTGAATATGCCTCCGTTTTAATGGTAAAAGGAAAAATGCTTCGGCTAGTATCGCAGCGTGGATACTCAAATAATCTATCTTTAAGTCTGCCGTTGGATGGAGAAAAAGGAGTAACTAGTAAAGCAGCAAGAACAGGCAAACCAGTTTTCGTCTCAGATATCAGAAAGGAAAAGACATACGTCTTAGGCAAACCAAACATGCTTTCTGAGCTTGCTGTACCTATCAAAGTGGAAAAAGAGGTTCTAGGAGTCTTAAATGTAGAAAGCAAAAAGCTCGCGGCCTTTGATGAAGAGGACAGGGAACTTCTTGAAATATTGGCTTCCCACGCTGCCATTGCTATAAGCGACATAAAAAGACATACACAACTTAAAAGACTCTCTAACAGATTAGCAAATCTGATGGAAAGTTCCACGGAAATCATGCGCATAAAAGATACGCATCAAAGGCTAAAGGTAATCGCAAAAGCCATTAGAAAATTTGGGTGGAGAAGGGTTGTAATTTCTCTAAGAGACGAAAACTTGGAAGGAACAGATCTTCTCACAGCAGGCCTCACAAAGGGAGAAATCAAACTTTTGCTTGAAAGAAAAGCGCGGGGATATGTTTGGAGAGAGCGGTTAGGCCCAAAGTTTCAACCATTCAGGATAGGCGAGTTTTGTTATCTGCCTTGGAGCGATCCGTGGATTCGAGAATACGTCCACCATGTTCCACGTGAAGCCCCTCTTGAGGAAGCAACCACATATGCAGGTGTTCCCAGCAGACTTTCAACAGAGGAAATGGTTGATTGGCACCCCCAAGACATGCTTTACGCTCCTCTTCGCACGCCTGCGGGAAGGGTGGTAGGCATCTTGAGCATGGACGACCCTGTGGATGGTCGGAAGCCAACCAGAGAATCCCTTACTCCTTTGGAGCTTTTCTTGCATCAAGCTGCAATAGTCATTGAAAATGCTCAATTAATTGAAAGTTTGAGAAAAGCAAGAGAACAGCTTGAGCAAAAAGTGGAGGAAAGAACTCGCGAGCTTAAGAAAGCTCAAAAGCAAGTGCTTAAGGCTCAAAGATTGGCGGTGATAGGTGAATTAGCTGGCATGATAGGTCATGACCTACGTAATCCTTTAACGAGTATTAATGGAGCTGCATACTATGTGAAGAAACAGTTAAGTTCAAAAATCGACGGCAAAGTAAAAGAAATGCTCGATATTATAGGGAAAAACATTGCATACTCGAACAAGATAATAAACGACCTTCTGGATTATTCGAGAGAGATAAAGCTGGATATAACGGAAACCACTCCGAAATCGATAATAAAAGAGGCGTTGTCTCTTGTTGAAATTCCGAAAAATGTTCAAGTCATAAATCTAACTGAAGACAAGCCGAAAATAAAGGTTGACACTGCAAAAATCAAGAGAACCTTCGTTAACATATTCACAAACGCAGTTGAAGCCATGCCTAAAGGTGGAACGCTGACAACAAAAAGCAGGAAATCAGGTGGCAACGTAGAATTCGTCTTTTCAGATACTGGAGTAGGCGTATCAAAGAAAACCATAGAGAAGCTTTGGACTCCGCTTTTTACAACGAAAGCGAAGGGAATGGGTTTCGGCTTGGCAATATGTAAACGTAATGTAGAGGCTCATGGAGGTTCTATTTCCGTAAGAAGCTCTCGTGGAAAAGGCACAACCGTCACTGTGACCATTCCGGCTAGGATAAAATTAGAGGGAGGTGAAAAGATATGGGTGAAACCGCTAGAATCCTCATTGTTGACGACGATGAAAACATAAGAAAAGTATTAACAACAATACTTGAAGATGAAGGATACATTGTTGAGTCAGTAGGTACGGCTAAAAAAGCGATAGCAAAAACTGGAAAGAAATTCTACAATCTAGCCTTAATTGACGTTCGCCTTCCAGACATGGAGGGAATAGAACTTCTAACAAGAATGAAGGACGCAACACCTAAAATGCGAAAAATAATCATCACGGGTTATCCAACACTGCAGAACGCGGTAGAAGCAGTAAACAGAGGCGCAGACGCCTACATAATAAAGCCCTTTGACATGAAAAAAACTCTTAGAACAATAAAGGAAGAACTAACAAAGCAAGAAGAAGAAAAGAGATACAGCCAAGACAAAGTCGCGGAATTCATTGAAACAAGAGTAAAAGAGCTGGAAGTAGAAAAGACGCTGACCCACAAAAGCAAACTCTAAACATCATTTTTATCACTATTTCCAAAATTCTCTCCCCTATGTCTTCTCAAACCTTTAATTTTTCAATTTTTGCATCATAATTTTTGAGCTAGCACTTTTGAGGTAAGTTTTTGTGCATAAACTTCCAGTGATACCCAATTTTAAAGTTGAGTCTTCGTAAAAGAGTAACAGATGGAACGTTCTGTTCTGTAGTATACAACGCCACAGAACTCATTCCTTTTTCAAAGAGCGCGTTCATCGCCCGACGTGTAAGGGCAGATGCAAGGTTTTTGCCGCGGTATTTGGAGAGGGTAGCTGCTGGACCAAGATAACCTCGCTTGCCACCGAAGAATTCGTTATGTTTCGTGTCTGGTCTGGAAACGACGACTGAAACAATTTTGCTGTCAAGCTTGGCTATGTGAATCAATTCTTCGCTGAAAGGAGGACATTCAGATTTCCATCTTTGAACAACACCTTGTTTTAGTCTTTCATGGTTAAATCCGGCGTTCACTGCTTCGACGAAATCTTTTTCCTCTTCTGTTTTCAAGCTGCTAATAATTGTGCCTTCTGGAACTTTTGGAAGAGGCTTTAAACCGTCAAGTCTGGCTATCATGTGGCATAGTCCGCCTTCGGGCTTGTAGCCCCTTTCAGTCCACTCGTTGATTTTTAGGCTTTCAGCGTCAACAACTGTGAAAATCTTTTCGCCCTTAACGTGTTTTTCGATCTCCCTCACCAACAAGTTCTCTAGATGTTTTCGATTTGGATTTTCACGAACGCAAAGCCACTCAATTTCTTCGCCCCAATGTCCATTGTTGTATGCAACAGAGCCTATGATTTCGCCTTCTTCCTCAACCACTAGAACTTCAAGATCCCATTCCTTAATTCGAGAGCGAAGTTTCTCTTCGTTGATGGGAATAAACTCGTATGATTCTCTACGTGCCTCATTTAGCAGTTTAACTAGGCTTGACAGGTTTTTGTCGGTGAAGCTTTGAATTTGAGCGGTCATGCTTTGTCTTTAACAAAAGAACTAAGGAATAATAATAAGTGTTTGGATTAGTCTTAGGTTGTTGTGAAACTCTGATTTGCTGTTGCTTTGTGTGAGCGTCGTCGAAGTTACAAAATGGAAATAAGATAAGCCAGACTTTTCCTTCTTTGTCAATGATTTAACTGCTTGTGCAAAGAAGTTTTTCTTATAATCCAAATGTTCTGCCTATGCTGGTATCAGGGTTTGAGAGATTTGCGTTTTCTCGATGTATTCTTGTTTGATTTCTTTTCTCAAAACCAGAATTTCTGAGCGAAGTCTTTTCGCATGTTTCTTGCACGTTTGTTTAGGTTTTCATTTATCTTGTTCAGTTTTTCTCTATATTCACGCTCAGAAGTGCTTCCCAATGTTTAACACCATTACTCTCTTTCGTTTATAGTGATTCTTAACAAATTTTATGATGTAACAATTGGTAAACACACAGAACTCAGTTTTTATGCGCGCTCAAAATAAATCAGGAGTTATAAGCTTAATAAAATAAGTCACTCGTAAACCTTAATTCTGGCTGCATATATCTTAGAGAGAGGTGAAAATTGTGAAGTGGGTAACCCGTGAATTCGTTCACGTAGACAGAACAGCATGCCCATGGCTTATCAAAAAATTCATAGACCCCCAAGCCCAATTCATCTTCGCGCCCACAGAGAAAATAGCAGAAATCGCAAAAACCCAAGGAGCAACACCCTTTGACGCGCCCGGAGTAAAGCTTGGACACAGAGATGTAAAATGTAGCTTCGAAACCATAATAGAAGAATACAAGCTGGAAGATCCTGTGCTCCATGAACTCGCCAAAATCGTCCATTCCGCAGATACACGCGACACTGAGCTGGCGCCTGAAGGAATAGGCTTGAGTGCAACTATGACTGGCGCAAGATACAATCTCAGAGATGATTTCGAAGCAGTGGAAAAAGCCACTTACGTTTACAATGCACTTTACACTTATTGCAAAATCAAGCTGTTGCGCAAGAAATACAAGGATGAATTGGGGGAAATGACTAGGAAGCAACGTAGGGGATTCTTAAGAAAGAAAATGCAAGAAGAAACAACAAGTTAACATCATTTTTCCCTTTATTTAACTAGTCCAAAATTCAGTAGTATTCAAACTGGTTTGTCAATGACTTCACACTCGAAAAACGCTCAAGACAGCATATTCCTAACACTTTGCATAATGGGATTATTCGCAATTCTAAGCTCCACAATGTCTAAAAGTCCAGTTCTAAAACCCTTCTCGTTAAGCCTTGAAACTCCCACCGATTTGACGGGCTTTGTTGCTGCCGCTTCAACAATCCCCGGCATCTTGATTAGTTTGCCTGTTGCCTCGCTTTCAGACATTTATGGAAGAAAGAAATTCTTGTTAACAGCAGGATTTGTCTTTGCTTCAGCTCCCTTCCTTTATCTTCTGATAACCGTTTGGTGGCAACTGATCCTCGTTCGTTTTTATCACGGGTTTGCAACGGCAATTTTTATCCCAGTCGCCCAAGCTTCAGTAGCTGAACTGTTTCCAACCAAGCGAGGAGAACGCATATCGCTTTTCTCTTCTGCAACAAATGTTGGAAGGCTGATCGCACCTGCTTTAGGAGGGTACATATTGCTCGTCACCGCCCGCAATTTTCATGTGCTTTATTTGAGTGTGGCTGTAGCGGGTGTGACAGCGCTAATTATGGCTTTACCATTCCTTACAGAAAGAAAACGGTCTACAATTACTCAGCAAGGAAGTGACAAAAAAATCATTAAAAGAATATTTGGTGGATGGAAAAGAGTTGCTAAAAGCTACGGAATTTTAGTAGTGAGCTTTGTCCAAGCTTGCCAGTACTATGCTTATGGTGCTGCGGAATTCTATCTGGCAGGTTATTTACCAGAGGTTGTTCACCTAGATGATTTCTCGACTAGCATTATTATTGTGAGTATAATAGGTGTTGCAATTTTTGCGAAACCTTACATGGGTAGAGTTTCAGACAAGATTGGAAGACGAATTCCAATTGTTATAGGTTGTATAGTTTCTGGTCTTCCGTTGCTAGCGATTCCATTTGTTAATGATTTTTGGATTCTACTTTTGCTTGTTGTGGTTTACGGATTTGGCTTTGCAACTGTAACCGCTTCCACACCAGCTTTGATCAGCGAGCTTGCACCAAAAGAATTGGTTGGCACATCCATGGGTTTTCTCGGCACGATAATGGATGTTGGACAAACACTTGGACCTATAGTTAGTGGGTTTATACTTGCCACAAATCTCCAATATTATGGTGTCTTTCCTTCACTCGCTTTTGTACTGCTATTTTCTTGCATAGTTTTTGCCTTGTCCAGTGTTGCTAAAGCTAGGATTCGCTAAAAAACTGTTCAAATCCACTAAACATCCTTGAGAATTGCCACCAAGTTTTAAGTCATAAAGAAGTGCTTAAAGCTGGAATCTTTTCGAAAATACGTCAATGATATTGCCTTTTCCTTTTCTGTGATTATGTCTATGCTACACATTGTTTCTTTAGCTTGTCAACTGAATTTTTTCATATCAGTGTAGAAAGATTTTATATAATAAAACACTATGTATAGTGTTCGTTTTGCTTGGGCAAACACTAGATACGTATGCGCGGCAAACCTTTCAGAATATTGTGAGGGAAAATCGTGGATGAAGTGTCCATATTGCGGGTCTGATAGTGTCAGAACCCTTGAAACTAGGGATTCACAAAACGACACCATTAGACGTCGTAAGGAATGCTTAAACTGTGGAAAACGTTTCACAACCTACGAGTACATCGAGACAGTGGAGCTTATGGTTCGGAAGACGGATGGAAGGATTGAGCGTTTTGACTTAAACAAGATTATTAGGGGTCTTCAGAAAGCCTGTGAGAAAAGACCTGTAAATATGGAGCAGATTCACAGTTTAGCTGAAAGCGTGAGACAGGATTTGATGATGAGGGGGAAAGGAGAGATCTCTTCACAAGAAATTGGAGACCTCACTGCGAAATATTTGAAGAAGCTTGACCGTATAGCCTACATCAGGTTTGCCTCAGTTTACAAACGTTTTGAAGAGCCAGAAGATTTTCGACGCATACTGAAAGAGGTAAGAAAATGAAGTTTGTTAGAAAACGTGACGGAAGATTAGAACCATTTGATCAAGAAAGGATAACAAACGCCATTTGGAAAGCAGCTAAAGCCGTAGGCGGAAAAGACCTTGAACTAGCCAAAAATCTAAGCGACCAAGTTGTGGCATTGCTTCAGAAACGCTTCGGAGAAGAAGGTGTTCCCACAGTTGAGGAAATCCAAGACTTAGTTGAAAAGATACTAATCGAAAATGGACACGCAAGAACAGCTAAGGCTTACATCCTCTATAGAAAACAACACCAAGACCTACGAGAGTTAGCCGCCCTATTAAGCTCAGCAGACCTAGTAGACCAATACTTGGAAGTTCAAGACTGGCGAGTCCGCGAAAACTCAAACATGAGTTATTCACTACAGGGCCTAAACAATTATCTATCATCTACAGTCATAGCAAAATACTGGATAACAAGGATTTACCCGCCAAACATTGCCGACTCACATTTCTCAGGAGCCATACACATCCACGACCTCGGAGTACTTGGGGCATACTGCGTCGGATGGGATCTGAGAGACCTACTGCTTTCAGGATTTGGCGGCGTATCGGGAAAAATAGAGAGTATTCCTGCAAAGCACTTCAGGACAGCCCTTGGGCATGTGGTAAACTTTTTTTATACGCTTCAGGGAGAAGCGGCAGGAGCACAGGCTTTCAGCAACTTCGACACTTATTTGGCGCCGTTCATACGTTATGATGGACTGAACCGAAAGGGAGTTGAGCAGGCACTTCAAGAATTTTTCTTCAACATGAATGTGCCAACGCGTGTAGGTTTCCAAACACCCTTCACAAATTTGACCTTAGACCTTTCTGTTCCGGAGTTTATGAGGGACGAGCCTGTTATCCTCGGCGGAAAAGTGATGAACGAAACTTACGGCGACATGCAAGAGGAATTGGACATTTTTAACATTGCCTTCGCAAAAGTCATGTGCAGGGGAGATTCAAAAGGAAGAGTTTTCACCTT
>Ga0100392_1001842_pt1 | contig 19703 bp, 12 predicted proteins | sample CryGeymeta201516_FD_81548 | JGI IMG/M metagenome (GOLD analysis project Ga0100392, IMG submission 81548) | Groundwater microbial communities from Crystal Geyser aquifers in Utah, USA - Crystal Geyser metaG 2015-16 | ecosystem: Environmental > Aquatic > Deep subsurface > Groundwater | place: USA... | reverse complement strand
CGATGGTCGTTTATCGTCACTGAAAAATATATGAGATTACTTCGGGTCTGCTGAATCTGCAAGCGCACAGTTTGCTTGTGCGAATTTTAGTTCTCTCTAAAATAGATTCCACCAATGTTGGAGGCGCCATTAATCGGTATCTCGGTGATGTTCCAGTTGTTTAATTAGTCAAGGAAAAAAATCTTCAGTGATTTTAGCTCCTTTTGAGGATCTGTATTCGAAGTAAATTCAATACTTGAAGTACTCTGGAATCAATGCCTCTTGCCGTCCATTGCCACAGAGCCAAGGTATCTTCTGCACACAGTAGGCTAAAACAATAAATGTGATTCCTAACGTGCGGGTGCCGGGAAGGTGATCTTGGTAAAAAACAAAGTAAGATTGATCTTATTAGAACTATTAGCTCTCAATCGCATTTGCTAGACTAGTTATATTGATTGCTTTTACCAAAGGCAAAAAATGAGGCGTATCTACAAAAACTCATCTGGAGAAAGTAGCGTAGGGTAGCTACGTTTCGTGCTAACGCTGTGTGATGCGTTGATTGAGAGCTCAATCAAGTGAACGACCTAGTGCATAGATCCTACTGGAGTAGCAGTCATTCGTGCACCCAAAAGCTAGAGTACTACAATATCTCGTTACTAGACTACCCGGGTAGCTGCATATTATTTGAAAAATGTAGGCGACATGCAAGAACAATTTTAATGGATCTGCTGGTAATCCCTGCGAGCCAAGTTTTCGACCGCAACCAACCTTTTTCTCGAAGCAATCCGCTCCTCTTGCAACCCACAGCACATCTAACTCATTGGCTACTTTTACCAACGGCAGAAAACAAATTTTGGAAGAGAGGCTTGTTCAACATGATGCCTGAGGCCATAGAAAGGCCCACGTTGCCATTTTCAGCCGGCAAAAAGATGTTTGGACCGGCTTCACCCTTTTCTTCTTCGAATGTAACCTGCGCATTGCGAGTCGATCCTTCCATGGGATAGAGAGACTCCAAACTAGCCACAGAACTGTTACCGAGACTGCCTCTGCGTCTTTCCATAACCGCACGTTGCATTTGGTTTACAGTGTCATTCAAGCTTGCAGCAAAGGCTTCTTTCTGACATTGAAGCTGTTGCTCCATCTCAGAGCGTAGTTTTTCTAGCTGCTTGGCATAATTTCTTTCGTTAACCAATAGTCTGCGTTCCAAGGAGTTGTATTTTTGATCACGTTCGTGGAGGTCCTTGGACAAAGTTTCGAGCTTGCTCGACAATGTGTTCACCTGCTTGTGCATGTGCTGCATGAGCTCCTTACTTTCAGCATCTTCTTGTGTCTGATCTTTTTGCTTTGACGTGTGTCCAGGGACGGATCCACCATGATTAGCCAGAGATTCCAACTTGGATGGCAGACATTGCTGTTCAATTTTTAAGGCGCATTCCTTTTGGAAACGCTTTTGATTCTCCACGGTCTTCTGCAGGTCTGCAACTTTCGAGGTCAATCCTGTGTCATGTTGTCCAGACATCACAGCAGATTTGGGCACAAAAGCCGAGACGGAAATGTTTTTGCTGTAAGCATCCCCCGTGGTGGCAATCTTGACATTCGCCTTGTTGCCGTGAAAGGAGGTCGTGGAAGCTTTTGCAACAACCACTGGCTCGACCTTTATGGGATTTGCCGTTGTTGGCTTCCAAATAGGTGCGGAGACTGGCTTGACAGGGGAGAACACTTGTGGAGCTTTCAAGACACTAACTGGAGAGCCTCGGCCAGAACTGCTCTCCTTGCTGTGTTCGTTGACATAACGTTCACTGACTTGATCTTGAAAGTCCAATATTCTGGCCTGAAGACGCTGGACATTAGTCTGAATCGTCTGCAATTGCTGACGAAAGAGGCTCGCCTTGACTCCAAGTTCAGCTGACTTTTCCTTTGTAGGCTCAACATCTCGAATCAACTTGTTTGTTTTGATTGCCCATTCGTCCCTGTCTTTTTCGACTGCATTGATTTCATCTCGGTATCGAACAAGCTTTTCCGTGAACAATTTCTTCTGCTCTTGGTACCTTTCTTTGGCCGATTGAGAAGCTTCTGTGCGGCGTGTATGTTCGCCTCTGAAAAGCATGGTCTTTCCCTTGAGATGCGCAACTTCCTTTTGAATACCGTTGTGCTCTTCTTCCAGATTTGTGACCAGCCTTCGAAAATTATCGAGATGATCCCTTTCAACACGCAACTCGGACTCCATATAGTTACGCTGGTGCGCGGTGGCCATGGATGATGCATTATCTCGCAAACTATTCTGAAGGCTTTCCACACGGTCTTCTAACTGCTCCAACTTTTTGCGCGCATCACTTAATCGCCTCGAAATGCGTTGCAGTTCGATCTGCTTCTCTTCCAAGTCCTCTTGAGCTCTGTCGGCAGTATTGCGAGACCGTTTGGCCTGTTCATTTTGGTTGATCTCATCCTTGAGAATTTTGTTTAACTGAGCTTCTACCTGCTCCTTCTTTTCTTCAAGTTGCTCCTGCATGTGGCGGACATTTGCGTTTCTCTTGTCCAACTCGTCCTGAAAGACTTTGGCGGAAGTTGTCAGACGAACTACTGTTGCGTCCATTTCCGTTTGCTTCCTTTCGAGCTTGCTTGTCAACTTGGTCCACTTTTCTTGCTCTTCAAGCTGTTCCTCGAGCGCATTCTGAAGTTTTTCCAAGACGCTAATTTCTTGAGGTTCATACTTCGATGGTGCCCGACCGCTGCCGGCCTGGAAGATGAAAGCAGGTTTCATCTTGGGAGGATCCACGAGCTGCTGCATTTGGCCGCGTAGAATCCCCAAGCAAACAGAGGATCGAGGATCCTGGTGTCGTTCAAAGGCAAGATCAGTCATGGATGATGGGAGCTTGCCTCTTTTATCTGCTTCTTATCAGTGTAACTATTTGAGGAAAGTAGAAAAATGTAAATCCAAATACTACTGTTACTACTAATAACTACGACAACAAAATGCCTATCGATGACTGATGTCATCCTGGAAATGACCTGAATGCGTTTTTTAATGACCGAAGAAGAAATCTTTTTCAACATCAAGTATCGGAAGAAACAATAGAGTAATTCTAAGAAAGCATTCCATGTGAGAAGGCTAATTGCTGTTGCTACCGTAATTTAATCGGCTTCTTTCAACTACCAGGTATTCTTGTTATATTACCACTATAGTACTAAGTAAATGATTCAATGGCCATACTGGTAAAATTGACGAATCAGTTTTAGCGGTAGTCTAGTACCAGGTAGTATGTACAGTCGTGAGGAGCGAGATCGTGCTACAGTAGTACCGTAGCTAGTAGTAGGGGTCTGGGCCTACATTAAGTATTATTGGTCTACTACTTGTAGTTAGGTACCTGGTACAGTAGTAAGTATTTTTGATAAGCAATCCTACTTTTATTGCGATTGACAATGGAATAATTCGTTAATTCTACTACTGGCTGGTATTATTTCGAAGAGTACTACTATAGTAGGTACCTGGTACCGTACCACTACTGGTAGTACCCCCCCAACCAGCAGTAGTAGTAGTAGTACTTCTACACTACATCAGTACTACTAGCTAGTGCTAGTAGTACTACTACTAGTATTACTAGTAGTAGTACCTAGTAGTACTGCCTACTACTACTATGGCTACCAGGTACTGTAAGTAGGCAGTGAAGAGTTTTCAGTACCACTACTTAGTACCAAAGATTCTTCGCATCCGAAAATAGATCTTTTGATCTTTGTGGCAACAAGTGCCAACCAACGAACTTTTTAGCTCCGGTTTAGGTACAGTGTGCCAGCTAAAACTGTTTGGTACCAGTTCAATTGATCTGATGAAAAAATAATACGGTACCACCCTAATTATCCATCCTAACCTGCGCCCGCCACATTATGAGATAACTCTGAGGGAGCATCATCATAATAGTAGAAAGGGAATAAGAAACTTAATAACTTTCATCTCCGCCATAAAATAGTTGTTTTTCCGAGTTCCCTAAAGCCTCTGCGAAAGCTACACCAACAATAATTCTTGATAAAATATGAGCAACATGCCTACGTGTTCCTCTGGAGACAAAAGCAACAGTTGCAGTAGCATTGACATCTCCGTCGACGGTGGCATGCCTCCACCACCTCCGCCACAACCATCACCTACGGTCAATTCACTCATGGCGGGTCGAGTTGTGAGCTCCTTTAAATGCATGCGGAAAATGGAAAAGACAATCCTCCCGGAAGACTACGAGCCTAGCAGTATATCCATCATCTGTGGCCGTGGTAAGGGCAGTTATCAGAGCGATGGCAATGTCCACTTTCGAGCCCTCATCAAAAGCAACCTGGAAAGATATAAGGAAGCACCGGGACGTTTAGAAAAGAGCTTTGTTGTTAGCGAAGTCTTGAATATGATACGTGAGTCCTGTCCCGTCGGAGCCTTTGTCAAGTACGAAAACGGTCGATGGTACGATCTGGACGATTCGGTATGTCGAGAGAAGGTGGGAAGTTTGTTTCGAGATAATCTGCACGAGACCTACAAGTCATCGAGCAAAAATAAGCGAGATCGCAAAAGGGCACCACTATCAACAGAACAGCAGAATCCTTCTCCTGAAACAAGTCCGGGAAAAATAGCAAAGACGAGCTGCAACAGCAATGGTGCTGTTGGTGTTGGTCTTGATGGTAGTATCAGTCATAGCAATCCTGACCAACCAACCAAAATACCAAATCAGGACCAGCATCCGCAGCAACAACGAATCGAATTACCGGAGCAAGAGATCCCAAAACACGGGCACCGCACCCAACAACAAAAACAGCAGCAAGAAGAACAACCGTACCAGCGCCAACAATATCTGCCAAGAACAATACTTAAGACGCCCGTCGAGAATGAAGAGCAGCAGAAACAACCAAATCAACAGGCTAGGACAGATTCTGAATCTTCCACAAACTACTACAGGCATAGCACAACTGTCATTGAAAATGATGACGATCCTTTATCCAAAAAGTTTTACGATATTGATGATTTGAGTCTCAACAAGGTTGCATAGTGTAGCACTGTGGCGATAAATGTGGGCGAGGTGGGTAAACTGCGGAGGACGAAACGTACGTTTTTGGATGTTGAACGGACGGACATTCCTAATCACAACGAAACACTATACGTACCACTGCTAACACCGCAAAAATGAAAATATTAAAGAATGCATGCCAATTCCTCATTATTATTATTATGTGTAATGCACTTGTTTGTTTTCACAGAGTGTCGCGCTAAAGCCAGAGACAAAGTCCCTAGCAATGACACTCGAACTGACTCACAGGAACGGCAAATATGATTCCCTACAAAAATAAAGTGGTAAATCCATTTCGGCAAACCTTGCCGATTCTTTCGTTTTCTCAGTGTACAGTCGTAGTTCCATCGTCAACGCAGTATCCACCTGTCGTTCGCTACATACTCCGGGTACTCGTCAGCTGGCTCAACTTGCATGACCTTTCTCGGTTTTGGCCATTCGAAAATCCATGTAGGAGAAATGATCAGGTAGGGTGGGAGGGATCGGATATGGAACATGTGCAAATAATTCTTTTAACTTTGATAACTCTTTCATTGTACATTGTACAGTACCATGATGATTGCTGTTTTCATCATTTCTACTTACGAAACAAACTAGCCAGTCGTGTCCATGGGCTGGCCTTTGAGTGATGCTGTCCAATTTTAATGTTGCCCTTTCGTTTCCTAAATCCGAATCGACCCTTCTTGTTGTTATTGGCAATGTTATCTGCTCGCAGAGCTTGACGTGCACTACAACCACCACTGCTATGGCTGCTTCCACACAAGGATACCGAATCATCTCGCATCATCAATAGTTGATCGACAATGGACGACGATCGACTCGATGCTGACAATCGTCGTCCACGTCGACTCCTGCTGCTGCTGTTGATGGTGTTGATATTGTCAAAGGAATCTGGGACGTACCCCATGCGTTGGAGGGTAGAAGGATTGTTTGCTGAATTTCGATACTGTGCCGAATGATACTGCTGATGAAAGTTGTCCCAGCTCTCCGCCGCTGCAACAGGCCGTGAGGATTTCGATTTTATTTTCCGGGGCATGCTTTGAGCTATTCTGAGTGTAGGGATTGCAAATGAATCGTGTATTGTGTGTGTTTGTGTGTACAAGAGATGCAGTGATGCAATGGAAAAAACAATGGAATTCGTTATTCGTACACTCTTGCCTCTTTCTTGGGTTACTGTTTCTGTGTTCTACGAGTGTGATACTTGTAGCTGGTAAAAGTATGCTATTATATTCATATAATATTGCCAGGTACTGTCATCGAAACAATATTTGAGTATGCTTCTAGTTTTTTTTTATTAGTACGGAGTAGTAAATTATTACTCTCTCAACAGCGGTAGGTGGACGTCACACTGGATTTCCTGCTGCGATACGAATCAGAAAGACAGTCCAGATAATAAAACAAGTAATAATAATAATGCAAAAGTAAAAAAAAATGCCAACAGTGGAATGTGGACCCTTTTATTACTGCCTTCTCAGAAATTGTTTTGAAGTATCAAGAGGGGGTGGGGTCTATAGCAGGTCTACTACCAGTTGTCTATTACCTGGTACTCGAGTACAGAGAGCTAGTGGCAGTAAAATCAAGATTCCGTTTCTCCGAAAATGTGAGGCGCTTTCACAAGACTGGCTTTCAAACTTTTTCGTTAAACTCTTACGGTAGTACCGGACTTTAAGTCAGGTACGTAGTATTACTAGTGTTGTCACGCCGGGTCGAAAAATTGAAATTACAACAGCTTTTTTTCAGAACTTGATACGTAAGTCTCTACTCTAGTAGTCTACCAGGTAGTACTTCTAGTGAAAATAAATAGTAATGGTACTAGCTACTAGGTAGTAGCTAGAGTAGTCTACTAGTACTCCTACAGGCAGTGGTAAAATATAATAATTAAATACTGTACCACCAAGAGAGAACAAAGCTCCCAAATCAACTCGTGCTATTGTTTACCAGGGTAGATAACAATAATGAAAGTGTGCATCTGGGAGCTGTCCCTTGAACTTGCTTTGCTAATTCCTTTTTTTTTGTAAACTCCGAGTAGGTTTGTGTGCACGCGAGATAATTATGTGTCTCAGCAATCATGGCCTGGGAACTAGTCTACTCTACCGGAACAACAACCAGGCAGACCTTCGGGTCTCGCTCTGGAGGCTGTCCAACTAGTCCATTGGGCCGGTAGGAGAGGAGGAAGTAGTAGAATACCAGGGTACCTACTACTATTCTACTGCAGTAGCTACTAGAGAGTACCTGGTACCTGGTACTTGGAAGAAGTAATTTGACTACCTGGTACTTGCTACCTGGTACAGTACTAAATTAGAACTGATGTGTTCTACTGGCACATTACAGTCTACTTTCATCGCGCAAAATACACACTGGATGGTCCATCATTAGAATACTACTAGTCTAGCTAGAAGTATGACACAAGCAATGGGATATCGCTCTCATTCATTTTAGGGTTCATGCTGAATAACTGGCTCATGTTTGAAGTACCGGTACTGGTAGCAGCATAGTCGCTCTACTACTATCTAGTCAAGCCTACTAGTTCAAAGAAGATTTATGACATTCCACAAAATTTGTGCGGTCGTCACATTTTTATCATCGCAACAGAATAAAATTTACGCGCCATTTCAACAAAATTGAAGCGCTATTCTTTCTTTTTTTCGGTGGAGTACCATTTCTCAATAAATCCCAATTTGTGCGCAAAATTATTTTTCTCTCACTCTTAAAACCTGATACTGGCAGTAAAACTCCTGGAGTATTATTCTTACAACAACAAATTGGGTCATCCAAACAAACCAAATAATAATAACATAACCCACATACAGACGAGATCGCCCCACCTCCATCTTACACACACGCACAGCCAGCAGAAAACTCTCATGATGTTGGGCGATCGTCGTGAGCTTGATGACTGGAGTGGAAAGAAAACGGTGAAGATGCGAGGACGAATCCAACAACAAAATTTGACAGCAACTTCCAAACGTATTGCTTCAAATGGTATTCGTTCGTCGTTTTCGAAGACGACGGCGACGGCAGCAACGGCGGGGACGACGGCACCATTATCAACAACAAGAAAAGAAAGAGAACTGTCGTCGTCTATGATGAAACAACCCATTGCGATTTGCCCCAGTGCAGATTCCAAGATCGGCGGCGGCGGAGGCGGCAGCGGCGGCAGCGGCGGCGGTTGTGATTCGTCTACAGATGAAATTTCCATGGACGAAACTTCCGCAGATGATAACTCCACAATTGCTCTCAACAAGAATTTACAAAATGTCGACATTGAAGTCTACCGCCACGACGGCGACCACCTCTTGGATGATGTTGATAGTTTGGATGATGATTATTCACTAGAACATGGATGCGGAGGAGGAAACGGCTCTCTTGCTGTTGCCACTGATAGTGGTGGTTGTTTTAGTTGTGGTGTCCTCAATGTCGAAATGACGTTAGAAGACGAAGATCATGACCTCCTTAATTATTGGAATCGCGTCAAGGCTAATCGGCGCAAGGACAAAAGTCACCAGCGGAACCATTCTTGGTCGGGAGATTCGCAGTCCAGCATTGGATCGCAGGATTCAAGCGACCAGAACAGCATCGTACAAGAAGTGGACGATGATACGCAAATTGAAGTTGTGCACGAAGTAAAGCCGCAGGACCAGAAGAAGCCTAACATGGAACACGTGGAAGAACTCGAACAAGAATCGGTACATGAGGTAGTGTCCGAATCAAAAACGTTCGTGAGAAGCATCAAGAAAATGTCGTCGAGGAGCCAACGAGCTCTCATGGGAGCAGTTGACAAGACTGTTACGGTGGCTGTTGGTGTAGTAGATAAAATGGCTCGAAAGCGTCCGTCGCCTTTGGAAGGCGAAACTAGAGAAACACCGCTAAAGCCACGGCGGCAACTATCGGACAAACTCACAAGGATGCTTTCCAAGGAAAATCTTTTTGCACTATCTTCGGCATTTCAACGAGACAAGTCGGCCAAAGAAAATCAAAAGTCTATCAGTTATCACAGTCTTGCCAGTTTCGTGAGTGCATCCAGCTCCGACATGGCCTTTGGCGACTATGACGATGATAAGTACAGGGTTGAGGAGGAAGAGCTAACCGGCTTGCCATCGTCTGATGAAAATCCGGCTGTCGTTGCGGAAGGAGAGGCAATGCAGTCTCATATTACCGAACAGGAGCTAGAAGGAGAACTTGGACGTATCAGTGCTTATGGAGGTACACTTGGATCTCTGGAGGTGGGTAGTAGCACTATCTGTTCCAAAGCCATAAGATCAAGAGCGTCGCTCGTTAAGATTGCCCAGGATATGGAGTTCAATGCAGATGAATTGACTAGCACCAGTAGCGGCAAAAGCACAGGAGTGTCCAACAGCGATAGCATTGAAAATGATCCATTGCCAGTGACAAAACGAAGGAGTATGAGATCTGCTTTACATTTCGTTGCCAAAAGAGGTGGCAGTGTGAATAAACGACTAACGAAAGGCCTGAAGAAGGGAGTCATCCGTTTGCAAAACGTTAGCACAAGGAAGAGTTCCGATCAGAAATCGACATCTGTCGGTTCGACAACAGTGGAAACCAAGCAACAAGCCAAAACTGAAAACGAGACAGCATCGAATGAGGACGCATCCGTTACAAGCGTGCACTCCAGCGTTCTTCCCACAATATCTTTGTTTTACAATACAGAAAAAATGGAACTCGGTGGACCAGTGGAAAAGAAAACGGATTTAGGTGATGCTAGTGTAGAGCCTGTCGACGACGAGAGCCCAAACGAATTGAACAATGTAGAAATGAACAAGGAAGAAATAAGCAAGAATGAACTATTCCAGAAGACGAACAAGAAAGAATTAACCAAGAGCCAGAGCAGCTTAACGGAACTCGGCATCGAAGCTACTTTCCTGACCACTCAGTCAGACCTCCAGTCTCGTTCCTCTGTTGGGTCCGATATCGACTCGTCGGCATCTTACGATTCAGAGTCTAGCTCGAGCGAAGGTGATCTAAATTCGCTGGGCAGCAATACCAGCGATCTTATGTACGATTTGTTCTCTGTCAACTCTTTTTCGAGCCTTACCGGGGTCAAATGTCATGAAATGGGATGTGCAACTGATTTTCGTAGCGATATGCACGCAGCTGGAGATCTTCAATCAAGTACGGTTCAAGCCGATTTCAGCCGAGGAAGGACGCGCAAACGAACTGAAAACCGACGCGCCGTCAAAGAAAAGCTGTGCAAGAGCCCGAACTCAATTGGGTTCAATACGACCACAACTCCACCTCCAATGACACGGTATGGTGGCGATGCGGATTCTATCATGGAGTGCACAGCACAAAGCTAACTACTCTAGGTGAGCCCAAATAGTTATTCAAACAAGTACCGTGATTAAATTTATGAAGTTAAAACTTGTCCAGTAAAATGAAAACTTTGACGTCGTTCACTATCTTGCCCAGATTTGTAGTATTTGATATTATTACTATTATTACTACCATGTCCTGTACAACCCACAAAATCAACATTAGAATCCTCTGGAAAGACAATTACAAGAGCCCGGGTGGATGCAAAGGGTCCTGGAGGAAGAGTACTACTCATCAACGATTCTTATTGTGAATTGTGAGAAACTCATTTTTTTCGCTGTCGCTCGTGGCCTTCTTTGTCGATGGTCGTGGCTTCTTATTATTGTAGACTGTGATGCTGCCATTCTTGCCTGTCATGCACATACTACTACTACAAGAGTTACAAGCATTCAACGACAACAGCAAGAAACATTACTTTTTGCGAGAAAAGAGAGCGAGAGTGAAATAAATAGATAAATAAATAATTCCATTAAAATCAAACAATGGGAGATCCGAAACAAGGCAATTACCGATTCCAATCGGAACGTCGACAATACGGTGGTCTCTTGATGTTGCTGGGATTTTGTGCCGTTATTCAACCCCTAGCAAGGATCGTATCAGGCGTAGGACCAGACGGTCCACTGGTAACGTTTGCCGGTGATTCTGCCTTTTGGCAATTCGTCGGTAGCTGCTGTCTCTTTGCCACCGGGGTTTCCAGCGTGATCGTAGGCTACTTGGAGTGCATCGCAGATTGGGGAGAACTCACGCCCCTGGTAATGTTGATCTTGTTGACCCAATCTGGCTTTATTCCCTACGTGAGTGATATGGCCAATGTGGGATCTACCATTTTGGACAATCCGCCTCAATTCTTCATGGTCATTAATGATGAAAATGATGATCCGACCGCCGGACTTATCAATCAAGCCAAAATCGACGAACAGGAAAACGTTTACTACTTGGGCAGCTTAGGGTAAGAATTGATGTGATGCGTAGGCTACAGTTGGATTTTGTGGATTCTTCCGTTTATTTCCAGCACCTCTGTGTCTCTCACCTACGCCATTCCTCCTCCGCTTCCTCCTCCTCCTACTATTAAACACCACCACCACCTGGAATAGAATTTTTGGAGTATTGGCGTACGGATTTACGTTTGTTGGATCGATTGCCTTTATGCAGTTCGCACTATACGCCTTTCGGGCAGGAAAGCCTATGGATCGCAATTCCGATTACTTTCGATGACGCCTTGGATTTTACAGTACCATGTGCTTCCTTGCAGGTCTTTGTCAGATACTGCTGGGAGGGTTCTGTCAAGGCATTTTCAACATTGAGAATGGACGTATTCAAGGTGGACTCGTTCGTGTGGCAATGTTTAACATTCATTTTCCGGCCGTGACCATTGCAGTCGGTTGCTTGCAGTTCTTGAACGGATTTTGGGGCTTCTGCCGAGCCTTTTACGTTGGCGTGGGAGACAAAACCGACAACTTTTTTCAAATGAGCATGGCCTTTCTCTGGGTCGTCGTTCTGAGCTGTCAGGATATTGTACAATTGGCGTACTTGCCAGAAGGAATGCTGGCACCAGCTGCTCCTACCTTTGCAGCACTGTCGTTCGGTGTGATTTTCATGCCGGCCTACCTCGATCATAAGGCTCGAAATACACCCCTGAATATTGACGAAGACTATTATTTTGGTGAAAATCCTGTCAAGAGCGACGAAGAACGACCCATGATTCATGCTGGTACTAGTGGAGGGCCACACAACAATACAAAGCCGCCCTTGCAATTGCGAAAGATTTATGTCATGGAACGACCTGCCATTGTTGAAGAAGATTATTACGATGGTCGTCCAGGAGGGTATTACGATGACGGGCGTATGTATCAAGAACCACCACCACTACCACCACAAGAAAAGGCACCTCGTCAGTCGCAAAAGAATGCAGAGCCCATGCCAGACCCAGACGAGCCGCCTCGTCCTGTTTCTCCAGTCGCTCAAACAATGGAGCAGATGCAACAACAGCAGCCACAGCAACAACAGCAGCCACAGCTGGTACCATCTCCTCCTGATGTGGAAATTGCAAACGATGGCCAAGAGCAGTCCATCTAAGCTCGCTTGTCGTCGACTATGAAAATCCGATTTTAGTCATTCGACTGCGAAACAAGTATTTATGAATGAATGCTGTTTTATTATACAAGATAATTTTCAAGGTGGTATGTAGCATTTTATAGTTATTTTTCACTGTGGTACAAAGGCAACATCATACAATAGTGAAATTTGTAGCTATTCGAGTAACTAGGTTTGGTAGAATCATTCTTAGTAGCAACCCGGATGTTGGTTGGTTAGTTGGTTGGTTGGTTCACTACGTGTAGATAGTGTCGTCCAGCTGCTTGAGGAATGCCGTTCGTTCACTGCCGGTTGCAGAAGTTGCGACTTGCTTCAAATCCGACACGTCTTTGAGAGGCCCTTGGACAAACTTGAGACGTGCTTTGACCTCGGCAGGAAAGAGGGGCGTAAAGAGTTTCACCAGCGCATTCAGCAGGCCCGGCAAATTGAGCAGCAGTGTCGGACCGTTGGTCGCGGGATACAAGTCGTTGGCTTTGGTGCTGGATTCCGACAGTGCCTTTCGAAAGTCTCCCGATCCTCCCACCAACTTGACCCCCGCCAAATCGTTAGCAGTAACGATGCACTGCAGAACATCGGTCTGCAACGACCGCTGGTTGGCCACTTGTGCATTAACTTCCTTGGCGTAAATAAAAAACTCGACCATTTGATCGACCGAAACTTGTTTCATTAAACTGTTGTCATCGATTTGTCCCGCGCGGATGCAGTACACCAAATCATTGTTAGAGGACACTGTAGTAATAACGTTGGACGGTGTCAAATATTCGGAAATGATACTGGAATGTGGTGCAGCATTCAAAACGGGATTGTTGTCCCAACTGTTTTCGTTGCATTGTGCTAATTCCAGAGCTTGTGTAGCAGCCTGGCAAATCTTCTTTCCTTCGTTTAACCTCCAATTCAGGTTCCGTTCCAGTCGCGTTTTTTGTTCCTTCAAGTCCTCCTCCTCCTTCGAGGCCAGACAGTAGCGTAAAAAGAAAACATCGTTGCTGTAGGGTTCAGGCAGAGAGGAAGCATCTTGACCTACTTTGGCAGCACAAATAGATTTCAATTGTTCAATACTATTGGCATGTGTCTTGAGAAGCTGTGATACTGGTTCTTTGGTGATCAGCAGGGCCTCGGTGGATCGCATCGTTGTTGCTACTACTAGTAGTAGTAGTAATAAGAAAAGTAAAGTCGGAAGAGTACCAGCATGATAAAAAGGTGAAAGCTTCATTTTCTTTCAAGTGCCTCAATTGATAATTGTGGAATGGTTTGCTCTTTGTACTAGACTACTGTTTGACAGTTTGGATGAGCTGCTGAGCTGCTGAGCTGTAATGAAAGTGAATACCAATACTACTACCACGAGGTAGGAGTACGGTAGTATCTATTATTATTTTATCGTTTGAATATTAATATCTTTTGAGTTGAGATTTTCAACTCGTCTATTAAACTCACTCCCTACTACTAGTAGACTACTACTACCAGCAGTGGTAGTCTAATAGGCTTGCTAGACTTGTAGAAGCTACCAACCAGAAAAATAATTGGATCCAATCGGGACTCAACGAACAATGAATCGAAATCCACTATCCTGATTCGTCATCATCAGAGAGACGTATGGAAAATGGCAAACCAAAACTTTTTAGCCCGTGCTGTTTTGACTCATTCCTTCTACTGTATGTATCAGGAATCAATCAACTTTACCACAATACACAATACTACTAGCAATTTTCATAATATAATAATAATAATAATATAGTAAGAATGAAGATCGTTTTCGCTTGCAAGTCGAACAGACAGCTGTCGTTCTCAAATGGCCGAAGGTTGGGCTCGCCATTGGCTGGAGGAACAGCGGAAGAACGTGGCATCCTTGTCTGAACCGGAAAAAGAGTTTTTGGATTCCTTAGTGATTGCATCGGTAGCACTGGATTCGTCTTCTGTCTTTGTACCAGTAGAAACAGCGGATATTGGTGACTCTTCGAATCGGCAAAAGCAGCGCAAACCTGTCAAAGGAAAGGCTGTGCAAGCCATGGCAGCTCTCGGAGTAGACATATCAAAATGCACTCCCAAAACTCTCGATGAACTGCTCGGGCAACTTGTAACAATGTCTTCTTCTTCTTCCTCCTCCTCTTTCACCTGCGAAAACTGCGAAAGTGAAAGTGAAAAGACTTTGATGACTAGCAATAAAAATATTATTGCTACACCAGATAGCAATGACAGCGACAACGTCAGCGACAACAACAAGCCCGTGGACAAACTCATTGTCATGTATTCCTGTGCAGATTCGGTAAAGCACCATGTTGCCAATCGCAGCAGGGGTGTCATTCAGTGGAATATCGAGGCTCCTACGGCGGCAGCGAAAGGGGGCGAAGGAGATCAAGCCTATCGGCGGATTTCGTTAGAAATTCGCCACCAGGTGGAAGAATTGATGGATGGGTTGCTCCAGGGCGCAGCAGCAGCATCGGATGCAAATGCTGCAACGGCCAGTGACGATTGTTCGTCTACCGTTGTCGAGGAGAGGATTCAGCAATGCAGTCTAAGCGTCAGAACATAAATGTAAAACGTTATCTATATTCTATTTATGATTATATGTATTATAATAGTAATGTTGAAAACGCGGTGCACAGAATTACAAAAATTGACTCGTAGAGTACCTTCTTATACAGACTATAGTACTAAATAGAGCCAGCAGCAGATGCGCATAATGCGTTTGCACTACTACTACTAGGTAGCTTGATACAATCATAATATTATGGAAGCATCATTTCCCCATTGCATGAAATGCATTAAGAATTTAATACAAAATTGATCAGACATTGCCCGTCACCAAGGCAGGATACGGTAGCCGAAATAAAACTACAGTAGTACCAGTGGTAGGAATGATGTTTGGATGTTGGATCCTTCCGGATGAATTGCTGATTCACTTCTTCAATAACCGATCAAGTACAGTAAATAGCATCATGATGTATGTACCGGTACCTGGTACCTGGTAGCCCGGTACTTGTATGGTCTTCTCACGGGAATTCTGCACAGGCAGCTTTCTGCTTTCTGCTTTCTGCTCCCGACTACTACTACGTAGAAAGCCAACGGTTTAATAAAATTTCACGACGAGTTGTAGTCTAATGAGTGGTAGTCTCTACCTGGTACTAGTAGTTGTAGTGTCCAGCTCGCTTCTTGTCGCCACTAGGTACAGTACAGTTCAGATTTGGACCAGTAGTCTAGTCTCTTTAGTAGTGGTGTTTACGAACACCCAGTAAAGAAAGATATCGAACCCTATTTGCAGAGTTGACGTGCAACCTGATTCGTCTTGTAGACGACCGACGACCCTACTACCATAGCTACTAATAGTAGACTACCGGTAGGGTCATTCACAAGGAAGTCATAAGCGTTGGTTGGACGGACAAGGCCAGACGTGAGCTAGTACAGCTTCTACTACGCGGAACTTTCTTCAGGATATTGGATACTGTGGTGCTCACTGATACTACTACTACTACTACTACTACTACTACTCGTTACTACTAGCTACTGGAGTAGCTAGCTAGTAGTAGAGTATTAGATACAGTAGGTATTATTATTATCCTCACCCAGATCAAAGCCTGCATATCCACCTTTCACCTTTAGCTCTGAACAGATAATTGGCATCATATAATAATACAATACCATTGTTAGTATTAATCGCTCTACAGGCATCTTCAATACAACCAAAGTTTAAATAATAAACGGTGCTTTGTTATTTCCCAAGCGAAGCAAGGTCTGATATTTTTAAAATTTCAAACACTGAACCAAGATGGCCGAAAAGTCGATCGATGATTTGGTCATGACGCCCCAGGAAGCCGCCAAGGTCTTGAAGGAGTTGGTCATGATGGGCAAAGTTAAAGTCCCAGATATCGAGATGGCCATGTCGGCTGTTCGTCGTCGTCGTATCGAGAAGAAGGAAGCCAAGAAAGAAGCTGGTTCTGGTGACGCTTCCAGTTTTGACGAAAGCCCAAATCCCAAGCGCGGTAAGGGACGTCAGAAGGTCCGCGCTGCTACCGTGGATGTCAATAAACAGTCGATGCATATTCCGTCTTACGACAAAAGCGAGGAAGACTCCAAGTTCCTTACCAAGGCACTTACCAGTGACTCTAACTTTCTGTTCAGCAGTCTTTCCGATGGTGAGTTGAAGCTCCTCATCAATGCCATGGCTCCGTGCAACGTACGAGCAGAGTCCGTCATCATCAAGCAGGGCGATATTGGGGACTATTTTTACGTCGTGCAAGAAGGTAAAGTCGACTTTCAAGTCGATGGAAATTCGGTAGGAAACTGTGGCCGCGGTGCGTCCTTTGGCGAACTCGCCCTTCTGTACGATTCACCCCGCGCTGCCACCTGTGTTGCCGATACCGACTGCAAGCTCTGGAAGGTCGACCAGCACACCTTCCGTTACATGCTGGCCAAGCAACAGGCCAACCAGAATACGCAGATTAACGAGATTCTTGTCAAGGTACCCTTCCTCTCCGAGTTGGAAGACCAAACTCTCACCAGGATCATCGATGCACTGTCGACGGTTCACTTCAACAAGGGCGAGTACATTTTCAAAAAGGGTGACATTGGTGACATGTTCTACATTCTAGAAAAGGGAACTGCCAAGGTACACGATATCGGATTCGGAGATACCAAGTTCGACGATATTGATATTGCCAGTGGCGCATACTTTGGAGAAAGAGCCCTCCTCACAGGAGAACCACGGGCGGCTCATGTTACAGCCACAAGCGACTGTGTCTGTCTGGCACTCAGTCGAGAGTCGTTCGAGGCCACGCTCGGTCCATTGCAGGATCTTATCGATCGTGCAATGACCAAGCGAGTGTTGGTACGATACCTACACGTTGCGAATTTTGCTGTGAACATGAAAAAAACGACTAACACAAACTTCCTCTCACCCTTCGCCCAATAGCTCTCCATACCTAGCTTCGGCAGCCAGTTTATCGAGTCACACGAATTGGACCGCTTCCTTGACCTCATGGAGGAGATCAGCTACAAGAAGGGAGAAATTATCATGGAGGAAGGAAAACCGACGCGGCCTTCCTTGCAGATTATCGTCAAGGGAAAGGCCACCATTGTTTCCGCAAAGGGAGAAATCAACAACCTTCTTAATGGTGGACACTTTGGCGAATCGACTCTGCAGATGAAACCAGGCGATCCTGGTCCAGCCACTATTACTGCCATCGAAGATACGAAGACCCTCATGCTTACCAAAAAGGCCATTGAGAGTGTCATCGGATCCACAATCCGATTGGGACAGGCCCGCTCACTCATCAACACCAGAGAATCCAAGTACCACGTCAAGTACCAAGACCTCAAAAAGATTCGCATCCTTGGTATCGGAACATTTGGAAAAGTTTGGTTGGCAGTCGAAAAAGGTTCCAACAAGGCCTTTGCCCTTAAACTCATGGACAAGAAACAGTGTATCGAATACAAACAACACGAGGGCGTCATTCGCGAAAAGAACATCCTCGCGAACATTGACCACCCCTTCTTGTTGAAAATGTACGGCTCCTATCAGGACGATGGCCATCTGATGATGCTTCTGGACCTCATTCAAGGAGGTGAACTCTTCTCTGTGCTCCACACCGATACACGAGATGGAGTATCGAATTCCGATGCTGTGTTTTACGCAGCTTGTGTTTTGGAAGGTCTGGGGCATTTGCATGAACGTAATATTGCCTACCGTGATTTGAAGCCAGAGAATGCCTTGATCGATTCCAATGGTTACTGTATTGTTGTGGATTACGGATTTGCTAAGGTTGTCACCAGTAAGACATTTACGCTCTGTGGTACTCCTGAGTACCTTGCTCCAGAAATCATTCTTTCCAAAGGACACAATAAGGGCGTCGACTATTGGGCATTTGGTATCTTGATCTATGAAATGCTAGTTGGTCAATCTCCCTTCTACTGCAATGACCAAATGCGATTGTTCAAGAAGATTGTGCAAGGAAAGTTTGCCTACCCATCATCTCGTCCCGTCAGCAAGGCTGCTGATGACCTCATCCAACGCTTGTTACAGAGACATCAGTCAAAGCGTCTTGGTAACTTGAAGGGCGGACATGTGGATGTCCAAAATCATCCTTGGTTCAGCGATATGGACTTACAAAAATTGTTAGCACGACAACTTAAAGCGCCTTGGAAGCCCCAAATCAAGGATGCTACAGATTCCAGTAACTTTGACGATTACAGCTCCATGGAGAAAGAAGATCCCGGTCGGAAGGTCAAGTTGAGCCCGAAAGAGCAAGCCGTCTTCAAGGAATTTGGGGACTACGTCTAAATAGCAGCAACGGTACCTGAAGTACAACGGCCTTAGTTGGCCTTGCAATTTATTTTTCCTGTAATCAAAGCAATGGACGGAATTGGATCCGTTCGATATGTTAAAATCTTCTGCCCCATCAACTGGACCAAATGAAATACCTTTTTGTTCTAAATAAATTCAATATTTTTTGTTGAAAGGGTTGAGTGCTTAGAACTAGGAGCTCGTGCCAAACAAAGGGAGACATGACCACATTTCATGTATACTTTGAGTATTGACGATAATTTTACTACTTCGAATCCACCAGCTTTGAGTTTCGCCGGAACGATCGCTTTGAATAGAGCTGGTCTGCGCCAGTCAGTAAGCCCAAAAGAAGATTATTTCTTGAAATTTGGCATGCTTTCAGAAATATGCGAATTGCGCTTGTACCCTTTCTTAATCCATTCCTCTACTGCCCCAGACAGTTACCTAATACAACTCCAGAAGCTACTTGCCGGATCAATGCCCGGAATACCGTGGACGAAGGGAGACAGCACTGAGTGGTTGAAACGCAGAAACGACCTCCGTGTTGTGAGCCTTGGTACAATGAGCAGTGCCCCTCGACATTGCCGAAGGTGAGGGCATTCTGCGAACATTGATTGCTCGCAATCGTCTACTTTATCGCTGACCTGCTATGAGCAAATGAATTCTTCATCGACCAACATTTTAATTATTCAAAGTTTAGTGGTTAACTATTACGCTGGAGTTATTAGAAAGACACTATCATCACTCCACAGCTATTGTAATAAATCCATAGGCACCTAGGCACTGCCGTCAAACATCTGGCTCAAAACTGGGCCAGTCCCGGGACCGGTAGACCCCGGAGTGGATGCTTGCGATGTTGTGTCCTCAGCAGCGGCAGTGTCACATCCAATGGCTTGTCCAATGCAATCCAGAATTCCGCTCAGTTCCACTTGCCCTCCGATCAAATCAACTCCACATCCCAACAGGTCAGGACTGATGAGAGCAGT
>Ga0100392_1001805_pt1 | contig 19909 bp, 16 predicted proteins | sample CryGeymeta201516_FD_81548 | JGI IMG/M metagenome (GOLD analysis project Ga0100392, IMG submission 81548) | Groundwater microbial communities from Crystal Geyser aquifers in Utah, USA - Crystal Geyser metaG 2015-16 | ecosystem: Environmental > Aquatic > Deep subsurface > Groundwater | place: USA... | reverse complement strand
TCAAGTTTTACTGTATAAGTACTAGTGAAAATCCAGAATCCCTTAAATGGTAACAGTCAGCCAACGTTAACTGTCAGCCTTACTCTACTCTACTGTCTACTAAGAATAGAAATTATCTCTGACCCTTTTGGAGCAAAATTTGATGATCATATTATTATGAGGTCCCACCGAAGATAGGCTTCACATGACGTCTGATGAATGTCAAGTTAATAAGAAGAACACGCTCCTTTATCAATGCTTCCCATATTCCAACAATTAATATTACTATCAGCGTGCAATTTCTTATACGTCCCAAAACATCGACAGTAACAGGTGTTGAATGACCTTGCAACATACACAAGAGAACGAGAAAATAAAGAAATAAAGAGCAAAATTTATACGAGATTTATCAGAGAATTTTTTTACATCATGGTCAGGCAGCATCCGCAAGATGATGCCAAACAGACTTCCGAATCACTGCAGCACCGTTTGACGGTAAAATTCAGCAATGCGGAAGTGGCCCAACAGCTTCAGAAACGAAGTACCGAAAGTTCGGCGGGCATGGCCATGGCGGGAGAGCACGTTATGGAATTGGAATTCGAAGAATGGGATGGCAGCACGCCCTTTTATCAACACTGTTTGGCAGGGAGTTTAGCAGGCGTGGCAGAACACTGTAAGTTTTGCACTGATCGGTGATGAGGTTTGTTTTTTAATAATTCTATCTTTTCAGCTTGTACTCTAACATTCCTGGTTTATTATCCCTCCAAAGTGTTAATGTACCCTTTCGATACCCTGAAAACACAAATTCAGAGCTACTGTGCCGATTGTCCTTCTGCTGCTGCTGCTGAAAATACCGCCGAGGTGCAAGCCGGTACCATGATGGGAGCCTGGCGGCAACATCAAGCTGGTGGAATGAGTCGCTTGTGGCGTGGAGCTCAAGCCATGGCAGTGGGATGCATTCCCGCTCATGCAATGTACTTTTCGTCGTACGAAATGATCAAGGCCTTTTTTCTTCAACGACAACCGGAGGGCAGTCACAATATGGGAGCTCTAGGATCAACCGTAGCTGGCTCTACGGCAGCGCTTTGTCATGATTCAGGTGTGTATATGCACAGATTTAGTAGAAAAACTTCTGTCGGAAAGAACAAATCTCACACGAACCACACTAACTCGTGTCCATCAATTTTTTATTTCTGTTCTAGTCATGGTTCCTGCGGACACTGTCAAACAACGGTTGCAGTTGGGATATTACCAAGGTTTGTCAGATGCTGTTAGGACCATGATTCGGGTCGAAGGTGTGTATGGCTTATACCGATCACTTCCTGTCACGCTGTGTACCAACCTTCCCTACGGAGCCGTCATGGTCACTACGAATGAATATTTGCGAGAATATCTCATGCAAGCCAACAATCAACGGCTCGATGTGAAAACAACCTTACTGGCGGGATGTGGCGCTGGTATGGTAGCGGCAGCAGTCACCACTCCATTGGATCGTTTGAAAACGAGATTACAAACACAAGGATTGAGCATGGTGATCAATTGTGACAAAGTTGCCGGTGGTGATCCTTGTCCCAATTTGGCAACAACTCCCAAATACAATGGATTGAAAGACGCATTTCAGAGCATTGTACGAGAAGAGGGTATGGTTGGCCTGTTTCGGGGCCTGTTTCCGAGACTTATGACGCATACCCCTTCCGTGGCAATTTCGTGGACTGTGTATGAAGCTATGAAACTATGGCTTCAATGATCAAATGGGACGGTCGGTTACGATGTCGAAAACAGTTTATCTTCTATGTATTCTATCCTTTATCGTGTACTGTTTATGAAGGAATCGTCTGATGGGAGCCATTTTTTCCAACGCGGCAAGCATGTCTTCGATGCTATCGTGCTCAACAGTCAGCTGTTCCATCTGAGCGGGTGAAAAATCCACGCCACCATCTGTCACTGCCTTTTCAACGCGCAACTTCTGGTCGTCACTCAACTGGACTTGAAAGTAGTGTTCCGACATTTCCATCACATCTAGAGCCTGCATTTTGCCCATAAAGATTTTCTTGTCAATCCGGCCTGGCCGTATGAGAGCCTTGTCCAGCTTTTCAGGATGGTTGCTCGTCATGATGACAATTCTTCCCGGGCAATCGACAACACCGTCAAGCGCATTGAGGACGCCCTGTAAATTCAAAGCATCGGCAGGGCGAATCCAGCAGGAGGAGGCAATCTTCTTTTTTCTAGTCTTCAGCTTGTCATTGTCAGATCCCTCAGATGAAGGACCAATAGAAAACGCTTCGAATGAAAAACTGCTGTCACTTTCAGTATTGTCGGAGTTATTTCGTGGTGCTGGAGGTGAACGTTTACTTACAACAGGCAAGCGCACTGCATCGTCGCTGAGTAGACTCTCGACTAGAGCGTCGTCAACCTTGACTCCGTTGTTCAGCATGCGCTTGAGTTTACTCGCATGCTTTTCGAGACATTTATCAATTGGTTCTGTACAACTATCCTCAAAATTTACAGCCTTGATGGTTTCTTCTCCTAACTTTCGCAAAGCTGCGTTTCCAGAAGCTGCGAGAGCTAGACCAGATCGCACATCCGCCAGGCTCTCGGCTATCGTTAGAGCCTGATTGGCATCTTGGGCTGCCTGTCTTAGTCGTTCAGACTCCTGAATTAGGAGCTTCACAAGCTCCTGACAGGTATCATTCGGGCTTTCCAAAAAGATATGCCACAAACTTTTTATGGGTGGAAAGTCGGTGAGGATATCCTCGTCTGAACAGATAACATCATTATCGCCACCTGGTTTTCCGTCGCGGCGCTTCACAATATTGGATGCAGCATCAATATCTTCCAAGCAAAAAATGACATCCTTGAAGTCAAGGTTCACTGGCATTTCTCCCGGAACTTGATACTTTTTATCGAACAACTGCGACATCAACTCGGCATTAGTGGAAATCTTGGAGAGTGGAACGTTTACAATGCTGCGACCTGTGTGGTGAGCAAGAGCCTTGATCAATGATGTTTTCTAATTTAAGTATTTGCACAAGGGGATTAGATGTTTGAGGAAATAATTCAGTACAACTCTAAGGCATCATGAAAGCACATCCGAACAGAGGTACTCACGCCTGTTCCCGGTGGTCCATGCAACAGAAGTCCAAGTTTGAAGGGGTATCCTTTGATGGCATATTTCCCTCGCTTCTCCATAAAGTCGTTCACAAGCTTCGAAATGGATTCCTTTTCACGAAAAAAGATGGAACCAAAGGTCTTTTCATCAGAAAGTCGAAAGCGCTTGTAGTACCGGGTAGAAGTATTGTTTTGGTTGACATACTTAAGCTCGCTTTCGAGATCATAGTAGTAGAATACAGTACTAGTAGGTACGAGTACTAGCTAGTAGTGGTAGCTAGTATGGTCTAATAAAAAGGTGTTATCAGCTACCGGGTACACTACTTATTTACATACGAAGCTCTACAAAAGCATGGTGCGCTGCTTTCATCGTAGTAGTCTACTAGTAGAGTAGCTGCTAGCTACTAGCTAGTCTAGTAGTCTACTAGCTAGTACCAGGTACCAGGTACGAAGAAATAATGCGCCAATACTTCAGGGTTGTGTGTGCGACGTTTTCTGGTGTGTCACGAACATGACAATGTAGTAGTAGTCTACTAGGTCTAGCTAGTAGGTAATACGAGCACTCGCGGGAGCACAAAGCAATTTTGTCCTGAGGTAGTCGTCTACTACTGCTCGTAGTAGCTTACTCGAGTTAATTACAGAAGATATCAATATTACCCTCGTCTAGCAACTATTTTGGACCTACTGAGAGCCTCAAAAGAGAAATTCAAAATTTACCCAAAACCTATCATTGTCAAATACGTATATACGCTGTCCAGTCTTGTACGCAGCGAGCATACTTTCCATTGTTGACTCGTAGCAGCCCAATATTACGGCATCATATTCCGATCGACTTAATAGACCTCCACGTGCCACTGGCCGTTTGCCTTGAGTTCCTTCAACTTTTCACTCCAAACAACACCTCGAGATTCTGCAACCTGCTCCAAGGAATCTAAAATTCCAGGCATCATACCTTTTAATCCACAGAAGTAAATATGTGCTCCATTCTCCAATCTCATGAAGAGTTCATCGGCACGTTCAGCCAAGACATCCTGCACGTAATACTTTCCTCCTTGAGCATTCTTCATTTCGCGACTAATGGCGTACGTGACTTCCAATTCGGCAGCAGCAGCAGCTCCACCACCACTTGTAGTCTGAGCTTCGGCAACATTGGCTTTCATGGCCTCAAATTCATCGGCGTATAACAATCCTCCTGTAACCGGAACACCCAAAATCAACCACGCCTTGGCATTAAACATGTGACGGGCAACTGTGTTTTCCATAAACAGACGGTGTAAAAATCCCCGAAAGGGAGCTACACCAGTACCAGTGGCTACCATAATAATGTCGGTGTCAGGGTCCTCGGGTAATAGCATGGTCTTGCCAATAGGTCCAGCAATTTGGACCGGTGTGTGGGGTGGGGCATTGCAAAGAAAATTGCTGCAAATTCCTTCTTTCGCTGGATCGACCGCACCTGTGACGGGATCGAAAAATTGGGCCCTTCGGACACACAGGCTGACAGTATTTCCATTAAGTAAATCACCGTACCGAGTGCTGGCAATACTGTACAATCGAGGTTTGTGGGGTTTGCCCTTGTCGGTTACACCAGGAGGAATGATGGAAATGGACTGCCCTTCAACGTAGTGCATACCTTCGGGCAAGGCCATGACGATGTGTTGGATATCACCAGGAGCATCGTCCGAAATTATGCGCTGGCGACCCAACAAGGTTGCCGTGACGGGTGCTTGGGGTTTGGCAAAATTGAGCGGCAAACCGATATCTTCTAGCCAATGCTGAGCTTCGCTGAGATCGGCTTCGGGAGGAACAACGGCCACTTCGACAGGTGAGTCGGAAAGATATTCATATTGAAATTCAATTCCCTTTTGGATGCGATCGAGGCATTCATTTGTATCACCCAATTTTCCCGCCACATTTGGATCGAACAAAGAGTTTTTACCCGCAGGAATTACGGGAACGCCTCCACCATTTTTTCGGACGTGTTCGTTCGTTACTGGAACAGAAAAGGCCGATACTGTGGTGATCAAGGAGAGTGCCTGGATAAGACTGGTAAAAGAGATCATGGTGGAATGACTCCTACGTAGTAGAACTCAATTTTTTTTAGAAATACTACTAAGTTCCAGTAACAGATTTATTCGGTGATTTTCGTTTTTCGTGTCTGTGGATGGGAGGGTACCAGAGAGTGTGCTTCTTGCAGACGATAGATAGCAGATGGCGTTCGCTCCACAGACAAAAATAGATGCAACAATTCTGGAATATCTTTCAGTCTTATCAGGACTGAGAGGGTGTTCGTCATCACCTTATCCCTAAAGAGGGACTCTGGGGATTATTGCCCACTTCTTTGCCAAGTGAGACCTCGTGTTTTATTACGAGGCACGGAAAAAGGGTTGAAGCTAACATGGAATCAAACGGTTTTTGCTCTCATTAAATTTCCTTATAGTTCGTCTCACAAACCTCCGACTCCCAAAGAAAGCGTCTCGACCATTCTTATTGTTTCCTTTCCCAAGTCTCTTCCACCAAAGATACTCTCAAGTACATGTAAGTTATCGATGATACACGCTTTATGTGTTGTTTATAGTGGACGAACGATCGCGATGCGATCGCAACTGGAGCAAGAAAAGCTCAAACGAATTCTATCGCCGGTGATTCGTCGCTAAGATTTTATCTTGCTCGTAGACATTTCTGACCTTTTGCTTCATTCGTTCACTAAAATCTATTTTCTTGTGTTATCCATCCATCTAACCCTTCCGTTGCTGGTCATTGGGTTTTTCTACTGCTGTTCATTCGTCTTGGTCCATCACTCTGTTGTTGACACACCTTCTTCTCAGACGCCAACGGTAACAAAAACAAAAGCTTACACCATGGTCATTAAAGTCGACGATCACGCCAAGATTTGTGGAGGCTCCACTCACCTCGGAAAAATTGGCCTTGTTCTCAAGAAAACCAAGGTAATGGCGTCTCTTTTGTTGGACGAGACTGGCATGACGGTTTCCAAAAAGCACAAGTTCTTGGAAAAGATTTCCACTCCTCCCAAGGGAACAAAGACGAAAAATGTACTATCTAACCAAAACGCTACAGAAAATGTTATGTCTCCACCCACCGCGGTAACCAACGACATTCTTATCACGGTTCCCTTTATCAACAACGAAAACATGAACAGCCTGCTCCAATCTGCCACAGAGGCAATCGAAACCATATCCGGCCAGGGAACATTGAACGGCAAGGGGTTGGTGCTTCGTGGTATGGGTCAAATCAAGTTCAAGTTCAAGAGCACCGACAAGGCGTTGGTGATCATCTCGTATTTCCAAGAGAGCCCTCTCAAGCTTGAAGGTCAGACTTGTACAGTCAGTTTCGCCGAGCCGGCTGTGAAATTGTCTGGAAAGAAGCGCCGTCCCTTGGGAAACCGGAATCACTATAACTATTCGCACAGTTTCACCCGCGATGATGAAGGGCAGACTTCTCAGTCCGTCAATAAGGCAGCCTATCCAGCTGGTCGTTCACTCTTCGATCGACTTCAGGGCGAACCTGTCACCAAGAAAAGTCGCAACGAAGAATCCCCGTAAACACATTAACATATCTGTGTGGGTATAGGAATACTGGTAACAGACAACACATCAACATTTATGATATGATGTGGGGGCCTACAACGAGACTTGAACACCACTGAAAGCACAGGAAATAAGACGATCACATCGAAAGGAAAATAAAAAATAGGCAACACTTTACGAATAATTATAGAAAATTGGTTTTCATGTTACGGGAAAATGAATACAAACACTAAAAAGAGAAACTCACTAAGAATTCTTCCCGAGAGTCCTCTTTCGTTTTAAGTAGCGTTCGGGGCGCCAACGCAGTTAGCTTCCTGGAGCTGCCACGGATGACACCCCCGAAGTTATCGTTTTTTGTCTTTGACGAACTTCATCCCTGCGTGGTCGAGTAGGAGTGTTTCGACGTCGCCAAAATCTATTCATAGTATGCTTCTCCGAAGACGACAGGCATAATCTCCTTTTTGGACGGACCCGTGAATGACCAAGCAACGATCCATAGCTTTCCTCCATCTTAAATAATAAAATCCAAAATAAGTGGAAAAGGTAAAGGTGGACCAACAACTTTCACTGAGTTGAAACTTTCCGCAATTTTTCTTTTATTAATCGACTATTTACGAGCTACGAGTATGTTTCTCAGCTGTGAGTTTTTGGGAGAAGCAAAACACATACCCGGGTATGTATGCACTCTCTCGAGTCGATCAGGCGAAAGTCGTCCGCCCCTGAGCGAAACCTAGCAAAGAGAGAAGGTATTTTGTGGAGTACAAAAGTCATATTATTATCTTTCTGGTGAGCAATACCTTTTCCTTTTCATCAAAAACAAAAAACAACGCTCCTTTTGCAACTGAAGAAAAATACGTTTATGAGTAGTACCACTGCTGAAAGAGGTAGTCTAGGCGTATTATTTACTTTTGAAGTTGAGAAATCTGGCCTGTTGCTGATCCAGCGCCAGTAGGTTGGAGGAGAAAGGAGAAAGAAAGACCGCAAAATTTTTTTTAAAAGCACTTTGTGTCGACGTGAGTGCTCTGTCTGCCTTCTGCTGTTGAGTGAGGCCGAGCCTTCCTTCCAGCTAGCAATGGACCTTGACTCCTTTACGTCAAAAGAATATGTTCTACTTTGTAGGTACGGTGCATCAATTGGTGGTGGCAACGAGCAGTAGGGAGCAGAAAAATCTTGGATTTTCGTCCGTAAAACGGCGGCGTCAAGCATCGAACCTTCATCACCGTCAAGACAAAACAATCTGTTGGCTGGGACCAGTAGTCTAGTACGTGCAGCAGTTGACCGACAAATCTGGAGAGTAGTACCGTAGTTTAAGAGGTCTGCAGCCGCCTCCAACCTAAATTAATCGAGAGAGACGACAAAGACGCACCAGACCGACCAATCAGAGGAGATTACTACCAGGTACGATAACATGTGCTTGCTAACAACATGGCGAGCGTCGAAATGTACCAGTACTACCTGGTACTACTAGCTAATACCTACAGTACCTGGAGTGTCAGACTTCGCTGGTGAATGAATCTTTTACAAACCTCCTACTCGTACTTTTACTCTGACGCAGAAACAATAATTGGGAGACACCTGCACCATCAAAAGTTCAACACAACGATCCAATCAAAAGGTAATAAAAATTCAGAACATGCAAAACAAATTTGCTAGCTTTCATCCAGTAAAAAAGAAAAATCTGATTTCTTGGCTCAATCTACTATCAATTCAAGTGTACATAATAATTGTTGAGTTAGCAATGCCATAAATAATTTCATAAACAGGCTAACTCGTACCGATGTTTACGTAAGTAAGATGTAGATTAGACTTTCTTTTAAAGCACACGTGGTCCTGCTCGGCCGCGGTACAAATACCAGTAGCAGCACATTTCCATACTTTTCCAGCCCTAACTTTCTAACTTTTATTATTATTTCGCTTTCCTTTTCATTTCTCACGAAAAAGAAACTCACCAAGCTGCTTTGGCGTTGGCAGTAGTATACCTTTCATTCCTTGACGCTTCACAACGGCAAAACCATAGTTTCAGCATGCCCGTCTTTCAACCCCTGCAACATTCACCTGTCCTCTCTCTCAACAACCTCGGCGTTGAGCTCTTGAAGCAAGGACGTTTCCAAGAAGCTCTGGATGTGTTTACCAAGTCACTATTGGTATTGCAGTCTGATAATGCAGGTAGAGATGACGAACCTTTCGTTGCTATGGTCCCCAGGTTGGCAGCGTTCGTCAATTCTAGCGTGCCTTCGTCAATGGATGAAGACATCACTGCTCCTTATGGAAGTATCTTTCCGTTCTACTCCCGGACGTTCTACTTGAAGGAAATTAATGCCGATCAAGATTCCCACGAAGTCACGCCCAGCATGGGCGATGAATTGGCGGAGGAAGACAGCATGCTGGCTTTTGAGGTTGTTGCTTACCACTGTGCTCTGGCCCATCACGTCCTAGCCATTCTGCATCATAGTGATGGACATTTTCTCAAGGCTCTCAGTCTTTACGAGATTGTCTTTCGTGCCATGCGGGGATCAGATATCACGGACCATCCCATCCTTGTGTTGATGTTGGCCGTAACGAATAATGTTGGCTTCATTAACAGCCACTTTCATGACCATGACAAGCTTCAGTTTTGCTTCCATTTTCTCCAGGAGCTCCACACCTTTGTTGCTGGCCATGAAGACGATACGGGGTATCTTCTTCTGGACAACCAGGAGCACTTTTTCTTCTTTACGACGAGCTTGCTCTACCAAAAAATGACACTGGGAATGGCCGCAGCGGCTTAAAGCTGGGCCAAGAGTATACGTTATACGGTATGGTATGGCATTCAGTTAAAACACACAGGAGCGAGGGAATACACAGTTACTACGGCATGCTATTCAGTTGGATCACACAGGGGCGAGGGAATAAGCTTACTACGGTATGATATTCAGTTCGATCACACAGGGGCGAGGGAATACGCTTACTATGGTATCACATTCAGTTAAAACACACAGGGGCGAGGGAATACACTTACTACCGTGTCACATTCAGTTAAAACACACAGGGACGAGGGAATACTTTCACCAGGGTATCACATTCAGTTAAAACACACAGGGGCGAGGGAATACACTTACTACGGTATGGTATGACATGCAGTTTGAACGCACATGAGGCGAGGGACACGATCGATTCACGCGTACTACTACCACACATGCTATCTTCTCGAATACCACGTTAACAGTAGACATACTAAAAAATATTATTTGTCGCATATACTCGAGAACATGGCGGAGATAGAATTGTATGATCGGCCGCTGTTTGTGCTCTAGTAGCACTCTAGTAGCACTCTAGATAGCTCACAGGACTTTTTTCTTCAAGTAAAGCTATGTGTCTTCTGCCAGGCAACTAGTAACTTCATGTGCAAAGGAACTATCGTTCTGTCCTTCTGCTAAATTTTCAGTAACCACTCTTCTTTATACTTGGACCTAGCAACGAAGTGATGAAGCATCTTACAATCATCAAAAGTATATAGATCCCGCGCCTATTCCTAATGGTTTTCTTCCAGGAGATTTAATGCGCCTCTCACTGCCGAAGCCAATAGCAACAAATGCATCTGTCTAATACTGAGCACACCGCTCTTCATTCGTAAATATGCCTTTCCTTACGTCTCTCCACAGACAGTTTCGAAACATGGACGCTACACTTTGTTTCTCCCCAGCGATACTACATTTGCGAATTCCATTTGCAAGATCTCACCACAGGCAAATGCCCCCGAAGCAACTTTCATGCCGTCTTAATGATTGGTTCACATACGCGTCTAGCCTGTCGGAACCCAGTTGTTGTCAGATACTGGCGTGCTCCCAAAACCCGCATCATTCAGGCTTTTTGCTGCTCGCTCCATTCATCGTTCACTGAGTTGCCAATAGTTGCCCCGAACTTTCTACAACCACATCAACTTGTCTTTCAAGACGAATTTTCACGGGAGCTGGGAGTGGAGTCCTTACTTTTACGTATGGAGTATCTGTATCCACATCATAACCTACTTCCTTGAGATTCGTACGAAATTTCTTTAATTGCTTTTGAGCTCGATCGGAGAGCCGGCAATTCAAACAGCCACCCTTGGTGACAGTATAGATCACAAGTTCATCGAGGATTAACATGCCCTTGACCATGAGATGAGCAGTTTTGTCGCTCACAATGTGGAGGGAAAAGACCTGCCGTCCCAAAACGGGCAATCCAATGGCTTTCTCGTAACGAGCTCCAATGGGCGGGGCACCGAACGCCGCCTCAGCTGGTGTGAACTTGCTGCTGTATTGCACGACAAAAAGAAGTAGCCATGTTCTCGCCATTAGACCTAATATTCTTGCCTTCATGTCTTTTCATGAAGTCTTTGATGGATAGATTGATTGTGCTACTACGTTCTTTCCTTATTTAGAAATTGAACAGAACAGTATCTTTGTCCACGAATGGGCACACTGCGATTTTGGCTGCGTAAGTACTGAATTACTGTACATAGCAACCAAGGCCAACGCCAATCGTCCCATCACTTTCAATGCAACACGTGTGCTGTCTTGCGAAATTCACATGCCATCGGCGAAATCCATGTGCCATCGGCGATCGTTTATTTGCTTGGCTTTCATTCAGTTATTCATGCCGAATGGATGCTTTTGTTACGTTCAACTTTGCGTCAGTTGAGTTAGGATGTTCCAATTGAATCCTACGATATTTAGCTACTACTACTACCTACGGACTCACTTTTCAACTACTACCAGTTAGCTACTCTAGCTAGTACTAGCTACTGTAGTGGTAGTCTAGCAGTACTAGCAAACCCAACGATCGCGGCAAGTCAAATTCGTGCCTCATTTAGGCAAAAAGCTGACGGCCCGGGGAACTACAGTAATTTCTATTCTAATAAATAGGAATGACGACATTGAGTCAGTGCTCGCTGATGTGTTGGAAAACAGAGCCGGCAACAAAAATAAATTGCTGTAATTAAACACTGCAGAAGGAAAAGTCAAACGAAACTTTTGAGAATAAGAATTGTCAAAGAATTGCGTAGAAGTCAACAGCATTTGCACAGCTCTTCAGTATATGCTACTAATCCAAAACACTTGCTAATAGTTTCAGCAGTCCAGATGAAGAACTTTACGTTCCTGTTGTTGGCCATTCTAGCTAGCCTCGCCCAACAACATCATGCAAATGCAGCTGCCTTTCTGGTTGATTCGGGCCGACCTCCCATCGGTGCTACCTATGAAAAGTCGGTCGGGATTCCAGTTCTTGGAAGGCAGATTTTCTCGCTGCACATACTCAGCGATAACACCGCTCATTTGCTGGTCAGGGGGATGCTCTTTCTTGACGAGTTGGTTACCTATACCGTTACAAAGCGGGGCTGTCTGAAATGCAATTTGTCAGACAACGCTATTGCTACTATGCGGAAGGTCAGAGCCTCCTTGAAAGAAGTCGGATATGACAGGAATACAGACACTCCATACGTCAAGGTATCAACGCCCCTGCCAATGCCAGTGAAGATCTACCTCACACGGAAAATGGATGAATCGGTGGAGATTGTCAAAGGCATTGGTGAAGAAAATCTTATGATATTTGACGGAGATAGCCAATGATGGGAGATTTGGGAATGAAAATGACGTGATACCAATTCGATGCTGCAGTGAGCATCAATAGCTGACTTCGTCCATCGCATTATTTATTCGTAATGTACATTCCTGCCTCTCTGGATCCACGTATCGTCAGCTGCAAAAAAAGGCACAAACCTTTTGCTCTTCCACGACCAATTTTGCTCATTTCCGTTTTCAGCTTCATCACACGATTGTGTGACGAATGCAATGCCCATCCAATCTCCGGTGGATTCTGATCCAACGACGATACTTCGCGCATACTGTACAACTTAAATCAAATAAATCCATTTTTTCCACCACCTGCGAAAACCTGAATCAAGGATAAATATCACCCAATCATTCCAGAGTACCATTTAGTTTTTTTAAGTTTGGAGATTATGGTACCAGATTTTGCTTGCGGAATAATTCGGCCAGTCAGCCACTCGTCGTTCCATTTTTTGATCCAGAAATGATCTTCGTTCTTCAGCTCGCAGACCCGATGTTTTCAATTAACCGGGTTTCTTTTTAACAGCAATCATCATTATATCATTTGAAGCGCAAGCGACTCAGACTAAACTTGCCATGACTGCAAGACTGTCGAAAGTCCAGAGAGTGCATTTTGATAACACGTCAAAGTCTCTCAAATGACGTGACATTTCTTTCTTACAAGAATCATTCTGTACCCACTGGACGATGCCTTTTTATAATCTTTGGAAGTTCGTTGTTTGGCATATAATTGGCTCGGCAATTTCTGATAGTTTCGTCATATCAATTACGGGAGACAGTTCGGAGCCAATCGTAGTATGATCTGTATCTCCTAATTGACTTTTCCTTGGCAGCCTCGCTATCTGTACACAGTTGGCATGCTATAACGAGATGTCACACTTAGGATGAGAGCGTATTTGTCGAATTTGTCAAGAAAATGGAATCATTGTTGCCAGGGAAGAAATGCCCATGCCGATCGAGCGCTCTTATGAGTGTTGGGGGAAAGATGCGACTCATACAAGAAATAGTTGTTTCAAATAACAAATAACCCTGAGGACTGGCATTGTGCTGCAAGCTGCAACAGAAGCTCCAAGACAGGGAAAGGACCAGTCGGATAATGATTGAAACCATCGTAAACTGTGCTTTTGGTGAATTTAAAATACAAGCACCCTCAACATAGACCGTGCTTTAGTTGACTGAATACTGAAACTCAAGCTCCCCCTATGTAAACCTTTACTGTGAGGGAGTAAACCCAAAATCATATTATTATGAATTTTTGTCTCGCTGTGAAAACTCTCCCCATTTCAGTTTGTTTCTCCTGTTGCGCTGCGCTCGTGGCACTTAGCCATGGAACAATTAATACCTTTCGTTAGCCGATAACAAGGCGATGCGAGTAGAATTGAGTTGATGCCGGCATCGTGTGCGAGGGTAGCAGTAGGTGGAGCTCGCCACGGAAAGAAAGATATGACAAGGCCCATTATCTTGCTTGCCCGTTCTTTTGCAGTGCGTTTTCAAAGCAGAAACCCTCAGCTCCAGGCTCCAGGATGCCCTTTAACAGAAGGATGGTAGGGCACAAGCATCCCTTCAGATTTCAGGCTTCAGGCCCAGGCCTATTGTTCTCGACTATCGCAAGAAGTTCATTCAGCTCTGACGATAAATTTCCCAGAGGCTATCTCTTGTCGTTTGTTGTGCAATAGATACCCCGTAACATGGAAGCAAATTCGTCATTCGGTGTGTCTGACTTGCTCTAATTTATCACCAGTATCTACTTGAGTGTCGGGAGCGACCAGCTACTAGTACACGAGTGACAATAATAAAAGACACTGAACGGTTGAAGGTGAAGGGAAAGATCCGTTTTCGTCTGTCCGTCAAACGTACTAGTACTACGGTAGTACTAGAGTACGAGTATATTAGTACCACTCGTAATAATAATAAGAAGAAGAATAATAGCTATTCGAGCTTTTACCATAGTGGAGTTACTCGAGTAGACCCTACTACTAGTCTAGTAAACGTTTTGAATTTTTTTCTTAGACTGGTACTAGACTACGGAGTAGTAGTCTAGTCAATATCTATGAATAGACTAGCTCTAGTAGTCTAGTAGTAGTAGTATTTCAAAGTACCAGGTAGCTGCTAGTATTAGCTTGCAGAACCTAGCAGCGTTGAAGCAGCATCTCCACTGATACTCATCCTTTCGAAAAGGTACATTCATTTCATTTCTCTCCATATATTGTCACAAGCAATGATTCGCCCTTCTTTCCGACTCTACCAATACGCAGCTTTGTCTTCTTGGATGCTTTCCTGGAAAGCTACATGTTTCCGTTGTCTTGCGATCTTCGAGTGCGGACGCCCATCTGTATGAAGGCAAATTGAAATTATTTAGAACTTCAAATAGTAAAGTCTAGCTAGAATGAATAAAGAAAAATAAATACTCATTTAGAAGCTCATGTCCAAGAAAAAAATTAAAAACTGACATCACGCTTGATAGAGACATTGGCGCCATTGATGTTGGCTCCAGAAATAGGCATGTTGACATTGGCGGTCCATGCGTCATCCTTCCATTCAACATCAAGGCTCTCGTTGGGTCGAAGGTTAGCAGTGAGGCTGCTGTCATCCCCCAGGCGGCGTTCCCATTCAACACTAATGTCTCCATCGCTGTTGATGGTAGGGGCCACACGGTTGTTACCATCCAGCTGTTGCGAGATGGTTACTTCTTGTCGATCAGCAGAGGCTGTCAACTTTACTTCCGTATCGTCATTGCTGTAGTTCAAAACAACATCGCGGACGTCGTCTTCGAGGTTGAATCGAGGAGTGACAGTAACACGACCTCCATTGGCATCAAGTCCCTTGGTGGCTTCGACTCTTCGTACATTGAAGGATCCTCCGGCACTTGCAACAACATTGAGGGAAAGATCATTGTCAGCGTTCTCAGCATTGATCTCAAGGTCAGCACTGCTCAAGTCTTGAGGATCAAGATCAGCACGAGCACTTAAGCCCCATCCAGAGACATCGGTACTGGCCTTTCCCCAGACCTTGCGCGGGAGGGAGGCGATGTCACTAGTTGGGCGAGCAGAGGCTTCAACGCCATATGAGATATCCATATCTCCAGATTTGGCGGAGTTTTCCCACGAAAGAGTGGGGTCGAGTCCATCAAGCCCATCAAACTTTCCATCACGGACAGAGATCTAAAGTTTTAATCAGGAAAAATGCGACATAAAAGCATTTTTTTTAAAAGTAAGTACACGAATACGATTTTTTTTTTAATGAAAATTCCGAATAAGTTTGAATTAACAGAATACATAGATGACAGCAAGATTGTTTTTATGAAAACTCACTGAAAGTTGGGGCTTTCCTGCGGCGGCAGTGCCGAAGAGGGCAAGAAGGGTAATGGCGGAGAACTTCATGGTGAAATAATTTGGAACAATGCTTTGAGGCGAGTAGAAAAAAAGGAATCTGTTTTGGATTGTCGAAGTTGCGAATTGTGAGGAGGGCCAGGCATCCCAAATACAATTCAATGCATGGATTCAATCGAAATTAGATTCAAAGTTCAAAGAAGATCATTGACTATCCTCGTTAACTAAGATACTGATTACTTGACATCTTTCAATCAGAGCACCGTATTGCGGTGTGGATGTCAATCTTGACACAATCGGCATCAGATTCTTGAGAGAAACAGACCACGTACGTGTTCAGGGATTTTATTCGGGGGCAATCTTTTTAATAGGGATATTTCAATTATTATCATTATAAAATTATCCTGAATTATACAAAATAAGTGGTGCGAATCCCCCCTAATCAAAGATACCTTTTTGACTTTTGACATTCATCCTTGAATCTACTAGCATAGGAAACCAGCAGCATGCTAGATAAAAGCAGAGTATTGGTCATGATGAAAATACACTCAAATTGGTCTTTGTGCTAGAATCTCTGTACGAAATGATTTTCAACCTTCTGTCCGACGGAGCGGAATGAAAAAAGGAATTGCCCCACTAGATGCCATGGCTTTGGTTTTGCTGTTGCAAGACTCCCACGGCGCGTCTGACGCCAATTGAGACACAAATTCGGATTGGCTGGGTCAAGAGAAGGAGATTGTCGCGAAAAATGAAAAATTACTTCTCGAGTTCACTGATGACTTTGGCTGCAAAAAGAGCTGCTCTGGTCCTTTTGGCGTCGGCATAGAATGCCGGGGATATAGTTTCAACGTTCATGCGCTCACCAGAATTGATTTCAGATTTTTGACCTATCTATCAAATTTTTCAATTTCAGAATGAAAGAGACGAGGCTCTATTTTCCTTGCGAAGCAGAACCTTGTACCGTTCTTCTTTTGTGTCTGAAACTTTGCGAAGGTCTCGCTGTCTCCTCGCTGCTATGAATCCGAAAAGGGAAAACTAATGTTAATACTCTCAATTATCGAAGCGATGCTCCCACAGGCAAACTGAAAGTGAACTGTCAAATTTCAGAATTTTGAGTATATCTATGCTAGAGATGATGGCATTGAGTTTTCTCCTACGCCCTTTGGTATGGTCGAGGAGCATCCTAAATCATTGTTTGCTCCCGATCGGCAATCGAAGCTTGCAAAAATCTTTGAACAGTACCCTTCATTCAAACAGGAAACGAGAAATTTCAGATCAAAGATTACGCCTAAAATTTGTGGGCTCAAGAGTCGATCTCTTCGCGCTCTACGAAAAGCGGTTCCAAAATTTTCTAAGATTATCGCACGATTTCACGCATTTCATCATCGCTACCACTGATTTGTTTTCTTTCATTGCGTCAGTCTTGAATAAATGTATATTCAAATGAGTAGTGTCCTTACATGATTTTTCTTTTTTGGACTCATAGCAGCTCATTACTGAATGATACACATGCGACTTGCGCACGCCAAAAGTCAAAAACAGCTCGGGGGTGCGTGGATAGTACGGAGTAGTTTTCACCTCGTCGGCGTGCGCAAGTTAAAAAGGGCAAACAACTAAAAATAATCTATATATTTCGTTTCTGTTATCTTTAAACTGTTAGGCCGAACCATTTGAAGCTTTATATAATTCTTGAAATTAGTTTACGTTGTCAAAAGGAAGGGGCGAGAAGAACAAGAATGTTGAAAAAGTGGTACCAGATAACCTTGCTACTCCAGTGATTTCCAAAAGACGTGATCTGAACGAGCTTGTTCGGCGTCTCCATTTTCGGACTCCCTGGGCAGTGAACATTTCATCGCTTCTTTGCCCGGGTGGAGCATCAATACATACGTCACAAGTCTGCAGTCAGACGCTTGTTGTCGTCAGTGAACCCCACAGCAACTACCAGAAAACAATCTATCCACAATCGTATTTTTTATCGAGAGCTGAAGAGTTTCCTGTGCTGTTGTTAATAATCATACCGTGGCAACTGATTCTCAACAATCACTGCGTCTAACCATAGCACATATCATCATAGCATAATTTTAAGTGAAGTTGCTACCAGAGGTGATACTTTAATATTCAGTCAAATCCCAGCTGCTTACAATCCCTTGTCCATTTAAAACCTAACAACTGAAACCATCAACATGAGAACGACTTCTACTGCCGCGGCTGTCCTTGTGATGAGTGCGGGTGCTGCTCGAGGATTTTCCAACCTTCCCGCCTTCACTGCAACTTCATTGCGCCAATCCTCAGAATTGCAAATGGGACTTTTCGATGGAGTAAAAGATGCCTTTAGTGCGCCCGCCCTTGAACGGACCACTTTGGACGCGGAACGAGAAACTCCTATTGACCGATGGATGGGATGGAGTGTCGCTAAAGATAGTGAACAACAAGAAGCGAGTGGTGCGTGAGACCTCTATTTGTTTTTTTGTGGTAATTTAAAGGCAGAGCTATGATCTTTTAATCATAATGCAGCTTTCTAACACTTTTCGCTACTTTGATTTCTTTCAGGTTCCCAGGAACCGTCTGACTACATTGATTCTATGGATGAAGCCAATTACGTTGCAGTAATGCTAGAAAAGCCAATGGGCATCGTATTCGAAGAAAACGATGATGACTTTGGTGGAATTTTTGTCCAATCTATCAAAGAGGGAGGAAATGCAGATACCAATGGCGTTGTCATGGAGGGTGATCAACTAGTAGCTGTTGGAACCAAAGCCGTGCACGGACTTTCATTTGATGATGCACTAGGCACCATCGTTGACGCTAAGGAAGATAAAGTCAAACTCGTCTTTTTCCGAGGCAACTCCAATCAACTGTACGGACCTACGGGTGCTAGCAAGGACTGGCTTGCTACGTTTGTAGAAAAGGGAGGAGTGGAAGCCATGACATAAAAAGGAAAAGAGTTTGATATGTACTTTGTAAGAGAACTAGTGCGGCATAAAGCAAGGCCAAACCTAAGATGCAATTTAATGCGTATGATAATTATGAGTAAATCATGGAAGTGAATAATACAGTTTTTAATTCTAATTCTTTAAAACGCTGCTGTCTCATTGCATAAGCGGGATATTTTCAGGTCGATACGCCTTTGGACGCTACTTTCGTGCGCAGTAGTTGTCTTGACACTTTCATTGTTTCAGTGGCTAGGGCATTTTCCTTTCGGTTGGTTGAATGCCTCGTAGTTAAGGGAACAGGCACACACAATGGTTGGTAGTATCAGACCTCTGAACTCGCTCCTTTTCTTTGGATTTCGAAGTGGACCAAAGTGGAGAATCGGTTGTGTCCTTCTTTTTTTGCTTTGCACCAATCTAACATCCATCTTCGGTATGGATGTATCCTGTCGATTCTTGTTTCGCTCAATCTGATGCAGCATGCAGCTTCATTGTGAAATTGCTACGACTAGTAGTATCTCCGATCACCACCATCACTATTTTCCAAGCAGTATAGAGCATACCGTATTGCAAAGAATAAAAAGGCAATACAGCCTGCAAAAATCAACACATCAACCATGTTGCATAAGATACACTTCCACGAATATTTAGGTTTGTTTTGGTCGTTCATTTTAGAATGCTGAAGCGTGTGCCTTCCCGAAGCATGATCGTATTCATAGTAGCAATCACCATCTTCTGATTTGGGAGACTGCTGCTGCAATGGGTCGTCTTGGTGGGAACGGACGTTTCTGCCATGACCAAGAAATGGCATGCTAAGTTTATTTTGAGTGATCGCACTGAGTTTTTCAATTTTCTGTTGCTCTGGTACGAAATAGGAGGATGGAATGCAGGCTGCAAGATACAAATGATGTTCAGTGCTCAGTGTGGAGTATCTTTGATGCTTACAAATATTGTATCGGATTGTAGCTGCCGTCCCAACTTCGAAGCAGAAAAAAAGAAGATGCTGCTGATTTAGATAAAGCAAGTAATGTAGTGTAATAGGACTCTCTCATTCAAGACCAGAACTATCTGTCAAGCGCTCAAGCTGGTCCTCCTCCTCCTCCTCGCGAGATCAGAAGAAGATGATAGTAGTAGAGATGAGAGAGTCAGACGCACAGTAACAAATTAAGCCCAGGTGGACTACGGCAGTTTACCTTGTCTCCTGTCAGGGACGATGATAGGACTCAGGAGTTAGGTCTTACTCTATTAGGTCGTGTGCCTATGCTTACTCTGTATACACACACACACCACTAGTTTGCTCCTACTATTATCATAATATTCAATATTTACCCTTTATGTCTCCACACTAGCTTTTTACGTGTTATCAGACACCATGATGCTCTCAAGCCGGCTACAGCCGGCTTCCCACTGAATAACAAGGTCTATAGGCACTA
>Ga0100392_1001802_pt1 | contig 19916 bp, 19 predicted proteins | sample CryGeymeta201516_FD_81548 | JGI IMG/M metagenome (GOLD analysis project Ga0100392, IMG submission 81548) | Groundwater microbial communities from Crystal Geyser aquifers in Utah, USA - Crystal Geyser metaG 2015-16 | ecosystem: Environmental > Aquatic > Deep subsurface > Groundwater | place: USA... | reverse complement strand
AATCAGCTTGTACAGAGTGTCCAAAATAACCTGTTTTTGCAGATATTGAGTTTCTTCAAGGTCTTGGCATTCTTCTTCGCTATCGTGATGATCATCATCTATGGATTTAGGGTGATGGCATCTATGGATCAATCGGACAAGATAAAGACCATCCAAAAATGAATCCTGAATGTGCTTCTCGCCTTGGTATTCATCAAACTCATCGATTATATATTCTTTATCGCGCAGACGCCGGAATTCGGAGCGAAAGCATCAGATCTTATCGTGGATATAGCGAGGATATTATGATTCGTCCTAGGTGCAGCATTGGTAATAGCGGTATTTTATGCGGGTTTCCTATTCATCACGTCGTGAGGCAAAGAGGAGACTTTCAAGAAAGCAACGTGATTTATCGTCAACGTATTCATCGTGTCTATGGTGATATTTTTATTCTTACTTATCGTCTACCAGATCTTCAGGGAATTCGCAGGCACAAAAAATTCAGAGACCCCACCTAGCCTCCTCTCCGAGGGGAGGAACCAAACCTCTATCCTGAAAGGGGACCCTGTCCGCTGTACAGCGGACCACCATTGATTTTTTCATTGTCCCTCCTGACTACAGTCCAGCATAGCTGGATAAGGAGGGTGGCCGACCCCGACGGTTCGGGGGAGGTCGGGAGGTTTGAGGTCCCCATTGGAGGGGGATTTAGGGGGTCTTTTTTATTTAGTGATTTTCAATAACTCATCAACTAATATACTTGCATAGGTTCCTCACGGAAGTGCAAATTGTAACAAGATGTCATCGCCCTGAAAACGGAAAAGAATATCTTTCGGACAGACTCGAAGTAATCTTCTGAGTCAGAAGATATGATATTTTTCATACATAGCGAAAAATTCTTTCCCTATCTTGTACTGTTTCATAAAAGCGATTTCGCGCTTCGCAGCAACAGTCCCTGCGGGACTGAGTTTGTTGTCATAGCCGAAGATCGGTCAAGTTTCTCCTTCAGTTATAGGTAAGTCTTTGCCCCCATGCGCCAGTGCACCTTTCAACCTCTCTTTCAGATATTCATTGAAAAGATGACTTGCGTAGGCTTGTAATTTAAATTTCGCTTCAAAATTCTCCCTGATCTTAAGCTTGCCTTCGATAAGGTCTCTGCCCATATTAATATTCTGAAAATTAATTCAAAATCTTTGATCACCGAAAAAATTAGGAAATCATTTCTCCAATAATTCCGTGACACGTTTCTGGATATTTTCTTTATCTTTGAGTCCGATGGCCTGATTGGCTCTCAATCTGATGTAAAACATATTGCTGATTTTGTCAGTCATGCCGATAGGTTTTTCATGCCAGTCGGTCTTGATAACTCTTGCGACTTCAGACAGAGCATTTACAAATGCATTTTCCCCTCAGATTTTTTTGAGCGCACTTTTGTAGATACTGATCCATTGTCTGGTGATGGCGTTCTTATCTTTGAGCCCAGCGATTCCAAGGGTTAGCCTAGAGATTCCAAACTCCTTGCAGAGATGATTCACTACATCCATGGTATTCAGATTCCTTTTTTCGAAATAGACGAAAAAAGCATCGCCTTCTCATGCGAGTTTGAAAGGCAATACTTCTTCTACGATAAAGTCTTGGGATTTCTGTTTGAAAGAGTAGAGCATTCGTCAAATTAGATATTTAAAGACCCCACCTAGCCTCCCCTTCGAGGGGAGGAACAAACCTCTACACTGAAAGGGAACCCTGTCCGCTGTACAGTGGACCACCATTAATTGATAATTGTCCCTCCTGACTACAGTCCAGCATAGCTGGATAAGGAGGGTGGCCGACCCCGACAGTTCGGGGGAGGTCGGAAGGTTTGAAGCCCCCTTGTAGGGGGTTGGGGGTTATAATAATTTCATTTCATGAAGCGTCTCTTCGTATTTTTGGAAATCATTTGGATATTTGCTTTGCAGATATTCCTTCAAAATCTGCTTCCGGTCTGCAAAACTCTCCGAAAGATTTTTTCCAGAAGTTTCAAAATTTTCTCTGATATCTTCGATATCTTGAATATTTTTTTTGAGTTTGATGTCTTTGATCTTCATGCGCAGATCTTCATCCACGAATTTTTCTATGTGTTCGTAGTCAATGTTATCGACCTTGAGTGAGAGGTAAAGTGAATTCAGATTGATGTTTTTTTTGTTCATAAATTTTATTTTCCGCGTCGTACTATCGCTGAGATTTTTTCTATTCGCTTCACGGACATTTTCTATCTGATTGAGCAATACTGATTCATCGATCATGCCCGTTTCCTCAAGGGTGATGTAGGGATTGATATTCAGTTCATGCGCTTCCATCTGCGCCGCTTGTCACGCTTTAGCGGGATTACTGTAGGTTCGGAGATATTTCATCTGGTTGGTTTCCAGCGAGCTGGTCGATCGGACGCTTCCGGTGCAGAGATAATTTTTGTGAGCAAACGCCTGGTGCAGATGCCCGGAAATCATCTTGATATCGGGCATATCAAGAAATGCCTCATCCAGTGCCACATCCTTGTAATGGAAGATGGATTTCTGTCCTGGGAATTTTGTATTATTGATATAATGATGATGGATTACTGTTAGGTTTTTTTCTTTCTCGACCATATCCAAAAGAATCTGATTGGCGATTCACGAGAGTTTTTCGTTCTTATTTAGAGAGTCTATTAGCGTTTGGATAACGGGTAACGTAGAACGGTTAACGGTTCTTGATTTTTCATTTCACATTTCCAGTTTCGCGTTTTCCATATCGATGAAGTAGGGGAAGAAGAAAATCTTTTCTCCTTCGATTTCTGTCAGCATCGGTTCAGTTATAAATTTAATTTGACCAACATGCTGTGTATTTATCATTTCTCATTTAACATTTAACATTACTTCAAAAGCTTTCTTCGCCTCCTCAAAGACGAAATTATTGCCTAGCCGGTCATGATTTCCCGCAAGGATATATACATGTTTCCCAGCCTTGAATAATTCCAAGAAAAAATGATACAAGCTCATCAATGCATTTCTATCGTAGGAAAAATGATACACATAATCTCCCAGGAAAATGATGTTTTTTTCGTCAGGATAAGCTTCCACGAAGCTTTGCAGCTCGGCGAGGATTTTGTCCTTGTAACGTGAAGTGATATGAAGATCTCAGATAAGAAGCATTTAAAATAATAATTTTAGATTTTAAATGATAAATCTTAGATGAAATAGAAATAACAGTAACTTTTAACTTTTTACCTTGTACTTTCCACTGCTTTTCCAAGAATTTGACAAATTTCAGATTTTGGTTATAATTAAAGAAGAATTATTTTAATCTTTCTATTCCAAAAAATGAGCAATGCTTTAGAAACAAGAATCGAACCAGAGCTTGAAGCGTGAATGCTTTCGAGAGAGGTTGTCAATGCTGCGAAAAAAGCGAGTCAGAAAGAATCTTGAGAGAAAGATGATAAAGTCCCAGAATTTGAAGAGAAAAATTACAGAATAGAAAGCAAAGACTGGAAAATAATAAAAGAGAAGGCGGATATAACAATTGGTGATGGATTCGAAACCAAGATAATCGAAGTGAAAGTGAATCCAGATTGAGATATCAAAGAATATGTTTCATGAGTGCCGGAAGCGTTGATAGGGGAGCAGGTCTTCAGCAAAATAGCGATGACAAATTTGGCATTGGATGGTGTATTACTCTGGAGCAAAGTGCCGGAAAATGAATTCGCAATCCAAGAGATGATAGATGCTCAGCCATGAGAAGATGACACGCAAAAATATGATATTTTTTTCAATGGATATATAAATAATAGGCGTGTCGGATATCGGGATCCGCGTTATGGGAGGTTCAATAATGTCGATCTATGAATTGATTTGTGGTTAGCAGATGGGAGCCACGCATTCTTCAGTAAGTATGGATGGAATTGCCGCAGAACTGATGATGATTATTTCTGTTCCATCCGTCTTCTCAAGTCTGATCCATAATTCTAAATCATTCCTGACTCATCGCTCTGCTCAGAGCGGGGATTTTTTCAAATCGGAACGCCCCGCTGAATAGCGGGAGCCTGCCCCGCTGAATAGCGGGGTTGAAAACTAGAAGGAAATCAGTAAAATATTAATGCGTGCCAAAGGCAGATAAATTTATATAATTACTCATTACCCATGCAATTTGAAATCATCTTTGAAGATAATGGTACATACGGTGCAGCTATCCGCATAGGCAAGGAAAGCATTTTTACGGTCGGCAAAGACCAGGTTGATTTGTGGAAAAATATTAAGGAGGCGGTATCCTGTGCTTTTGGGAAAAGAGAAAAACTTACCACAAATCACTACCAGCTAGTGAAATTTTTAAATCTTGAGAAGAAGTTGCATGCCACTTAGATATGAAGAGATTATGAGGATTTTGAAAGATTTAGGTTTTGTTTTTGATCGCCAAACATTAAGCCATGAAAGATATGAAAAATGAGAATGCGGAATGACGGTGGCACATCATAAGGAATTTCTTCCAAAAACAGCCAAATCAATGTTAAAAAATATCGCTGAAACTGCGGGATTAGAAGTTAAAGAACTTATTAAAAGATATAAGATAAAACTTTAAGTCGGACCAGCTCCGATTTTTTACTACATAGTTCCTTATGAACAAAACATTCATCAAGGTAGCAATCATTCCTCTCATCACTATAACCGCTATCATGGCAGTCAGAGTAATTTTTTGATGACCGGAAGATACACGGCTTTGCACGGAAGGCCAACGAATCAGACACGGCAATCCATCAGCACCAGTTCCGACAAGCTGATGCATTTTACTTTCTAAATCAACCATCATGCCAGCAACACTCCAAATCATCGCCGATCGGGTAGATAACGGCTACATTCCTGCGAGATACACCTGCGACGCCAAGAGCGAATTTCCACCACTCACGATACACAATATCCACGCTGATGTCAGAAGTTTGGTGCTAATCGTTGACGATCCAGATGCACCAGGAGGCACGCGAGATCATTATCTCTTGGCCAATATTCCTTTCGTTGGAGAAAATGTCAAAATCACCCAAGCCACAGAAAAGAATGCGGTGGTAGGGAAAAATTCACGAGGAAAAACCACACGATGAGCACCTTGTCCTCCAAATGGAGTGCACAGATATTTCTTCAAGATTTATGCTCTAGATCAGGTTTTAGATATCCAAGTATGATTTACCAAAGCCGAGCTTCTCGAGGCTATGGCAGGACACATCATCAACCAGATGGAATTGATCGGACTCTACCAGAGGAAGTAGCGACTGTCATTGCGAACGAAGTGTGGCAATCTAGTCGCTATTCAAATGCTCAGATTGCTTCGTTCCTCACAATGACGAGCATTCTTTATTTATCTTATATTTATGCTCTTAGCCGTAGACAAACCACATGGAATAACAAGTTTTGACGTAATACGCAAACTCAAAATTTTTTTTTCAAAACAGAAAACCTGCCCTGCAGCACCGGTTAGCAGGGTCTGACATTCCGGCACCCTGGATCCTTTTGCAACGGGGCTTATGCTTGTCGGAGTGGGATCCGACACCAAGAAACTCACCGAACTTACCTGACTTGATAAATCCTACATCGCAACCATCGATTTTAGCCAAGATTCTGATACGTGGGATTTGCAATATCGAAAAGAGATTGCAGATTACAGATTGCAGATGGCAGATTGAAAAGCAGTCGGTATAGAAAAAGAAAATAAGATAATCTTGTCGCCAAATTTACAACAGGTTCAGGACAAGCTAAATCTCCTAATCCCCGCATATATCCTCCCAATCCCCACCTTTAGCGCCAAGAAAAAAGACGGGAAAAGATCCTACGATCTTGCCAGGAAAGGGAAATCGGTAGAAGAATCCAAAGAGATGAAAATATATTCTTACAAAATCATAAAATATGAATTCCCGCTTCTCGGGCTACAATTAGATGTGGGATCCGGAACATATATCCGCTCCATCGCTCATTGGCTCGGCGAGCAATTCGGCCTTGGAGGAATTCTCACGGCGCTCCGCAGGACTTCCATTTGAGATTTCAAACTGGCCGATTACGATATGAAAATAATTCCGGAAACGGAAATAAAATATTGCAAAATTCAATAAGTGTCCCTAGGGACCAGTCTCTCTGGCATTATTTCCCGACTTGTCGGGATGCAGCCGGAGTCTAAATTCAAAAATGAGATTGCGGCTGCAACACCTAATGCTGCAAAGACTACCGTGCGAGCACGGAGCAAGCATTCAACATTTATCATTTAAAATTACTTCCATGCACATCCATCTCGTTTCCATATTCCCATCCATCTTCGATAGTTTTCTTGAAACTTCACTCATCAAAAAAGCCATCGATAAAAAACTCATCACTATCGATGTGCTCGATCCGAGATCATTCGTTCCAGGCAAAGGCCAATACGTGGATGATGAGATTTACGGCGGGGGAGCTGGGATGTTGATAAAGGCAAAACCCATAATCGATTCTGTTGAATCGATTGTATCGCGTATCGCGTGACGCATAACGAGAAAAACAAAATCCGCGACCCACGACCTACGTTCCGATTTTCGTATTATTTATTTGAGTCCAAGCAAACAAATCTTCACGCAAAAGCTAGCCCACGCATACGCAGACGTCCAGCATATTATTTTTGTCTGTGGAAGATATGAGGGTATCGATAATCGTTTCCTAGAATATATGTCCGACAAATATCCCAAGAATTTCGAAACACTTTCCATCGGAAAATTCATCACCTTGTGAGGCGAAGCGCCAGCGATGACTGTCATCGAATCTATTGTGAGATTGGTCCCTGGCGTCATCAAAGATGCCAAGAGTCGGCAGGACGAAAGCTATAGCTTGCAGTACGATATGAAAAATATAGAATACCCGCAATATACCAGACCGGAAGAAGTCCTCGGCTACAAAGTTCCAGAAATTCTTCTCGGTGGTCACCACAAAAACATCGAAGAACGAAGAAAAAAGAAAATAAAAAAAATGAGATAAAGATTGATAAAAATAGATCAAAATTGATAAAAATGGAATTTATTTGTTTATTGGGTTAATGGCAAAAAAAACTTTTGAAGACTTAGAGATACGGAATCTATGAATGGGACTAGTGTTTGATTTGTCCAAAATTTTTTATGACAAGGGTTTTAGAAATTTTGATTTTCAATCGCAAATTATGAGAGCCGCAATTTCTGCCACCAATAATATTGCTGAATGACACGAAAAGTGAACAAACCCAGATTTGATCAAATTCCTTACATTGCTAAATGATCGATAGGGGAGGTTAGAAGCATGCTATACATTGCCAAGAAACTGGAATATATTTCCGAAAAGCAATTTACTGATTTTAAATTTAGAGCAATGCAATTAGGAACCAAAATTTATAACTTTATCGCATATCTAAAAAATGCAAAGATGTAACTACAAGTTTCATCAATCTTTAACAATTTTTATCAAGTTTTATCTGTATCCCTAGCAAATAAAAATGTGAAAATTAGGTTTACTTTATTTCGGCAGGTTAGAACGTGAAAAATGATTCGACGCAATTTTGCAGATGATTGAAATGTTTGGGAAAGAGAAGAAAGAACTCCCATTTGAAATCTTCGTTTTCGGCGATGGAAGCTATGCTGACCAATTAAAATCATTAACGCTGACGCATAAAGAAGTTCACTACTTCGGACGACAAAATCTAGAAACTATCAAAAGATACATTCCCAATTGTCAGTACTGCTTGATGCCATCAAGCTTCCTTGAAACCTTCGGTCTCACTGCGCTGACTGCGCTGTCGCGAGGATTGCCGGTCATCGGATTCGCCAAAGGCGGACTAGCTCCTTTCGTCGCTCCCGAATTAGATCTGACTCTAGAATATGGTCGCAACGATGCAGAAAAATTATTCCATCTCATTAAAAAATTACCAAATGCACCCTTGACAAAGGGGGTCGCGAAGCGGGGGGATTTGTATTCCGTCCAGATACGGAAAGAAAAATTCAAAACTCTCGCCGGCCCGGACGTGAAAAAAATCCTCCTCGTCTCTGATTTCAAAAACAGAATCTGATGAATAGAATCCTACATCCTTGATGCAAAAGACATCCTTGAATCTATGGGCTATCAGGTAGAATTATTCGGTTCCAAACTGCCATCATGACTACGAGGCAAACTGATGAAATATCTTGGTATGCTTATTGCTATCTGCAACGACCGACAATGACTCAGATTATTTTTCAAGCTTAGAAAATACAAGTTTACCCGCTGAGGCGGGCCTGATCTGATTCGATATCATAGCGTTCTGAGACATCTCGGTTGGGAATCCATTCGATGGAGTCAATTCTTTCCAGCCAAAAAACGGATGATGTATCACGATTTCGGCTACGTGCATCCATTCCCGCACGCGCTTACGCACGTGCACCAGATCAAAACTCCGTTCACGCTCAAACATTTCTTGCAGTCCGCAAATACGCGCAATCCTTTGAAATTACTTGCAGTCCTTTTCAAATATTGTTCCGTAGCTCTCATCAAAAATCAACTCAAAAAACGCATAGACCTCCATCTCGTCCCATCCGAATTTATGACTGATATCATCCACAAATCCTATAAAATTTCTCCAGACAAGATTAAGGCATTTCCGCACTTCATACAAAATTAGAACGTTAGGTTGCAGGTTGCGGAACCTTAGATTTCCCTAACGTTCTGCCGTTCCAACGTTCTAAGGCTCTAAACAAGCCCTTGCTGAATCATCGCATCAGCGACTTTCTTGAATCCTGCAATATTCGCTCATTTGATATAATTCACATAATCACCGCCTGCCCCGTCTTTAGCGGGGTCTTTCCCATATTGAACGCATTGCGCGTGGATAGTTTTCATAATTACCTGTAATCTTTCATCTACTTCCTCACTTGTTCGTGAAAGACGTAAACTATTCTGTGACATCTCAAGCCCTGAAGTCGCTACTCATCCAGCATTAGATGCTTTACCAGGCGAGAAGAGGATTTTCGCTTTGTGGAAAACTTCAATCGCCTCTGGTGTAGATGGCATATTCGCTCCTTCGCCTACGGCGATAGCCCCATTTTTCACCAACATTTCTGCGCTTGCCCCATCCAATTCATTCTGAGTAGAACATGGCAATGCAATGTCACATTTTACTTCCCACGGCTTCTTATCTGCGATAAATTTCGCTCCGAATTTCACTGCATACTCGCTGATTCTTCCGCGTCTACTATTTTTCAAGTCTTTGATGAATTCCAATTTCTCCTGTGTGATGCCCGCTTCGTCATAGACGTATCCTGATGAATCAGATGTTGTCACGACCTTAGCTCCGAGCTGGATGCATTTTTCTATCGCGTATTGCGCTACATTTCCTGAGCCTGAAACGACAACAGTTTTCCCTTTTAAACTATCTTTCTTGGTCGCTAACATCTCCTGGACGAAATACACTAATCCGTATCCGGTCGCTTCATTTCTTATTAAACTTCCTCATCGATTCAATCATTTTCCTGTGAGTACTCCGGTAAATTCGTTCCTTATCTTTTTATATTGCCCGAAGATGTAGCCGATCTCTCTTCCGCCGACTCCGATGTCGCCAGCCGGTACGTCGGTATCCGGTCAGATATATTTTTGTAATTCTGTCATGAACGATTGGCAGAATCTCATCACTTCAGCGTCTGATTTATCGTGTGGATCAAAATCGCTTCCACCCTTTCCTCCTCACATAGGGAGACCAGTCAGTGAATTTTTGAATATCTGCTCAAATCCGAGAAATTTCAAAATGCTGAGATTTACGCTTGGATGAAATCTCAATCCGCCCTTGTAAGGTCCGATAGCACTATTGAATTGGATTCTATATCATTTATTTATCTGGATTTTTCATTCATCATCCACCCGAGGGACTCTGAACATGATTGTCCTTTCCGGTTCGACTATCCTTTCGAGGATATTCTCTTTCTGATACTGAGGATTCTGTTCTACAAACTCTTTGATGGAATCAATAACTTCTTCTACGGCCTGGATGAATTCAGGTTCGTTAGGATTCTTTTTCTGTACGAGTTGTACAAAGGTTTTCGTGTCAAACATGATGATTTGAAGATTAAAAAATTAAAAGACTGAAAGATTATTTACATTGCTGTATACATACTTTGAAGCTCTTATTATTTATCAATGCATCAGCGACTTTTTTATGGGCACTTTGCAATATCCTACAGAAGGTCGGCGCAGAGATTTTCATCTTTTTCGCCGCCGCAATCATCGCCAATTTTTCATAATCAGAGAGTCTGATAGCTTCGTATTCATCCAGTCCAAGTTCTATGATTTCCTTGCCTCATTTGCTGAGGAGAGGGCCGAAGAGCTGGCACACAGGCTGACATTTTATATGTCTTTCTTTTTTGGTTCTTGCCATGGATAGAGAAAAAAATAAACACATTCGTGCCAGATTATTAATGAAATATATTTCATAATCAAGAGAAAATAGATTTTTATTTTACGTCGACAATTTCCTGATATACTTCCGACTTTCATACATGACAAATCATATACTTCCAAGTCCAATGATAGTCAGCCAATCGCTAGCGCCTAGACTTGTAAACTTAAACCATATGTTCAAGGGGCTATATATCAAAATTAAATGTAGGATTAGGGCCAATGCGATCGACCCCACTAGATACAGATTCATCTTCAACTCCCGAAAATTAAACTTTTCACTCCTCACAGAGAAAGACACAAAAAACTGGAAGACGATGGACGTGGTGATGACGAGTGTTCTTGCCTTCTCCAGATCTGCATTCTGTCGCTGAAGAAACAATCCAAACAACACAACGAATTCAATGACGCTGATTATCAGTATAAACTTGGTTGAATGACTCAGGATATGTTCTTTCTTGTCTCTCGGTTTTCTTTGCATGACTCATTGTTCGCCGGGGTCGAGTCAGAGTGCGATGGCGGGTAAACTATCCGTTACAAGATTAATCCGTAGGATCTGTATCGGCAACATCGCCAGCGGCAAGCCCACAAATACACTTCACATGATGACGAAGATTTCTACAAAATTCACCGACAATATATATTTCACAAACTTCTTGATATTGTCATACATGATTCTTCCGTAATGCACAGCATTCACTATCGAGGCGAAATTATCATCGACCAGTACCATATCAGCGGCTTCCCTAGCAACGTCCGTTCACTTGCGTGACATGGAGATTCCGATATCTGCTTTCTTGATTGCTGGCGCATCATTCACGCCATCTCCAGTCATTGCTACGATTTCTCATCTCACTTGAAGTTCGGTCAGGATTCTTACTTTATGTTCAGGATTTACTCTACAATAGATATTCACATGCTGGATGGCTCGGTCTCGATTCTCCATTCATTCCAGATCTTTCCCTTCCATCACTTCTCATGTTATTCCTACTTGTTTCGCAATGGCCTGCGCCGTATCTTTTTGATCTCATGTAATCATAATGACTCTGATTCATGCTTTCTGACAAGTTGCCAACGCTTCGTAGACTTCTTCTCTCGGCGGATCGATCATTCACATGAGTCACACGAAGACGAAATCCGTGGTAGTAGTCTTGTATGCGAATCCTAAGACTCTAAGCGCTTTTCAAGCCATCTTTATATTTTCTTGGATCAGCTTCTTTTTTTCTTCTGGCGTCAGTTTTGTTATCTTATCATGGATATGGATATGCGTACACATGTTCAAGATTATTTCTGGTGAACCTTTCAAATATTCAATTCATTTGTGTTGAGTAATCATAATTTTCGTCGCTGAGTCAAATGGGATTTCGCCGATTTTTTTCTGTCATCATTTGATTCATCCATGCAAGCTGACATCGAGCAGAGCCAATTCCGTAGGATCTCAGATATTAGGTAAGACGGCATTATTACAATTACTTGCAATCTCAAAAAGTAATTTCAATTCTTCATGATTGATTTTCTCTTCATTGATGGAGAAATATCATCTATCCTCTATATGATGCACTTTTATGATGTGATCATTTGCAAATATATCTATGACCGTCATTTGATTTTGCGTCAGCGTTCCTGTTTTATCTGAACAGATAACCGTTGTGCTTCCTAGGGTTTCTATCGCTTTCATTTTTCTCACGAGCACATTTTTCTTGTACATCGTCTGCACTCACAGGGCAAGGGTTATCGTCACGACTGCCGGTAATCATTCCGGTATAGCAGAGACAGCAAGACTGATAGAAGTGAGGAGCATTTCCAGCCATGGGAGATGCCTGAACGTTCCTACGACAAATATAATTCAACAAATAATTAATATTATTATCCCGAGTTGTATTCATAAGGTCTTCAATTTCTTTTGGAATGGAGTAGCGCTATCTTCGGTATTCTCCACCATATTTGCAATCTTTCCAAGTTCAGTCTGCATTCAGGTTTCTGTAACTATTCCCGTCACCTTCCCTGTAGTGATAGTAGTTCCGGAGAAGAGCATGTTCGTTCTTTCTCAGAGCGGGACCATTCATTCGACGATGTCGGCACTTTTATTCACAGGGACGCTTTCTCAGGTAAGGATAGATTCATCGGCCGCGAGGACAAAACTTTCAATGATCCTGATATCCGCGCACACCTTATCTCCTGCTTCGAGTAAGATGATATCTCCAGGGACGAGTTCTTTGGCGGGGATGATATGTTGCATTCCATTCCTTATTACTTTCACCGTCGGCGAGCTTAATTTGCTCAGCATCTGGATTGCTCTCTCCGCTCTGTATTCCTGAAAAAATCACATTAGCGCATTCAAAATGATGATTGCTGTAATGATATATGCATCGGTGAATTCGCGCAGAAAAAAACTGAGCAGGGCAGCGCAGATCAGTACTATTACAATCGGATCGGTAAATTGAGAGAAAAATATTTTGAGTATGGTAAAATGCTTTGTCTGCTTGAGTTCGTTACTTCCATGTATTTTTAATTTTTTATTTATTTCATGGAAAGTGAGTCACTCGTTACGAGATCAGAGTTCATGAAGAATGGTTTTGATGGGTTTTTGATAAAACATGAATTATCCTCCGAAGGTATCTGAGATAAATATTCCTACAAAGTATGTCACGATAATTACGATGACGGCTATTCCTACATGTTCAAAGATGCCATGCAAAGGGCTTTTCTTCTGTCTTTTCGCTATATATCAACTCAGGATGCTGAGCAGCAATAATCCCCGAATCGCACTCACTATCGTTGCCGTAAGTAAACTCTCAAACATGAGTACAGGGATGGCGAATGTCATCGCTACGAGAAACTTTGCTATAAAAGTTGCAAAGGTAAATTCCCGGATTTCTTTAGTTTTATTTTTCTTGTCGGATTCTTCAGAGATATGCACTCCGAGTGCGTCGGAAAATGCATCAGCGATGGCAATCGTCAAGATTCCGCGCCTATGACAGCTATTTTCAGATGTGTTCCAAAACTCAATCAGACCATAAGTCCGAGCGTAGTGATGATTCATGAAGTTATTCAAAATGCCAATCAGGTTTTGAGCGATTGTTTCATTAAATTTTTTACGGAGTAAAATAACTGGTCCGTCATTGCGAGGAACGTAGTGACGTGGCTATAGTCCTTTAGGGCAATCAGACCAGTGGTTAGATTGCTTCACAGCGCCTGCCCCGCAGAAGTGCGGGGTTTGCAATGACAATCGCTAGCAACTATTTAGGTAATTCGCACTTCGTCTTCTCAGCCAATTCTTCAAAAGTCTTCTCTCTGACTTCCTTAGTTCCATCTTTAAATTCCCAGGTAGGAACTCTGTCTATACCTTGGCATTCATTAGGTGTCTTCATACAATCAACATATGTGATATATTGAAAACTTTCTCCAAAAAGCGCCTTTTGATTTTGGCAATGAGGACAAGCCTCTGTTCCATACATTTTCGCTCCGGCAGTAGTTATACATTTTGCGAAGTCATCAACATTATTGGTAGTTGTTGCACCATCATTACAGCCAGTCAAAAGAAATGCGCTGGCAAGCAATCCTATAACGATAATTTTCTTCATATACAAAAAATAATAAGATAAAATTTGTATAATGAAATGTAGCAAATAAAAATCAAATTGCAAATCATTATAGAATATGTATCTTACCAGTGTTATATTTTATTTTATAATAAAAAATCTTTATGAAAAAACATTATTGTCCGTGTTCGCCTCAGTTCTATTGTTAGGGGTATTTGCATTCGCTGATCAGGATTCCACATGATCTAATCACGCGTGAACAGGTAATGCCGCATTTACAGGAACTAGTACTGCCGCTATCGCCTGTGTAAAAACAGCTTTGGACAACAGAGAAGCTGGTGTAAAATGAGCTATGGATACCTATTACGCTACTTGGGGAACAGCATTTACTGCTAGAGGTATCGCCTTCACCGATGCTCTTTTCTTGCCTACCAGGCAAGGAGATAAAGAAAGCTACAAATGTTGCACGGAAGACATACAAGACTGCTATGATCACTGCCAAAAAAGCGAAGAAAGGAACTATTCAAGCTGCATGGAATGCCTACAGGGCAGAAGTAAAACTCTGCAAAGGAGATGTGGCGAAAGTACTTAAAGATCAGAATGGGAAAAGCGATCTGAGCGACTAATTAGAATTTAAAAATTTACTATAGAAAAACCGGAGTAATCCGGTTTTTTGTGTTAACAAATCCCCCTGCCAAAAGTTATTCCCCACCCTATGTCTCCCTCTCCTTCAGAGAGGGAGTGACTTGGTTCAGTTTCCCCTTCTCTGCAGGAGAAGGGGTTAGGGGATGAGGGAGGAAATGTTAAATGGTTTTATTCTACATAAAGATATCTCTCGGTTTCGCTCCATCTTGTGGCCCAATCAATCATCTGTCTTCCATGATATCCATGATTCTCGCTGCGCGTGCAAATCCCACATTCAATTTTCTCTGGAGTAGTGTAGCGGATGCTTTTCTCGTGCGTGAAATGACTTCAATCGCTTGCTGGACAAGTTCTTCATCGTTGCCCGCATCTCATCATGAGAATAATGCATCACCAGTTTCCATCTTACTTTCCAGCATATTCACGATATCCTGATTGTAGATATCTTCTTCGCTGATTCCTTCCATATATTTATTTTTGAGTGTCTGGACGACTCTCTCGATTTCTTCGGTAGAGACAAACGGCGCTTGGAGCCTTGCTGGAAATTTCGTCGATGGATCGATATAAAGCATATCTCATCTTCCAAGTAATGTCTCCGCTCATTTCCTTCCAAGGATCGTCCTACTATCTATCTCAGATACGACTCAGAATGCTATTCTTGTAGGCATATTAGCTTTGATGAGTCCGGTAATGACATTCACAGATGGCCTTTGTGTTGCTACGATAAGATGGATCCCTACGGCGCGTGCTTTCTGAGCGATACGCGTGATGCATATTTCTACATCTTTTCTATGCCCTCACATCATCATATCAGCCAATTCATCAATGACAAAGACGATACGATACATTTTCTCTCCGATCACCTTAGCATTGTATTCCATGATATTTTTGACTCTCTTTTCTCTGAGCAATGTATATCTGACTTCCATCTCATTCACGGTCCGTTTCAATAATTTCAATGCTTTCTCGGATTCGAAGACGATAGGTGCGAGCATATATGGAAGTCCCGAATAGAGTTCCAATTCCACCTGTTTCGGATCGACCATCAAAAATTTCAATTCTGACGGCGTATTTTGGTACATTAGACTTAGGATAAAATCATTTACTCCTACTGACTTTCACGATCATGTCGCTCATGCCACGAGTAAGTGAGGCATAGATTCAAGCGTTTTGATGACGATAGATCCATCGATAGCTTTTCCTAGCGACAGATTATTGTCCGATTTCTTCATATCGGCTCCGAATTCAGAGGCGCTCAGGATATCTCCGAGTCTTACCATCATCGGCTTCGGATTAGGTAACTGGATACCGACGCAATCCGTTCCAGGGATTGGAGCCACGATTCTTAACGACTTGGACTTCAAAGAGAGTGCAATATCATTCGTTAGTGATTCGATAGTGGATATTTTGATTCCCGAATCAGGTTTGATTCTCATTTGCACGATAGATGGCCCTATATCAAATCCCTCAATCGTAATCGACACATTAAATTCCAACAGCTTATCTTGTAAAGCTTTCGCCTTTTCCATCAAGAAGGCTTCATCGATAGTTACCGCTTCCCCAGGATTTGTTTCAAGAAGCGCAAGACTGTAGGTAGGTTTTTCAGATGAATAACTAATTGCATTTCTCATTTTCTTCTTATCATCAGACATCTTATGCAATTTTTTATCATCAGACATCCTGATATCTCTTTCTTTATTTTCTATTTTTTGATGGATTTCCTTTTTAAATTTATCTTTCAATAATGTTCTGATGAATCCGTGGTCGATTGTCTGCGTTTTGCTCTCTTCATCATCTTCATCATCTTTCGAACTTTGTACTTTTCACTTTGTACTTTTAACTGAGCTTGGTCTCTCGTCTTGATGCAGATGGATATTCAGCTTCGGAAGAGAAAAGTTCAAAGAATACAAAATCCGGATTATTGTGATGATTAACGCTACGATAATGAACACCTTGACTGCGATAGCTTGTCCTCCAAACAACGCATTGAGAACAAAAATAACTGGCCGAGAAATATATCCGCCCAGCTTTTCATATTTGATGATTTCTCCGTCTATGATAGGAAAATTCAAAATTCCAGAAACAATCACCATGACGATCATAAATTGCCTGATAAATAACTTCATCAGATATCATTTTGCCATGATGAGGATTCCTACCAGGATACACAATCCGAAAAAGATATTGAGTCCGATATCACCAAAGGCGATGCTTGCGTAACTTCTGAGGAAATCAAAAATAGGGGAGCCTTTGGCTAGGTAAAAGGAGAAAAAGAACAATCCTCCCAGAATAGCCAATCCCATTCCTACCTTATATTTGTTGAGCAAGATGCCCTTCGATCTCTTTTTTCTTCTTCTAACCAAAATATATGAACTTAAAAAATAAATTCCTTTTTTGTCTCCCTTCGTTGTATGTATTCTTGGCAACTTTTCAACAAGAAATGGATTTTTTCTGATAAAGGCAATGGAAAAAAAGAGGCATACTTCTACCATTTTTACCATCAACCACTAGATGTTGTGGTTTGACATTTCTATTTTTTGTGAGGGGGTTGACATTGATGGGAAATGGTACGTGGCATGTGTATATGGGGTATAGAATTTTGGATGGGTTTTGTAAATTGAAATAAGCTGGGAAAAGGTTAGAGTGGAGACTGATTTATCTACATTTTTTCTCATGCTAGAAAAAGAAACTCGTCAACTTATAGACGCAAGACTCAAAAAAGCTGATTGGAACGTAAATGACCACAGACAAGTGGCTGTAGAGGTTCCTGTCAATGAACTTTTCGCTGACTACGCACTTCTCGATGAAGATGGTAAAGTAATCGCCATTATTGAAGCTAAAAAATTTAGCAGATCAGCAAGGGATGGTGAACATCAGGCTCTTGAATATGCAGAGATTCTAAATCACACTCAATGATATACACCGTTTATTTTTCTCAGCAACGGCAAAGAAATCTATTTCTACAATTCAGCAAAGAATGAATCTCCAAGAAAAGTCAGAACCTTTTTCACGCTCCATGACCTTCACAGACTCAAATTTCTTAATGAGACTCAAACATCACCAAGTAGTCAAAAAGTAAATCCCGACATCGCAGGCAGACATTACCAGATTGCCGCCATCAAATCCGTAGTCGAATGAATAGAAATGGGTAAAAAAAAGTTTCTCCTCGTCATGGCCACAGGATGCGGTAAAACAAGAACAGCCATGGGATTAATTGATGTTATGCTCAAGACGCACAATGGGCAGAAAATATTATTCCTTACGGATAGAAAAGCATTGAGAGATCAGGCTTATGATGATGGTTTCAAAGTATTTTTTCCTGAAGGGCCAAAGACCAAGATAGAAACCAAAAAGACTGACAACAACGCTAGACTCTATTCGGCCAACTATCAGACCATGATTAACTATCTGGATTATTATAGTAGTGGATATTTTGATATGATTATCGTGGATGAAGTACATAGGTCTATTTTCTGAGAATGGAAAATAATTCTGGATCATTTTGATTGTTACCAGGTTGGACTTACGGCGACGCCGATAGAATTTGTGGATAGAAATACCTACAAAGAATTTGACTGTCATGACAAATGACCAACCTATAATTATTGATTGGAAGAAGCTATCGAAGAAAAATATCTCGTGCCGTACAAAGTCTTGATGGCGAGAACGCAGTTCCAGATACAAGGAATCAAAGACCGACAGATCCCTGACGAAGTCAAAAATCAGCTCATCAAGGAAGGCAAAACTCCTGAAGATTATAATTTTGAAGGATCGGAGATCGGCAAAAAAATAGATAATAAAGACACCAATAGAGCCATCGTCAGAGAATTTATGGAGCAAGCATACAAGATAGAGGATGGGCTGCCCGGCAAATCCATCATTTTCGCGATGAACCAAAAACATGCTGAACATATCCAAGAAATGTTTGAAGAGCTCTATCCGCACCTTAATAATTTTTCTGTAGTCATTACGTCAAACGTAGAAAGAGCCGATACACTTCTCAAAGATTTCAAGAAACTTAAGACAGAAAAGAAATACAGAGTCGCTATTTCGGTGGATATGCTAGATACAGGTGTGGATGTCCCAGAATTAGTAAACCTCGTATTTGCCAAGAAAGTATTGTCCAAAGCGAAGTTCTGGCAGATGGTAGGTAGATGAACAAGACTTTGCCCTAACGTCTATGGGCCAGGAGAAGATAAATCAGACTTTCTTATTATAGATTTTGCGCTCAATTTTGATGAACAGCATAAATTTGAATCACCAGGCAAAAGGCCAATCTCTCTCCAACAACAATACTTTGAGTTGAAAATTGCTCAGCTTAAACTTTTTGAGCATAGAAAAGATAAAAAGAATTTTGAAAAGACAAAGAAAGAAACACTAGCAATCGTGAAAGGCATCAAGCCAAATGACGATATTCTGCACCATCAAACATTGATAGATCAAATATTGTCAGAATCTATTTTTGATAATAGAGCGGTCAATCCTTATGAGCAGCTTCAAAAGATTGCACCCATCACAAGATATTATGACAAAAATTCAGCAGACGAATTAAGGTTCTTGATCAAGAATGAAAAGCTTGCTATCGCGGTCATCACATGAGAAGACACTACGCAGTTAATTGATAAGATAGCATCCGACATCAACGCTTTGTCCAAAAACATTAGCAAGGTCCAGGACAAAGAGGCAACCATCAAAAAAGTGCTCCATCCGAAGTATCGGGAGGAACTTACTTTAGATAAAATACAGGATATCAAAAAGGAGTTCACACCACTCATGAAATACAAGGACATTACTAAGCCAGAAATACACATAATAGATATCGAAGATGCAGTGATAGAAAGAAGATGGATAGAATACGCAGAAGGCAAAAAAATGGAATCTGATAAATACCGGGCGAAGTTTGTCCAACAATTGGAGGACTACGCAAAGAGTTCCACTGCTATCCAAAAGATCCTCAACGACCAAGAACTTACGACCAATGACATCACGGAGTTGGAAGCTATGCTCAACAAGACCGAATATCATATCAACGTTATTAATCTTAGAAAGGCCTTTGGTAGACCGACAGCCAGCTTTGAACAGCTAATCAAGGTGGCATTGGGGAAGAGCATATTGCCAGGGCGGGAGCAGGAAGTTAACCAGCTCTTTGAGTCCTACATTCACGAGAATAATTTCAATTCTACGCAGATCAAATTCCTCCAGTTGGTAAAGTCATATATTATCCAGAAGAAACATATTACTTACGAAGACTTCTATAGCTCTGCATTTGAGGGAACTTTTGGCGTAGGAGCATTTGATAGGATATTTAAGGAAGATGAGGCGAAGAAGCTAATGGAGTTTGTAGGAGTATTTAGTT
>Ga0100392_1001798_pt1 | contig 19924 bp, 16 predicted proteins | sample CryGeymeta201516_FD_81548 | JGI IMG/M metagenome (GOLD analysis project Ga0100392, IMG submission 81548) | Groundwater microbial communities from Crystal Geyser aquifers in Utah, USA - Crystal Geyser metaG 2015-16 | ecosystem: Environmental > Aquatic > Deep subsurface > Groundwater | place: USA... | reverse complement strand
GGTATCCCAATAAAGTTTTAATTACTCTGAAGCTAAAATCGCCGCTATCTGAGATTGTTATGCAACCAGATATCAAAATGTTAGCACAAGCTTACCTGCAGTAGCATTTGCTGTCATCAATTGATGAGCTTGTTCTACCTGCTGCCAGTTAAAATCTTGCTGCAGTACAGGTTGAATTGTACGCTGAGCCAATTGCTGCGCAAATGTATGATTAAATGCCTGTACTAAATTCGCTTTATACCTGTTACTGCGGTTACGCAGCGTTGAGCATATAAGTTGGCCACGACGTTTAAAAAGTGGCGTTAAATCCAGCGCGGGCAGCTCCCTTCCACCCATCATTGCGTAGATAATAATTTTACCGTCCATCGCCAACAATGGCATTTCACGGTTTATATACTCTCCAGCGACGGGATCTAAAATAATATTTAGACCATTAGCCCACTTAGAAGCTAATACTTGTTCAAACGCTGTGGTTTTATAATTTATCAATACCTCAGCACCTAAGGCTTTGCACACGACCAACTTATCATCATTGCTAGCCGTTGCCGCAACGTGCGCGCCAAGAGCAGTTGCCAACTGAATAGCTGCAGTACCTACCCCACTAGCACCGGCATGAATAAGTACCCGCTGGCCAGCTTTAACATTACCAATACTGCACAGTAATTGAAATGCGGTTAAAAACACTTCGGCAGTTGCTGCGGCCTCAGACATGCTATAACCCACTGGCACCGTCATAGCATGGTTTGCCTGAATAACAGCATACTCAGCATAGCCACCGCCTGGAACCAAACCAAACACCGCTTTGCCCAGCCAGCTTTTATGTTGCGGTCCAGTTGCAACAACAATACCAGCTACCTCTAAGCCTAATACGTCACTTTCACCTTCAGGCGGCGGATAAAGCCCGCGCCGCTGCATTAAATCAGCCCGATTAACGCCTGCGGCGGCAACCTTAACCAACAACTGTTCTGCACTAGGTTGCGGAACCGGGCGCTGTTCAAAAGCTAAGCTGCTGTCTTTACCTGGATTAACAACAGTGATTGCTTGCATTGTGGATGGAATAGTAGCCAAAAGTGACTCCTTTTGTATTTCTATTGACCAGCATGATATAAGTTAGCGTCGCTTTACTAAAAATTCTGCTTTAGCTTTACCCTGCGCTTCTCTACAATGCGCCATTTAGTCTAGCACAGCGTATGAACTGCCATGAAAAAGCCTGCGAACACGTCATCATTGCCTCGTTTAACATTACAGGAAACCCGAGAAAAGTCATTAAAACGGCTTCATCCATGGGTTTTTTCCAAAGCAGTAAAAGCTGTTACAAATGAACCGGGCTGCGGTGCCACTGTTGAGATTGTTAGCAGTAAAGGTGAATGGTTAGCCTACGCCTCCTATTCAGCATCGTCGCAAATTCGTGCTCGAGTATGGAGCTTTAACCAAGATGAACAGATTGATGCGGCATTCTTTGAGCGGCGAATTGCGCGTGCTTGGCAGTTACGCACCGAACTATTTAACTTGGAGCAAACCACAGGCTTACGGGTTGTAGCCGCCGAATCAGACGGCCTGCCCGGTATTACCATTGATAAGTATGATACGGTATTAGTGTGCCAATTGTTGTCTGCAGGCGCAGACTTTTGGCGTGAAAGTATTGTAAAAGCGCTTATCGAATTATTTCCTGGCCACAGTATTTATGAGCGGTCTGACGTTGATGTTCGCAAAAAAGAAGGCCTAAAACCAGTAACTGGTTGGTTACACCTGCCTAGAGACTCCGGCGAAGTTATTATCAAAGAACACGGTATGGCGTTAATGGTAGATATTGTACAGGGCCATAAAACGGGTTTTTATCTGGACCAGCGTGCTAGCCGCGCAGCTGCAAAGCGCTATGCTCAAGGCAAAACCGTTTTAAACTGTTTTAGCTATACTGGCACCTTTGGGGTAGCAGCGTTGCAAGGAGGGGCGGTCTCCGTTACCAATGCTGATTTATCAGAGCTTGCATTAAATACCGCATTAAAAAACGCAGAGTTAAATAAACTCGATCTGACTAAATTAAACAATGTGAAATTTGATGTCTTTAAGCTGCTACGCCAATATCGCGAGCAAGGCACGCAATTTGATATTGTTATTCTTGACCCACCTAAATTTGCAGAAAGTAAAGCACAGCTGATGGGGGCATGTCGCGGTTACAAGGATATTAATATGGTTGCCATGCAAATTGTTAAACCTGGCGGCTTATTACTAACCTTCTCGTGTTCTGGTTTAATGGAAGATGGACTGTTTCAAAAAATTGTTGCTGATGCCGCAATTGACGCCAAACGTGATTGCCTGTTTATCGAAAAGTTGAGTCAAGATAGCGATCACCCAATCGCCAGCTTCTATCCGGAAGGTAGCTACCTTAAAGGATTGGTCTGTAAAATTTACTAAGACGACAATGTTAAGCCGTTTTACATAGAGCTTGCCCACGTTTTACGTTAAGCTAAACTGGTCTGACAATTAAAGGAGAAAGTAATGAAATTAGCAGCATTCGTTTTGGCATTGAGTACATTCTCTGTATCAGCGGCCAATTGGCAACTTGATAGTAGTCAATCTAGCTTGCATTTTATCTCTGTTAAAAACGAATTAGTGGCTGAGTCTCATCAATTCAGTCAATTAAGCGGTAAATGGGACGGTGAAAACGCATCAGTTAGTATCCCGGTAAGCAGTATGCAGACCAACATTCCGATCCGCAACGAACGTATTTGGCAATATGTACTGCAGGCTGAAAAGTACAATAGTATTGATGTAAAGGCACCACTAAAAAGCGACAGCATCGCCATGTTGACAGTGAATAACTCTGTATTGGTGGATTTACCGCTGACAGTCACTATTGCCGGTGAAAGCGCCACGTTGTCTGCAAAACTGCGTATTACCAAGCTGAGTGATAGCGTATTACAGGCCAGCACAGAAACACCGCTAATGATGAACATAAACAGCTTTAAGTTAGGTGCTGGTGTGGCTAAGTTGCAGGAACTGGCTGGATTGAAACGAATTGAACCACTGGTTCCGGTTAGCTTTAATGTGCGCTTTGCGCAACAATGAAAAACCAATGACGATGTAAGTGTCATAAATAAAAAAGCAGCTTAAGGCTGCTTTTTTATTGTCTGAATCAGTTTAGTGCCATAAACGCCAGGCCGAGCTGATACACTTCTTCACTTTCCTGACTACAGCGTATCACTTTGGCACTAGCATCCAGCGGAGGAATACTGGCATTGGCTGAATCAAGTCGTACCCGAAGCAAGGTGCCCATTTCTAATGGTTCATCTACATCCACAGACATGCCTGACGCACTCAAGTCACGGCATATTCCATCAACGGTACGCCCCGTTTCAGGATCATTAATCAACAATTGCACTTCGGCATTAACCATCATCCTGAAATAATGCCGGTTATCTCCTTTTGTCAGCATAACGTCTCCCCTTGCTACATCAGCGTTAAGTTATAGAACTTTACATTAGTACTTTAAAACGCAAATAGATATCGCTCCACACTAGAACAAAGTTCACCGATACTCAACCTTTAATCTCGTTTACCGCATTTAGAATGCGTTTTACTGAAATAGGGTACGGCGTTCCCAACTGCTGTGCATGCAGCGACACCTTCAACTCCTCTAGCATCCAATAAATGGCCTTTACCTGTTCAGGAAGCACTGTTGCGCCAGCAAACTTACCCAACAAGTTATGGTAAGCGTCGGACGCTTTTTGATATTCGTGCATCAATAACCGGTCACGCTGAGGGTCAACAGGTAATTTCTCTAGTCGCTTATACATGGCTTGCAGATATCGCAATACATCATCGAGGCGGTTTGCCCCATGTGTGCTGACAAACCCTTTAAAAATAAGCTCACTAAGTTGTTGCTTTATATCGCCCTGTGATTGGATATGCGCAAGATCTACTTTGCCCTTCAAACGTTTTTGAATGTCATGGCACAAGGTTAAAATCTGTTCTACCTTTAACGCCGTCGTAACCACGACATCGCCAAGCTCAGCACGAACCGTTTCACGCAGCGCAGCAAACTCAATACTATTTTGTGGCATCGCCGTTTTAGCAACCAACGCATCAACACCTGCTGCAATGCAATCATCTATAAGCTCTAGCACACGGCCAAATGGATTAAAGTACAGCCCCAGTTTGGCTTTATTCGGTAAGGACTCTTGCAGGTATTTCACTGGAGATGGAATATTCAACAATAGTAAGCGACGCATGCCCAACTTACTGCTATCAAGTGCTTGTTGCGGATTGTCCAACAACTTTATTGCTACAGAATCGCGTTCATCCACCAAGGCAGGAAAAGCTTTTATTTCATAACCTGCCTGCATTTTAACGTACTCTCGCGGTAACTGACCGAAACTCCATTCAGTAAGTTTATCCTGCTCTATGCCCTGCTCTGCAACCTGGCTTAAACTTTGTTGAACTTCCCCTTGTAAGCCTTGTTTTAACACACTAAGTGAACGACTTTGCTGTATGGTTTTACCACTATCATCAACCACTTTAAAATTCATTTTTAAGTGCGTTGCAATACTGGTTAAATCCCAGGCATCCTCAGGAATTACAATGCCTGACATTCGCTTAAGCCGATTTGCGAGGGCGTCTAACAGCTTGCCATCCTCTGGGGATATACTCTGCATTAGTGCATCGGCATAATTGGGTGCAGGCACAAAGTTACGGCGGTATTGCTTTGGTAACGACTTGATAAGTGCAACCAATAACTCATGCCGCAGTGCAGGTATTAACCAGTCAAATCCGTAGTCTTCAATTTGGTTTAGCAAAGCCAATGGCACGACAACACTGACACCATCATCCACTTCGCCAGGGGCAAAATGGTACTCAAGTGGTAAGGTTAAATTACCCTGGCGCCAGGTTTCCGGAAATTTGTCAGCCGTAATATCACTGGCATCACGATTTAACAGGCTGTTGGGATCGAAATTAAGATATTGCGCATCTTCAGCACGTTTTTTCTTCCACCATTTCGCAAAGTCGATGCGGTTATTAGCCCATTGCGGTACACGTTCAGCATAGAATGCAGCTAAACTGGCTTCATCAACCAGAATGTCACGCCGACGAGATTTGTCTTCCAACGCAGTAACATTATCGATTAATTGCTGATTGTGTTGTAAAAAAGTCTCGTTGCTACCCAGTTCCTGATTCACAAGCGCGTCACGAATAAACAGATTATGACTCACAGCAGGATCTAGCTTGCTAAATAACACGGCGCGTTTGGGCACGATAACCAAACCGTATAAACTGACTTGCTCGTAAGCAATAACAGCCCCCCGTTTTTTCTCCCAATGTGGCTCACTATAATTTCGGTTTACTAAATGCTGAGCTAGTGGCTCTATCCATTCTGGCTCTATTTTAGCCAACGTTCGAGCATATAGTTTGCTGGTTTCTACCCACTCTGCAGCGGCAACCCACTTAGGTTTGCGTTTAAATAAATGGCTGCCAGGAAACACAAAAAACCGTGTCTGGCGAGGGCCAAGGTAATCAGATTCTGTGTCTTTAAAGCCAATTTGGCCAAGCAAACCGCTTAAAATAGCTTGATGCACCGGCATATAACTGGCGGGCTGAGTGTTTAACTTGTAGCCCTGTTCCTGCATGAGTTGGGTTAATTGGCCAGTTAGATCCTGCCACTCTCGCACCCGCAAATAATTTAAAAACTCTTGCCGGCAAAGACGTCTAAATTGATTATTACTCAGTGCCTCTTGCTGTTCCTGCAAGTAGTACCATAGCTTTAACCAGCTGGCGAAATCGGAATCAGGATCAGCGAAACGTGCATGACTTAGATCGGCTTTTTGCTGCTTATCTAATGGTCGCTCCCGTGGGTCTTGAATAGACAGTGCCGCACCTAAAACCAGTAACTCATTGAGCGCGCCGTTATCGGCACCAGCAAGCACCATTCGGGCTAAACGCGGATCTATTGGTAAGCGTGCGAGCTTTTTACCAAGTTCTGTTAGCCTTAAGCCTTTATTACTGCCTTGTAGCTCTATAGCGCCAAGTTCTTCCAGTAATTTAATACCATCATTAATAAAACGACTATCTGGCTTTTGTAAAAAAGGAAAAGCGGCTATATCGCCAAGCCCCAGCGCCAGCATTTGCATAATAACTGAGGCAAGATTAGTGCGCAGTATCTCCGGATCGGTAAACTCGGCACGGCCGTTGAAGTCTTCTTCGCTGTATAAGCGAATACAGATCCCCGCGGCTACGCGTCCACATCGCCCCTTGCGCTGATTCGCACTGGCCTGGCTTATCGCTTCAATTGGCAGCTGTTGTACCTTTGAACGATAACTATAACGCGATAAACGTGCCGTCCCGGGGTCTATTACGTAACGAATGCCGGGCACGGTTAATGAGGTTTCGGCTACATTTGTGGCTAATACAATGCGTCTACCACTATGACTTTGAAATATTCGATTTTGCTCCGCTGCGCTCAATCTGGCGTACAGTGGCAATACTTCTGTGTGCGGTAACTTTAATTTATCCAGAGCATCGGCGGTATCACGAATTTCGCGCTCACCGTTAAGAAAAATTAAGATGTCGCCCCGCGGCTCGCGGTAAAGCTCGTCTACCGCATCAAAAATACCCTGTAGTTGGTCTGCATCTTTGTCGTCTTGTTCATTTACAGGCCGGTAACGGGTTTCTACCGGGAAGGTGCGGCCTGACACTTCAATAACAGGTGCATTGAAAAAGTGTTTGGAAAACCGTTGCGGGTCAATGGTTGCCGAGGTAATGATCAGCTTTAAATCTGGCCGTTTTGGCAGCAATTGCTTTAAATAGCCTAACAGAAAGTCAATATTCAGGCTGCGCTCGTGCGCTTCATCAATAATTAGCGTGTCGTATTGATTTAAAAACCGGTCTTGCTGAATTTCTGCCAACAAGATGCCGTCGGTCATCAGCTTTACAAAGGTGTTGTCACTGGTGTGATCGCCAAAGCGGATTTTATAGCCCACCTGGTTACCTACCTGACATTTTAACTCTTCAGCTATACGGTCACATACACTGCGCGCTGCCAGTCGCCTTGGTTGGGTGTGACCTATCATTCCAGCCACGCCACGGCCAAGTTCTAAGCAGATTTTCGGAATTTGCGTGGTTTTACCCGAACCGGTTTCACCCGCGATGATCACCACCTGATTAGCAGCAATAGCGGCTTTAATATCGTCCTTTTTCTCAGAAACCGGCAGCTGAGGTGGGTATGTTACAGTGGGCAAAGCTTTAGCACGAGCGGACCGCAATGCTTCTGATTGCTTGATGTCAGCTGCAATACGTTGCAATTGCACCGTCTTTTTTTCTTCAGACAGCGTCTTACAGTTTTGCAAACGCCGGCGCAGACGAAACTGGTCTTTTAACAGACAAAGGGAAAGACGAGAGTACAGATCAGATATAGAGATAACAGCTTCAGACAAAACAACGCCCTCATTGACAGAGGGCGACATGCTACCAAGAGCAGTAGGTAAAAATCCAGCGCTAACGCTATCCTACCTTACCATAATGCGAATGTAGCTCTTTATCGATAGCTGCCAACACATCAGACCGTGTAATAATACCAAGTAGATAACCATCATCATCAACTACCGGATATAATTTAGGCTTGGCTTTAAGCATGATTTGCGCCAAATCAATAATCCCATCGTAGTCTTTAACGGTTAACACAGCGGTATTCATAACGTCGGCCACTCTTGCCGATTGCTGATCGTGATACGTTGACATCAGCATCCGTTGCAAGCAATCTTGTTCAGAAATAAAGCCGATGATCTTTTTATGGTTATCAACAACAGGCCCACCGGTTTGACGGCCTTTAATCAGACGATCAACGGCCATTTCTACCGGCATATCTGCGGTAAACGTAACCGGATAACGGTGCATATAATCTGCCACTTTGAGTAAATCCATGCTTCCCCCTGCACAATTATTCCGAGCATCAGGCTCTGTTTAAGGTTAGCCGAATTTACTGAGTTTGCTGGTTAAATTACTCCTTAGCGGCAAAAATTTCACTATGCATTTCACCGCCTTCAGTTTTCATTGCCCGGTACATACCTTGGGTATTAAACGCCCAGCTGAGCTCACCTTTTTTATCTACAACAATGACACCGCCATCACCACCAACACTTTTTAATTCTGCCAGTACTTCTTGCGCCGCTTTTGCCGCTGACTTGTTCTGATATTTCGCTCTGGCGCATATGTCACTGGCCACTTGATAGCGAATGAAAAACTCACCGTGACCGGTTGCTGATACGGCACAGCTATGATTATCAGCAAAATTACCGGCACCAATTACCGGTGCATCGCCAATACGGCCATATCGTTTTGCCGTCATACCACCGGTGGATGTTGCAGCAGCAAGGTTGCCATTGCGGTCAATCGCTACTGCCCCTACGGTACCCATTTTCCAGGCTGGGTCAAAAGTGGCATTCGCCTGATGAGGCAATGATACTAACGCTTGCTTCGCACGTTTAAGTGATTCATAGCGAAATTCAGTATCAAAATAGCTATTTTCAACTAACTCAAGTTTTTGCTCTTGTGCAAATTGCTCAGCTCCCATACCAGACAGCATAACGTGCACTGACTTTTCCATCACTGCTCGGGCTAACAATATGGGGTTTTTTACATTAGTTACACCTGCAACAGCCCCTGCACTTCGATCCAGGCCATACATAATGGATGCATCCAATTCGTGCTTTTCATCAAACGTGTATACCGCGCCTTTTCCAGCGTTAAATAATGGCGAGTCTTCAAGTATCGTCACAGCTGCGGTTACCGCATCCAAACTCGATCCACCGCGAGCTAACACGTCATAGCCCTGATTAACGGCATGCCCCAACATAGCGTGATAAGCTTGCTCTTGTTCAGCCGTCATCATGTCGCGACTAATGGTGCCCGCACCACCATGTATAACAATACCAATGGGAGTTTTTGCATTTGCAACAAGAGAAAATGTAACGAGTAGAACCAAAAGTAATAACGTTTTCATAGTGGATTCCTGTGCCTGTGTACGGTTATTTTTACTTTATCCATCACTAAATAACAACCAGTCATCCTTTAGTCGCTCTGATACTTGCGAAAAACGTCTAAACTCTTTTGATGGTACTGCAATCTGCAAGTATGTTTTAGGAATAAGAATATGGCTATGTATAAAGTGACCATAATTATGTTGTTCCTTGGCTGTTTTGGCTGCCAAAGTACACGGTTGCCACATCTGCAATCGTCAACGTCTGATTTATGGCTATCTGAAGAGCATTTTAGTGGCGACGTTTTCGCAATAACGTCACCAGATGACATCTTTGCCCTATCTGAACAGACTAAACAGCAGCTTCGATATATTACGGGAAGCAAAAGTCTAATGCCTGAACGTACTAAGGCGGTTATGCACTATATTTTAAAGCTTGCCGACAGTGAACTAGTTTATCAACACTCAGCAACTACTACAGCACAACAAACAATGCAAAACGGCAACGCAAATTGTTTGAGTCTAGCTATTCTCACATACAGTATTGCGCGGGAACTCGGCCTACAGGCTGTGTTTCAGGATGTAAATATTCCGGAGTATTGGACGAGTCAGAATGACACAACGTGGCTAAATGGTCATGTTAACCTTCGAATTAAGCAAAGCTTGATTGCGGATACAGCGTCGTCAGCAATATCCTTTGGCTCGGATATCATTGTAGATTTTGACCCTTATGTGTTGAAAAAACAGTTCCCGAGCAAAACTGTCAGCAAGCAGCGTATTATTGCCATGTTTTACAATAACAAAGCCGCCGAGGCTTTTGCGGATAACAATATTGCCCAAGCCTATCGCTACTATCAGGCGTCAGCCGACGCCGATGCAGGATTTGCGGTAACTTGGTCAAATTTGGCAGTTTTGTATCGACAAACAGGACATTATGCCAAGGCAGAGCTTGCCTATAACTATAGTTTGCAGCTTGATCCTGAGTCTCTCAATACCCTTGCTAATTTAGCTTTTCTCTATCAACACATCGGTGACACTAAAAAAGCGAAATTGCTACAGCATCAAGTAGCAATGAAAAGACAAAATAACCCTTATTACTATGTAATGTTGGGAAATGAAACGCTACAAGCCAAATTATACGACAACGCAAAAACGTACTACCGGCATGCCATCAAGCTCAACAATAAAACACATGAAGCGTATTTTGGTCTGGCTGTTGTGTATCTTGAGCTTAATCAAAAAGAAGAAGCAGCTTATTATTTAGGGCGGGCAAAACGAAATACGTTATCTGAAAACGAACAAAAACGTTATCAGTCTAAACTGGATGTCTTGAACCAAGTCGCCAGACATTATTAGTGGTTAGGTAACGACGCCCCGTTGTTCTGATATTCCTAAACTAAGCACCAAAGGTTCTGGACTTTGTTGAACAGCCACGAAATCTTGTTTTGTTTTCAACCCCTGCCAATTAATCTGAATAAGACTTTGCGCCACCGCCCCCCCCAAACTGCCACCAGGACCCAGCAAAATAATATGCTCAGGTGCAAATTCCTTAACCGCCACTTGCAGTGCTTTACTGAAGTCATAGGTCTGGCACACTTGCTGCTTTAACGTATAGCGCTGCAGCAAAGTTAAATCGCTGCCATAATGTGTCCAGACGTGACCACAACCATCGATCAAGGGTACTTGAGGTTGGTTAAATCGTGCGGCGGGCCACAGTGACAAAGCTCTATCTGACGCCATTTGCATTAACTCGGTATGAAAAGCGGCATGTCCTTGCAGCAAAAGCGGAAAACGCTCATCACAAGGCGGCAATGCCAACATGGCATCTTTTACCGCGCGTTCGCTACCCGCGATAACGGCATAGCCACCGTAGACAATTGACATAAACAACTCGCCATTATGTTTAAGCAATTGCTGCTGAACCAAAGCCGCTCGCTCAGCATCTGGCTGCCAAAGATCATTAATCACCGGATAAATAAACTGCGCGCCTGCTTCACCTGCCGTTAGCTGTGCCATATCGGAAACCAACTGCATACCACTTTGTGGCGTTATTACCCCTGCGCAGCTAAGGGCGGTATACCAACCCATTGAGTTCCCGGTTACCGCAACCACATCAAAACGTTCTTGGTTAATACTTTGAAAGTCGGCAAAACCAGCTGCAAAAATTAACCCCGCAGCATTTTCTGCTTTTAAATGCGATGTTCGGCTGAATATGGCTTGGCTATCTAAATAAGATATTGTTGCTAAACCTGAAGCTTCTCTAACCGCATCAAATTGCGCTATCAACGCTTTGTCGTTACAGTTTGTAGCAATGTAACCCAGCTCAGCCTTATTATATGTTCCGCGCCCCGGACAGACCACCAATGCTGTTTTCTTCATAACATCACCTGCTCAGACTGAATCGAAAGCATTGCAAGTGCCTTTTGAACAATTTGCAGTTTAGACGGCAACACCGCATAGGCAGCTGCGCCTAAAGGTATAAAACTATCCTCTGCACATAAACGCTGTACCATAAAATGTCCTGGCTTAGCTTCATGCAAAGCCGTAAACAATTCTTCGCTAAGTGAACCACGACGACGGCACTCATCGACAATAAGTACGTTTTTGCAACCGTGTAAGGCATTCACAATCTTATCAATATGCAGCGGCACCAAGGTCCTTAAATCCAGCACTCGAAGACGATAGCCTGTAAGCGTTAACTCCTGCTCAGCCTGACGACTTAAAAAATAGCCGTTGCCATAGCTAATAATGGCCAGATCTTCACCATCACCGTAAACTGCAGGTTCACCAAAATCTGGTAAAGGTGTATCAGGAGATGGATAATCGCACAACCACATGCCATCACCAGCAGTGACTAAATCACGGGTCATATACAGTGCAATCGGTTCAAGAAAAATAACCAGCCGCTTTTGCTGATGTGCAAGTTGCACGGCTTGACGTAACAATAACGCGGCATCATACCCGTTAGATGGACACAGTAAAATTAGACCAGGAATATCACGAAACACAGCAAAAGAGTTATCATTGTGAAAATGCCCACCAAAGCCACGCTGATAAGCTAATCCTGCAATACGGATCACCATCGCATTATGATATTGACCGTTAGAGAAAAACGGTAAGGTTGCCGCTTCCCCACGAATTTGATCTTCCGCATTATGGACATAAGCCAGAAACTGAATTTCCGGTATCGAAACAAAACCCTGCTGCGAAAGACCAATCGCCATGCCAAGAATACTTTGTTCATCAAGCAAGGTGTTGATCACACGGTTGCTACCAAAAGCATGGACTAAGTGCTGCGTCACACCGTAAACACCGCCTTTCTTACCGACATCTTCGCCGAAAACCACGGTATTGCAATATTGCGACAAGACATCATGCAGCGCCCAGTTTAACAATTTCGCCAGGTGTTGTTTTTTACCCATGTTGTGCTGATCAAAAGCAAATAATTGCTTGCGCGATTCGACATCGGGTAGTTCAGGCAATGGTTGCATTGGTCGCTGCGGTGCTATTGATGCCATGACTTGAGCCGCAGTATTAAGCTTAGGCTGGTTACTGGCAACCTCTGAAACACGGGCAATTTGGGCTACAACAGCATTAAGCTGTGCTAACAACTGTTCGGCAGTTACATCCCCAGTCGCTAATAATGCGGCGGTGCTGCTAAGTAACGGGTCAAGCTCTAACTCAGCCTCAATTTGTGCTTTAGTGCGATAAGCAGCTTCTGCATCAGCACCGGCATGGCCGAATAGTCGTACCGTTGATAAATGCAGTACAGCCGGTTTACGCTTACTGCGAACGTAATCAGCGGCACGGCGCGCAACATGATAACTTTGCGCCAAATCTCGGCTATCAGCGGCAAAGTACTTTAAAGCAGGCCTGTCTGCCAGGTCTTGCTCTATCCAACCGCTTGGCGTAGGAGTAGAAATACCAAGCCCATTGTCTTCGCAAACAAACAGTATTGGCACCGGTACCTGTTGATAGGCAGCCCAGCAAGCTGAATTAATTGCACCCTGCGCCGTAGAGTGGTTGGCAGAGGCATCACCAAAGCTACACATCACTATGGCATCTTGTGGCCATTGGCCGTTTAGCCCTAAACGCTTACTTAAATCTATCGCAAACGCCGCGCCAACGGCTTTGGGTAGCTGCGAGGCAATAGTACTTGTTTGCGGTGGAATATTTAACGCGAGACTGCCCAGCACCTTATGACGACCGCCGGAAATTGGGTCATCGCTGCTGGCACAGAATGACAGCATCATGTCATACAATGGCGTACTGCCCGGCAATTGTTTACTGCGTTCGATAAAGAAAGCGCCACTACGATAGTGTAAAAAAGCAGGGTCAGTAACACGCAATGCCGCGGCTACAGCGGCATTGCCTTCGTGGCCAGCACTACCAATGGTATAGAAACTCTGACCTTTAGCTTGTAATAAACGCGATTGCAAATCGAGTAACCTGCTACAGAGTTGGCTATGCCACAGCTGATGCAAAGTAGCAAAGTCGATATTATGGCTGCTGCTGTGCGACGGCAACTTTCCACTTTTCAAGCGTTCACGGTATTCAATTACCCAGGGATGCACGATGTCTGACATTAGGCTTACTCCGTTGAAAACAAACTCGCTTAAACGCCGCTAAAAGCCTGCAAACCAGTTTGTGCCCGACCTAATATTAGTGCATGCACATCGTGAGTACCTTCGTAAGTGTTTACCGCCTCAAGGTTCATTACATGACGAATGACATGGTATTCATCAGCAATACCGTTGCCACCGTGCATATCACGTGCTACCCGGGCAATATCTAATGCCTTGCCACATGAGTTTCGTTTTATTAAAGAAATGGTTTCAGGGGCCAACACGTTTTGGTCCATCAGCCTGCCAGCTTGTAAACACGCCAATAAGCCGATGCTAATTTCGGTTTGCATATCAGCCAGTTTTTTCTGAATGAGTTGGTTGGCAGCCAAAGGGCGGCCGAACTGATGCCTATCTAGCGTATATTGCCGAGCGGCATGCCAACAAAACTCAGCCGCGCCTAGTGCGCCCCACGCGATGCCATATCGGGCTTTGTTTAAACAACCAAAGGGGCCTTTTAAGCCACTTACGTTAGGCAGCAGCGCAACATCGGAGACCTCAACGTTATCCATGACTATTTCACCGGTAACAGAGGCTCGCAGAGAAAATTTGCCTTCAATTTTGGGTGCCGATAACCCTTTCATGCCCTTTTCTAGCACAAAACCGCGAATATCACCGTCTAATTTAGCCCACACCACAAACACATCGGCAATCGGTGAATTAGTGATCCACATCTTACTGCCATTTAGCACATAACCGCCGTCGACCTTTTTCGCCGTTGTGCGCATGCCCGCAGGATCAGAGCCTGCATCCGGTTCAGTTAAACCGAAACAGCCTACCCACTCACCACTGGCTAATTTCGGCAAATACTTCATGCGCTGCGCCTCAGTGCCATATTCATATATGGGATGCATAACTAATGAAGATTGCACGCTCATTGCACTGCGATAACCACTGTCTACCCGCTCAACTTCTCGCGCAACCAAGCCATAGCATACGTAGTTCACATCAGAGCAACCGTACTTTTCAGGCAAAGTTGCGCCAAGCAATCCCAACTCACCAAGTTCCGTCATAATTTCGCGGTGAAAATGCTCTTCACGGTTTGCCATAAGTACACGTGGCATCAATTTATCCTGACAATACTGATGAGCACTGTCGCGTATCATCCGCTCTTCTTCTGTAAGCATGCTGCTGAAAGCAAACGGGTCCTGCCAATCAAAATGTGCACGTGTCATAGCTAATTCCTCAATAAAACCAGCGAAATATAATTATTATGGCCAGATTAGCCTGCTTTAATGTAGAGTTAAAATATAATAATTCTGTATCAGGTATAGTTTTAACCTATGGACATTCGTCAGTTAACATACTTTGTTGCCGTGTACGAGCAAGGCAGTGTCAGCGCTGCGGCGCGCCAATGCTGTGTGGCACAGCCATCGCTATCATCTGCGCTGCGTCAATTAGAGCAGGAGTTAGGTGTCAGTTTATTTACCCGTCTGCCAAAAGGCGTAACCCCAACTGAGGATGGCGACAAACTGTACGGCCATGCCGGACGCTTACTCAGCCAGTTACAATCATTAAAAGCATCATTTAATGAACCGATCGCACGTATACGCTTTCGCCTTGGTCTTATACGCGCTTTGGGAGTAGAGCGTATGAGCCAGCTATTACGTGAGTTCAGTAATAGTGTGCCTGGGCTGGAGCTGCATTTAGTAGAGCCAGATGAAGCATGCGAAGCACGCATTATTACGCCACAATTATTAAAAGCCGGTGAAGCGTTTCAGCCAATATGGCAGGATAATTACTTATTGGCGCTGCCACCTGGTTCAGCCCTTATGTTGCAGGACAATATTTCACTAACTGACTTTGAAAATTTACCCCTGATTAAGCGCAGCCCCTGTGATGCGTGGAATGCGTTATACCCTGAACTGGTACGCCGGGGTATTAAACCCGACTTACGCGCTGATATTCAAACTATAGAATATGCATTGGGGCTGGTGTCTGCCGGTGTTGGCTGCGCACTGGTGCCCGATTTTGACAATATGCAACAGCGCAACGACGTTATTCTGCGCCCGGTGAATGAGCTTAAATTAGAACGCACTATAGGTCTGGCTTATCCGAAAAACAGTAATACAGAACCGCTCACTATGTTGCTACAGCAATGTCTATTAGCCGGTAGTCGATAATTTTACTGCGGTAAAACCATGTATCCCAAGCGCTGCAGCTGCTAAACTGGCGATATGTTGCCATACACCAGACTTGGATTAGCTATTGTGACGACAGCACAAAGCAGTTTTTACTTTCACGACTATGAAACCTGGGGCGCAGATCCCAAACGCGACCGCCCAGCGCAATTTGCCGGTATTCGTACCGACTTTGACCTTAATATTATCGGCGAGCCGGATGTCTGGTATTGCCAGTTAGCCAATGATTATCTGCCGCACCCGCAAGCAGCACTGATCACCGGTTTAACACCACAGCTGTGCAACAAAAAAGGCCTGAGCGAAACTGACTTTATGCAGCGAATTTTGCAGCAATTCAGCACGCCCAACAGCTGTGTGCTGGGCTACAACAACCTGCGCTTTGACGATGAAGTTACCCGCTATAGCTTGTACCGCAATTTTTATGAACCTTATGGCCGTGAATGGCAAAACGGTAACAGCCGCTGGGACTTAATTGACATGGTGCGCGCCTGCTATGCCTTGCGTCCTGAAGGCATCAACTGGCCACTGCGTGAAGATGGCAGCCCGATATTTAAACTGGAAGAACTTACCAAGGCTAATGGCCTGGCGCATGAAAACGCCCACGATGCCTTATCTGATGTCTACGCCACCATTGCCATGGCAAAACTAATTAAAGAAAAGCAACCTAAGCTGTTTAGTTACTTGTTTGAACTGCGTAAAAAAGCCAAAGTGGCTGAGCTGATTGACGTTGCTGGTATGACACCGCTGGTGCATGTGTCGTCAAAGTTTCCTGCTACGCAGGGCTGCGTTAGCTGGATAGTGCCGCTGGCATTTCACCCTACCAATAAAAATTCGATAATTTGCTATAACTTACAAGCTGATCCCACGCCACTGCTGCAAAACGATATCGGCATGTTACAGCAAAAGCTGTACACCAAAACCGCCGATTTAGCCGATGGAGAACAGCGCTTGGGTTTAAAGCTGATCCATTTAAATAAATGCCCGGTGCTGGCACCGGCAAAAACATTGAGCGAAGAGCGGGCGGCAGAATTTGGTATAGACCGTACACAATGCCTTAAGCACCTTGAGTTTTTGCGGCATCACCGTGATACGCAAGCTAAAGCCATAGAGCTTTATCAGCAGTTGAATGAATTTCCGGCCGAGACAAACCCGGATTATCAGCTGTATAATGGCTTTATCAATGACGGTGATAAACAAAGAATGCAACAACTGCATCTGCTCACGCCGGAGCTGCTGGCCGTAAATGCCCCGGTATTTAGTGACGAGCGCTTAAACAGCCTGCTGTTTTTGTACCGTGCCCGTAACTACCCGCACAGCCTCAACGACAACGAGCAGCAAAAGTGGCAACGCTACCGCACTGATAAGCTGATGCATGGACTGGATAAACCCAACCTAACGATGGAAGAATTTAGTCTTGCGCTGGAAAACTTAGCGCACGATCATGCAAACGACGAGCAAAAAATGAATATTCTAAAATCACTATATCTTTATGTTCAAAGTCTATAATAAGTTTGACTATAGCGGGATTTGATATTGAAGCCTTATACACGGCAACTTGCATCGTAATTAATAACTTAACATTAAAGAATAAGCCCGCTATGCGGGCTTTTTTGTATTCAAGGACTCATCCTAAGGTGCTTTATAAAGGTTTTTAAGCGATATAAGAACCCCGTTGAACATAAAATCACCAAATTGTAGGCATAATGAAGCGGCGCGCGAAAAATAGCGCGTCAGTTGTGCGATAATTGCGAAAATTGATTCTTGCGCATAGTGAAACAACTTTTCAAAATACACAATCACTGTAACAGCTTTTTAGCCTCGCCTACCGTCAAGTTGAGTTTGTAATGTTCAGCAAGTGCAGCGGCGGCTTTGTCAATTGATAAGCCGTATAGCATTTGCTTCTTAAATGCTTTCACTTCAGCCCAGCATCTGTATTTGCTTATTAATGTATACGCCACGTCATCAGCCATCATTGCTGCAACCAACGCTAAAACAGAATGGGTAAGCAGCCATACTATCGTCCCAACGATAACAAACAGCACGCAGTATTGCTTAATGTGCTCGATTTCATGCGCGCGCAGCCCTTTGTCACCTTTGTATTGTTTCTCTATTACAGCAATGGGCAACATAGCCACTTTTCGACCAATCATAACGCCGTTAATTTTATTAACGTAAAAAATCATAACGCCAACGCTGCTATAAACGCATCGTCTAGTTGCTCTGGTGTTAAGTTAAGCGCTGCAGCAATGCTGAGCAAGTAAGGGTTATCGCGTTCAAAGTCTGTTGCGTCCTGCCAATAAATTTCAGCCATGCGTCTGGCTGTTTCATCTGGTATCGATGCAATGGTTGGATCGACATTATCTAGCAGGCCCATTAACAACAGCTGTTGCCTAGCCTGACGGCGTGTGATTGATTGCGGCACTGATTTAGGTTCTACAAACTGAGGTTGATAGCCTGATGCTTCAGACCAGTTTAGCGCCTGTTTGGCTTGTTCCTCGTTATCGAAACAATAGTAAAATGTCTCAACACCCAGTATGCGGTTGTGCGGGTTGCTGGGGTATATGCTCTCCAGCCCTTGGATAGGTTTTGTACTATTAATGTGCCAACCTGAAAGAGCAACGGCCTTACCGTCGATAATGTTTGTGAGTGTACCGAGTATTGTGATCATGCTGTCAGCCTCTGAGATTCCGCTGCTGTAAGGGCCAATGGCAAGAGCGCAGCAACACGCTTAACACCGTGAAATACAAAAGTGCGTGAACCACTACCGCCTGTTGTTGTAAGCCCCTGTAAATATAGCCGCTGCATAAAGTTGCCAATCGCTGCAGTGGCACCCGATGATGTAACTGTCAAACCTCCATTAAGCGTCAACGTAACGACACCTGAATTGCTTAACGTCATTACAGCTCTGTTTACTCCCGTACGTAATGCTGAGCTGAATAACGTCAGCGCTGACACCGCAGGATCTGCATCCAACCGAACTTCCGCTGCGAGTGTGCTACCATCAAGCTTAATACCTATCCCTCGATTAGCTGAGTCAGCCGCATCTGCTAATCGCAATAACATATATATAGGGGCAATATCTTCCCGGTAACTAAAATGCTGCCACTCTATATAAAGAGAAATATCTTTTACCGCTGGGACGTACGGTGTTATGTCCAATGCCGACGCATCAGCTAACCGGCTTAGTGTTGATGCATCGGTTATCAAATCAGACGTTGATTCATAGCCAACTTCTAGCTGCCCATTGAACAGCCAAAAGCCCTTGATACCATCCCCAGACCATTCCATTGAACCATCAGCTGCATAGGCAAAAACCTCCAACGATGCCAACGTCGCATCCATCACACCTGAGAACGTCAACTTATAGGCTCCTCCTTTTAACTTACGTACCTTCATGCCAGCAGGAATTACCATTGTCTGTAAATTTATGATGCCGGAGTAGACGTTGTTACTTGTGCGAATGCGCACGCGGAATATGAACACTTCATCAGGGATAATCGTCCATGAACCTGCATAGGCGCTGCCTGACGTAGTTGTGACAGTTTGGCGGACAATATGTGTAATAAACGTGCTATCAGGTACAATCCTAGTAAACAAACGGCCAGCAACAGTCTTTTGTGCACCCAGACTCACATTGGCGTTGCTCCAGTTGCCGCTTTGGCTGAAATCATTGCTGTGCCTGATAATATTTATCGACGCTGGATTGCACAGTAAACCCATCGATGCGCCTTTATCATCATGCTCAATCGCCAATGTATTTGCAGCTGCAGTGGCTAAACCAAACGGGCCGTTATACATAGTGCCTGACGCACGGCCACTTGTGCCTAATTCTGCCAGAGTTTTGCGCACAACTCCTTGCGGCGCTTGATACGCATAGTATTCATTGTTTAAAAAATCGAGGAATAGCGCCGGAGCGCATGGCGATAACATCTTTAACCTGCGCAAAATAGGAGTAACATCAGCATCAGCAACAGCTTGTTGAGCTGCAGCAGAGTACTGTTTAGCAGTTGCTGCAGCATCAATCTGATTGTTGTATGCCTCAACAGAAGTCTTGCATGCTGCGCTCAGCGCATTCATTTTTCCCTGAAATACCACGCCCTGGTCTTGTACTAGCAGCGAGACCAACGGAACCGGTAATTTTTGCATTGTTAACATTCCTCGATTGCGATCGGCATTTCGTAGTTGTTGAAGTT